>UMEP01032252.1_pt1 | contig 44584 bp, 34 predicted proteins | sample 1964771 | NCBI WGS metagenome assembly UMEP01 (sample SAMEA4836022, study PRJEB28245) | human gut metagenome | biome: gut microbiome; material: fecal sample | place: Denmark | collected 2008 | reverse complement strand
TTCGTGTGTGCTTTGGGCGATAAATTCAAAACAGTTTCTGAATGAATGTCCTCAAAATGCCAGTCGAAATGAAGCTTATCCGGTGGCTGATGGATATGGCTGCATTGGGCATTGCGACTAGCTTCATAGGCTTATGAAACTAGTTGCGTTTCGGACGGCCTCTCGTGCGGAGGGAACCGTGCGGTAATAAAAATGTATTCTTGGCAGGGCACAATCGTATCTAGGAGTACAAGTGTGTGGAATATCTATCTGATTCTGCTCTTTTTAAATTAATTTTTCCACACAAATAACCAACTATTTCACCTTCTTTCATAATATTTGCTATAATTTTGTTACCCAAATGTGGAACGAAGTTAAGCCTACTATTATGAAAGGCACATGCGGACAGATAAAAGGGGGAGAATGCACTTTCTTCCAAGAAATTTTCTCTTCGTGTCCTTTCAGAGTAGACGCAAGGACTGGATTTATTTTTAATACTCAACTTAATATTTAGTTTATGGATTTAGCAAATTTAGTTCGTAGGGCAGGAGCTACGCTATTGCTGGCTATGCTGTGTCTCGTTACGTTTGCTCAGGGAAAGACGGTGACCGGTACGGTTGTAGACGGCACAGGTGAGCCGCTGATTGGAGTAAGCGTATTAGTGAAAGGTACTACTGCGGGAGCGATTACCGATTTCGACGGTAAGTTTTCTATTCCGAACGTGAAAGCAGGAAGTACGCTGGTGGTGTCGTATATCGGGTATGCTACTCAGGAAATCAAGGTGGATGACCAAACTACATTTAACATTACATTGGCAGACGATGCCCAGCTGCTGGACGAAGTGGTGGTAATCGGATACGGAACAATGTCAAAGAGGGACTTGACCGGTTCAATCGCTTCGGTTGACGCGGAACAGTTGGCAGCCGTACCTGTAAACAATGTGTCGGAAGCATTGACTGGTAAGATGCCGGGTGTATCTATCACAACCACGGAAGGATCTCCCGATGCTGAAGTGAAAATCCGTGTGCGTGGAGGTGGTTCTTTGTCGCAGGATAACTCTCCTTTATATATTGTGGACGGATTTCCGGTAAGCAGTATCAGTGATATCGCTTCGGCAGATATCGAAAGCATCGATGTGTTAAAGGACGCTTCTTCTACCGCTATTTACGGTGCTAAAGGAGCCAATGGTGTTATTATCATTACTACGAAGTCCGGACACGAAGGGAAGCCGCAAGTCAATTTCGGTGCATCTTTCGGTATACGCAAGCGGGTAGGCGAAGTAGGTGTGTTAAGCCCGTATGAGTATGTGATGTACCAGCAGGAACTGAACCAGGACGGAACGAATTACGGTTTGTTCCAGGATTTGGACATCTGGAAATCGGTAGAAGGGACTAACTATCAGGAAGAGCTTTTCGGACGTACGGGTAACCAGCAGCAATACAACGTGAGTGTAAACGGTGGTACGAAAGAAACCAAATATGCGGTCAGCTATTCACGCAATGACGAAAAGAGCGTCATGATCGGGTCGGGCTATGCACGTAACAATATTACCGTAAAGTTGCAGACCAAGTTGAACAAGTGGTTGACGCTTGACTTGAACGACCGTTTCTCGTATACGGAAATTGACGGTTTGAGTGGTGGTGCTGATACACAGGAGAGCAGTAAGGCATACTCAATCGTGGCGCGCAGTACCATCTATCGTCCGATAACCCGTCTCTCGGAAGACTTTGTAGACGAGGATACCGGTAATACGGATTTTACTCCGTTGGAACGTATTAACGCGACTTATAAGAAGCAGACCCGTCTGCAGAACAATGCCAATGCCAGCCTGACATGGGAGCCGATAGAAGGCTTGAAATTCCGTTCGGAATACGGATACGGATGGCGTTATAATAACACAGACCAGGTGTGGGAAGCCAAAGCTACCGCCAATTCGAAGTTCGGTTATTCCGGCCAGCCTCAGGCATATCTGACCAAGCGTGTCCAAAAGGAATGGCGTTTGGCGAATACGGTGACATACGACCATAAGAACCTGTTGGCAAAACAAGATAAGTTTAACGTAATGATTGGTCAGGAAATGACCAGTTCATGGTATGATGATACCAATATGACTTCGGTAGGCTTCCCGACCGACAATACGGTAGACCAGGTGCTTGCCTCTATGGGTAACGGAACGGCATTGCCCACTGAAACTTATATTGGTATCAAAGATAATACTTCTTCTTTCTTCGGACGTATCAACTATTCATTGCTTGACCGTTATTTGCTGACCGCTACGGTTCGTGCCGATGGTTCCAGCAAATTCACCGACGGCAACCGTTGGGGCGTATTCCCCTCTGTAGCTTTGGCATGGCGTATCAGCGAAGAATCATTCATGAAAAAAGCGAGCGACTGGCTTTCCAACCTGAAACTCCGTCTTTCGTTCGGTACAGCAGGTAACAACCGCATTGATGCCAAATACATGTATACGACTTATTCGCTGGGTAGCACGAGCGACCGTACCATTTATTTCGGTGAATCGGCAGCTTCGATGTTGCAACGCGGTGACATGCTTTCTAATCCTGACTTGAAATGGGAAACTACCATAACCCGCAACATCGGTATTGACTTTGGTTTCTTCAATAGCCGCATAACCGGTAGCATCGATGCTTATTGGAATACGACAAAAGACTTGCTGATGCGCCAGACGCTTCCGGGTGCTTCCGGATACAGTTATCAGTATCAGAATGTAGGGCAGACTTCTAACAAGGGTATCGAGTTTATGACGGACATTGTGATTGCCGATAAAAACGACTGGGGGTTGAACTTCAGCTTCAACATTGCATACAACCGGGGCAAGATTGACAAGTATCCTGGCGGAGCTACTTGGGAAAGCAGCCGTTGGTCTGGTTCGGGCGTTATCAGTCAGGAAGAATTCTATCTGGAAGAAGGCGGACGGCTGGGTGAAGTATACGGCTATATCTACGATGGTGTGTATACGACCGATGATTTGCAATGGAACGGTACGGGATGGGCAATCCGTACAGACGCGGAAGGAAAACCAGTGACTCATGGATTAGGTACTGTAACAGGTTCATTGGAACCGGGTTCGATGAAGCTGAAAGACGTGAATAACGACGGTGTTATCGATGCCAATGATAAAGTCCGTTTGGGCAATACCATTCAGCCCGTGATTGGTGGTTTCGGACTGAACGGCCGTTTCCTGAAGAACTTTGACTTTACGGTATTCTTTAATTATCAATTGGGAGGTCAAATCATCAACGGAACAAAAGCCGCTTCAAGTTATTATGAAGGCTCACGCCAACACTATAATGTGAACAATAACTTTACAATGGCCAATCGTTGGTCGCGCGTAGACCCCGTTACAGGCGAAAATATGATGAACCGTAATTTTGCCAATGACTACATTGCCGCTCATGGCGAACAGGCTTATTATGACTATATCAATGGCGTGAACAGCGGAAAATCTATTTATAACCCGGCTACTGTAACCGGACGTCCCCTTACCAGCTGGGATGTGGAAGATGCATCTTTCTTGCGCTTGCAGACCGTTTCTATCGGTTATACCTTGCCGAAAGCATGGAGTCAGAAGATGCTGATGCAAAATGTACGCATCTATGCTACAGGATATAACTTGTTCTGCTTTACAGGCTATTCGGGAGTAGACCCTGAAGTGGATTGCTGTACCAGCACTCCGATGACTCCGGGTGTGGATTATGCGGCTTATCCCAAGAGCTTCTCTATTGTTGGAGGTATCAACGTTACATTCTAAAAACCTGAAAAAAGGATTGAAATATGAAAAATATATATAAGACATGGGCACTGGCAGGCTTGGCCTTTGCCACAACATTGACATCTTGCTCCGACTTCTTGGACCAGACGTCTCCTTCTGAAATGTTTCCCGAAACGGTATACAATACGGAAGGATATACCCAACAAGCTTTGAACAAAGTATATGCCGGACTTGTGTTAGACCACACTTACGGATGCCGTATTCCGTTGAACTTTTCTACCAACAGCGACATTGAACTGGTAGATGCCTTGACGCAAGAAACTACTACGGCAGATTCCGAACGCGGTCTTTGCAGCTACAATGCTCCCAATTGGAACCGTTTGGCAAATAACTGGAGCGAAATGTTCGAGATTATCGAGAATGCCAATTTGGTTATCGAGGGCATACGCGGTTCCGAAATCCGTGAAAATGAAAACATGCGCTACTATTTAGGTGAAGCACTTACCTTGCGTGCCATGGTGTATTTCGACTTAATTAAGCATTACGGCGATGTGCCCATGAAGATGGAATCCACCAAAAGTGACGGTTCCAATCTTTATTTGGAAAAGACAGACCGTGATGTCATCATGGATTCTTTGCTGGTGGATTTGCAGGAAGCTGCCGAATTGTTGCCGTGGGTAGGAGAGGCAGGTTATACTTCTGAGCATTGTACCAAAGGTTTCGCATACGGACTGGCTGCCCGCATCGCATTGGCTGAAGCCGGTTATGCCATCCGTGAGACACCCAAAGAAGGTTATGTAAACCTGAGCGAGAAGCGTGAAGGCCAGTTGGGATACAGTGACCCTACTTATCCGACAATGCGCCCGGGTGATGAGAAACGCCGCGAACTGTATGAACTTGCCTTGAATTGCTTGGATGCCATCATCACCAGTGGCAGACACCAGTTGAATCCCAGTTATGAAGATGAATGGTATCGTATCAACCAGTTGACACTGGACCAGACGTATTACGAGAACATCTTCGAAGTGGCACACGGACTGAATTATTCAGGTGAGATGGGGTATACGGCAGGTGTGCGTATCAATACGGCGGGTAGCCCGTTTGGCTTCAGCAATTCATCAGGAAAAGTGAAGCTGACTGCTCCTTTCTTTATGTCGTTCGATCCGGAAGATGTGCGCCGTGACATAACTTGTGCACCGTACGAATTGCGTGATGTGACTGCTACGCAGACCTTTACGAATGCTCCTTTCGGCATTTATGTGGCAAAATGGGATGTACGTAAGATGACGGAAGAGTGGCGTGCCCAAAATGCTGCTGTAAGTACAAAGACCGGTTATGGCATCAACTGGGTAGTGATGCGTTATTCTGACGTATTGCTGATGTATGCCGAAGTGGTAAACGAACTTTACGGGCCTAACGGTAGCGGGACATGTGGTAAGTCGGCTATGGAAGCTCTGGCGGAAGTGCGCAGCCGTGCCTTTAACGGGAATGCCGAAAAGGTTTCACAATACGTAGCCCAGGCAGCCGGAAGTAAGGAGTCGTTCTTCGACGCTATCGTGGATGAACGTGCTTGGGAGTTGGCAGGTGAAGCTGTACGTAAGTACGACCTTATCCGCTGGGGATTGCTGATAGATAAGACCGTGGAAATGCTTGATTCTTACAAACACGCCATTGAAAATGATGAGTATGTGGCAGACCTGTATTATAAGGAAAGTGCAGGTGCCGACCCTTGGTATCTGGTAGACTATTCCAGTGTATGCTGGTATGAAGAACCGGAGAGTACCAACGATTATAAGAGCGTCAGCTTCTGGGGCAATGTGAAGAAAGACGGGGTGATTCCTGATGACAACAGCACGTACGATGCGCTCAATTACATCAGCAGCGGCCTTATCAGCTACGATAAATATGCTGGTTTCCAAGGTGCTGCCGGACCGGTGGTTAACCGTCACGTGTGGCCTATTCATACCACGACTATCAACGATTCTAACGGGCACTTGAAGAACTCTTACGGATTTAATTAATCTCCAATTTTAAAATGATATGAATATGAAAATCAACTATAAATATCTATTCATGGCAGGTGTCCTTACTACAGGAATGACCGCCTGCGTGGATGACAATGACTGGGGAACCGACAGCAGCTATAACCGTCTGTTCGGGGCACAGGACATACAGGTTTCGGCTATGGCAACTACAGCCGAAGTAACTTTCGACCGTCTTTCAAGCGTGGATTATTACATCCTGGAACTGAGTACAGACAGTCTTTATCAAGAAGACTATCATCAAGGTTCCCGGATTGATACGGTACGCGAATCGCCTTACATCCTGGAAGGGCTGACCGGTGAAACTACTTACTTTCTCCGTATGAAAGCTTTCTCGAATAATGGTACGCCTCCTTCATTGTGGAGTTATTTCGAAGATGGAGACCGCCGTTCGTTTGAAACCGATGGTGAACAGATTTTCAATTCTGTGGCATCGGCAGACTTGACCGAAAGCACGGTACGCCTGACTTGGCTGGCTGATGCCGAGGTTACACATATTGACGTGTACGCTTCTGAAGAGGCTTTCGATGCCGGTGAACCGGCTCTTCAAACCTATCAGATAACAGCAGACGACCGCGCGGCAAGTGCATGCACCATCAGTGGGCTGGAATCGCAGACCGAATATTGGTTTGTTATCTATAATGGAACGACGAAGCGTGGCGAAATCGGTGCCACTACTACACCGCCGATGCCTGATGCTGACTTGAAGATTTCGCTGGAAGAAGGCGTTACGCTGATTGACCAAGTGCTGATTGACGACCTCGCTGCACAGGCGCAAGCCGCTGCCGGAGGCGCATCAAGCTACAGCCTGACGCTGGGTATTCCGGGCGGTGCTGCGATGGAGGTACATGGAGTAGATGAGGAGACAGGCGAAGCGACTGGGCTGGCAATACCTGAAGGCATGTCTGTTACGTTCTTTGCATTACCGGGCGAACGTCCTGTGCTGAGTTTCCAGAAGTCGCTTGAAATCGGAGGCACGCATGGATATATCCGTTTCGAAGGAGTGACGATTGTAGACGACGGCTGCCAGTATCTGGTAAACGAAAGCAACGGTGCCGCTATCGGCGACTTTACGCTGACTAACTGTATGATAGATAACATGAACAGAAGCATCGTACGTCTGCAGGCTTCGGATGCTGTGACTTTCAACGCTATCACGATTGACAATTGTGTGGTTACCAACATCGGTTCAGGTGGCTATGCCGTATTCCGTGTGGACAATGCAGCGTATACCATTGGTGCTATCAACGTAACAAATTCTACGTTCAGTAATGTAGGGCATAACTTTATCCAGGCAGGCAAATGTGCCTTGTCAGAAGTGAATTTCAACGGAGTGACCTTCTATAATGCACCGAACAACGCCAGCCGTTACCTGGTAGATGCGAATGGAAACAGCACGAATGTCAACGTAGAAAATACTCTCTTCGGTCTGACTCCGGGACGAGGCATCCGTACCGATGGCACGGTTACGGTTGTCAACTCTTTCAAGACTACTGACGGCGTGTTCAGCAGCAATGACTTCGATGTAGATGTGACTTCGCCTGAAGCGACTTCTGCAGAAGTGTTTACCGATCCGGAAAACGGCGACTTCACGCTCTTGCTGGATGAGTTGAACGGCATCGGCGACCCGCGTTGGTTTACCGAGTAAAAAGGACAAACAGCCGTAGGCTGAATTTTGATATGTTTTTTCAATAAAAAGAGGCGGTACATCATGCACCGCCTCTTTTTGGCTTCTTATACAGATGCCCGTATTGGCCGATACAAGCGTTTACATTTGCTGATGTAAGCGTTTGTGATTGCCAATACGGGCATTCGTGTTTTCGGAAACTTTAGGTATAACTTGACGGTGCTTACGGCATCACCTTCACTCCCGTGGCATTGACCGTTTTCACATTGTCTGCCGCATGGTCGGGACGGGGAGTGCCCCATGCTACGTTGCACGACTGCAGCCGGATGTCCGAAGCCGTGTCGATGTAGAAGCCGTACGTGTTGCCACGCACGAAGCCTTCGCCGTCGCACGGACGCTTGTCGTAGATACCACCCTCGTAGGCGGTCTTTTTTTGCAGCGAGAGCGACACTTGGTCGAAGTAGATGTGGTTTACCTTTTCGGGTGTGTCGCCGCCTACAAATGCCCCGTTTTCGCTCGTACAGCGGATATTATGGAAGTAGATGTGGCTCACCTCGCCGCATGCGCCTTTTGTCGCTCCTTTCGGGAAACGCCAGCCGGCATCCTTGTGGTTGCCTACGGCGCGTGGGTAGGAGGTGACGTAAATGGCTTCAGCCTTTCCCCACCACACGTCGGAGAAGAAGCGGCAGTCCACTATCATGTTCGAGAACGTCACGTCGGTCACCGTACCCTCGTCGCGGTTCTGGATGCCGATGCCCCGGTTGCTGTCCTTGATGATGCAGTTGGTGAAGAGCACGCGGCGGATGCTGTCCATGTTTTCCGACCCTATCTTGATGGCGCACGAGCGCGAGGTCATTGTGCAGTTGCTCACCACTACATCCTCGCAGGGGCCGTATTGCTCGAATTCGCGGCGGTTCTTCAGGCAGATGCAGTCGTCGCCCGACTCAATGAAGCAGTTTGAGATGCGTATGTCTTTCGAGTGGTCTACATCGATACCGTCGCCATTGCGTATTTTCAGGTTGTTCAGGATGCTGATGCCGTCAATCGAAGCGTCACGGCAGCCGATGAGATGTACGGTCCAATAAGCACTGTTACGGATGGTGATGTCGCGGATAACCAGCTTTTCGATGTTGGTCAGCGTCAGAACGTGCGGACGTGGGTCGAAATCGGTCACAGGTTTCAACTCGTACGAGTCTTCCAATTCCTTGCCCATAAACGCCACACCGTTGCCGTCGATGGTTCCCGTTCCGGTGATGGACACGTTTTTCAGTCCTTTGCCGCTAATCCACATCATCCCTTCGCCCCGGTTTTCGCCGAATGCGCTTTCGGTGTAGACGCTCTCGTTAGGGTTCGCCAGCAGGCACGAATTGGGTTCAAGATGCAGGTCGACATACGAGGCGAGCCGGAAGGGGCTGCACAAGAAGGTATGTCCGGCAGGGACGAGCACCGTGCCGCCTCCTGCCTTCGAGCAGGCGTCAATGGCGCGTTGCAGGGCAGGGGCATCGTCGGTGGTGCCGTCGCCCGTGGCTCCGTAGTCCAGGATGTTGTACACTTTGGTAGCTTGTGGCTGGCATGCCCCCAAGAGGCAGATGCTTAGCAGCAAAAATAAGATTCTTGTTGTTTTCATGTTACATAAATAGGTTTGTGGTTTTATTAAATACATCATTCTATCAATTTATGTGTGGCGGGCAGTCTTCCGGCTTGTTCCCCCAATCGGGATTCGGTTCCGGACCCATTTCGAACAGCATCGTGCCGCCCCGAAGGATGTCTTCGTGACTGATGTAGTTCTTGGTATAGGGCTTGCCGTCGAGGGTGACGCGTTGGATGTAGATGTTCTCAGCAGAGGCTTCGGGTGCCAGGAGGCGGAATGTGTTTCCGTTTTCCAACGTCAGCACGGCTTCCTGGAATGAAGGACTTGCCAGAGCATAGTAGGGCGTACCGGGGCAGACGGGATAGAAGCCGAGGGCGGCAAAGACGTACCATGCTGACATCTGTCCGGCATCATCGTTGCCCGAAAGACCGCCGGGCGCATCAAGGTATTCGGTCTGCATGATGTGGCGTACTGCCCGCTGGGTTTTCCACGGCTGGCCGGAGTAGTTGAACAGGAAAGCCACTTGGTGGCAAGGTTCGTTGCCGTGCCAATAACGGTTCTGGCTGAACATCGAGTCAAGCTTGGCAATGTACTGTTCTTGCCCGCCCATGCATTCCATTAGTCCATAAGGATCGTGAGGAACGTACCATGTATAATGGCAAGGGGCACCTTCAGTGATGAACTTGGCGAATCCGAAAGCGTTGTTTTCATTCAGGAAAGTGCCGTCGGCATGCCGTCCTTGCGCATATCCGGTACGGGGGTCGATGACGTTGCGGTAGTTTTGCGCACGGCGCATCAGAGTCTCATAATCCTCTGTCTTGCCTAAGCGTTTCGCCACTTGGGCAAGGACAAAATCATCGTAAGCGTATTCCAACGTACGCGATACTTGTTCGCGGACGTGGAAAGCATCGGGCACACTGTCTTCCAGTGGAATGTAGCCATACTGGAGGTACGACTGCAGAGCGCGGCGGCCCATTCCGTTGACGTATTCTTCGTGCGTGGCAGGGCTTTCAAAAGCATTGCGGCGCATCCCTTCGTAGGCTTTCTGCACATCGAAATTACGGATGCCTTTCACGCAGGCGTCTCCAAGGGCTGCAATGCAGTGGTCACCTATCATCGCTGCCGTATAGCTGTTCCAGCAGGGGAAGATAGGAAGCCAGCCCCCCTCTTCGTATTTATGTACCAACGACTGCATCATCTGTCCGCCACGGGTGGGGTGGAGGAGGTTAATGAGCGGATGCAAGGCGCGGTAGGTATCCCATAGGCTGTAGTCTTCGTAATAAGTCTCACCCTCAGGCAATTGGCGGATGGGCTTGCCGGTGGCGAACGAAGGGTAGCGTCCGTCTGCATCGCTGAAGGCGCGGGGCAGGAACGAGGCGTGGTAGAGGGCAGTGTAGAACTTCCGCCGGGCGGTCTCGTCACCGGTCTTTACCTGGATGCTTGCCAGGTGCCGCTCCCAGATGTCGGAAAGCTCCTGACGGGTGCGGTCGAAGTCCCAGTGTGGGATTTCGGCGGCGAGGTTGCGCAGGGCGCCTTCGCGGTCGGTGAACGATGAGGCGGCTTTCACCAGCAGCGTTTCGCCCTCCGTCACGGCGAACTGCACGTACACGCCGATGCCTTGTCCAGACTGGATGCAGGTCTGGTTGGCGAAGAGGCTGTCGCCACGGAAAGTGCCGAAGGCGGAGGGCTGGTTCTGGTATTCGATGACGAAATGTCCGCTGTAGCCTGCCGCTTCGCCCCAGCCCTGGTAGATGCGGTGCACGGGGTTGTAGCCATAGATGCGTCGGTTCAACGTATCGATTTCGATGTAGCCTTCTCCCTCGTCGCTGTTGGGGTTGACCACTAAGTAGGCGTTGCCTTTTTGTTCGTAAGTGAAGCGGAAGATAGCGGCACGCGAGCGTCCGGTCATCTCTGCCTGCAGGTGCTCGTCGGGTAGGGTTACGGCGTAGTAGGAGGGGGTTGCTGTCTCATCGTCGTGCGAGAAGCGTGTGGCGCGTGCTTCGGGTGTGCAGCGCAGCGTGCCGCTTAGTGCCGCGAGGGTCATCGAGCCATAGTCTTGCGTGCATCCGCCCACTATCCAGTGCGAGTTGCGGAAGCCTTGCATCAGCGAGTCGCGGTAGTAATACGGGGCGATGCACTTCAGTTCGGTGTCTTGTGTCTGTGGTGTCCAGAAATTCATGCCGTTCGGTTCGAGCACGGCGGGCAGAGTCTGTCCGTATTCTTCGGTATGCTTGCCGAACATGCCGGCTGTGCGGGTGACGCTGGCTGCTGTTCCCACACGGGTGTCGATACAGCTCAATCTGTCCGGAATAGTTGGGGATGTGCATGACGGCAGGAATGCCGTCAGCAGCAAAACCCAAAGGCTGTTGGGATTGAATCGTTTCATGGCGTTGATGTTTTTTAGAGAGTTAGAAGGAGTTAGAGGAGTTATCACTCCTTATATTTTAATATATATCTTTTTCTTGTACAACGGATATCCGATGGTTCCCATTACGCCCACGAAGAGCAGGGAGTAGACGGCGGAGGCTACATAAGGATTGCCGATGACGCTGTGGATGGCTCCGTAGACGGCGGGCTTGCACTCCGTGACGTTGAGCACCACGGCGGTCAGCTCGCTCAGCACGTAGAGGAAGAGCGGGTTGACCCCGAATACCTCGAAGATGCGGCACCAGCGTTTCTTCCCTTGTGCGTCGATGAAGTAAAGCAGCGTAGCCTGGAGCATCGCCGCCATTCCACACGTGGCGAGGGCATAGCTGGGCGACCAGATGCGCTTGTTTAGCGGCAACCATTCCACGAGCAGGAATCCGGCAGCAGCCAGCAGGAATCCGGCAACGAAGAGCTTTACAATCTTCTGCCCTAAGTCTTGTGTCTCCATAATCAGCCGTCCGCAGAGAAAACCGATAATCGTGTGGGCGATGGCAGCGAGGGTGCTGGTCAGCCCTTCGGGGTCGACGGGGCTTTTATGGTACAGGTGCTCGTAACCCAAGACCTTTGTGTCCCAGATGGCAAGGATGTTAGTAGAATCCATTGCGTAACCGTTTCCCCACTGGAGCAGGAGCGCATAGCCTAACAGCAGGATACCGGCTATCCACGTCAGTCCTTTGGGGCGTACGTAAAGGGCAAGCAGCGAGACAATGCCGTAGCACAAAGCAATGCGCGGCAGCACGCCCAAGATGCGGATATGGGCAAAGGGCAGGAAGTCGCCTTCGCACGCAAACTCGAACCAGTAGATACCCCAACCGATGAGGAAGATGAGCAGGGTACGCCGCACAATTTTCTGTAGGACGGCAGGGGAGGGTTGGAACTGGAATTTGCGTAGAGCGATGTAGGTGGATATTCCCATGATGAAGAGGAAAAAGGGGAACACAAGGTCGCACGGCGTCAGTCCGTTCCAAACGGAGTGGCGGAGCGAATCGTACGAATATTCCCCTCCGGCATTGTTGACCACAATCATGCCGAATACGGTGATGCCCCGCAGGACATCGAGAGAGAGAAGGCGTTGTTTCATATAAATGGTTCTATTAAATTGAAACGCAGATTAACGCGGATTTTCGCAGATTGTCATTTTATTTGTCTGTCTATTCTGCGTTAGAAGCTGTTTTGAATTTATCGTGCGATGATTTGGGATGAGTTTTTGAGGCATTTTCGCTTCTGTGATGAGGAAGATAGCGGGCTATCTGACGAAGAACAGGAGCGGAAAGGACCAAAAAATCGCCCAAAGCACACACGAAAACGGATGCATCAAGCCAAGAAAAACTTTTTGGAGAAATTCAAAACAGCTTCTTAATCTGCGAAAAATCTGCGTTTCAATTATATTAATCTGTGTAATCTGTGGTGAGAAGCGACATTGCTTCGCGGGCGGTGTCGATGCAGTCGCCTTCCGCTTCAGCCTTGTACGGATTGTGCTGCAAGGTCCACGGCTCTTCCATGGCGTACCAGTCGATGTCCTGCATCTCTCCGCCGTCCAATACGCTTTGCAGCATTTCCCACCATGTCGCCCAACGCTTGTAGTAGAAGTCCTTCAAGATACCGTTCCATTCCTTGTGGGCATAGTCGCGCAAGCCGCCTTTGTCGGCACACTCGCGGTTGCCCCATGTAGTGATTTGCACACGGGCGTTCCATTCGTACAGGTCTTTTTCTTCGGGTGTGTTGCCCAAGCTGCGTGCCTGGTTTATCCAGCGTCCTACGCGGAATTCGCTGCGGGTGGCAAGCAAGCGGTCTTGTGCCAGCAAAAGGTCGAGGAATTCTTTCGAATGGCGTGCATAGCTGCGCTTGTCAAAGCTCTTGAAGTCGGCTATCGCCCGATTGTAGACGATTCGTCCGCGGTCGGCAAGTGCCTGGCGCACGATGTCCACCAGGTCGTATTCGAAATTGTTGTTGCCCCGGAACTTGTCGGCTGCTTCCAGCATCAGGCGTGCGGCGGCCTCGGTAGAGGTAGGGTCGTAATAGTTTTCCATCTTCGACCAGCTCGATACTTGGAAGTTGTTCATGCTGGGACGTCCGCAGAAGATGGATTCGTGAGGTCCTTGCTGGTTGTTTCCGAAGGGACAGTTGTAGATGCCGTCGGCAAGAATCATCCATGCTTGTTCTATCTTTTCGTCTTTTGTTCCATAGCGGGCAGCCAGATACTCTTTCAGCCAGCTTTCCTTGGTGATTTTCTCGGGACGCCACGGCAATTCGCACATCAGTTCGAATATCACCGGATTGTTTTCGCTGCCTTCCATGGTTAGGCCGATGCCTTTCAGGTGGGCGGCAAGCGGGTTGTTCTTGGTAAGGTAGAAGTTATTCAGCAGTTGATCCATGCGCCCGTGCAGTCCAACATTGGCTCCGAAGTTCTCCAGCATACAGAACAGCCAGTCGTGTTGCTCGTATCCTTTCTCGCGCTTCCAAATAGAAGGGATGCCCCACATGGGACGGCATTCGCTGAAGAGGTCAAGGATAAGCAGGTCGCCGTTCTTCAGGTTTTTCATCATTTCCGGACGCGGGTTCTCGGTCCAGCCTTGCACCACCCAGACGGCTTTCGGGTTGACCTGCTTCATCGCATCCATTACCGCCTTGCCGGCTGCATCGAAATCAACTTCTCCGGCATTCTCTAATTCGTGGAAAGGGTCCATTGAATAGTAGTTGGCTTTGCCGAAGAGTTTTTCTTGTTCCTCGTAATAGAGGGCGGCGATTTCGGCAAACCGCTTGTCGGTAGGCATTAAGAATGCCGGACGGGTAAAACCGTTCCACAATTCCGGTTCGGTCACGTTCAGTCCCAGTTTCTGGTGAGCGTCATGAGGAACCATGCCCGAGTATCCCGGCAGTACCGGCTCGATACCGTATTCGCGCATCCGTTTCAGGATTTTCTTTTGCAAGGCTTCCTGCTGCGTGTACCAACTGTCGGGATTCGGCCCGCCCCATCCTTCGAGGTTATTCATCGCCCACCAGGCAAGGAACGCCGGACCGGCAATGAAGCGGTTGGTTTCTTCTTTTGTGTAGCCCAGTTTGGCAAGCATGTTGCGCCATACACATTCCTGTCCCACGGCGGCAAGCGGAAGGTTGATGCCATGCAGTGCCATCCAGTCGATTTCCTTTTCCCAGCGTGCCCAGTCCCAGAAAGCCATGGTATACGAGTAGGTGCAATAGTTGAAGTCGTAGCGCAGGCTCAGGTTGGTTTCATGTCGTTCGGGCTTGGTGACGGGTGGGAGAGAAGCGGGCAGTTCTGCCGTCATGTTGTTCCACGAAAGGTGGATGCCGGCGTAGTATTTCAAGTACCAGTTCAGACCGGAAGCAATGTTTACGTAGGTGTTTCCGCGTACCACAATTTTGTTTCCTTTTTGGTCCAATTCGAAGAAGTCGGTATCTGCGTTCTTCTGGAGCTGAATGATGAATTTTTTAGATGCTCCCGGTTCGATTCGTTCCAATAGTCCTTTGATAGGGTTTGCAAAAAGAGAGAAGGGAAGCAGGCACAATAAGCCTGCCAGCAAGAGGTTTCTGAGCTTCATATTATTACATTGTTTATAGGTTTTTGCAAATGTAATAAAAATGAACGAATGAACAAAGAAGCCGCATGGGGCTTTTCGCAATATGGATACCGTATTTTCCCAATAAACTGTAGGGGCGTATCGCATACGCCCGAAAACATCTACGTGGATTAGTTGACGCATTCGGGCGTATGCGATACGCCCCTACATGGGATGTTTGCGGAATTTATATTCCGCCATTCATTTTTGGATTGTATACGATGATGCAAAAGGGAAGAACCAGGCTTATTCCCCTGCATCAGGTGCATGGCTTCGTGCATACAGGCAGCTGCGTTGCCGGATGCATATCAGTCCTTCCATCAGTCCTGATAGGTAGGACTATAGTCCTAGTATATAAGGACTGCAGTCCTGGCACGTTAAAACAGCAGTACTGGTTCATCGGGACTGGCAGGACAGCCGTTGTCTTTGCCTATGCAGCTACTGTTTACTTTGGAATCATTCGTATTTCATGTTTTCTTTTCAATTCATTTGAGAATTCCGCATAGAGAGCTACGGGGCCCAAGTGCCAAAGCTTCGTAGTTTCCTCTGCCAGTCTTTTGTAAGTATCCGAACTATAAAACCGGTAAAGAGCTGTTCGAAGTGGTATCTTTTGGTCATTAGCGTATATCTGCGCTACCCGGCTTACTTTTCCCGGCAACAGTAAATACAGATTTTGGTTGGTAATTTCTAAGTTCATCCTTTCACCTCCTTTGCTTCTTTAAATATGAGATAATGCAGGGAACATTCCGTATGGAACAGCCATTGGTCAACAAGCACGTATGTCTTCAACTCATTGATTAGCTCCGTTTTGTTCAACAATCCACCTTCATATAAGGCAAAAGCGGCATACACACGGTCGTTGGCCACAGGACCTATCACGATGTCATGATGATGTTCAAAGTCCTTGTCCATGCGGTTAGCCATTACGAAATCTAACCACTGCTCTGTAGGTGACGTAAAATGGAGAACGTCTAACTGTGTGCGATATGTTTCGTCCAGTTCATAGACATTGACGTAACCTGTGCCGCTTTTTTGTCCCAATTTGCGTTTTACCCAAAGCGTAGCCTGCCTTTCTGAAGTTGTCGTATAGAAACCGCTTCCGTAGTCTAACGCCCTGTTGGTTCTTCTTATTTCAGGCTTCTTCACCTGTTCTATACTGCCGTGATAAAGTATCATTTTTTCGCTTCGCTTTTTCGTCTGTCTATCAGTTCTTCTATCTCATCCATTAGCCATTGATGACTTTGCGTGTGAAGCACCTCAAAATTGTCTTCCAAATAAGGCAATACGCCATATCGTTCAAACAAGGTAGCGACTTCTTCACCACTCATTTGATGCTTGTTCTTGTACTGTTCAATGCAGAACGACAAGAAATAGGCTATGTCAAGTTCTTTATCTTTCTTATCGGTTTTCATTTCTTCATCATATTAACGTGTAGCTTAAACAAACATTCCAATAAACACATCATGATATGGAAAAGGAAGAGGGGAGACTGATAACCGCTTAGAAGAACTTTGTGTCTTCGCCTAGGATGTCGGAAAGAAGCAGGTTGGCAAGACGGCTGGTCCCGAGGCGGAACAGTTCATTGGTAAGCCATTCCTTGCCCAACAGTTCTTTTACGATAGTATAATATACCACCGCATCATGTACCGTGTTGATGCCTCCGGCAGGCTTGAATCCTACTTTGCGTCCGGTCTCCAGGAAGTATTCCTTGATTGCCTGGCACATCACGAAAGCTGCTTCGGGAGTGGCGGCGGGCTTTTCTTTCCCGGTGGAAGTCTTGATGAAATCGGCTCCTGAATACATGGCGAGGATGGAGGCTTTCTTGATGTTTTCGGCAGAGCCTAATGCGCCCGTTTCGAGGATTACTTTCAGGTGCTTTTCACCACACACGTCTTTCAGTTCCTGTATCTCGTCGCACATGCCTTCATAGTCGCCGCTGAGGAATTTGCCTACCGGAATCACGATGTCTATCTCGTCGGCTCCGGCATGCAATGCCATGGCGGTCTCTGCTACTTTCACTTCGGTGAATGTCTGCGAGGAAGGAAAACCTCCCGACACGCAGGCTATCTTCACGTCATCGGCTTCCAGCGTGTCGTGCACGATTTCCGCCATGTTGGGGTAGACGCAGATGGCTGCTACGTTCTTCAGGTCGGGGTGTTCGTCATCGAAGGCATTGACCCGTTCGGTGAACTTCATGACGCTGGTTTCGCTGTCCGTACATTTCAGCGTGGTGAGGTCGATGCAATGGAAGAGGAACTTCTTTACTTCGGGCGTGTCGTTTTCCGCCGCGTATTTCTCGATAATGTGGGCGGTCTTTGCTGCGATGTCCTCGTCTTTTAATGCCGTGTTGTATTTTCCCAATGCCATGTCATACTTGCTGGGTTGGTTCAGGTGCTCTTTGTCTTCCATATCCAAGTTTTGGAAGAGTTCGCTTTCAAATTCTTCGTTCTTGCTCATGTCGTTTTCAATTTTGGGTTGTTTTGATGTCTTTCTTTATCGCGTGCCGTTTTCTTTTCCAGGTTCTTCCGGAAAGCTTCGGTCAGGTTCACGCCTGTTTGGTTGGCAAGGCAGAGCAGCACCCAGAGTACGTCTGCCATCTCGTCGCCCAGGTCATGTTTCTCGCCTTCCTTGAACGACTGGTCACCATAGGTGCGTGCCATGATGCGTGCCAGTTCGCCTACTTCCTCGGTCAGTACCGCCATATTGGTCAGTTCGCTGAAGTAGCGTACGCCGTAGGTCTTTATCCAGTTATCGACTGTTTTCTGTGCTTCTTCGATTGTCATAATTATTTAGTTGACAAGTTAACGAGTTGACAAGGGAACAAGGTCTTGAATTGTTATGCAAGGTATTTAGAGCCTTGTTAACTCGTCAACTTGTTACCTTGTCAACTGGATTGTTTTTTTTATTCCTTATTCTTCGTATCCATACATATCGTGACGGGACCGTTGTTCAGCAATTCTACTTTCATGTCGGCTCCGAATTCGCCGGTACCTACCTGCTTGCCTAAGGCGATGCTCAGTTCGTTGCAGAAGTATTCGTAGAGAGGAATGGCGGTTTCGTGCTTGGCGGCGCGGATGTATGAAGGACGGTTCCCCTTCTTGGTAGAAGCCATCAGGGTAAACTGGCTGACGACGATGATATCGCCTCCTGCTTCCAGAATGGATTTGTTCATCACTCCGTTCTCGTCATCAAATACACGCAGGTTGACGATTTTCTTGCATAGCCAGTCTGCGTCTTCTTGTCCGTCGGCTTCCTCGATGCCAAGCAGGACGAGGAAGCCTTCCTTAATAGCCGATCTGCACGTCCCGTTGATGGTGACCGATGCATGGCTTACACGTTGGATTACTACTCTCATATCGGTTTTTAGGTTTTTCGCAAAGATACAATTTTAGTTTGTAAGTTTGTTAGTTTTTGAGTTTGTTAGTTCTTTCGTTTTTCGAGTTCTTCATGTTTTAACCTACAAACTCTTAAACTCAAAAACTCACAAAGTCTCTTTGATGGTTTGCGCCACGCTCATCCCTACCACTTCGGCGAGTTCTTCCAGCGAGGCTTTCTTGATGCGTGCCACGCTCTTGAAATGTTTCAGCAGCGCTTCCTTACGCATTTTGCCTACGCCCTTGATGCCGTCCAGTGCCGAGGCAATCTGGCTTTTGCTCCGCTTGTCGCGGTGGAAAGTGATGGCAAAGCGGTGGACTTCATTCTGTATGTTTTCCAATAAGTGGAAGAGGGGAGTCCCCTGCTTGAGCCCGATGTTTCTGGGTGGAAAGCCGAAGAGAATTTCCGAAGTGCGGTGCTTGTTGTCTTTGGCAAGTCCGGCTATCGGGATATGCAGACTGAGTTCGTCTTCGATGACTTGGCGCACCACTTCCATCTGTCCTTTGCCGCCATCGGTTAGAATCAGGTCGGGCAATTCTCCTTGCTCTTCCAGAATGCGTGTGTAGCGGCGGCGTACCACTTCTTGCATCGAAGCATAATCGTCGGGACCTACTACTGTCTTGATGATGTATTTGCGGTAGTCCTGTTTGCTGGGGCGTCCTTTCTTGAATACCACGCAAGCCGCTACGGCATCTGCTCCCTGGATGTTGGAATTGTCGAAGCATTCGATGTGCAGGGGCATCTTGTCCATGTGCAGTTGTTCCTGGATTTCCTTTAGCAGACGGACACTGCGTTGTTCGGGATTCAATTTTTCGGCTTGCTTCAGCCGGTCTACTTTGTATTGCTTTACGTTGAGGATGGACAACTCCAGCAGATGCTTCTTGTCGCCCCGCTGGGGAATGGTGAAAGTTACGTCTTCCATTTCCAAATCTAACTCAAACGGCACGATGATTTCTTTCGACTGGCTTTTGTAGCGTTCGCGCATTTCTACGATGCCCATCTCCAGCAGTTCTTCTTTCGTTTCTTCCAGCCGCTTTTTGTATTCGAACGTGAAGGCTTGGTTGATACACCCGTTGGTGATGTGCAGATAGTTGATGTAGGCGGATTGCTCGTCGTCTTCGATGGAAAAGACATCGATGTTGTGTAGCACCGAACTTACCACTTCGCTTTTCGACCGGTAATTCTCAATCAGCTCGTATTTCTCTTTGATGAGCTGTGCTTCTTCAAACCGCATTTCATCGGCAAGCCGCATCATTTCCTGCATCATCCCTTGGCTCACTTTTTGCGTGTTTCCCTTTAGCAGTTCTTTAATGGATGCAATATTTGCCATATATTCTTCGTGCGATTGCGCTCCTATGCAGGGACCTTTGCAATTCTTGATGTGATATTCCAGGCAGACCCTGAATTTGCCCGCCTGAATGTTTTCGGGTGTGAGAGCCAGGTGGCAGGTGCGTAGCGGGTAGAGTTTCTTGATGAGGTCAAGCATGGCTTGCATCGAGGGGAAATGCGTGTAGGGACCGAAGTAGGTGGAACCGTCACGCACAATCTTCCGTGTCTTGAATACGCGCGGGAAGTATTCGTTGCTCACGCAAATGGAAGGATAACTCTTGTCGTCTTTCAGCAAGACGTTATAACGGGGCTTGTATTTCTTGATGAGGTTGTTTTCAAGCAGCAGCGCGTCTTCTTCCGTATTCACTACAATGTAGCGGATGTCGGCTATCTTGCTTACCAGGATGCGGGTCTTTGCCGATTGGTGCTCTCTTGAGAAATAGGAGTAGACACGTCGTTTCAGGTTCTTCGCTTTTCCTACATAGATGATGGTCCCTTCCGCGTTCAGGTATTGGTAAATGCCCGGACTTGTTGGCAGGTTCATTACGATTCCCCGCAAGTATTCGTTGGTCTTCAGTTCTTCCATTTTCGTAGTTCGTTTGAGGTGACTAGTAGACTAGGTACTAGGTCTTAGATACTAAAGCTTTCTTCGCCACATCAATGGAGGTATTAAAACCTAGTCCCTAGTACCTGGTTAACTAGTCCCTGCTGATTATAATTGCAAGAGGGTAGTCACTTCCACGTCTTCGGGGAATGCCTTACGCCCGTTCAGCCCTTTCAGCTCAATGACGAAGTTGATGTAGGATTGCTTGGCTCCGCATTTCTTAACCAGCCGATGAGTAGCCGCCATGGTGCCTCCCGTGGCGAGCAGGTCATCGTGAAGAAGCACTACATCGTTTTCATCGATGGCATCGCGATGGATTTGGATGGTATCGGTTCCGTATTCTTTGGCGTAGGTCTCTTCGATGACTTCGGCGGGAAGCTTGCCCGGCTTGCGTGCCATGATGAAACCGGCACCCAACCGTGCCGCCAAGGCTCCGCCCAGAATAAAGCCTCTCGACTCGATGCCTACTACTTTGGTGATGCCTTTGTCCTTGTACATCTCGTACAATTCGTCGATGAGCCCTTGCAGGCACTCCGCATTTTTAAAGAGCGTGGTTACGTCGTAGAACAAGATTCCCGGCTTGGGGAAGTCTGGGATTTCTCTTAGATTTTTTCTTAATGTTTCTTTGTTCATAGCCAGTGTTTTATGATTGTTTCTTAAACTTGTTGTTTCACGTGAAACATTGTGCTTTACCTGCCCAGCAGGACAAGGAGCACGTTGATGTCGCTGGGCGAGATACCCGGTATGCGGCTTGCCTGTGCCAGCGTCTCGGGATCTATCTTGATAAGCTTCTGACGTGCTTCGGTGGAGAGCGAGTTCAGGTTGGCATAGTCGAACCGTCCCTTTATTTTGATGCTTTCCAGCCGGTGTATCTTGTCGGCTATCATCCGTTCGCGGTCGATGTAGCCTTGGTATTTTATCAGCACCTCCGCGGCTTCGAGGGTCTCTTCTTTCCGGTCGGTCACTTTATCCAGTTCGGCTTGGAAGGCGGGGATGTGCGGCGCGATGTTTTCGATGGTGATTTGCGGACGGCTCAGCAAGTCGATTAACTTGCATCCGTGGGCAAGCCTTGTCGTGCCCAGACTCTCCAGCGTGTCGTTGATTTTATCAGCTTTGATGGAGTAGGTCTTGGCAAACTCTACCAGATGCTGTATCATTTCCCGCTTGCGGCAAAGCATGTCGTAGCGGTCGCGCTTGGCAAGGCCGAGGCGGTAAGCCCGTTCGGTAAGGCGCATGTCGGCATCGTCCTGACGGAGCAAGATGCGGTATTCGGCGCGTGAAGTAAACATGCGGTAAGGCTCGTCCACGCCTTTTGTCACGAGGTCGTCTATCAGCACGCCGATGTAAGCCTCGTCCCTTCCCAATACGAACGGTTCGCCTTCGGTGCAGTTCTGGTGTGCGTTGATGCCGGCAATGATGCCTTGCCCGCCTGCTTCCTCGTATCCGGTAGTGCCGTTCACTTGTCCGGCGAAGAACAGGTTCTTGATGACCTTCGATTCCAGCGTATGCGTGAGCTGGGTGGGGTCGAAATAATCGTATTCGATGGCATAGCCCGGGCGGTAAGCCACTACGTTGCGGAAGCAAGGTATCTTGCGCAGGGCGGCAAACTGGATGTCCATCGGGAGCGAAGACGAGAAGCCGTTCAGGTAAAGCTCGCGGGTCGTTTCGCCTTCGGGTTCCAGGAAAAGCTGGTGTTGCGGCTTGTCGGGGAAAGTCACGATTTTGGTCTCGATGCTGGGGCAATAGCGCGGACCGATGCTTTGGATTTGCCCGTTGTAGAGAGGAGAGTCGGCAAGCCCGCTCCGCAATACGGCGTGTACTTCCTCGTTCGTATAACATGTCCAACATTGCAATTGCTTCAGGTGGCGCGGTTCGCTCATGAACGAGAAGCTATGGAAATCATTTTCCCCGTCTTGTGTTTCCATGAGCGAGAAGTCTACGCTCCGTGCGTCGATGCGTACGGGGGTACCTGTCTTCATCCGTCCGGCGGTAATGCCGTGCCGGGTGATGGATTCGGTCAGGTGATACGAAGCCGGTTCGGCACACCGTCCTCCGGCGAGCATCTTGCGTCCGATGTGCATCAGCCCGTTCAGGAACGTGCCTGCGGTAAGGATGACACACCGTGCGTGGAAGGTGACACCCCAGCAGGTGACCACTCCTTTTACTTCTCCGTCTTCTACCAGCAGTTCTTCTACCGTGTCTTGCCAGATATGCAGGTTGGGGATGTTTTCCAGTATCTCGCGCCAGGTCCAGATGAACTTCGCCCGGTCGCACTGGGCGCGGGGGCTCCACATGGCAGGTCCTTTCGAGCGGTTGAGCATCCGGAACTGGATAGCGGTGCGGTCGGTCACGATTCCCATATAGCCTCCCAGTGCGTCAATCTCCCTTACGATTTGTCCTTTGGCGATTCCGCCCACGGCAGGGTTGCAGCTCATCTGGGCAATCTTGTTCATGTCCATCGTAATGAGGCAGGTTTTCGAACCTAAGTTGGCGGAAGCCGCCGCGGCTTCGCATCCGGCATGTCCCGCCCCGATTACAATCACGTCGTAGTTAAAATCCATTCGTCTTTACATTTTAATATACGGCACAAAAATACGAAAAAAAGGTGGGTTAAGCTATGGAATAGGGGAAAAAGAAAAAGGCACTTATATGCATCGGACGATGCATATAGGTGCGTGGGCGGATGCATATAGGTGCCTGCCTCTGTGTCCTCCGTGGTGAATCACGTCAACCCATTTCCGCCAGCAGGGCGAGTGCCTTGTTCTCGGCGGCTTCCATGATTTCGCGCTCACCCGGGCCCTTGTCGTTGATGCCGCACAGGTGCAGGATGCCGTGGATGATGACGCGGTGCAGCTCGGTGTCATACGGGGCATTGAATTGTTCGGCATTGGTGCGCACCGTGTCGAGGCTGATAAACAGGTCGCCCGCAATGCGGTTTCCTTCGGTATAGTCGAAGGTGATGATGTCGGTGTAATAATCGTGTTGCAGGTATTGGCGGTTCACCTCCAATATCTTCTCATCGGAGCAGAAGATGTAGGCTATTTCTCCCACCTTCTTCCCATACGTTTGGGCGACGGCTTTCACCCATTCCGTGGTCTCTCTTTTCCTGATAGAGGGCATTTCCACTCCCTCGGTCTGATACGTAATCATAGTTGGCTTGTTTAAGTTATCGTATTGAAACGTAGATTTTCGCCGATTAACGCGGATTTCTTATATGAAATAAACAGATAGTCATCTGTGAAAATTTGCGAAACTCTGCGTTTTATTAAATCAGAAGAATAAATAGCAAACGAATATCGCGGCAAGGATGCCTGCAAAGTCGGCAAGCAAGCCGCAAGGCACGGCATGGCGGGTCTTCGCTACACCCACGCTCCCGAAATACACCGCAAGGATGTAGAATGTGGTGTCGGTAGAGCCTTGGAAGATGCATGCCAATCGTCCTACGAACGAATCGGCTCCGTAGGTATTCATGGCATCCACCATCAATCCGCGCGCCCCGCTTCCGCTCAACGGTTTCATCAGAGCCGTAGGAAGCGCGCCTACGAAATCGCTATCCAATCCGCACATCTCTACCAACGAGGCGATGCCTTGCGTCAGGTAATCCATACACCCCGAAGCACGGAACACGCCGATAGCCACCAGTATCGCCACCAGATATGGAATGATACGTACGGCGGTGGTGAATCCCTCTTTCGCTCCTTCGATGAATGCATCGTACACATTCACTTTCTTGCGGATGCCCGCCAAGATGAAACCGATGATAATCACAAATAGGAAAACATTGGCAAAGGTGGTAGAGTAGAGGTCGATTTGGTCTTGCGACAAGGTGCTGAAGAACCAGATGATGCCTGTTATGAATGCGATTGCTCCTCCTAAAAAGAGCAGAATCGTGCGGTTCAAAAGGTTGATGCGCTGGTAAAGAGCCACGGCAATGATACCGGCAAGGGTGGAAATAAAGGTGGCGATGAGTATCGGCACGAATACATCGGTGGGTTGTGCCGCCCCCAGCTGGGCGCGATAGACCATGATGCTGATAGGTATCAGGGTCAGTCCCGAAGTGTTTATCACCAGGAACATAATCATCGGGTTGGTGGCGGTATCTTTCTTTGGATTCAGTTCTTGCAAGCCTTCCATGGCTTTCAGCCCGAGGGGCGTGGCGGCATTGTCCAATCCCAACATATTGGCCGCCATGTTCATAAAGATGCTTCCCGTTACGGGATGCCCTTTGGGAATATCGGGAAAGAGTTGGGAAAACAAAGGGCTAAGCACGCGCGAGAAAAGGGCGATGACTCCGCCTTGCTCGCCAATACGCATGATGCCCATCCAAAGTGCCAGCACACCGGTCAGCCCGAGGGAAATCTCGAATGCCGACTTGGAAGAGGCAAAGGTGGAGTTGATGATGTCGGGGAATACCTCCGTGTCACCAAAGAATACCAGCCGTATTGTGGCAACAATAAAAGCCAGCACAAAGAAAGCAATCCAGATGTAGTTCAGAACCATAGTCTTATTGTTTTGTCAAGTAAGCAGATGTCTTTATGAAACGCAGATTAGCGCAAATTTTCGCAGATTATTATTTCCCCTATCTGTGAGAATCTGCGTTAATCTGCGTTTTAAAGTTGGAAACATAAAGATTTGTGCCTCATTTTCTGTTATTAAAATTCTCCGCAAAAGTAAAGAATTAATTCCGAAAATGATAACTTTGCATTCATGAAATACATTCGATTCCGATATATTCGTTGGGCGGTACTGGCTCTGCTTCTGATAGGTGTGTGGATGTTCCGCTGGATACCCGGTGCCGGAGAATGGTACGCACGGGAGGTATATCCTGGGCTTTCCGTTTGCCTTTCGGGTGTGGCTTCGGTAGTTCCGTTCTCGCTTTGCGAAGTGACGGTTATCGGGATTGGAGGCTTCCTGCTGGTTTATCCTTTTGTGGCACGGCGGAAGAAACGGAGCGGATGGCACATCTTAGGGCGTGAAGTGGAAGTGTTGGTGTGGGTTTACGTCTGGTTCTATTGGGGCTGGGGGATGAATTACTTCCGGAATGATTTCTTTTCCCGTTCGGGCGTAGCGCGTGTTTCGTATGAAGAGGCACGGTTTCATCGTTTTCTCGAAGCCTATACCGATAGCTTGAATGCCACGTATGGTGTACAGATGTCCTTATCTGAAACCGGAATGCAAAACGAGGTGAAACGGATATACCGGCATGTGCCGGAGCGGTTCGGGCTGACCGTTCCGAAAGACTTTCAGCATCCGAAGCGCTCTTTGGTAAACGGATTGTATTCGAAAGTCGGTGTGCTGGGCTATATGGGCCCGTTCTTCGACGAATCGCATCTCAATCACGAATTGCTTCCGGCACAATACCCGTTTACGTATGCTCACGAGCTTTCCCACCTGTTGGGCGTGAGCCAGGAAGCCGAAGCCAATTTCTGGGCGTATCAGGTTTGCGTCCGCTCCGCAAATAGGTACGTGCGCTATTGCGGATACTTCGGTTTGCTACCTTATATATATAGGGACGCTTATCGGATATTGGGCGAAGCCGGCTGTAAAGAATGGGCAGACCATATCCGTCCCGACATTATGCGGGAACTCCGCGCGAAAGAAGTTTATTGGGAAGAACGGTATAGTCCGTGGATAGGTGCGGTGCAAGATGCGCTTTACGATTGGTACCTGAAAGGGAACCGCATTCCGTCGGGCAAGAAGAATTACGGCGAGGTGACAGGCATGATTCTTGCTTTGCCCGAAAACTGGTGGTGATTGGACGCTTCGAGAGTTTAGAATTTGTGTACAAGGGGAAAGGTTGCATCCGTTTTCGCGATTCTCGGAAATTGGAAAATGTGTGCTGTGTGGGCTGAATGCTTTCGTTATGTCGTTTTTGTCTGTATGGTATTTGTTTTATGCTTTCTTTTTGATGTTGTTTGTGCTTATACAGAATCATTTTGCTTTTTCGGTTTGTCTCGTATTCTCCTGCATTTTAGAAAAACTATTCCTTTGTATCTCTGATTTCGGATAAAAATGTGTATATTTACGCCCTGAAATACATACTTTAACGAACAGATGGCCATTATCATTAAGAAAGTAAGCTCGAAAAAAGAGCTGAAGACCTTTATTCGCTTCAATTACGAATTATACAAGGGAAACCCTTATTCCGTTCCCGATTTGTACGATGATATGTTGAACACCTTTAACCCGAAGAAGAATGCGGCGTTCGAGTTTTGCGAAGCCGATTACTTCCTTGCCTATAAGAATGATAGGGTCGTAGGGCGAGTGGCGGCGATAATCAACCATCGTGCTAACGATACGTGGCAGAAGAAAGAAGTGCGCTTCGGATGGATAGACTTCATCGATGATGAAGAAGTATCAGAAGCATTGCTTGATACTGTGGCACAATGGGGGAAAGAACGAGGAATGAAATCCATCGTAGGTCCGCTGGGCTTTACTGATATGGATGCAGAAGGAATGCTGATTGATGGGTTCGACCAGCTGGGGACAATGTCTACCATCTATAATTATCCCTATTATCAGAAACACATGGAAAAGTTGGGTTTCGAGAAGGATGCCGACTGGGTGGAATTTAAGATGAAAGTGCCCGAAGCCATTCCTGAAAAGTTTGTGCGTATTTCAGAAATCATACTTCAGAAGTATAAGCTGAAGATAAAGAAGTTGAAACGGAAGGAAATAAAGGAAAAGAATTACGGGCAACGCATTTTCGACCTGATAAACGAGGCATACGCTCCACTGTATGGCTATTCGAAGATGACGCAAGGTCAGATCGACCAATATATTAAGATGTATTTGCCGCTGATAGACCTGCGTATGGTGTCGATTATCGAAGACGAGGAAGGAAATCTGATAGCCGCAGGTATTTCGATGCCTTCGCTGTCTGAAGCTTTGCAGAAAGCGAAAGGGAAGATGCTGCCTTTCGGATGGTATCACCTGCTCAAGGCATTGTTCATCAAGAAACCGAAGATACTGGACCTCTTGCTGGTGGGAGTGAAGCCGGAGTATCAAAGCAAAGGTGTGAATGCTTTGTTGTTTTATGACTTGATACCGGTGTACCAGCAGTTAGGGTTTGAATACGGTGAAAGCAATCCCGAACTGGAAGACAACAAGAAAGTCCAGTCGCAATGGAGTGTATTCAATCCCGAACAACATAAGCGCCGCAGGGCTTACAGGAAGATGTTGTAAGTTTTTGAGTTTTTAAGTTTTTGAGCTTGTAAGTTTTTGAACTTGTGAGTTCTTGAGGCATTGCAATCCGGCAAACTTATAAACTTAAAAACTCAAAAACTTACAAACCAAAGAACTTAAAAACTAAAATCTATGGAAGAAAACGAACTTATACAACCTGTTGCTTCTTATACGGAGGAGAATATCCGTCACCTGAGCGATATGGAGCACGTGCGCACTCGTCCCGGTATGTATATCGGACGTTTGGGCGACGGTTCGCAGGCCGAGGACGGTATCTATGTCTTGCTGAAAGAAGTGATAGACAATAGCATTGACGAGTTCAAGATGGGAGCCGGAAAGCGCATCGACATCCAACTGGAAGACAACCTGCGTGTATCTGTCCGCGATTATGGACGAGGCATTCCGTTGGGTAGTCTGGTCGATGCCGTGTCGATGTTGAATACCGGAGGTAAATACGATACGAAGGCATTCAAGAAGAGTGTCGGACTGAACGGAGTCGGTGCCAAGGCGGTCAATGCGTTAAGTTCCCGCTTTGTTGCACGAAGCGTGCGCGACGGACAGATGCGTGAGGCCGTATTCGAACGGGGAGAACTGAAAAGTGACAGGACTGGAGATACAGATGAGGAGAACGGAACATTCATTTTCTTCGAACCCGACCATACGTTGTTTCTGAATTATCATTTCCGTCCTGAGTTTATCGAGACGATGCTCCGCAATTATACCTATCTTAATACAGGGCTTTCCATTTATTATAACGGAAGGCGTATCGTGAGCCGGAATGGATTGGAGGATTTGCTGAACGATAATATGACCACTTCGGGGTTGTATCCGATTGTGCACCTGAAAGGAGAGGACATAGAGATTGCCTTTACGCATACCGCTCAATACGGTGAGGAATATTATTCGTTTGTCAACGGCCAGCATACCACGCAAGGAGGTACTCATCAGAGCGCGTTCAAGGAACACCTTGCCCGTACCATCAAGGAATTTTACGGCAAGAATCTGGAATACCAGGATATCCGTAATGGATTGGTGGCGGCAATTGCCATCAATGTGATTGAACCGACGTTCGAAAGTCAAACCAAAATCAAGTTAGGTTCGTTGGTGATGGCTCCCGAGAAAGATTCGGACGGGAATCCATATCCCCTTTCAGGCATTAGTGTCAATAAGTTCGTGGGCGACTTTATCAAGGAGAATGTAGACAATTACTTGCATAAGCATGCTGATGTGGCGGATGTGATGCTGCAGAAGATTCAAGAGTCGGAAAAAGAGCGGAAGGCAATAGCCGGCGTGACCAAGATAGCCCGCGAACGGGCAAAGAAAGCCAACCTGCATAACCGCAAGTTGCGCGATTGCCGGGTGCATCTGAACGACCAGAAAGCACCGAAAGATGAAGAAAATGACCCACGTCTGGAAAGTTCCATTTTCATTACCGAGGGAGATTCGGCAAGCGGTTCTATTACGAAGAGCCGTGATGTCAATACACAGGCTGTCTTCAGCTTGCGTGGAAAGCCGCTTAATTCATTCGGGCTGACTAAGAAAGTGGTCTACGAAAACGAGGAGTTCAATTTGCTTCAGGCGGCTTTGAACATCGAAGACGGGCTGGACGGTCTCCGGTATAATAAGGTAATTGTAGCTACCGATGCCGATGTAGATGGTATGCACATCCGTCTGCTGATGATTACGTTCTTCCTCCAGTTTTTCCCCGATCTGATAAAGAAAGGACATGTATATATTCTCCAGACTCCCTTGTTCCGCGTACGGAACCGGAAGAAAGGTGTATACGAAACGATTTATTGCTATTCGGAAGAAGAAAGACTGGCTGCGATCGAGAAACTTGGTCCGAATCCGGAAATCACCCGGTTCAAAGGTTTGGGAGAAATCTCGCCCGATGAGTTCCGGAATTTTATCGGCAAGGATATGCGTCTGGAACAGGTTTCTCTTCGTAAGACCGATGCCGTAGGTGAATTGCTGGAATTTTATATGGGAAAGAATACGATGGAACGTCAGAACTTCATCATCAACAACCTGGTGGTGGAGGAAGATTTGATTCAGTAATAATGAATGGTTGATAATGAAGAAGCGTGCAATATTTCCAGGGACATTCGATCCCTTTACCATCGGGCATTATTCGGTAGTGAAACGTGCCTTGACCTTTATGGACGAAATCATCATCGGTATCGGCGTGAACGAGAAGAAGCGGACGTATTTCCCTACCGATAAGCGTGTGCGGATGATTGAGAAGCTGTATGCCGGTAACCCACGTGTGAGTGTAGAGGCATACGATGGATTGACGGTAGACTTTGCCCGTATGCGCGATGCCAAGTTCATTATCCGTGGCATCCGTACGGTACACGATTTCGAGTACGAAGAAACCATAGCCGACATCAACCGCAAATTGTCGGGAGTGGAAACCATTTTGCTCTTTACCGAGCCCGAACTGACCGCAATCAGTTCCACCATCGTGCGCGAACTGTTGCATTATGGCAAGGATGTCACACCGTTCTTGCCGGCAGAACTTGATATTAATGAAGAATGAAGATTATGATGAAATACCGTTGCTTGATAACATGGCTTTGTGTGCTGTTTGCACTTTCAGCAGGTGCACAGAGCAACAAACTTTTAAATTCCCCTTCCCGTAAATTACAGTTGGCAGAGTTTGCCATAGCCAATCTGTATGTAGACGAAGTGAATGAAGGAAAACTGGTAGAAGATGCAATTGTCAGCATGCTGAAAGAACTCGACCCTCATTCTACATATTCCAATCCCGAAGAGGTGCGAGAATTGAATGAACCCTTACAAGGTAATTTCGATGGCATCGGCATTCAGTTCAATATGGCTACCGATACTTTGTTTGTTATTCAGCCAGTGTCGGGAGGTCCTTCTGAAAAGGTCGGTATTTTGGCGGGCGACCGTATCATCGAAGTCAATGATACAGTGATAGCCGGTGTAAAGATGAGTACAGATGATGTGATGCGCCGTTTACGCGGCAAACGTGGAACAAAGGTGAATGTGAAGGTGATGCGCCGTGGAGTGAAAGAGTTGCTTCCGTTTACCATTACGCGCGACAAGATTCCTGTCTATAGTCTGGATGCTTCGTATATGGTGAACGACCGTATCGGCTATATCCGTATCAACCGCTTCGGAGCTACTACGGGCAAAGAGTTTGTAGATGCTTTGCATCGCCTGCAGAAAATGGGTATGAAAGACTTGATTCTCGACTTGCAGGGCAATGGTGGAGGATACTTGAATGCTGCCATAGAGGTCGTAAATCAATTTTTGGGCAAGAAACAACTGATTGTATATACCGAAGGGCGCCGTAATCCGCGTGCCGAATTTGATGCTGAAGGAAACGGAGATTTCCTCGACGGACGGCTGGCGGTATTGGTGGATGAATTTTCGGCTTCAGCAAGCGAGATTGTTACCGGCGCCATACAGGATTGGGACAGAGGAGTCGTGGTTGGTCGCCGTACATTTGGCAAAGGATTGGTGCAGCGTCCCATTGACTTGCCCGATGGTTCGATGATTCGTCTTACTGTGGCTCGTTATTATACGCCTTCGGGACGTTGTATCCAGAAACCTTATGAAAGTATCGAACAGTATAACCGTGACTTGATAGACCGTTACAACCGTGGTGAAATGCTGAGTGCAGACAGTATTCATTTTCCCGATTCGTTGAAATATAAGACTTTGCGCCTGAAGCGTACGGTTTATGGTGGCGGAGGTATTATGCCCGATTATTTTGTGCCGGTGGATACCACGATGTATACTGATTATTACCTGGCTTTGCGCGATAAAGGAGCCATTGTGCAGCAAAATTTGAAATGGGTGGATGCTCGTCGGACAGAATGGTTGAAGAAGTATAAAGACTTCCGTCATTTTGACCGTGAGTTTGAAGTTACTCCCGAAATGTTGGACGAGTTGAAAGCTTTGGGAGAGACATTGGGAGTTGTTTATAAGGAGAAAGAATATCAGTTGGCGATGCCTCTTATCAAAGCCCAGCTGAAAGCCCTTATCGCCCGCGACCTTTGGGATATGAATGAATATTTCCAGGTTATCAATCGTTTGAGTGACAGTATGAATAAGGCTATCGAATTGCTGGAAAGACCTGAAGAAGAGTTCTTGAAGCGTGGAACTTCTTCAGGCAGCTATTGATGGTGGCATGATGTGACAACGGGGTTGTCTTACATCATGCTCACCATGGATTGGCATTTGTTTGCTTATTTCTTCAGTTCCGGGTAACTGATACGGGTGTGGTACATCGTTTTCAGTTTTTCTTTGAATACGCTTTTCACCGTGGCAATGTCTTTGAAGGTGATGGGGCATTCTTTGAAGTTACCATCCTGTACCTGGCTGTCAATGATTTTGTCTACCAGGTTCGAGATGCTTTCCTCGGTGTATTCAGGCAGGCTGCGCGAGGCAGCTTCTACCGAGTCTGCCATCATCATAATCGCCTGTTCCTTGGTGAAAGGGTTCGGACCCGGATAGCGGAATGCTTCCTTATCTACTTCTTCATCGGGATGTTCGTTCTGGTACGAGATGTAAAAATATTTGGTTAATCCTTTTCCATGATGGGTGCGGATGAAGTCTTTGATGACCTCGGGCAGGTTGTTCTTTTCTGCAAGTTTCACGCCGTCGGTTACATGGCTGATTACAATTTGGGCACTTTGTTTGTAACTTAGCTGGTCGTGTGGATTCACGCCCGACTGGTTCTCGGTGAAGAAGGCAGGATTCAGCATTTTGCCGATATCGTGGTACATTGCTCCGGTACGCACCAGTTGGCTGTTGGCTTCGATACGGTTGGCAGCTGCGGCGCAGAGGTTGGCCACCTGCAAGGAGTGGTTGAATGTACCGGGAGCTACTTCCGACATTTCACGCATCAGTTTGTTGTTGATGTTCGAGAGTTCCACTAGTGTGACGTTGGATGTAAACCCGAAAGTCTTTTCGAGGATGAACAGCAACGGATAGGTAAACAGCAGCAATATGCCGTTGATGATGAAATTGATGTAGATATTCGTGTTCAGTTGCGAAACGTCGTTGACATGGATCAGGTCGAGCGCGAAATATAATACTGAATAGGCAACGACAACAATCAGGGCACTGCGTAATAACTGTGAGCGTTGCGACAGTTCGCGCAGGCTATAAATACTTGCCATGCCTGCGATGGTCTGCAGCAAGATGAATTCGTGCGGCGTACGCAGGCAGATGGAGCAAAGCAATATAGACAGGATGTGTGCCATGAATGCTGTGCGCGAGTCGAGAAAGATGCGTACAATCATCGGCAGCATTGTGAATGGTACGATGTACACGCTCATAAACGGATGTGATACCATCAGTGATGAGATGACAGGGAAGAAGATAATCAGGAAGAACAGGATGCTAAGGCTTCCTTTCTTGTCGTAATAATCGCGGCGGAACAGGGCGAGGTATATCATAAAGCATCCGATGAGAATAGATACAAACAGGATTTGCCCGAATAGGGTCAGGCGTTTTTCGGTAGTGGTTTCGTTCCGTTTGTCCCATTCCCGTTGCAGGGATTTCAAGATGTTATAGGTCTGCTGGTTGATGATTTCACCCCGGTCGATGATTTTCTGTCCGTTCATTACGAAGCCTTTGGCGAATGATACTCCTGAGAGCAAGTCTTTTTTTGCCGTTTCCGATTTGTTGGCATCGTAAATAAGGTTTACGGTCAGGTAATTGTTCAGGTTGCATCGTTGCAGCAGGGTCTTGCTGAAGTGTACGGTGTCCGAATTGACCAGTGCTTCATAAGCCCGTTTCGTACTGTAGATTTCGCTGATGCTTTGCAGGATGGAAGTGTTCTGGTAGACAATCTGTATGCTCAGGATACTGTCTTTGTGCAGACGCGCCAGTTGTTCGACAGGCATGATTCCTTTCCGATAGATTTCCTTCAGTTTTTGTTCGATGTAATGTGGATACGTGGGGTCGGGGATGATTTGCCGGAGTTTTCTGTTGTAGTCTTCCTTGAACTGGCTGATAATCCGTTCACCCATGGTTTCCGACAACTGGAAGTAGGGGTGGTAGCTTCTCATAATGCTGTCCTGTTCGCGTTGCACTTCGTCTTCTCCCTTGTAGATGGGAAAGTCGAACGAGGCTTGGAGCAGGCCGTATTTCCACGGTTTATTGATGTCAAACTGATAGTTGAATTGTCCTTCCCGCGGCAGGAAGTATACGATAATGGCCACTGCAGCAAGGAAGATGCCGCATTTATAGAAGAACTTCTTATATGAGAACTGTCTTTCGGTTTGGAAACTTTTCATAAGATTCGGATATTTTGCCTGCAAAATAAGAAAAAAACGGGAAAAATACCTTAATTTTGCGCTGTATTTTTTAGATAAAATCACTATGGCAGAAAGAAAAGTTAGAGTTCGTTTCGCTCCCAGCCCTACGGGAGCGTTACACATCGGTGGTGTGCGCACTGCCTTATACAACTATCTGTTCGCCCGTCAGCACGGGGGGGACTTGGTTTTCCGAATCGAGGATACCGACTCGAACCGCTTCGTTCCGGGAGCGGAAGAATACATACTCGAATCGTTCAAATGGCTGGGTATCCAGTTTGACGAAGGGGTCAGTTTCGGAGGAAATTATGGACCTTACCGTCAGTCGGAGCGTCGCGACATCTATAAGAAATATGTGAAAGTGTTGCTCGACAGTGGAAAAGCCTACATTGCTTTTGACACGCCCGAAGAACTGGATGCCAAACGAAAGGAAATACCTAACTTCCAGTATGATGCCTCTACACGTATGTCGATGCGTAATTCGCTGACGATGCCGCAAGAGGAAGTAGACCGTCTTGTTGCCGAAGGAAAACAGTATGTGGTTCGTTTCAAAATTGAACCCGATGAAGATGTGCACGTGGACGATCTCATCCGCGGCGATGTGAAAATCAACTCTTCTATTCTGGATGACAAGGTTCTGTATAAATCGGCAGACGAACTGCCTACGTATCACCTGGCAAATATTGTCGATGACCATTTGATGGAAATTTCTCATGTTATCCGTGGTGAGGAATGGCTGCCTTCGGCTCCCTTGCACGTCTTGCTTTACCGTGCTTTTGGCTGGGAAGATACGATGCCCCGTTTTGCACATCTGCCCTTGTTGCTGAAACCCGAAGGCAATGGAAAATTGAGTAAGCGTGACGGCGACCGTCTTGGTTTTCCTGTATTCCCACTGGAATGGCATGACCCCAAGACTGGTGAAGTGTCATCGGGATACCGTGAATCGGGATATCTGCCCGAAGCGGTCATTAACTTCCTTGCCTTGTTGGGTTGGAATCCGGGTAATGACCAGGAATTGATGTCGATGGACGAACTGGTGAATCTTTTCGACTTGAACCACTGTAGCAAGGCGGGGGCTAAATTCGATTACAAGAAAGGCATCTGGTTCAATCATGAATATATTCTGCGCAAGAGTGACGAGGAGATTGCTGCCCTGTTCAAACCTGTGCTGGAAGCGCATGGAGTGGCAGTGCACGATTATACCGATAGTTATCTGACAAAGGTCGTTTCACTGGTGAAAGGCCGTGTCAATTTTGTGAAAGAACTTTGGGAGCAGGCACGCTTTTTCTTCGTGGCTCCTGAAACCTATGCCGAGAAAGATGTGAAGAAACGCTGGAATGCCGATACGCCCCGTATTATGGACGAACTGGCCGGTGTGCTGGAAGGTATCGGTGATTTCACTTCGAAACCGTCGGAAGACATTGTGATAGCCTGGATTACAGAGAAGGGATATCACTTGGGCAATGTGATGAATGCTTTCCGTCTTGCCGTGGTAGGCGAATGCAAGGGACCGCATATGTTCGACATTACCGAACTGCTGGGCAAGGAAGAGACTATCAGGCGTATGCGCCGTGCGGTGGAGGTGCTTAAATAACCGGTGTGATGATATACAATTTTGCAATCTGCCTGTTCGTAGGGGCAGTCCGTCTGATTGCGCTGTTCAATAAGAAAGTGGCGCGGATGGTAAAGGGTGAGCGTGAAGCTTTCGATGTGCTGGCACGGAAAATTGATCCGCAGGCGAAGTACATCTGGTTTCATGCCGCCTCATTGGGTGAATTCGAGCAAGGACGCCCGTTGATAGAGCTTATCCGCCGGAATTATCCTCAATACAAAATCTTGCAGACGTTTTTCTCGCCTTCGGGCTACGAGGTGCGCAAGGATTACCGGGGTGCCGATGTGGTGTGCTACTTACCGCTTGATACACCGCGCAATGTGCGCCGTTTTCTCGATGCAGCACATCCTTGCGCCGCATTTTTCATCAAGTATGAGTTTTGGAAAAACTATCTTGGTGCGCTTCATCGCCGTGGGGTGCCGGTCTACAGCGTCAGTTCCATCTTCCGTCCGCAGCAAGTGTTCTTTCGGTGGTACGGTGTAGCATATCGGGACGTGCTGAAATGTTTTACCCATCTCTTTGTGCAGAATGAAGAGTCTGTGCGCCTGCTTGCAGGGATAGGTGTCACCGCTACCACCATTGTGGGTGATACACGATTCGACCGCGTGCTGGACATCTGCCGTCAGGCGAAAGAACTTCCGTTGGTAGAAGCATTCAAGGGCAGCAATCGCTATACGCTGGTGGCTGGCAGTTCGTGGGCACCCGATGAGGATATTTTCATTCCCTATTTCAATGCCCATCCGGAGATGAAGCTTATCATTGCTCCCCACGTTATTGATGAAAACCATCTGTCCGAAATCGAAAGCAAGCTGCACCGCACTGCGGTGCGTTACACGCAGGCGACGCCAGAGAACGTGTGCCGTGCAGACTGTCTTATCATAGACTGTTTCGGACTGCTTTCGTCTATCTATCGGTATGGCGAGGTGGCATACATTGGCGGTGGTTTCGGCGTGAGCATACACAATACGCTCGAAGCGGCTGTTTATGGCATCCCTGTTGTTTTCGGACCTAACAACCAGAAATTCCTTGAAGCTCAGGGATTGAAAGCCTGCCGTGGCGGTTTTGAGATAACCGATGCTACCGGTTTCGAAACCCTGATGGATCGCTTCCTGTCCGATGAAGCCTTTCTTTCTGCTTCGGGTAAGGCGGCAGGCGATTATGTAAAAGACAACGCCGGTGCGCTGGACAAAATAATGGATATCGTCCGTTTGTGACGTGTCTTTCTTTTATCATTCGGGAAGAGGCTGTCTTTAAATGAAAGTTGTTTTTCATTTAGAGACAGCCTCTTTTGTTTATCTGTTTGAAACCTCACATTCCGAACCGCGACGTATCCACCTCTTTCGCCTCCTTCTTCTTATACCCGCCGAAGCGGTAGCTGAACGATACGGTGAGGCTGCGGGCGTAGTTCTTCACGTGCATGTCGAAGTGCTGGGTGCCGTTGCGCGACTCGATGTCGAGGTGGTTCATCCCGTTGAAGAGGTCGGTGCCTTTCAGTTGGACCATCGCTTTGTCGCCGGCGAAGGTGTAGCGCAGGGCGGCATCCACATAGCCCACGGCACCGAGGCGGTAACTGCCCTGTATGGCTCCTGTCTGCCCGAAGGCGGAGATTTCCAGACGGATATTGGGGCGGCTGCTCAGGGTGAAGGTGTTGGTCCACTGCCCGATGCCTGCCCACCGCTTGTTGTCGAAGGGAGCGTCGTAGTAGCGGCTCGCCTTGTCGTGCTTCAGCTGGGCGTTCAGCGTCAGCTGGCTGTCCCACCACGTGCCTACGCGGAAGGGGACGACGGCGGTGAACGTGAGCAGCTGCAGGTAGTCCCAGTTCTGGTAATTATAAATGGCACGCAGCTCGTTCGAGTCCAGGTATGCCATCTGCATAAAGTAGTCGGGCACGTAGCTGTATTCCGCCTGCACGATGTACTTGCTCTTCCAGATGTAGGTCAGCGTGGCGGTATAGTCGGTGTAGGGGTGCAGGCTGGCGTTGCCTTCTATCACCTGATAGCCGTTCAGGTAGCTGGTGCTGCCGCTCAGCGTCCAGTAGTCGGGATAGGTCTTGTCCGAGCTGAACGAAAGCTGGAAGATGTGTGCCGCCGAAGGCATGTAGTTCAGCGAAAGAGTGGGGTAGACCGCCCACTTCCGGTAGTCCGCCATCTTATAGTATTCCACTGCTGCCGACGCGCTGAGGTTCCATTGCGGACTGAACGCCTTGTCGAATCCGGCATAGACGTTGTAGGTATATTCGTCGATGCGGCTTTCGCTGTCCATGCCGCTCATCTCGGGCAGGTCGTAGCGTTGCGAGTTGCGGTTGTTCACGTAGGTGAACGCCGTGCCGTAGTTCAGCGTCCAGCCCTTTGCGAGCGAATGGCTTTGGTCGGCATACACTTTCCAGCGTCCGATGCGCTGGCGCGAGTCGCTTCGGAAGGCGGACGGCTCGGTTTCGGTATCGGTGAAGTCCTGCGTGCTCTCGTCTTCGTAATACGTGTAGTCGGCGCCTGCGCTCAGCCCGAAGCCGGAGGTATAGTTCAGCGCAGCGTTATGCAGCTGCGTGTCGTTCCGCTTGCCGTTGTGCGAGTCCGTCACGTTGCCCCATGCGTCTGCCGTCGATTTCCCGTCGGGCTTGAGGCTGCCCGTATAGCTGAGGCTGAGGCGGTCGTCCTCCGTGGGCTTGTAGGTGGCGGCGGCGCGGAAGGTATGGGTCAGGCTCCGTCCGCTGTCATCTTCAGACAGGCGGATGTCGTGCGTCTCGCCGTCCACGGTGTGCAGGGCGCGGAAGTCCATTCCTTGCCGGTAATAATAGTCGCTCAGGTGGTACATCGCGTCCACGTCCCACCGCGGCGAGAGCCACGCCAGCGTCACGCCCCCGTTGCCTCCGGCTTCGTCCTTCTGCGCGTAGTTGCCGTTCACCTCGCCCTGCAAGCCGCCTTCGCCAGCCTTGTAACCCTTCAGCACGAGGTTGACCGCCGCGCCGCGCACGTGGTATTGGGGCGGCGCGCTATACATCACCTCCGCCCGTTCCACGCGCGAGGCAGGCGTTGCCTTCAGCAGGGCGATGACTTGCTCGGCGCTCATGGATGAAGGCTTGCCGTTGAGCACGATGCCCAGGCTTCCGCTTCCGGCAAGGGCAGGCACGCCGTCCTTCTCCACCACGCCCGGCAGCTGCAGCAAGGCTTCGTAGGCATTGGTCACGAGGCGGCTGGCGGCGATTTGCGCCACGTCGTAAGTCAGGCGGCTGCCCTCCACCTTCACCAGCGGACGCTCGCCGCGCACCGTCACCTCGTCCAGCGCATAGTCGCGCGGCGTCAGCACGAGGGTATCCGCGTCCGCCCCGCTCCCTTCGCGGATGCAGGTATTATAAATAAGGTGCTGCACGATGAGGCGGTACCTCTCGGGACGCTGCCCGAAGCGGAACGCCCCCAAGCTGTCGGTCAAGGTCGCATCGATATAGGTAGAGTCGGCGGTTTGCAATACCACCGTGGCGGCTTCCACGGGCCGGCGGTCGGCATCGGTCACCGTCCCCGTAAGGCTTTGGGCGGAGAGTGTAGCCGTACAAAGTCCGCACATCAGCAAGAAAAAGAATGTTTTCATGTCGTTCTGTCGTTTTTGATTGATGCCGCAAAGGTAAATAGCCGCCTCCGCATCGGTGGTTAACGCAAGGTTAACGTAACGTTAACGGGCACCTTTTTCACCACAGATTACACAGATTAAGATAATTAATTTTTCTAATCCGTGTAATCTGTGGTGAAAAAATACCGCATAAGAGTGGGGAGTGGAAAATCTTTATAAAAGTTGTATCAACGTACAACTTTTACTACTTTTACAGCATGAAACAAAAGGAGACAAGCAACGAAATCTATGACATCAGCGCATTGCTTGATGAAGAATTGGGAAAAGAGGGAACGCCCGAACGGGAGAGAAACCGTGAAAAAGCATGGGAGGAATACAACGCACAGATTCTGATGGACGCCCGAAAGAATGCCCACCTTACGCAGGCGGAACTGGCACGGCGCATCGGTGCGGACAAAAGCTACATTTCAAGGATAGAACAGGGACTGACCGTTCCTACCGTCGCCACACTTTACAAGATAGCCGCCGCAATGGGAATGACGGTAGAATTGCGCCCAATCTGACAATCATAAATCACGGTAGGGGCGGGGTCCGCTCGCCCGAAGATATCCGCTGTAGATGCATTCGGGCGGGCAGACCCCGCCCCTACGATTTGTCACACAATCGGCTTGACCACCTCAACCCTCATCCCCAGGGCGTGCATTATCCGGTAGAAAGTGGCGACACTGGGGGTTATCACTCCTTTCTCAATCCGTGAGATGTACGATTTTGTCACGCTGAGGCGGTCGGCAAGCTCGGACTGGGTCATTCCCGCCTCCTTTCTTGCGTCAAGCAGAATCTGGCTTGTGTAGAACGCATACGCTTCTTCGTCGAACTTCGCACGTTCGGGCGTGCCGGGCGCACCGAACTCCTTATCCAGTTCAGCGCTGATGTCGGTCAGCATTTCTTCGTTTGTATTCATAATATTCCTCCTTTATTTGTAATGCCTTTGCTATTTCCGAGGGCGGCGTCTTCTGCGTCTTCTTTTGGAATCCGTTGAAAAGCACTACGATTTGCCCTTCATCAAAGATAAAAAAGATGCGGTAAATATTTCCATTATACGATATGCGCAACTCATACAAGCCGTCGCGTATGGCTTTTATGAATTTCACAGGCATCCTGTCTTCTGTTTCCAATAGCGACAAGACGTATTTCACTTTCAACACTTCCTTCTCGCCCAATGCAGAAAGGAAGTCCTTATAGTATTTCCCGAATGCGATTATCTTCCGTCTCATAGCGCAAAGATAATGCAAGTTGCAATATAATGCAACTTTTGCAAGTTTTTTTTCCTCTGCGTCTTTGTGTCTCTGCGTTTGGCTGCCGTCACGCCGGATTTTTTCGTTTCGCCCAACAACTCGTGCAATCCGCAAGAACCGCCCATTCGTCCCGAAACGGTGAAAAAACGTAGTCCGGAGCGGATTTTTCCTGCCGAAGTGTTGGCCAGTCCGTCGATTATGCTAACTTTGCGTGCGGATGCGTTTCCGCGAGCCGCTGTAGCCCTTCGCCCTCCGGCGGAAACGTTTCGGCGTACTTCGTAGCCCTGCGGAAGCTTGCGGAAACGTTTCGGCGGCACTTCGTAGCCCTGCGGAGGCTTGCGGAAACGCTTCGGCGGCACTTCGTAGCCCTGCGGAGACTTGCGGAAACGCTTCGGCGGCATTTCCGAGGGGTACGGCACCGCGAAGAAACGTATCTTTAACTTTTAAAGTATCTACATCATGGCAAATCAAATCAAAACTTTCGGCATGAGCCGGATGACTATCGGCTCGTGCAGCGATTTCCACACGAAAGTAAACGACTGCATCACCGCCACCACTCCGGCGGCACTGCACATCACTGAAAAAGCCACGGCATACAGTGCCGCCAGCGAGCTTCTGGCATCCATAGTCAACCGCGAACGGGCTTTCGTTGCCACCGCTACGCTTGCCGAGGCGGACGATGTGCGCGACCGTGCTTCGGGGGTCATCGGGCAGGTGGTAAACGCTTACCTCACCTCGCCTGTCGCCGAGAAAAAGGCGGCGGCTACGTTGCTCGACGCCAAGATGTCGCCCTACCGCGGCATCCGCTAGCACGAGTACACCAAGCAGACCGCCGAGACACGCGGGATGCTGGCGATGCTCGATGCCGAGGCTGAGGCGGTCGCCGCATTGGGGCTGACGGAGGAAGTGGAGGCGGTGCGTGAGGCAAACGCCGCTTTCGACACTGAATTTTTGAAGAAGACCGAAGAGATGAGCAGCCGCATGACGCAGAGCGACGTGAAGTCGGAAGATGCCGTCAACGAGGCGAACGCCCTCTACCAGGACATCGTGCAGACGGTGAACGCCTACGCCATTGTGCAGCCTTCGGACGAGATAAACACGTTCATCGCGAGCGTGAACGGGCTGGTGGGCACGTATTCGTCGATTGCGGGCAGCGCATCGAAAGGCGGTTCCGCATCGGGCGGCGACACGCCTGCGCCGGAACCGGAAGAGTGATTTTCACCACAGATTACACGGATTATTTACGTTATTTCCGGCGACAGCAGTAGAGACGATGTGCACATCGTCTCTACATCAACACAGATTGTTTTTATTTACGATTTGAACATTGAAAGAAGAAACGAAAGGAGAAACGCTATGAACCAGAATGTGACATTGAGCATCAATAGCAACGTACTGCAACAGGCATCCGACTACGCACGTTCGAAAGGGACCGATTTGTCGGAATTGGTAGAAAATCTGTTGAAGCAGGTGACGGGAAGCAAGCAGAAAGAGAAAATCCGCCCCGTTTCGGAATTGGATCCGAGGGTGCAGCGTTTGGTCGGCGTTGTCCGCTTGGACGGGAAAGAAGTGGGACTGGAATAATTTCAATCCTTATATCGGCTCACGTTATAATAAAAATAATATGGATAAATTTGTTATTGTTAAGATTGAAGATAATCATTTAAATCCGGATGGTCATTCTCTTATAGTAAAAGCTAATCATGTAGAGAATGCATCAGGTTTTGAGTATCTTTCAGAAATGTTTGGGAAAAAATATTATACGTATTCATTGGATGAAACTTTTGATACAGAGATATTTGTTTTTCCATTTTCTGAAGAATTGTTAAATCAAATGTTGTGTGTAGCAAGACAAAAAGATGAAGACATATTTTGGGAACCTGATTTAAGTCTATTTTATGATGCACGTATTCAATTAAGTGATGGTACAATTAAACTAATACATAAATCTATTGAGTTTAAAAAGAAAAGTTCTTTAGGTAATCATTCTACAAAATCTCTGACATTCATTCCTCCTGTTGCAGATTGGGAATTTAAACACAAAGAAGTTTTGGGATATAAGTGTATTTTGTATCCTGCAACTTTGACAAATGTAAAAAATAATCCAGACGGTAGCTTCTCGTATGATTCTGGAGAAATTGTTTATTTTGTATTTCCTGATAATAATCATTACAATAAGTATTTGAAAGACACTATCTCTTTGAAAACCCAAAATAAAGAATTCTGGATGCCTAATTTGGATGATTTTTGTAAATATAGAGTTAATATGCGAAGTTATTTTGGATGTACTACACATGATTTATATGTATCAAATGATTTGCCAACAAAATTATTGATTGAAAATTTGAATCAGCTATTCAACTAACAGGATATGGATAGCTATAATGATAATTTTATACAATAGATATTATATTGTATAAGGCTTTAGAATGTTGAAAATTAAGCCAGTATTTATTCTGTATAAACTCTATTCCTAATTCATAAGAAAAGCGAAAATCTGCGTTTCAACAATCAATCCAATGAAAGAGATAAGACACTTGCGCTGGATAACCCTCATCGCCCTGCTGGCGATAGCGGAGCTGCAATACGTGTGGCTGGCGAACAGCTACCGGCTGGCTGAAGAGAGCCTGCGGATGAAGGCGGACGAGGTGTTCCGCGACGCTTCGCTGGAAGAGATGTTCCACCGGATGGAATCGTATAAAAAAGAACGGTTTGGCAAAGCAGACACGACATTCTCGCTGAAGTTTGAGGTGGATACGACGTATGCCGAGGTGGACGGAGGCGCAAACCGGTGGCTGATGGCAAACATCCATACCGCCATGCAGGACTACATTTACACGGAAATACACCTGGACGTGTCGCTCCCCGTGCTCGATTCGATTTACGCCCACATGCTCGACTCGGTCGGTATCCGTGCCGAGGTGGCTTCGTGCATCACCGATTCCACGGGGCGGGTGCTCCGTTCTTCCGTGGGGAAAGAGCTGCATCGGGAGGGCATCCTGAAGACCGACTCGCTGATGCTCGACTTCGACGAGGCACGCTTCGTGCAGGGCATCATCACCAATCCCTACTGGGTCATCGCGCGGCGCATGACGCTGGTGCTGATAGCCACGGTGCTGATTATCGCCGTGGCGGTGGTGTGCGTGGTGTGGCAGGTGCGCATCATCCTGCGGCAGGACAAGGTGGCGAAGCTGCGCGAGGACTTCTCGTACGCGATGATACACGACATGAAGACGCCGCTCAGCTCCATCGTGATGGGCACGCGCATCCTCGAAACCGGACGGCTCGACAGCCAGCCCGAGAAGCGGGCGCAGTATTTCCGCATCCTGCGCGAGGAGGGCGAGCACCTCATCAGCCTGACCAACAAGGTGCTGACGCTCGCCAAACTGGAGCACCGCCAGCTGAGGCTCGACAAGACGGAATGCCTGCTGCGCCCGATGCTGGAGGACCTTGCCGCAAAGTATCAGGCGAAGGCGGAGAAGCCGATACGCTACGTGTGGAAGCTGGACGCGCCGGCGGTGTATGCCGACGAGGAGTTTCTGCGCGAGGCACTGAGCAACCTGATAGACAATGCCGTGAAATATTCGGGCAGTGAGGTGGAGATAACCTTCGCTTCGGCGAAACGTGCCGACGGAAGCATCGCGGTCTCGGTGCGCGACAACGGCTTTGGCATCCCGCTGAAAGACCAGGCGAAGATATTCGAGAAATACGAGCGTGCCTCGGCGGCAAGCCGGAGCCGGGGCGGAGGCGCGCCGGGCTTCGGGCTGGGGCTGAACTACGTGCTCCGCATCGTGGAGGCGCATGGCGGCACGGTGAAGCTGGAGAGCATCGAAGGCGAGTACAGCGAGTTCACGCTGGTGTTTCCGAAGGGCACCACAGAGGGCACAGGTTGAAACGCAGATTAACGCGGATTGACGCGGATTGAAAAATAATCTGCGCAAATCTGCGTTAATCTGCGTTTCAAAAAAGGAAAAGACAACTTAAACGACAAGCAAATGATAAGACTATTATTGGTAGAAGACGATGCCAACCTGTGCTACATCATCCGCGGCGGGCTGGAAGACATGATAGGCGGATACGAGATACAGACCGCTGCGGACGGCGAGGAAGGCTTGCGGATATGGAAAACGTGGAAGCCTGATGTCATCGTGTCCGACATCGAGATGCCCGTGATGGACGGCTACGAGATGGTGCGCCGCATCCGCGAGACGGACGAGCGCACGCCTATCCTCTTCACTTCGGGCAGGGTGTCGCCCAAAGACGTGGTGAAAGGATATGAACTGGGCGTGAACAACTACATCAAGAAGCCTTTCCTGCCCGAAGAACTGCACGCCCACGTCACCGCCCTGC
>UMEP01006718.1_pt1 | contig 45046 bp, 48 predicted proteins | sample 1964771 | NCBI WGS metagenome assembly UMEP01 (sample SAMEA4836022, study PRJEB28245) | human gut metagenome | biome: gut microbiome; material: fecal sample | place: Denmark | collected 2008 | reverse complement strand
CGACCTGCTTGAGCAATAATATAAGCTTCTTTTTCGTGATGTTTTGCATTTAATACGTGATGAGGTATACCTTTTTGTTTCAATAAATATGAAACATATTCTGATTTTTCAATACTTATCGTACCAACTAAGACAGGACGCCCAATTTTATGCATTCTGATAATATCTTCTACTACTGCATTAAATTTAGCTCGTTCTGTTTTGTATATAACATCAGGATAGTTAATTCTTATATCAGGTTTGTTTGTAGGAATTGTTGTAACTTCAAGATTATAAATTTTACCGAATTCTGCTTCTTCTGTCATAGCAGTACCAGTCATACCTGATAATTTCGGATACAATCTGAAAAGATTTTGGAATGTAATACTTGCAAGAGTTTGAGTTTCATCTTGAATTTTTACACCTTCTTTTGCCTCAATCGCTTGGTGCAAACCGTCAGACCAGCGTCTGCCTTCCATCAGACGACCTGTAAATTCGTCGACAATTACAACTTCGTCATTTTTAACAACATAATCAGTATCTTTTACAAATAATTCTTTAGCTTTCAAAGCTTGTAAAAGATGATGAGCATATTGAGTATTAATATCAAATAAATCTTTAACTCCGATAATTTCTTGAGCTCTATCAATACCATCTTCTGTCAAAATAATATTTTTATTTTTCTCATCAACTTCGTAATCTTTAATTTTTTCTAATTGTGGAGCTACTTTTGCCATTAATTGATAAGTTTCAGCTGATTTTTCAAGACGTCCACTTATGATTAAAGGAGTTCTTGCCTCATCAATCAATATACTGTCAACTTCATCTATAATTGCATAATTATAAGGTCTTTGCACTAACATATCAAGACTTGATGCCATATTGTCACGCAAATAATCAAAACCAAATTCATTATTTGTTCCATATGTGATATCGCAATCATAAGCAGCTTTTTTCGCAGCAAAATCTTCTGCAGTACGTCCACCTGATAAGATAACTCCAACAGACAAACCTAAAAATTTATAAATCTTACCCATCCATTCGCTGTCACGTTTAGCCAAATAATCGTTTACTGTGATTACGTGAACACCTTTACCTGTTAAAGCATTCAAATATGCAGGTAATGTCGCAACGAGTGTTTTACCTTCACCAGTTCTCATTTCTGCGATATGTCCGTTATGTAAAAAATAACCACCAATTAACTGAACATCAAAGTGGCGCATATTTAATACACGCTTACCAGCTTCTCTCACAGTCGCAAAAGCTTCTGGCAAAATTTTATCCAAAGCTTCTTTTTCTAATTTTCTGTCAGTTTTAAAATCTTTTGATGTAGGACGTTTTGCCAAAATCTCCTTAAACTCATCTGTTTTAGCTCTCAACTCTTCATCTGACAATTTTTCAAATTGAGGTTCCAAAGCATTAATATGGTCAATAATTCCCATAATACTTTTGACTTTTTTTTCGTTAGGATCGCCCAACATCTTTAATAAAAAACTTAACATTATAAAATTTTCCTCTCCGTTCTGGTATTCTTATTATAATACTAGCATGGACAAGGAAAATTTGTGAAATCTTAAGGAAAAATTTATTATTATGAACTAAATAACGTAAAGACTTTTTCTACATTTTTACTAATTAAGTTTTTAACAGTATCATATTCTGTAGTTAGGGCTGATAATTCAGTATCAATATTTTTAAGTTCTAAGTCTAAAGATTCTTCCTTATAACTTAATTGGCTTTTCTTAACATTATATTCAGCTTCAGCCTGAGCAATAGCATCTTCATCAGTTACTTCTGCTACGTGACCATTCAATGTGTAATGACCTTGATAAAAATAGCCGTCATTATTTAATGAAGATATAAACAATTGTCCATTCTTTAATGCGTGATTCAAATAATCAGGGTCTGTTACTTGCTGTTGTTTTGTAGCATCAGTAGATGCACCGTTTGTACATAATTGGTTATACAACATATTATAAAAATCTGCATTTAATGCATCTTGTTCAGACATTGCATTATCATTTTTTATTACAAAATAATAATTAACATCATCTGTTACATATGAACTGCCAGATACATCTGTATCTACGAATAAGCCTTTTTCATAACCTTCCATAGCAATAGCAAAGTTAGTCAAATATGATTTTAACATATTCGTTAAACTTACGGATGATACATTATTAGTACCAGATACCATAGTATTTGTAGTATTTGCTGCAGATATTGAATTATTTATAGATTGGGATATTATTACACCATTTGAAGTTACCGGACTATTTGAATTTAGTAATTGTTTACCAAATTCATAAGCATTACCCAATGCATCATATGATTCTTGGTCAACACTTAGCCCATAGACAGTGTCAATATTTTTCATCCCTAAAGTTTCGCCCATTGAATACAAAACTTTTTCCATTGCAATATTGGCTAATTCTTCAGTAGACATAAGACCTGTCATTACATACTTACCATCTAAGATATCACCGAGAGTAAGTTTTTTAAGTTCTTCTTCTGTTACAACAGATCTATTATTTGTAATAATTACGTCCCCTGCATTAGCATCTTTATCAGGAGATGTTGTATAACAAACATCTATACCAGCATCAGCAAAGAGATCTGCTAAATTTAAGCCATAAATTGCATCACCTTTAGCATGAAGAATTGTTGAGCCTCCAGCTTCCATAATATCTTCTTCATATTTTGCATTCTTCATATAATTGATAAAAGTATTAGTTTGCATAGCATTTGTAAGAGTTTTATCAATTATTTCTCCACCAACGCCTGAATTAGTATAACCAGTTTCTCCCAAAGCAATAATAGAATTTATAGTAGAAGATTCAATCTGATTTTGAACTCCTAATTGATATAAAAATGCATTACGAGAACCATCATCTTTAGAATCCGCGTTCCCCATAAAACGAGACACTTTTGGATCCCCAGTTTTTGCATCAATAACACCTGCTGCAACAGCTGCATTAAACATACTTTCAGATAATACAAGTTTTCCTTGAGTATCAGTTATTAAATAAGGATCGTACTCATTAAGAGCTGACGGTTTCATTAAAACATCATATGATAAATCATAAACATCATCATCCGCTGTATCCCAGACTAATTTTGTTGCAGATAATGAATTTTGATACTCTTGAGCTGCTTTTTGCTGGTCTCGAGTAATAGAAAGCTTTTCTTGTGCAATTTGCATAGATTGAAGCTCGCAATTATTTTTTCTTGCGGTTATTGCTAAAAATCTCGCTTGTGAAGCTGCCAATCCCATTTTAGTAACGCTTTCCTTTCGATTTATCTTAGTAACAACATGTCTGTTATTCGGTTTGACGGCATTTTTATACTTAAACTTTAAAATATATAGTTCAAATGTAACGAATTTTTAACATTATTTTAAATCAATTAATAAGTCATACATTTTATCAATTTTATCTTTTACTTCGGTAAACTGATCTTTTAAATCAATAAAGCTATGAATCGTTACGAATTTTTCTTCAATTTCTTCAACAATTTCTCTATGTTTTTTCTCTAACTGCTCTGGAGTAACAAAAATTTTTTGTTGAACAAAAAACATTAAAACAACAATAATTATCGGAGAATATTCAATTATTTTATCCATAATATCCTTTCCTTAAAGAGTTATAGGCCAATAAAAATCAACAAGATAAGAGGCTGCATCCATTGGATGCGATAAAAATTTAAGCTCCTTAGACTGTTTAATCTGCTGATAAGTCGGAATATCTATCTTTGAAGTACCTTCCTTGTATTTTAAATTGTAAATATTATAAAGAAGTTTTTCGCATTTTTTATCGACAAAAAGACAAACTTCACCATCTGCAGAACGCACTTTTGAATTAAACGCCATAATTCGGTTTTTTATCGGCGGATTGAACGCTTTAATCTGAATTTCTACATCATACCCGTACTGCAAAAGTTTTTTCTTAATAATTACGTAATTTGTATATTCACTTGTACAACTTCTGTTATCCCCAGAAGCATCACCGTTTACAATAACCTTCCCCTTGTGATTAGGATAACGTCTGTAAAACTCATCACAAGCTTTTGAAGTTGTTGTATTTTCCATCGCAATTTCATCAAAATAAAAAACTTTATCATCAGTCTTGTGAGCAAACACCCAACACATCGGATCAACGTTAAAATCACAGGAAATATGCAAATCCATATCAGGCTGATATGAAATTTCTTTGATATTTGCATCAGTAAAATCTTTTATTACAAGCCCGTTATTGTATTCTCCATTTTGAGCAAGTACAAAAATATTATAATACTGCTCGTCATACAATTTTTTTAATTCGTCACAAAAGCCTTCAGGAAGATAAATATTCTGCGTTGTCGGAGCTGTAATTAATCTGTAATTAGGGGCAGGATTTTCAATAAAGGTTTTATACACCCAACCTCTTTGCATTTCAGGGTTTGTATGACCAAAAATTCGATAAGTGAAATTTTTCCAAATCTTTTTCACTCTCTGACGCATACGCCCTAAAAGCATCTTAAAAGTATCATAAGGAATATCAGACATCTCCTCAATCTCTACAAAACCAAGGTTTAATGACTTTAATTTGTTAGGCTCGTCAAAATGTCTGAAAAGGATTTCAGAACCGTTTTTAAAAGTCAATTTTTGTAAAGACGACGACCATTCATAATCCTTACCTTCGACAAAACCAAAATTTTCCAAATGCTCAAAATATGTCTGCAAAGTAGTATCTCTAACAAGAGTATAAGTTTGAGCTCCAACTAATCCTCGAACACCAGGGAATTTTAAAGCAAGCAATATACCTAAAAGCGACCCCGCAAAGGTCTTCCCCGACCCGTAACCTCCCTGATAAACAGCAACATCCAATGTATAATCATGCGGGATTTCCAAAAATTCCCGCTGAGCTTTTAATAATTTATATAACATAATTTTTTATAACCTTAATAATTGCACTAAAATAAAACCGCTAAGAAAAGCGGTTTTATTTTTTTATTTAAAATTTTTATTTAATCTTTTTAATTAATAATTTATTATAAAATCTTCACTTGTTTTAACCCTAAATCTTGTATCCTTAGGAATTATAACATTCTCACCTGTTATACTATATCCGTTAGAAAAAGCCGTTCCTACAGTTGAAACATTTTGATTAGTTCCGTTAATATAAGAATTTCCAACATAAACAGTAGAAGATGATGAATTCAAGTCTGCACCTTTCAAATGTTCATTATAATCAATTTTTCTCATTATTCCTTTTGCATCAGCGACCTCTCCTCCATCAAATTCGATAAAGCCACCTTTTTTATACTCTGTCCAACTCCAAGCATTCACTTTTCGAGCATCAAATACTGTTAAATAACCTTTAGCACCTTTATTAAAAACAACTCTACCATTAACTAAAACATCTTTAACCACATACACAGGGATTTGATCATCAGGCTTGACGTTACGGCTATTAAGTTTTATCGAATATGCTAAAGGAATAACTGTCCCCTTTGGCACAGATAAATCATCAGATACAGCATTTACATCTAAATTACAAAATAAGAACAAAGATAATAAACAAAAATATTTAATAAACTTTTTCATAATAATTCCTTCAATTAATATGAATCAGTTTATCATATGCTGACATTTTTGTAAATTAGTGCCGCAAATGCGGCACTATGATTTGTCATCATTTAGTAAAAAATTATTTGCGTTTTCTATTCCATATTGTTCAAGTGCAAATTTAAAACATTCTAACCAGTCAATTTTTTCTTCAACTTCAGGAACTTGTGCAAAAGATTGAACAACTTCAAATAACTCCTTCAATCTCATTTTTCTTTCAAAAGAAGCCCGTCTATCTCCATAACGATATATGTAATTAGCATTTCTTACATTATCATCAATTTCCATAAAGCTTGTTTTGCCTCTGTCATTTACGCCTATCAGTTCTTTACCGAGTTTAAAATATGAAATTATTTCTGCAGTTTTTTCTACCATAGGAACAATAATTTTTCTATTTATTGAATCTAAAATCATATTTAAACGAGCTTCTTGACCGTTCACTGAATAATTCAATTCAGTTGCAGTACGTTCAGCTGATTGAAGATTTCCTGCCATATTTTTGAAAATCCCTGTTGCACTTTCTATAGTAGATTTAAAATAGTTCAAGAAATCCCAACCTACCATTGCTTTATCAAAAGATAAAGGAGTCGGTGCCGTAGGCATTAAAGCAGCATCATATTCAATAATTTTTCCGGGTCTTACATCCTGCTGACCTTTGAAACATCCTTTAGGAGCAAGATATGGAGGATTCATCATTAAAGTCAGAGCATCAATCTGTTTATTTAAAATAGTTGATGCCAAACTATTCAATATCAATGCAACTCGCAAAGGAGAAATACCTCGACCTGTTTGAGGTGATTCGATTATATTTGCATGAATAAACGGATTTATCACAAACGGATTTGATTCAAAACGAATAATTTCACATCTTGCAGCAACTACAATTAGCCAGTTTTTAAGCAGCGTTCCGTCTGAGAGTTCTATATCTCCCCAAAATTCCAAAATTTCTACTTTCTTTCCTTCTACAGCATTCTCATCATTATTTTGAGATTTTCTACCAGCCACCACTCCTTTCAAAATTTCCAATTTTCTCTCGTCCAAGCAATTATTTGCTTTATCTGAAAATATTTCATCAATTGATGAATATGTTTTATAAATTTTTGCACATTTATCCCAGTTATCACGGTTATATTTATCAAAGACAAAATCTTCAGATTTTATATGTTTAACTTTTGCATTGTCATAAATAACTTTGTCATCTATCACAAAGCCTTTTTTCTCAGGATTAAGAATTTGCTCCTCAATAGTCTGAGCTCTTCTTATTGATTTAATCTTTGTTTCCCAGCCGACAAAAAGAGTACATTCACCTGTCTCGACAATTCCGTCAATAACTTTTTCAATCTCATCTTCGATCTTCATTTGCTCAAAGGTATTTACAAGCATTGCTTTTTGTTTATTTGCAAAACCTTGAGTTTGCGGCGTTGTACCAGATACGTCAAACATCGCATCAGGATGAGAATATAAATTTTCACTTATATGAGATTTTAATGTCTGTGCTAATTCGTATATATCAGGGAGTTCTACTCTATTATCCCAGCCGTTAATTTTTGGGACATCTGAATTATAAATTGCATCTCTTACAAGTTTTATGTCTGTCAATTGAGCACTTCGCTGCCCGTCAAATTTATCATATTTTTCAATAATATTACTAACTAAAAACTTTTCCTCTAAATCAGAAAGTTTTTGTGTCAAATCTTCTGTTTCAATTTTCATTTTTACCCCTTTCTTTAGGTTAAATCATAGATTTTTAAATATTTTCAGCGGTTATAAAACTGACTGAATACTGAATACACTTCTACATCTTGCAGTTTGTTATTTCTTAGGGTTTCATTTTTTAACACAGCTTCTTTTACAAAACCTGAATTTTTCAAAAGCGTTTTTACTCTTGAATTGTCTGGGTAGACAAGTGCTTTTATCTTTTTTAATCCGTAAGTTTCAAAGCAGTAATTTATAAAAAATCTTGCACATCGTTTTGTATAATCGCCCCAAAATCTCTTATCAAAACAAGTCGTCAATTCCGCACTATGAAGTCTTTTCCCGTCACCAATCAGATTATCAAGATATACAAATCCGCTAACTAAATCACCCTCTGTAATTACAAAGAAAAACGGAGATGTTCTTTGGATTAAATTAAAAAAGTAATCATAGATATTGGAATTATCTAAAGCATAATCATCTTCCAAATATCGCAAATATTTTATATATAAAAATAAAGCCTGCTCAAAAAAAGCAGGTTTGTCAAAAGGATTTCTGTACTCAGTCATTAAAATACCGCTTTCTCAAATTTTACATACGCAGATTCTGTCGTAAATGCATCTAATTGACCTTTTAGCATTTTTTCTCTTACGTTATTTTGAATACCAATCAAAGCATCAGCTTGAATACCGTTTACAAAAGTTTCGCATTTTGTATTACGATTAAAATATCTGAACACTGAACATTTTGAAAAGATTTTATCTTGAGGAACATCATTTATATCCGTATAAGTTTTAGGTAAAACTTTTTGTTTTGATTTTTTTAGATCTTCCATAAATTCTCTCTCAATTTTCATTTTTATAAGGTCTTCAATAGAAGCATTATTCAAGAGTCTTTCTTCAGCTTCATTATTTTTCATAAGCAATTCTCCTTTATTAAATTTTTTCATCATCAAGATTTGAAATCGTTATAATCTTTGCAGCCTTATATTCATCTTCATTATCTTGAGTAATCGTGAACCCTAAATACTTACACAAACTTTCCAATGCTTTTAATCCTGCAGATGTATCTCGAAGTTTCTTTTTCCCTGTCGGACATCCTTCTTTATCCAAAATATCTTCTTCTTCCAACGAGAATTCTGCAATCTGTAAAAGTTTTTGAATTACATAACCTTTATTAACTCTCAAAGAATTAATCTGACTTTTTAACTGAAATTTAATTTCTTTTATTATCAAATCTTCAGATAAAAGCCTTGATGCAGTATCCTTCAAATCTTTTGATTTATATCCGGCATTTTTTGCAGAAAGTTCTCCATTTAGGGATTTTATATATTCAGTTACAAATTTTTTCTGTTGTATTGTTAATTTTTTCATCATTTTTCAGGGTAATAATTATGTACTTTTCTTTACAAATCTTTGTACTATTTGAATTTTTTCAAAAAAAATTGTATAATAATCATGCTATTTATATTTCGGCTAGTGTAAATCTTAACAGGAGGGGAAAATGAATTTTAAACTTCCTGTTTTTTTTGTGCAAAAAAACTAACCCAAATTACATAATAACTATCTTCTATGCAATCTTACAGATGGCTCTTCATCCATACTTGCAGAAATTCTTGAACGCATATTCGCTAATGCATCTTTATACATGCTATACCAATAATTGAAACGAACATGCTGAGGATTTCCTTTCAATCTCATACATGCTCCATATACTAACAAAGGTTCTACAAAAGGTTCAGGTATCAAAGATGAATCCTCTGCTTCTTCCATTTGGAATTTTTCATTGCCTTCTGAATCTTTGGCACAATTTTTCGTATAATACAATATGTCTATATTTTTGTCTTTATTAAAAATTGGAAGCAAAATTTTATCATTAAACAAACTATATGTATTTTGAGGTTGAGAGTTAACAAAAAATGCTTCAAAATCTTGAAAGTAATCAAATTTAACTCCATCTATTACTAATGTTTCAATTCTTCCTTCTACAGTATTATCAATTTCGCCTGTATTTTTAGGAAGGCTTAATTCTGTTTTTCTCAATAAAAAAGCCCATCTGCCAAAACCACAAATTTCAGAATTTAAAACATTAATAATATTTTTCAACTTTTTATGGTCATTTTTAGTTAATTCAGAAAAAGCATTCACCTGTTTATAATTTAATTCAACAAGACATTTATTTATCAGTTCTAAATAATTCATACATTTCCTTTCTTAATCTTCAAGAAAAAACAGTCTTAAAAAAAGACTGTTTTTTCCACAAAGATTTTTTGAATATTGCTATTTTATAAGACCTTTTCTTAATTGATCCATAATCGCACTTTCGTACTTAGCAAATTCCGCACCACTCATTTTGCCGATTTGTTCACGAGTGAAAACCAGATTCTTTACACCGTCAGATCCTGAATTTTGAGCATTAGCTCTCAATCTCTGTTTTGCGGTTTCATTTTCGCTATTTAATGTTTTTTCGTGTTGTAATTCTCTCAAATATTTCTCAATCGCAGTTTTTTCAATTTTTTCTACCAAAGCTGAAATTTTTGAGAGTTCATCCTGATCTAAAGCGATATTCGAATTTCTTAGGTAATCATAGACATCAATTCTACCATCTTGATTAAAGAAATCAGGAGTCATAGCATTTGCCTGTAATTGAGTTTGTTGTTGAGCAACTGGCTGTTGTTGCGCACCTTGAGGAGTTTGACCTTGTTGACATAATGTATACTTTTCAAACGCCTTTTGTGTAACATAATTCATTAAATTTTGTCCTTGTTCTTGGGTCATAACCCCTGATTGCACAAGATTTTTAATAGTTTTTAAATCATTCACAGCCATTTGTTTTACAGATTCTGCATCACTATTGACAGGTTGTTGAACACCTGATACCGCTTGTTGATTACCGGCATAGGATGAAAGATTTTGTATATTTTGTTCATTCATAATTAAAGTACCTCATTTTTCATATATTCAACCGCTAATTCTATTGCATCATCAATAAAAGAGGATAATAACAATGAAATAATCGGTTTAAAAAGAGCAGGAACAGGAATTTTTTCAACAATATATTTTATTGCCATTTCTTTTTTCTGCTGACCTTTATTACTTCCTAGTGCTTCTTCTGCCTTAACTACAGCAGTTTTAGCAAGCTCTTTTATTTTTTCTTTTAAGTTATCAAACATAATTGACCTCGTTATTTTTAAATAATGCATCTTCACATATAATTTTTAGAAGATGCATTATGGGGTATGGATAAATTTTATGCTGCAGCAGCTGTTACAACCATTTTTGCAAGAGCTTTTGGTTGTACAACTTTTGCGCCATACAAATAAAGACCTCTTACTAAATCAGAGAAACTGTCTTTATCTCTCAAGCTTTCAATTTTTGATAATTGAGAAGCAAAAGTAATAGCTTCATTTGTACCTGCTAATACATAATATTTACCGCCAACATCTCCTAAATTTGTGCTTACTAAAACATCCATGCCAGCGATTCTACCAATTGCACCTTCTCTTAAAGTTTCATCTGCAACATTATGAGCACCAATAAATTCAGAACTTTGTAATAAATAAGATTCAATTGTAGGATTAATTACAACCCAAGGTCTTACACCTGTTGTAACAGCATTTGAATTTTTTAGACATAGCGCTAATTCTACAAATTTTGAATAAATAGTAGATTTATCAAGAGTTACTGCAGCTTCTTCAGATCCAACAACATTTTTTGTATCAACTTCTGTATGCAATGATAAAATATAAGCGTCTTGAACTTCTTCAATAGCTTTTTTAGCATTTTTTAAATGAGCTTCCATAATATCAGTATTAGCTTGAACTTGAGCGACATCATTTATTTTAAAAGCAAAGAATTTTTTCTGATCGATAACTAAATCCTGAGATGTTGGTTCTAATTCATCATAAGTAATATTAGATGTACTCAATGTTGAAATCGCAACGTCTGCAGGAGTAATAATTTTTACTTTATCACCTTGATTTTTAATTTCACCTTCCCAATTTCTGTTAACACATTGGAGCATTACGCATTCTTTTGAAAGCATATAGTTAAGCTTTTGGCTCCAAATTTCAGGGATAAATGCAGAATAAGCATTGTCAGTCATTTTGTTGTTTCCTTTCTTTTCTAACTACAAATAAAAAATATGAGTGGTGTTATTTTAAAAACTTTAAATTATTCATCATCATAAATTTCTCTAAATTGCAAACCGATAATAGCGCAAGACTGTGTTGAATCTTGCCCCATAACACATAATTGAACTGCATAATTCGACTCAGATATTTCAGCCTTCTCCATAGTATCTTTATTTACAGACCATACAGGAACACTGGCATCATCTGGAGTCCAATGACAAGGTAAATCATCAGATGTTTCATCATCTGCCCAGATTAGATGATCTTGATGCACGGAATAAATTTTTTCAATATCATCTGAATATTCACTGTCATAATCTTTATATACAGAAAAATTAAAGTTATTATCATATTCTGTATCCAATAAAAAATAAAATTCATCAATCATTTTTCTGTGATGAGCATTTGACAAAGCCAAAAATGGAGATTTCCACATAAAATTTATTGTATCGCCATTAAAAGTCGTTCCAAAATCTTCTTTATAAATATTACCGTCTTTATCTGCTGTATATATAGCATTATTATAAATACAAGCAGTAACAATATTTTGAGGAACAATCCTTTTGTACCAAGCTTTATTAACATAATCATTAATCCATATAGTATGAAAATAAGCATCATCTGCATAAGGGAAGAAAAACCACATTTGACTTCTTGATTCATAATGTAAACATATTGTATTTTCTAGCTTCCCAAAAGATGAAAATTCCTGTTTAATTTTCTGAGAAATCTCGCTTCCTAACTGGATTTGATTTAACTCACCAACCTGCTCCAATGCAAAAATTCCATTACTTAAAAAATACTGCTTATTTTCAACATTGACAATTGAATTAGCTCCAAATGCTCCTTTATTTGCAAATAGTGTAATTGCAAAATCATCAGGACTTGTTCCACTTAACAGATAAACACTATCATCTTTATATACTGCCAAATAGTCTTTGTATGGTTTTAATGCAGTAATTGAGCCTGTATCTGTATGAAATTCATTAATATAACCTGCATCATCGGATGTTGTGAAATCATTATAAGTTCCTAATGCAGAATAATAAATAGTAGCATCTTTAGCAACCCAAACTCTCCCCTTATAAACTGCCATAGAAGCACCCATAACGGTATTATCAGATAAATCTTTTAACTCACATTCTACAACATCATAATTTTCATTATTTTTTATATAAAATAATCCATCAGCCTCTGTATTAATCAAAATACCATTCAGGAAATTTAAAAATACAGGTTTAACTCCAGATAAAGTTTTATCTACTAATATTTTTTTAGAATGAACTTCATCATAAACATATATCTTACCTGATATAGTTGTAATAACTAACTTATTCACATCATAAGCAGAAATTTCAGACAGTCCTGTAATTTCCTCCCCTATTTCTAAAAATAAAGAATTGCCCTTTTGTTTGACAATTCCTCTATTTTGTAATATCTCAACATTTTCGGCATCTGCCCAATAAATCTTTTTGGTATCAATACCCAATTCAGTCTTTGTTAAAGCTTGATTTATCCCTCCAGATAAATTGTAATAAGCAACTTCCATATAAATTACACTCCTTTTAATTTGTACCATTTAACTTTTGAGCGAATAAAACTTCCTACCTCATTTTTTTCAACCCAACTGTAAGGAGGCAAATAAATAATATCAATTTTACCTGCTGAGGTTGTTTTAGGATTTTTTACCCCAAATTCGTAATGAGTTAAAACTGATTGAGGAGTAACCTCCAGATTATACTTCTTGACAAGGCTCGCACAAAATTCCATGTTTTTTTCAAATTGCTTCTTTAAAATAGGGTATTTACCAACTGATAATTTATTTATAAAACCAGCCATCCCACAAATTGCAACACCAATTGATCCTGTATTACCACCACCAGTGTGAGCTGCATATTTCCCTAATTTACAAATTTCATTATCTTCTGGTCTAAATTTCCCATTATGAATAATTCCATCCTTATCTATCAGAAAATGATAATGTTCCTTTTCATATTCAGTCGGATAATACCTTCCTGCAGTCCAATGTATAATTATTCTTTTCATAAATGTCCTCTAACCAATCTTTATTCATAAGTTTATAAATCATGGCTGCATGAGTTCTATTCTGAGCATTCAATTTCAAAACAATTTTATCTATATGATTTCGGACTGTACCATATGCTATTTTTAATTCGACTCCGATTTCTTTATCAGAATACCCCAGTGCAACCAAAGTTAGTACTTTAAGTTCCTTTGGAGATAGTGCCATTTTTCCTAATTCCCTCTATTATTAATTTTACAGTTAGCATACTAAAAAATATAAAAATTCTATTCATAATATTTCCGCTCAAAAAAAATAGGGCGGGTAATCCGCCCAGAGAGTAAGATAATTTTAAGGATTGATTTTTAAATCTTTATTTTCTGCCAAGCCAATTTTTAATGATTTTAAATTGGAATAGCACCTTTTTTTTACACCAAACTCGTTATAATTAAGATAAAATCTTCCACAATTCATCTTATTGTATTTTAGTGGGCGAACTTCATATAAAATAAAACTTTTTAATTTTTCAAAAAAATCTTTAGCTTTTTTATTAACTTTCCTGACAACAGATATATTATCATCTTTATCAACTCTTGTAAGCTGAACGACTGTATGCCCACAAACTGGACACTTGGAAAGATAATCGAGTTCGCAAATTATAAACTGCTCTTTAGGCGCAAGTCGATAAGACCTTGTCTTATGCAAGGCGCCGCAACAGTGAATATATCCCATATTACTATCCCCTAACCCAATATAGTAAACGATTTTTGCCATCTTCAGGGCGTGAACCTTAACTACATTTTCAGTATAACCTATATTGAAAATTTGAAAAGTCCACGATTCTATATTGATGGGAACATGTCCATGTTTTCATGGATTTAATTATTTAACACAAAGCTCACAACACATTTGACAAGCACCAAAAACTTTCGCAGCTTTCAAATTTTTTCTGAAACATCGGTAATGAGGTAAATTAAAAACATCTTTAATTTTCATCTCTTTAACATTACCTATTTTCTGAGATAAACAAGGATAAACATCTCCAGCTGGAGTTATCATCATATTTGAATATGGATACATACAAGGTTTGTATATTTCAGAAACCGGTTTATCAGCAGGAGTATTAAAGAATTCTTCGATTTTTCCAAGAGGATCCTTTGCATACTCAAACTTCGGAGAAAATCTTATTTTAACTTTTGACTTTTTACTTAAAGATTCAAGTTCTTTATAAACTTCCTTAAAATGCTCCATATCAAAATATTTTTCAATAGGATAATTAGCATTAAACTCAGGTACAAAACTATCAAAAAGAACTGAATTTTGTTTTAAATTGTTATTTCTTAAAAACGAAATTGATAAAAAGTTAAAATTCTTTTCATCACACATTTTATATAATTTGACTAAATCATCAAGATTATTTTCCAGTACAATTGTTTTAATATCAATCATAGGACGTTTTTTACGGGAATTCATATTATCAAAATTGTTCATAATTTTATCCCAAATTCCATCTTTTGCCCTATTCAAATCATGATTTTTTCCATATCCGTCTAATGACACTGATAAAAGCATCATTTTACTTTTAATAAAAGCATCAATAATTTCATCATTTATTAAAATACCATTAGATACGACATTCAATTTTCCAAATGTCTTTTTAGATGTCTTCATTAAAATATCGACAAAATCTTTTCTTACTAAAGGCTCTCCTCCAACCAAAGTAACAAAAGAGTACCAAGGGATTTGATCAATAATCTTATACCACTCATCAGTTGTTAATTCATCCTTTACTCTGTCATTTCCTACATAACAATACGGACAATTCAAATTACAACGGTAAGTCAATTCAAAAAAGTATCTCAATGGCATAGGAGCAAGTCCGCTTCTGTTTTGATAAGCTGGCATTGCATATAAGTTTCTTCCAAAATCAAATAAATTAGATAAATTAACCATCGTCTTCCCTTTATTTATAACTAATTTGATTTATTTGGTTCAATGTATTTTGTTCCTCTATAAATATCTTCAACATTTACATTATACCAATTAAAATCATCAACATCCTTAAATTTCTTACCTAAAAACTCACTATGGCAATACAAACCAGGAATTTTGCGACCTCGTAAATATTTCACAGCATATTTTGAAAATTTCGCAATAAGTGGATTTGAAACACCTTTTTCAAGACATTCAATTCCCATTTCCCTATTAAATAAAACCTCTAATGCATTTTCACTAAACTGAAAATAATGCCAAGGTCTTTCATGAGATGAGTAACTATAATGAGTCTCAACAAAAATATACCCACCTACTTTTAACAATTTAACTATTTCCTGAGATGCAATCCAAGGCATAGCAAAATGTTCAAAACAAGCAGATGTAAAAATCAAATCAAATTTTTCACCATTAAAATAACTTGATAACTTGTGCACATCACCAATAATATCAACATTATTTCCAGAATAAAAATCAAATCCGACATATTCCGCATCAAACAATCTTTTTCTCATTGAAGAAACACCGGTCACTTCACGACTTCCAATTTCTAATACTCTCCAATGATTCTTATTTGCTAAGTCAATTAAATAATCCTGCCATTTATCATGTGCAATATTTTTTGCCAATGGAACATCGTTACATAAATAAAATTTATCACCTAATATAAAATTATTTAATCTATTTTTTAAACAGTTAAATAATTTATTTATCATAACTAAGCTCCAATTAAAATAAGACTAACCCAGATTACAAGAATTCCTGAAAGAATTCCAACAATAGACTGATGCCAATCTCCATATTCTTTTGCAAGCGGTAACAATGTATCAAATGAAATATAAATCATAATACCTGCGACAGCAGCCATTAAAGCACCAACCAAAACCTGCGGTAAAAATAGACTGAACACAAACATTCCAACTAATGCCCCAATAGGTTCAGTGATACCTGATAAAGCAGCATAAAGCATTGCATAACGTTTTTTCCCTGTCACGTGATACATAGGCAAAGCGACAGCAATACCTTCAGGAATATTATGAATCGCAATCGCGATACCAACAGAAAGCCCTAAAGTAATATTTTGAGTAGTGGTAAAAAATGTCGCCATACCTTCTGGGAAATTGTGCACACAAATAGCTATTGCTGTAAACAAACCAGCTCTTTTAATCTTATAATCGTGATGAGCAGGAGCATCTGGATTTAAAACATCATCCGTATCAATATGATCAGGTAAAAAATAATCAATTAATATTGCGACAATTAAACCAATCACAAACCCTGCAAAAGTAATCCAATCATGATTATGAGGGAAATGTGTTGAAAGTAATTTATCAGCTTCTGGCAACATATCCATAAAAGAAACAAATACCATTACTCCGGCTGAAAATCCTAACCCAACAGACAAAGCTTTTAAATTATCTTTTTTTACAATAAATGCAATTCCACCACCTATCGCAGTAGACAAACCTGCAAATAAAGTGATTAACATAGCTGGGATAAAATTCTGTGGTATATTCATAACAATTTCCTTTCCAGACAATTGTACCACAAAAAGAAATTATTAAATCTCTACATCTTTCATCATATCAACAAGTGTACTAATTGTAGTATCCATACTTACAATATCAGACGTCCTTTGTTGTAAAAACGCATTAATTTTAGGCATCATCTCAATTGCAACATCAAGTCTTGGATTTGATCCGGGTTGATACATACCAACATCAATCAAATCCTTATTTTCTCGATATAAAGACATAATTGTACGCATTTTACCCGCAGCCTCTCTATGTTCAGGCGTAACTATAGATGACATAAGCCTTGAAATACTGCCCAAAACATCAATAGCAGGGTAATGATTCATTTCCGCAACTTTTCTTGATAAGAAAATGTGACCGTCTACGATACCACGCACAATATCTACAATCGGATCTGAAATATCATCACCTTCCATTAAAACGGTATATAAAGCAGTTACAGAACCTTTAGGGCTATTACCAGCTCGTTCCAAAACTTTTTGTAACCAAGAAAAAATCGAAGGCGGATAACCTTTCATAGTAGGAGGTTCGCCTAAAGATAGACCAACTTCACGACCAGCCATAGCGCAACGAGTAACTGTATCTGTCATTAAAAATACTTTTTTACCTTGATCTCTGAAATATTCACAGACAGCAGTCGCAGTCAAAAGAGCTTTTTGACGAATCAATGGTGGTTGATCTCCAGTAGAACAAACTAATACAGATTTTGCCATACCTTGCTCTCCTAAAGCATCTTCTACAAATTCCTTAACCTCACGACCACGTTCTCCAATCAGTGCAACAACGTTTACATCTGCATCTGAATTTCTTGCAATCATACCAAGTAATGTACTTTTACCGACACCAGATCCGGCAAAAAGTCCTAAACGCTGTCCGCAACCCATTGTCATACAACTGTCAATTGCTCTTACACCTGTTGAAAAGACCTCTGTAATAATTGGTCTTTCAAATGGTCCTGGTGGCGGACCTTCTACAGGTCTCCAAGTCGCACCAGTTGTATCTAAAGGTTTTCCATCAATTGGTTCCCCCATAGGATTAATTAATCTCCCAAGCAGAAAATCTCCAACAGGAATAATAATAGGATTACCGGTTGAAGTAACTAAACTTCCTTGACCAATACCCTCTCCATCATATAATAAAAGTAATTGAGCGACTTCCCCTTTAAAAGCTTGAACCTCCGCAGGTTTCTTTCTCCCGTCTTTGGTTTCAATATAGCATAAATCACCAATCTTTAGCCCCGGCAATTTTACCTCAACAGTTAAGCCTAAAAGTTTTGATACAGTACCTTTAAAACGAAATAATTCCGTTTGTCCAAGCTTGTCTCTTACTTTTAATTTTAAATCATCAAGTCTGCTTGTATCTAATCCTTCCATAACTTTATTATAACGTTTAATCTGTTTTTTTCAATTTGTTAACATAGCACTTGATTAGTAATGTTTTTTGTGGTTTTATAAAAGTGGAATAAGGTAATTCCTCTTAACCTTGTTCAAGGGAAAGGATTCAAAGCGGCGGCTGCGTTGAGTACTTTACCCGCAAGAATAGAAAGTAAAACAAAATAAGGGAAAAACAAAATGTTAAAAATCAGATTAAAAAGATTGGGTGCTAAGAAAAACCCTACATACAGAATTATCGTAATCAATTCAACTACAAAACGTGAAGGAAGACCAGTTCAAGAATTAGGTCACTACAATCCAAAAACTAAAGTTATGCAACTAGACAAAACTTCAGCTTTAGAATGGATTAAAAAAGGAGCTCAGCCTACTGAAACTGTTGCTTACTTAATCAAAAATTGTAATGAAGACGGTACTTTAAACTATGTAAAAAAAGAAACAGTTAAACTTTCTAAAAAAGCTCAAGCTAAGGCTCAAGCTGAAGCCGAAGCAAAAGCTGCTGCAGAAGCTGAAGCTGCTCAAGCTACAGAAGAAGCTCAAGCATAGTTTAAAATTTTTAAACATTAAAATAAAAAAGACCAATTTAAAAATTGGTCTTTTTTATTTTATATTTTATACCTTACAGAATAAAAATTTTAATTAATCATTATACTTACTAATTTCATTAAAATAGCTTTCCAAAGCAAGATAACCTTTATAAATTTCATTTGATATACTTGCATAACTAGTAGCTACAATAAATTTTAATTCTTTTGTTCTAATTTCTAAAATTGCATCAGAATCCTGTTTTAAATCAGGATTATTAGACATAGACCATTTTTGCAAAAGAGCTAATTCTTCATACATCTGTTTTACAGTTGTATATTCAAGAGTATTAAAATCATATTTAGCCAAAAGAGATTTTTCTGCATTTGTAATTCTTGGCATTACAGCTTGGAATTTAAAAATACGTTTAACTATTACATAATTATCTGCTAATTTTCTATGAGAATAAGGTATTATATTCTTAGCTAAAAGAGCTGCGTAAGAACGTGATGTAAACACTTCTTCTTCTCTAGAAAAAGCACTTCTTGATGTTAAGTCAAAATTAGATTTTTTTTCTATTAAATCTTCCGGCATTTCTACCCCCTGTTAGGTTTATAATACAAAAAGAAAAAATCAATGTCATGCAGTAAAGTCAATTTTTTTACATGATTTAACAATATAAAAAGACTACTTTTATTAAGTAGTCTTTTTATTAAAAATTAATCAGGCTTTATTAGATTAATCAGCGAATTGTTGCATAATTTCAAATGGTTTTTCAGCAACTTTAAGAGTTTCTTCATCAATAATCCCTCTTTTCAATTCAGAGAAAGTTGCTTTTTTAGAATTAAATTTCTTTTTAAGAAATTCATAAGAAACTTTTGGATCACATTTATCACCGCAAGTGAATAAATCAACAGCAGCATAACCTAATTCAGGCCAAGTGTGAATTGCTAAGTGACTTTCAGAAATAATAACTACTCCTGATACTCCATAGGGGTTAAACATATGGAAACATTTTTGGACAATAGTAGCACCACATTCAAGGGCGGCATCCACCATGTACTTTTCTACTTTATCTAAACTATTTAATGTGTTTGGATCACATTCAAAAAATTCTGCTAAAACGTGTTGTCCTAAGTGGATTTCTTTTTTACCGTTTTCCTTAAACGCTGTAAAAGGTGATGTTATTGCCAATTCATGTGCCTCCTATCATAAATGTATACTTATCTACTACAATTTTTGCTTTCGCAATAAACATATTACAATAAAAATTAGAAAATTTGTAAATTTTACACTTTAAAATAAAATTTTTACAAATCTTTTCATTTTTAATATGTCTAAAAATAAGTAATAATGTATCATTCAAAAGAGCTATTTTTATTAATATTTTTTAACAAATAGAGTTGTATTTTTTGTATTTTGCATATAGAATTCAAATATGAATAAAATTCTTGTAATCGACGATGATATAGCAATCAATGAACTTATAAAAGTAAATTTAGAATTATGCGGATATAAAGTTATACAAGCATATGACGGAGTTAAAGGATTTGCTTTATGCAAACAGGAATTACCGGCATTAGTAATATTAGATGTAATGATGCCTGATGTAGACGGATTTACAGTTGCACAAAGAATAAGAAAAAATGATGCAACTAAAAATATTCCAATATTAATGCTTACAGCACTATCTCAGATTAATGATAAAGTTAACGGTTTTAATATCGGAGTAGATGATTATCTTGTAAAACCTTTTGAAATGGAAGAATTACAAGTGAGGGTTAGAGCTCTTTTAAAAAGAACTCGCCAAATTCCTGAAAGTGCGTCAACAAGAGAACTGCTAACTCTTGGAGAAATAACTCTTTTACCAGAATTATACAGTGTTAAAATAGGTGAAAAACAAACTAAATTAACACCGATTGAATTTGAAATATTTAATCTTTTATTCCAAAACCATGGGAATATGGTATCCTCAGCACAGCTTTTAAAAGATATATGGGGATATGCTCCTGACGATGATATTGAAACGATCAGAGTACATATAAGACATTTAAGAAGTAAAATAGACAAAATTGCTGACGGGAAAAAATATATAGAAACAATTTATGGTGGCGGTTATAAGTTGAACATATAAACTTTTAAACTTGACAAAAATTGAAATATATTAAATAATAAAAGCGTAATTAATTTTTGGAGGTTGAAAAATGTTCAGACAAGAAGCTTTGAGAGTGCCCCCCCCCCGCGAAACGTAAGCAGTTCTAATGGTTTTACACTCGCAGAGGTTTTAATCACTTTAGGAATAATTGGTGTAGTAGCAGCTTTAACAATGCCTGCACTAATAGGGAATTATCAAAAAAAAGAAATTACTACTCGACTTAAAAAGACTTATAGTATAGTCCAACAAGCAATAAGAATGTCAGAACTTGATAATGGAGAAATTCAATATTGGGGTACAATATCATCAGGGGAAGATTTCTTTAATAAATATTTTAAAAATTATTTTCAATACACAAATAAATACACTTCTAATGAATTATGGCAAATAGCCCCAAGAAAACTGCTTAATGGGACTAATTATACAGGAACAACATATGCAGGGAATAATAGAAGTTATCATATTATGCTCACTGATGGCACTTTATTAACTTTGAACTATGATTATTCTAACTCGATTTGGGTAGGCATTGACACAAATGGGCTATCTAAACCTAATCAAATAGGTAAAGATACCTTTTTATTCATTTTTTCAAGCCAATACGGACTAAAGCCATTAGGAGCTGATGGAACTCCAAATAGCTGGAATTATGGAACTTATAACAGAAATAATATTAAGGGTAATAGCGGTAATGCTTGCAATAAACAAAAAACAGGTTACTGGTGCGCTGCACTTATTATGAATGATGGGTGGGAAATGCGAAAAGATTACCCTTGGTAAAAATATTTTCTTAAATAATCTTAAAATTTAGGCAATTTTTTATATTCATAGTATTTTCCTTTTTTGTAAATTTAAAGGAATAGTTTGTATGCAAATTCAAAATAATTTTAACCACCATAAACAACAATCTTTTTCAGGAATAAATATTGCAAAATCAACTAACTGTATAAAAAATATTGAAACAAATATTGATTTATTTGAGATAACCAATAAAGATAAAACATTTTTAAATAAACTAAGAGCTTCTGTAAAAATGAACGAATTAATGCCTAATTCAAGGATTACCAAAGCTGAATTTGACCGTTGGCAGGAAATGCTTAATTTAGCACTTGATAAAGCTCAAAACAAAGATAGAAAATGCATAATTGCAGCTAAAGATAAAAAGCCATGCGGCATTATAACTTTTCATCCTGGACAAAATAAATATTATTTAGATTGCATATGTACTTGGCCAGTTGAAACAGGGAAAAAAGTAACACTTGCCGGGCAAACGTTATTCAAACAAATGTTTACAGATTTCTTAAACAGCAAAGCAAATATTTTAGATTTAACTGCAATATTAAATGGACCTTTTGATACTGTATCAAAATATTCTAAACTCGGATTTAAACAAATTGGCGGCGAAAATTGGCTTGTTGCAATGAGAACAAACAGAGATACAACCGAAAAAACAATGAAAAAATTAGACAACATAATAAATACAACAAAAGCAAACAATAATGATGATGTTAATTTATTAAATGTTTTGGAAGTATAACATTATTTATCTTGTTCATAACCAAAATCTTTAAGAGCACTTTGTTTTTTACGCCAATCTTTTTCAACTTTAACTTCCAGACCTAAGAACACTTTTTTTTCAACAATATTTTCTAAATCTTTACGAGCTTCCATTCCGATTTTTTTCAATAAGTTTCCGCCCTTACCTATTAAAATTCCTTTTTGGCTTTTTGTTTCACAATAAATAGTTGCATAAATTCTATCTATATCATCACTTTCAGTATAACTTTCAATCTTAACCGCAACTGAATGAGGAATTTCATCCGAAGTATTCAATAAAATCTTTTCTCTAATAATTTCTTCTGTGACATCTCTCATAGTTTCTTCTGTCACAATATCTTCCGGATACAACAAATCTCCATCTGGAAGATTTTTATATATATTTTTAATCAATGTATCAATATTTCTGCCTGTCTTTGCTGATATTTTCACAACAGGATAATTTTTTTCAAATAAAAGTTTATATGTTAATAAATTTTCTTCAACTTTATTAAGTTTTTTCAATTTATCAACTTTATTCATAACAATTATTATAGGAATATCAGTTTGCAAAAGATTTTGAGCAATCCACTTATCACCTTTGCCTGCTGGTTCTGATCCATCTACTAGAAATAAAATCAAATCAGCATCGGGCACAGCCATTTTAGACTCATCAAGTAAAAACTCACCTAATTTATTCAAAGGCTTATGAACTCCAGGAGTGTCAATAAAAACAATTTGACCTTGTTCTGCAGTATAAATACCTTTAATTCTTTTTCTTGTCGTTTGAGCTTTGTCTGTTGCTATAACAATTTTTTGCCCAAGAATTTGATTAAGTAATGTAGATTTACCTACATTCGGACGACCTATAATTGCTGTAAAACCACTTTTCATAAACTAATTGTAACATAAAAAGTATATTTTTTTTACAAAGTGGCAATTTTTTCTTTGTCAAAGTATTATATATAAATATAGGGAAAAATTTTTAACGGTAGAAAATGGTATTAAAAAAATCTAATATAGTAGGTATAGCACTATTGCTTGCACTTGCAGTCGCTCCTGTATCAGAGACATTTGCAAATGCTGAAAATAACAACCTTGTTCAATTGGATTTAAAAAGATCTTCTAATAATTCAGTTGATGTAACATTATTTACATCAAATAATTATAATGACAATGTCTTAGTTAGAAAAAAATCCGATAATAAATACGTAATTCTTATCCCTAAAGTACAATCAAACGGTTATAGCAGTTCAAGTCTTACCGGAGTAAAAGATCTTGTATCAAATGTTGATGTAAAAACAGTTAATGATACAAATGGTGGTTATACTAAAGTTACTCTTATTACAACAAAACCGCTTGATATTAAAACAAATACTCAAAAAAGTTCTCCTGTAACAGCTGAACAAAAAGAATATAAAACTCTTATTGCGCAAGCAAATGCAGTAAAAAATAATATTGCAAAACCTGCGAGTCAACCACAAAAATCTGTTCAAAAAACAGAAGTTACTGTAAATAAAGCTGTTCAAAATAAAAGTGTAAATAAACAAACTCAAGAAAAATCTATTAAAAATACAACAACTCAAAAAACAAAACAAGAAAAAATTATTCCGATTAAAAATGAAATCAAAAAAATTCAGGAAAAACCAAAAGTTGAAAAACCTGAAATTAAATTAAAAGAAATAAATCCAGAAAAAACAGACAGACAACTTAGAAAAGAATATCTTGCAGAACTTATACAAGAAACTAAACAACAAAAAGAACTTGAACAAGCTCCTCAAGAAAATTTATCCAACACTAATACTATTGCTGGAACAACATTTGATGAACCAGTAAAAGATATTAGCGAATTACCAATTGAAAGAAATTTATCAATAAAAGAAAAAATTAAAAACAAATTAATAGCATTTAAAAATTCAAATCTACCTAAACCTATAAAATTTGGGCTATTAACAATTTTAGGTTTTATTTTCATCCTAAACTTAATCAAGGCTTCTTTAGTAAAATCTAAAGAACTAAAAGAATCTTTTATTGAACACCTGTCAAAAAGATCTCCTATTATTAATACTGTAAAATACAATAATATCGTAAATAATTCAGAATTATCTTGGCAAGAAAAATATCAAAGATATTTGGATGAATCAGCAAAACCTGTACCAAGAGCTAATAATAAAGGACATTATACATTCATTAAAACACCAGCAGAACCTGTTCAAAATGACATTATTGAGCAAAAGCGCAAAGCTCTTGAACAAATGTTAGAAGAAACAGCTTACAATTCTCCTAACGATTCAATAAAACCGGAAATTGTTGAAGTCCAAAATGAAGAAGATGCAATTCAAAAAACAATTAAATTTAAAGCTTTTGATTCTCGCAAAACATCCTTAAATATGACCAGCAGAGATAAAATGAAAAGCAGATTTAAAAAATATGAAAAAGAAATTCCTCTTCATGAACAAAAAAATATTGAATTAGGCGATTCTTTGTTGCATTCTAACAGAAGAAGCCTTAAGGATGCAAATTTAAAAGTTGAAGATGTAGAAAATAGAGGCATAAAAATGAAATTTAAACCATCAGAATATATCATGTCATCAATTGATGAATTTTTCTCAATTATTGATAAAGAAAAATCTGTAAAAGAAATTAAGCAGAATATTACTACAAATCCGATAACTACAAACAGCAAACCAACACCTAAGTTCGATATACCACTACCTAAAAAAGAAGATACTGTATTAGCAGCAAACACTAAACAAACTAACCCTATTACAAAATTGCATAACGATACAAAATCTTCATATATTAACGGACTAATTGTAAAATCAGGATTTAATATCGATGATAACAAAGGATTTTATATTGTAAACCTTGACGGAAAATCTGCATTAATTGGAAAAGTTAATGAAGAAGTATTCGTTTTGAAAAAATTTGATAAAAACGTAACAAGCCCTATACAAGTAAGACATGACAATGCAAATGTCTATATGGTAAAAGCCGAAGGCTTCAAATCTCTTGTAGAAGTAAACAATGATAAAATGGGCGTACTAATTGAGTTATAACAGGTAAAAAATAGTGAGAGCTGGAATTAAATTAATATTATGCACTCTTTTTATATGTTGCATATCATTTTGTGGTTGCACGAAAAAAGAAACTAAAACAACAATCGAATTTGCAAGTTGGGGTTCAAAATCTGAAACTGATATTTTGAAACCATTGTTATCAGAATTTGAAAAAGAAAACCCAGATATAAAAATCGAATTTATGCATATCCCGCAAAATTATTTTCAAAAAATACATTTGCTCTTTGCTTCAAATAAAGCTCCGGATGTAATATTTATAAACAATTTATACTTACCAATTTATGCAAATGCAAATCTTTTAGAAGAATTATCTACAGATGAAAGTTTTTATCCACAAGCAATACAAGCTCTAAGCTGGAAAGGGAAATTATACGCAATTCCAAGAGATGTTTCAAATCTAGTAATCTATTATAATAAAGATTTGTTTGACAAGAAACACATCAAATATCCTAACAAAAATTGGAACTTTAATGATTTTCTTGAAATTAGCCAAAAATTAACTGATGAAAATACTTTTGGGATTAGCTTTGAAGAAGATCCCCTATTTTATCTTCCATACCTTATGAGCAATTGTGGAGGAATATTACCTGAAGAAATAAACAAAAAAGAAAGCCAGAATGCAATTAATTTTTATGCAGATTTAAGAAAAAAATACCATACAGCTCCACTTAAATCAGAAAGTGCAAGTGCAACTATGGCACAAATGTTTTTACAAGAAAAACTTGGGATGTATTTATCAGGTCGCTGGATGGTTCCAAAATTAAGAGAAGAAGCAAGTTTCAACTGGGATATTGCACAATTTCCAAAAGGTTCTTGTGGAAGTATTGTACAATTAGACGCTTCAGGCTGGTCTGTTGCGAAATCATCAAAACATAAAACAGAAGCTATTAAACTTGTAAACTATCTATCATCAACACAAAGCAGTGAAAAATTTGCACAAAGCGGACTTATTGTTCCAGCTAGAAAAGATGCAGCAAATTCTAAATATTTTTTAGATAATAAGCAACCAGAAAATGCAAAAATATTTTTAGATATAATAAAAACATCAAAACCAACTCCTGTAACCATTAATTATAGAGAAATTACAGATAAACTAAAAAAAGATATGGAAGCGAGATTTAACTAAATTATGAAAGAATATGATTTTTACATAGTTCCAACACCAATAGGCAACCTTAAAGATATCACTCAAAGGGCAATAGACGTTTTAAATACAGTAGACATAGTTGCATGTGAAGATATAAGAGTTACACAAAAATTGCTTAACCATTTTGAGATAAAAACAAAATGTATTTCTTATCATAAATTTAATGAAAAAGAAAGAATTAATTACTTTCTAAATCAATTAAATGAAGGCAAGAAAATTGCACTTGTATCAGATGCAGGCACCCCTTTATTTTGTGACCCTGGAGCTGTAATAGTTGAAGAATTAAGAAAAAATAATTATAAAGTCACTGCCCTTGCGGGGGCTAATGCTGTTGCAACTTTTCTATCCCAAGTTCCAAGAACTGGAGAAGACTTTACATTTGCGGGTTTCTTACCTAGAACAAAATCTCAAATAGAAAATCTATTAAAAAAATACAAAACAACAGATTTAGTATTCTATGATTCCCCAAACAGAATTTTAACTAGTTTAGATATTATAAAAGAAATTCGGCCAAATTCAAAAGTTGCAATAGGTCGAGAACTAACAAAAGTTTTCGAAGAAATTGTAATCGATAATACAGAACAAGTTATTGAATATTTTACAAATAATACCCTAAAAGGAGAAATCGTAGGACTTGTATTTAGAGATGAAAACAAATCTGATGACATAGATATTAATGAAAAAATAGGGATATTAAAATCAAAAAGCTTTAAAGCAAAAGAAATATCAATAATTTTATCTGAATTATATGGATTAAATAAAAATGATGTTTACAAAAAATGTTTAAATTAATTTATGTATTCCACTTTTTTTAATTTATGATATAATATTTTTAGGATAGTATTATTGAAGTTTTTAAGGTAGAGATTTTTTGAAATCACAAAAGAAAATATATATATCTTTAATAGCCCTGTTGTTGGTTATGATGTGCCCACTTCAGAGTGTTGCAAAAGGGAATTTTTGGGGAGATAAAAAAGACACTGAAATGCATGACCTCCAAACTCCGAGTGCAACTCAAACTTCTGTTGAAAATAATACTCCAACAGAAACTGCTACCGTAAAAAAATCAATTACAAATTCTGATAAAAGAACTATCAAAAATATTGAAATTTTAGGAAACAACGTTATAGACAAATCTCTTATCCTTCAACAAATGAAACTTCAAGAAGGTGACACATACAGCCGAGAATTAATTCAAAGAGATTTAAAAGCTATTTACCAACTCGGTTATTTCACCGAAAACATGAAAGCTATCCCTATAAATAATTCAGATGGAAGTATTACCTTAAAAATTGTTTTAGAAGAAAATGCTCCTGTAACAGACTTTACAATTGAAGGCAATACTGTAATCTCTACTGATGAAATTCTTACTTACCTTTTACCAATGAAAGGTAAGCCTCAAAATATTGCTGAAATTAATGATGCAATTGCTAAAATTCAAGATTGTTACAGTTCAAAAGGATACATTTTAGCAAGAATTGACTCTGTATCAGATGATCCTGATGGAACTGTTAATATCAGTATTAAAGAAGGAACTATAAACAGAATTTTAATTTCAGGAAACGAAAAAACAAAAGATTATGTAATTGAAAGAAATATTCTAACAGAACCTGGCCAAATTTATAATGAAAATTTACTAAAGGAAGACTTAGTTAGATTATATGCAACACAAGCTTTCAAAGATGTAACAAGAGAAATTGAGCCAACTGAAGATCCTGATAAATACGATATTACAATTAACATCGAAGAACAAAGAACAGCTAGTATTTCAGTAGGTGGCGGTATCGACTCTGTAACAGGTGTATTTGGATCTGTTGGAATTTCTGATAATAACTTCTTAGGTAGAAATGAAAGATTATCTTTAAATGGTATCGCAGGTACAGGTGTTATTCTTAACGATTCATCTATTAAAAGAAGAATGAATTTGCAAGCTGAATTAAGCTACTTCAAACCATATTTTTATAACGCAGACACCTCTTTAATGAGTAAAGTATTCTATAGAGATTTTGGTTCATACCAAGTTCCACTTGCAATAGAAAGAAGAGTAGGAGCTGAAGCAACTGTTGCTCATAGAATGAAATTTAACAAACATGTTACAAGTACATTCTCTTTAGGAATTGAAAACATCGATGTTTCTGAAGGCGATGGTAAAAAAATCAGCAGCCTTTATTCAAAATATAATATCCCAATTTCAGAACGTGCAAAACAATTGGAAGGTGGTTTATTCTTATCACTTAGCCCAGCATTATTATATGACACAAGAGATAATGCAACTGTTACCAGAAAAGGAACAATGGCGAGTTTAAGATTTGATGAAGAAATCGGTGTAATTGATTTCAACAAAACACACGGAAAATTAACCGGTATGGTTAAACAATATATTCCAGTCGGAAAGAAATCATCTTTATCATTCACAGCTAAAGGTGGCGGTAAAATTCATGGTGACAATATGCCAGAAGTAATGGCATATAGATTAGGTGGTCCATATACTGTCAGAGGCTTTAAAATGAGCGGTGTAGGTACTGGTGATGCATTCATTATGGGTAGTGCAGAATTTGCAACACCAATTCCATTCTTAGACAGAACCAGAATTAATTTCTTGAATAACTTAAGATTTACAGTTTGGGCTGATGCAGGTAAAATATTCAACCCATCAATTACAGATCAAATTTACGACAGACCACTTTATGCAGTATCAGCCGGTGTAGGTTTGAAACTGTATATTCCAGGAATGGGACCATTATCAATTGATTATGGTATTCCTCTTACAAATCCGGGTGATAACGGTAGCAGAAGCGGTTACTTTACTTTTGGTGTAGGCGACATAATGTATTAATATAAAATCCTTAGGAGGGTATTAAATGAAAAAATTCAAATTAGCAGCACTATTAATGACAGCAGGATTATTTTTAACATTAGGCAATCAAGCTAATGCTGCTGGGGTAGGTTACATTGATTATCAAAAAGTTCAAGATGGTTTTCCTTTTGCTCAACAAGCAATAAAAGAAATTGATGCGAAAGCGCTTGAAATGCAACAATATATGGTAGATAAAGAAAAACAATACAAAGCTTTAGATACTCCATTGAAAAAACAAAACTTTGAAGCTCAAACAGCAAGAGAATTCAAATTAAAAGAAGATGCTTACATGAAATTAAAAGCTCAAAAAGAAGAACAAGTATACAACAAAATTCAAGCTGCAACAAAGCAAGTACTTGTAGAACAAAAACTTGATGCTATTGTTGATTACAGAGTAATTTTTGTAGGCGGAGTTGATATTTCTGATCTTGTAATCCAAAAATTAAAAAGCGGACAATTTTAGTAACGTATCGTTTCATCAGTAATAAGACTTTGCACAAAAACTAGAAATACTCAAAGGAAATCAATGAAATACTCAGAACATGGAGAACAATATCATATCGGACTTAACAAGGGTGATGTAGGTGAATATGTAATTTTACCAGGTGACCCTAAAAGATGTGAAAAAATTGCAGCCTATTTTGATGATGCAAAATTAATAGCAGACAGAAGAGAATATATAACCTATACCGGATTTTTAAACGGCACAAAAGTTAGTGTTACATCAACCGGTATAGGAGGACCTTCTGCATCTATTGCATTGGAAGAATTAGTTAATATCGGAGCTAAAACATTTATTCGTGTCGGTACATGTGGAGGAATTGACACAAACGTAAAAGGTGGCGATATTGTAATTGCAACTGGAGCAATAAGAATGGAAGGAACTTCAAAAGAGTATGCTCCTATTGAGTTTCCTGCTATTGCAAATTTAGATGTAATAAATTCTCTAGTTAGCGCTTCTAAAAACTTAAATTATGAATATCACACAGGAGTTGTCCAGTGCAAGGATTCTTTTTATGGGCAACATTCTCCTGAAAAAATGCCTGTAAATTATGAACTTTTAAACAAATGGGAAGCTTGGAAAAAAATGGGGACTTTAGCTTCTGAAATGGAATCAGCTGCTTTGTTTATAGTTGGTAGTTTTCTAAAAGTAAGAGTTGGATCTGTATTTCTTACTGTAGCTAATCAGGAAAGAGAAAAACTTAATCTTGAAAATCCTGTCGTTCATGACACTGATAAAGCAATTAAAACAGCGATTGAAGCATTAAAAATATTAATTGCTAATGACAAAAACTAAGGAGTAATTATGCTAAATAAAAAAATGCAGTATGTGATAAAAACATGCTCAAGTGAAAATACACAAGAACTTCAAAATTTATTAAATGAAATGTCTATGAATGATTGGGAATTATATAGTATGCAAGAAGTCGAAAATGATGATGGGCAAATAATCTGTCACTGCATTTTTATGAAAGAAGCGTCTCCATCTAATAATGAAATAAATGCTGATACAATTAATATTTCAACATTTAAAAGTCAGATGGAAAAAATGCTTTCTCCAGAACAATCTCCTTATGAAATTTGCCTTGAAATCCAAAGTAAAATAAAAGATCAAAAAGCTAAAATTGCAAAAATTAAAACAGAACTGGAAGGTGAAGCTCCTGCTTCTGTAAATAGAAAAAAACTCAATGACAAAATATCTGCAGGATTGAAAGAGCTTGATGAATTAAAACTAAAACTAGCAAAAGCAACATCTCCTGATGCAATGTATTCTAAACTTAAAGAAGAAAAACTATCTATTCACCTAAGTGAAGAAATTTTAGGATATATTGATCCTGACAGTGAAATTCAAGAAGAAGAACTTGTTGCAGAAACCGTAAAATCAAGATTAAAATTAACAGAAGAACTTGGATATGTAATACCTAAAATTGTATTCAAAGATGACGAAAACCTTAATCCTTACGAATTTTCAATAAGAGTTAGAGGGATAGATGTTTTTAAATCTTGTGTTTATCCACAATTTTTAATGTTTTTTGCAGACGATTTACATCTAGATAAAAAAATTAAAAATTCAATCATTGATACTGACCAAATAACAGGCAAAAAAATTATTTGGATAGAAAAAGATAAAACAAAAGATTTCTGGCAAAATGGAATTTCCGGGTCAGAATTTATTGCAAGAGCTTTAGAATATTGTGCAATAAAATATGTTGATGACTTACTGGATTATGAAGACTTAGATAAATATATTGATGTAGTAAATGATACAAATGATTTTCTAGTTTCAAACATAATTCCAGATTTTGTTTCTTTATCTGATTTAAGATTTATTTTAACAAGCTTAATTAGAGAAAAAATTTCAATTAAAGATATTACATACATCTTTGAAAAAATAAACGATTTTGCACAAGAAACTACAAAATCAGATTTAATCAAAAAAATAAGACTTTCACTTTCTAAACAAATTTGTAAATATTACAAAAACACTGATGGTGTAATTAGTGCATTTGAAATATCCGACAAAACTCTTGATAAATTCATGCCAAATTTTGATGAAAGTGATGATGCAATAATTAGAATTGATGCAGGTTTTGCAGAAACTTTAGCAGAAAAAATATCTAAAAAAATGGTACAATTTAATATTGATAACCCAAAATTACTTGTTCCATTAGAATTTAGACATTTGATATTCACTCTTTTGAGCAGTTATCTTAACAATATTACTGTTTTATCTAGAGAAGAAATTGGTTGTAATGCTCAAATTGAAATAATATCAGAAATTTAATAATACTTCACATATCAGCAAAAAAATTTTTATTTGGGGTTTGATAATAACATGCGTGTATTAGGGATAAATAATAATCATATAACATTTCAAAGACGTCCAACCAAAGAAGAAGAGCCAGGACTAAAAGAAACAATTAATAAAACTTATGAAGCATTAGGAAATAAAGAAAGAGTTATTATCACTCATGGATCTTGTTTCCCTGCACTTGGAAGAGATTCATATATCGGATCTCCTTATGGTAATGCAGCAAAAGAATACACAAAATTTTTGATGCTATATGGTTTTAACGGAAACCAACTAGGACCAGGAGGAGAACTAGAAGTTATAAACGGAGAAATAAAACCGTCCCCATATAATTCATCAGCTTTCGCTAAAAATAAATTGTTTATAGATTTAGAAGAATTAACAAAAGATAAATACGGAAAAATTCTTTCAGAAGAAACATATAACAATGTAACTAAAATTCCTGAAATTAGCGATAAAAATTACGATATGACTGATTTCAATGAAGCTTTAAGATCTTATAATACAGCATTAAAGGAAAGCTTTAACAATTTCAAAGCAAAAGTAGCAAAAGGGCAACCTCAAGCTCTTGCATTAAACAAGGATTTTAATAAATTTATAAATAAACATGATGAAAGATTAACTGATGAAGGATTGTTCCATATACTATCAAAAAAACATGGTACTGATAGATTTGAAGAATGGGAAGATAAAGCAGACAAAAATTTAATATCTAATATCCGTAAAGGGAACTTTGAGGCTATTGAAAGATATAATGATTTAGTTGATGCTAATAAAAATGAAATAGATCAATATAAATTTGAACAATTTATAGCAACAAAACAAATTAAAGAAAATAAAGAATGGCGCGATTCTGAAGGTTTTAAATATTATAACGACTTATTAGTTGGTTGTTCCAAAATGGATAGATGGAGATACCAAGACGTATTCCTTAAAGATTGGGAAATGGGAGCAAGAGAAAGTAATGGAAAATCTCAAAGATGGTATATTCCTGTAATCGATCCTAAAAAAATATTTAAAAACAACAATTATGAACTTGGAGACGGCGGAAAATTCTTAAAAGAAAAATTAGCTTATGCTCTTGAGTTTTGTGAAAATATCAGAATTGACCATGCAATGGGATTAATTGAACCTTATATTCTTTCAACAACCGCTTCAGATGATGAATTTGTAAATGGAGATAATAAAAATCATAATGTTGAAAAATACATTTCAGAATTAAGAGATCCTAAAAATCCAAGAGATGAATATGATAAAAATTGGTATTATCCAAAATTGTTAGAAAAATTAATTCTTCCAGAATTAAGAGAAAAAGGAATTACTCAGGACATGCCTGTATGGGAAGATATATGCAGTTATCCTAGCAGATTTGTCCAAATATATGAACATCAATTAAATCTTCCAAAAATTCAAAACATTGACTGGAATAAATCACAAAAATTATTAAAAGAAGGAAGAAAAGATGATTGGTATTTAATGGGTTCTCACGATAACATGCCTGCAATGACTTATATGCAGCGTATTGGTGATATGAAAGATGGATCAAAAGGAGAATACACAAGAGAACAAGAATCTTGGAATGCTGACTATCTTGCAGGATATCTAAATATGGACGATGGAAGAAAAAATATCGGAGATATTAGAAACCAATTAAAAGAATTATATAATACAAATGATAGGGAACGCGTAAGAGCTAAATTTGCCGAACTTATGACAACACCTAAATTTCAAATTTCATTTGCAGATCTATTAGGCATTACTGATGTTACATATAACATCGGAGGATCTAAAAGAGAAGAAAATTGGAAAGAACGTATTAGCACTGATTATTTAGATAAATATTACAAAAATCTTGCAAGCGAAAATCCTACAGCTTTAAATATTCCGGAATTATTGAAAAAAGCTCTGCAAGCTAAAATAGATATGCAAGTTATGGCTGAAAATGAACAAAATAGAGATAAAACAAGAAACAGTTTAACTGAAAAATATCAACCACTACTTGATGATTTACAAAAATATGCAGATATATTAAAAGAACCTGTCGAAGAATAAATATAATCAACAGATTCTTTTAATTCAATATTTATTATTTTAAATTTTCACCTATTCTTCTCTATGCGTACCAACTTCTATACCAGGTACACATAAGAATAATGGGACAACCCTTTGTACAAAAGATGAAAATGGAGATTTTTCAGACATCATTGAAATCGCCATACCTAAATCATCAACGTGTGGAGCAAAATCTGATGTTTTAATTTCTCTTTTAACTTTCTTGTGAAATATTTTTTCATTTAATACATTTGAAACTCTATTACCTGCAAAAATACCAACACCTAATGATGCGATTGTCGCAATTGATCCTGGTATTGCTCGGAATACTTTATTGAAAAATTTTGAAACTTTCCCTTTTTCTGCCAACTGAGGCATAAAATTTACAATACTTTCTTTATGCTTATTATAGAGTTTTGATGCTGCTCCAACACAAGCAATCGGCACCAAAACATTACCTAAAAATTGATTTACAGATTCTTTCAATTTTGCTTTTAAATGTTTTTTATCATCAAAAATTGCACCGCCAGCTAAACCTCCAATTACAGATGCTGAAGCAATTTCTATAATATCTAATGGATTATCTAAATTTAAAACTTTTCTATCAGGCTTATTTTTATTATATAAACCAAATATTGCCCAATCTTTAACTGGTGTATGCATTATCTTTGATGGGGATAAAGAAAACCCCTGTCTTTTAGCTACGTGAGCAAGTGCAGTCCCAACTCCTAAAGCAGATGTGAGCATTACACCATTTTTTATATTACTATCTCTTTTCTTTTCTGAAACATAAGTCTGGTCTATATTATTTCCAATTTTATTAACTTGCATAACACATACCTTCTTGTCACATTGTATCAAAAACACTAAAGAAAAAACATTGCTAATTAATTAATTAAATTTAACAAAACTTAATTAGTGTTTATGATACATTTTTCCTGTAACAAAATATTAAAAAAATTCCCATATTAGGCAAAAAATTTTTTTCAGGAATATTAATTAAATTATTCTAACGGAAAAAATATGAATATAACCCCTCAAACAATATCAAATTTTAGTTATCCTCGCAGATTTGTTCGCGGAATTGCGAGCAGGAGCCTTGCACCATTAATTATGTTGGAATGTTTTGTAACAGGTGGAAGAACTCTGCAAGCTTACAAAAGAGGCGGTTTTGAAGAAGCCAGAGAAAGATTTACCGAAGAAAGTATCGGGGCATTATTTTGGTTTGCCGGTGTAAAAATGTTCAACAAAATGAATGACCATATTGGTAAAAAATTTTTGAATTTACACACTGCAGACTTTGATGCTCAAGAAGATGGAATTAGAAAACCTCTTAAAAACTTCTTATATGATGATAAAAAATTAAAAGAAGCTGCAAAACTTGAAGGGAAAACCGGTAAATTAATTCAAAATCTTACAAAAAATCAAATTGCAGTATTTAAAGCTCTTAAAATAGGATCAAGTATCTTACTCGCAAACGTATTAGTAGGGCTTGTAGTTCCAAAAATAAATCAGCATATTACAGCTGTATATCACCAAAAACATTTTAATAACGAAGATACAAAACCTCAAAATAATATTCCTAATAACCCATTTGATAACCAAACACAACCAAAAGTATCAATGGATAAATTCATTAAATCCGAAAACAATAAAAAAGTTTCATTCGGAATGAATTACAATACATTACTATCAGTAGCAAATAAATTTGAAAATGATCCTACATATCAACTTCTTTCTACAGATGCTGGTATTGCAGGAGGTAGAGCTATCAGCTCAAGAAATAATCATGAAAGAACAGAAGTTTTATTCAGAGATTTAACATCAATTTATTTCTACATGTTTAGTATGCCAAATATTAACAGATGGCTTAATTTATTAGAAGATGGCAGAAAAACAAGACTTGATCCTGTAGCAGCTAAACAAGTAACAGATCTTCTACAAGCTGTCTTAGATGAAAATAACGGAAAAATGAGTGTTGAAAAATTCTCTCAAAAAGTATTCGGCGACAACTCAAATGTCGGTTATATTGATAAAGATTTACTTCAGAAATTTAATGAACATAAAGTGGTAACTCTTGATACATTCAAAGATTACTTAAAAAATCACAGACACTTCTCTGCAGAGCAGATTAAAAATTATACAGACCTTGCAGAAAGAATGTCAAAACTACAACCGGAAGTTGAAGGAGTTGCAGTTCTTACTAAAAATCAAATTAAAGATGTATTTAGAGAAGGTGCAATTAACATGCCTGAATTCTTACAAAATGTATTCAGTGTAGCAACTCAAAATGCATCTACCGATAAATACAAATATGTAAATTATGAAGAACTAAAAGATTTAAAAGAAGATATTGTTCATTACGTAACTAAACTTGTAGAAAAAGCAGAAAAGCAAGGTAAAGAAATTGATTCAAATACATTGAAAAAATTCTGCAGAGAAAACTTTATTAAAAATACATTTAACTGGGGTGTTGGTTTTGCAGTATCAGCATTATTCTTATCAACACTTATTCCTAAAATGCAATATTGGATTACAAAAATGACAACAGGTCAAAATAAATTCCCTGGAACTGCCGATTATTCAGAAGAAAAAAATAAGAAAAAATAATTAAGGGTTATAATTTCCGCGTTCACAATATTTTTGATTTCCCCTTACACATTTAACATAGTCCATATTTCCTTCACTAATAACCCAGCCTGCACATCCCATACCATTCCACCAACCAGCACCACTTGATGGAGTTGTTGGATCACACATGCTCTGCTTTGACCAGCCAATGATTCCGTAAGGCACAATCCCTTTATCAGTTATAAAAAATACAAATGTGTCAATCCCATATCTTAAAACATCTTTTTTACTACTTATATTAACAATAACTACATTCATTAAAGGCTCTGAATTATTGCCGTAATAATAACCACCATATTCTAATGCTTCTGATAATCCTATATGATAGCCCTTTTTTAACACATAAGCAAGCCCGCTCGAATCAATAAAATGATAGTATTCCAAAGCATTTGTATAACTTTTTCCTGTTAAATCATAGGAACTCATACTTTTACAACCATTTATTTCTGTATCATCACAGATTTGTACATTTCTAATATATTTCGTAAAATAAGGAACCAAATCTGACGATTTTTCAATATCCCATTCACTAACAGGTCCATTATCTTCTTTAGACATTAAGTATGCTTGATTAAGAATTGAATAAGCTTTTTTTACTTTAACAACACTTGCCTTATCATTCCAGCCTTGAATTAAAACAGGTAGAGTCATTGCAAATACAACACCGATTACTCCAAGTGTAATTAAAATCTCTGCAAGAGTAAATCCTGATATATTTTTCATAAATTCCCTTCTTGTTTATAGATATATTTATATAATATATTACCACTATATATCTATATATTAAATTTGTCAATTGTTATACATATAAGTATATGAATTTAGATATAACTAAAGAAGAACTTTTAAAAAAGTTTGGGTTAAATGTCAAAATTGCAAGAATGAAAAAAGGACTTACTCAAGAACAACTGTCAGAAATGATGCATGTACATTTAACATATTTGGCTAAAATAGAGACAGGAAAAATAAATATGTCATTAGGGAAAATTTTGGAACTTGCAAAAGTATTAAACATTGATATAAATAAACTATTGTATATAGAGTAGTAATAATTGCTTGTAAAAAAATTTTGCCTGTGCAATAATTTTAATATCGAAAGGCTTGTCATGGCAAACACTTTAGTATATTTACTTGATAAAAAAATTTATATTAATCTTACTAACAGATGTACAAATGACTGTATCTTTTGCCTTAGAAAAGACAAAGACGATGTAGTAGGACAAAAACTTTGGCTTGATGACGAAAATTCAACTGCTAAAGATGTAATTCAACAATTTAAAACATTTGAACCTACCAAAGAAGTAATTTTTTGCGGGTACGGTGAACCAATGTTAAAATTAGAAGAATTAAAAGAAGTAGCTAAATATATTAAAGAAAAATACCCCGAAATAAAAATAAGAGTAAATACAAACGGTCATGCAAATTTTGTATACAAAAGGAATGTAGTTCCGGAATTTAAAGGTCTTATTGATGAATTTTCAGTAAGTTTAAATGGTTCTACAAAAGAAGAATATAATGAACTTTCTCAACCGAAATTTGATGAAGCCTATGAGGAAGTAAAAAAATTTATTAAAGCTTGCGCTGATGAAAAAATATCTGTTGTTGCAAGCGTAGTAGAAGGATACAAAGGCAGACATTTAGATTTAAAAACTTGTGAAAAAATTGCAACTGACTTAGGTGCAAAATTCCGTGTAAGAGAATGGATAGTTAACGGATATTAATTTGAGGAAACAAAATGCAAGTACAAAAAATTAATAATCAAAGTCAAAATAATACAAATTTTCAAGGTAAAATATTTGTAGAACCTGATTTAAGTTATGAACCTTGTAAATTTGTAAGACGACATTTTGATACTATGCAAAAATTGATAGCAGACAAACCTTATGACTTATTCATAAAACAAGATCACGCTGAAAAAACTGTAAGTATTATAGCTCAAAAAGAAACCGATTTAGGGAAAAGAAAAGCTAATAAGCATATAGTAAAAATGAGTCAAAATCTTGAATTTTATGATATTGCTGCACAAAATGCAATTGAAGAATTTGATAAAAAATTAGTAAATTTCCCCCCAACATTTAAAGAAAAAACTACTAAATTTTTTAACAAACTAGGTCGAAAATTTATGGAAATAATGCAAGACGAATAAATAAAATAAGAAGAAAAGAAAGGAAAGAAAATGAATCTTTTAGACAAAATTATGAAACCGAAATCAATTGCGGTTATCGGTGCATCAACAAAAGAACATACTATCGGTTCTGATATTATGAAAAGATTACAGGAATACAATTTTAATGGAAAAATTTATCCTGTAAACCCAAAAGGTGGTATTATTGAAGGATTACAAGCATACACTTCAGTATTAGAAATCCCTGGAGAAGTAGATCTTGCAATCATCGTTGTAAACGCAAAATTTGTATTATCAACAATTGATCAATGCCATGAAAAAGGCATTAAAGGCTTGTGTATCATCACAGCTGGTTTCAAAGAAACAGGTGCTGAAGGTGCAGAAGTTGAAAAACAATTAGTTGCTAAAATTAAAGAATATGGAATGAGATGTGTAGGTCCAAACTGTTTAGGTGTTGTAAATACTAACCCTGAAATCAGAATGGACGGCTGCTTCGCAGAAAGCTTACCAGAACGTGGTAACATCGGTTTCGTATCACAATCAGGTGCTTTAGGCGGCGGTATTTTAAACATTTTGAAAGACTTAAACCTTGGTTTTGCTCAATTCATTTCAATTGGTAACCAAGCTGATGTTAATGCTGAAACAGCTATTGAATATTGGGAAAATGATAAAGATGTTGAACAAATTCTACTTTACATGGAATCAATTCAAAACCCAGCTAACTTCAGAAAATTAGCTTCAAGAGTAACTAAGAAAAAACCAATCTTAGCTCTAAAATCTGGCCGTTCAGCAGCAGGTGCATCTGCAGCATCTTCTCACACTGGTTCATTAGCAGGTGCTGATAAAGCTGCAGCAGCATTATTACATCAATCAGGTGTAATCAGAGAATTCTCATTGAAAAACTTATTTGCAACAGCTAAAGTATTTGCTAACTGCCCTATTCCAAAAGGCGACAGAGTTGCAATTATCACAAACTCAGGCGGTCCTGGAATTATGGCAACAGATGCTGTATGTGAATACGGTATGCAAATGGCTAAAATTTCTGATGCTACAAAAGATAAATTAAGAAGTTTCTTACCATCTGCAGCATCAGTTAAAAACCCAATCGATATGATTGCTTCAGCTCCTATCGAACACTACAAACAAACATTAGAAACAGTTATTGCTGATGAAAATGTTGATATGATTATCACAATTTATCTTCCATTCTTAGGATTAAAAGATATTGATGTTGCTAAAGCACTAATGGAAATCAAAGCAGAACATCCTGAAAAACCAGTTATTGGTGTATTCATGACTAAAAATGAATTCTTCTCAAAACTTTCAGATATGGATGTTAATATGCCATTCTTTATGTATGCAGAAGAAGCTGCTGACGGTTTGAACAGATTAAATCAACAAAGATTATGGATGGAAAGACCTGAAGGCAAAATTCCTTGCTACGACGTAGACAAAGCTAAAGTTGAAAAAATTATTAAAAACTCTTTAGCTGAAGGTAGAGCACAACTTACAACACTTGAATCTATCGACGTATTACAAGCATACGGTATCAGAGCTTGCAAATACGGCTTAGCTACAAATGAAGAAGAAGTTGTAGAATTAGGAAATTCAATCGGATATCCAGTTGTTATGAAAATGACTTCAAAAACAACTTCTCACAAAACAGATGTAGGTGGTGTTGTTGTTAACATCAAATCAGAAGAACAATTGAGAAGAGAATACAAAGGATTACTTGAAAGACTTGAAGCAAAAGGATTGCTTGAAGGTCTTGAAGGTGTAATCATTCAAGAAATGGTTAAAGGTAACCGTGAAATGGTTTGCGGTATCGCAACAGATCCTCAATACGGTCCAATGATGATGTTCGGTTTAGGCGGTGTATTCGTAGAAGTTATGAAAGACGTAACTTTCAGAATTGCTCCTTTAACAGATATCGATGCTATGGATATGATTAAATCAGTTAAAGCATACAAATTGTTAGAAGGTGCTAGAGGTACAAAACCTGCTCAAATCAACCAAATTCAAGAAACACTATTGAGATTATCTCAATTAGTAAGCGATTTCAAATTCATCGATGAATTAGATATTAACCCATTGTTAATTTCTGAAACAACTGGTGAAGGTATTGCTGTTGACGGTCGTATTAAAGTAAGATTAGAAGAAGCTAAAGAAGCTTTAGGTTGCACTTGCAATGAATGCTCTTGCTGCCACTAATCTGAATAAAAAGAATAAATAAAAAAACGGGATTATTTTATAATCCCGTTTTTTTTATAATATAAAATTTAAATTTATTATTTATTAATTTAAATTTATATCAAAAATACTATCAACACTAATATCTAGAGCATTTGTAAGTTCAACAATCTTCCTCACAGTTAAATTTTGTTCCCCTCGTTCAACTTTGCCAATATAATTTGTATGAACATTTGCCAATTCTGCAAACTTCTCTTGTGATAAGCTTTTTTTAGTTCTTTCCACCCTAAAATTTAAGCCTATTTTTTTAAGGACAACTTTATAATCTGTCATAATAAAATTTTATACTATTGACAATGTTCTTTCTACACTATTATAATAGTATATATACTATTATAATAGTGTATGGAGATTATTATGAAAATAAAAAAAATAAACAAAAAAGCTTTTACTTTAGCTGAAATATTAATTACACTAGGTATAATTGGAGTAATTGCAGCTATTACAATCCCAGCATTAATCAATAAAACCAAAAATAAAGAATTACATACAGCTTTTTTAAAAACTTTTTCAGAATTAAATCAACTAGCAATATTATTTAACTCCGAAAATGGCATAACCATCCCTGAATATACGGCTGGAAAAGTTGAAAACGGAATTGCAGCATCAGATGCAAACTTAATATTCAGTTATTATAATAATGCTATTACATTATCTTCGTCTGCTCAAGGAACAGAAAATGATAAAGGAGAAATTGTTGCTTTTTACGATATACATTATTTAAATGGAAAATCATACTCCGGTGGAACAAACCCTTCAGGAGGTAATTCGTCTTTTTTATGTGATAATACACGCTTTCAAGGCACAACATCCGGCTCAATATTAATTTTAAATGATGCACCAAAATATGGAGAGAACGGTCCTGTTATTTGTGTAGATATAAATGGTAAAAAACGTCCAAACAGATATGGAGTAGATTACTTTTTATTTATATTTACTGTAGATGGTAAAGTGATACCTGTTGGACAAGAACATAAAAATAATCCAACATCTTGCAATAGCAGCAAAGGAGTTTGTGCAAACTTTAATAATATAGGAGCAAAATACTGTTCAACTACAAGTTTAAATATATCAGAAAATACATCATGCGCTTACTATGCTTTAACAAATACCCACCCGACAAAACAAGGGAAAGACTATTGGAATGACTTTCTAGGGGAAGTATACAATAAGTAATATGTAAAAATTTCTTAATGAATAAACAAAAATTTTTTTTATTGACTATTATATTTATGTGGTCAAAATATAAAGGGGTATTATATGAGAATTACAGCTATACAAAATTATCATACAAATCCAAATTTTTATGGGGATAACAAGAAATCAAATAAATTAAAAAATGTAGCAGGAGCTGCGGCAATAGCAATAGCCACTACAATCCCTGCAGAAGAAGCAAAAGCACAAATATACTACCCTCCAATGAATTATATAACAGTTCCGGTAACAAATACCCCAATGTATAATATTCCAGATTGTTTTAAAACCGGTGACAAAAACTATGTAAATCCAAATAAAAACAGAAGAGAAATTTTTAACGAATTAGATATTAATGAAAATGGGACATTATCCGCACTAGAAGTTGTAAATATAGAACAAAACAATTGGAATAAATATATGAAATATTTACCATTTTCAGAAAAACAAGTAGAATATACTGCAAGACAATTTAATATATTATCTGAAGAATATAATGAAGATAATTCAAATCCTAATACAATTAACTATGATGAATATAAAGCTATAATGGATGATTATGAAGAAGCTCAAAAAAACACCATTTATATGCCGGTAGCTGTACCTGGAGTAATTTATCCAACTATACCTCATCATCACCACCATAGACATGATGCGCCTCCTCCACCACACAGACATCACAGACATTAATTTATTGACCATTATAATATTTAATGGTTTAATACAAATATGAATTATATTTTCTATTTTTTAATTGTAATATCAATTATTATCGGAGCCATAAATGGAAAACTTACAGATGTAGTAAATTCTATTCTAACAGGAGCTGAGTTATCCGTAAAAGTTGCATTTTCTCTAATTGGAATAATGGCTTTTTGGCTTGGAATGATGAAAATAGCAGACAAATGCGGGTTAATAAAATTTATAGCAAAGGTTATAAAACCTATAACAAAAAAATTATTCAATGAAATACCAGAAGATTCTCCAGCAATAGGTGATATCGCGATGACATTTACAGCTAATGCATTTGGACTTGCTAATGCAGCAACTCCAATTGGGATAAAAGCAATGGAAGAATTACAAAAACATAACACAGATAAAACATCAGCATCTAATGCTATGTGTATGTTTTTAGCTATGAGTACAGCTGGATTTCAACTTATACCGGCTACTGTAATCGCAATATTAATAGGAATTGGCTATAAAAATCCAACAGAAATTATTGCTCCAACTCTTTTAGTTACATCAATAGCATTTATTTGCGCAATAATTCTTGCCAAAATTTTCCAAAAATTATGGATGCCTCAAAAAGAAAACTCTAAGGAGGATTATTAATGTTTCAAACAGTAATGGATATAATCTCTCTTTGGGCATTACCATCCATAATAATATTAATTTTAACATTAGGACTTATAAAAAAAGTTCCATTATACGAAACATTTACAGATGGAGCAAAAGACGGTTTTAAAGTAGCAGTAAATATTATTCCATATTTGGTAGCAATCATTGTTGCAATATCAATGTTTAGGGCTTCTGGAATAATTGAAATGGCTGGAAATGCCTTAAAACCTATATTAAACCATTTTAACATTCCTGCAGATACAATCCCAATTATGATTGTAAGATCACTATCAGGCTCAGCTGCCTTAGGAGTTTTTTCTGACATTGCTCATAATTTGGGACCTGATGCATACGCAACAAAATTAGCAGCTATAATGGTTGGTTCAAGCGAAACAACATTTTATATACTCGCAGTATATTTTGGAGCAATAGGAATTTCTAAACTAAGATATGCACTAATAGTAGGACTACTAGCAGATTTTATAGGAATTGTTGCAGCAGTCTTGGTCTGTAATTTGATGTTCTAAAATCATTCTCAACCCAACTTTGAGTATACTTAGATAAGTTGTTTTTTACAATTGCTTTAACCAAAACTGCATAACTAATATCTATAAAATTTATCTTAGAAATTCTTTCAACCAGATATTCTCTAGCACCACAATTATGACAAAAACGATTCTCAGGAATAATTTCTCCATTTTTCATAATGGCCTTCAACTTAACCCCGCAACAACTACATCTAATAAGAAACCACTGATTTTCAACTAATTCCCCACAATCAGGGCAATAAGCAAAATCAACATCAGGGCGAACATTTTCATGATGGCAAACTTTATTATTCTTAAAAAACTCCAATATAAACATACTTATTGTTTAATGATGAAATGTAAAAAGTCAATTAATAATTAATAACAAAAAAAGAGAACTTAAATTTAATTTTAAGTTCTCTTTAAACAAGGCGCTGGCAACGAGTTATCTTCCCAGGCGGT
>UMEP01007661.1_pt1 | contig 45530 bp, 34 predicted proteins | sample 1964771 | NCBI WGS metagenome assembly UMEP01 (sample SAMEA4836022, study PRJEB28245) | human gut metagenome | biome: gut microbiome; material: fecal sample | place: Denmark | collected 2008 | reverse complement strand
CGGCACGGCTTCCGGCGTAAGCGTGAGCAAGATACACACGTCCGTCTTCGTCCCAAAGCGGAGTGGTGTCAATAATTCCCTTGGCTGCTTTCACCAATACCGGTTCGCACCACGGTCCTTTCACATCCTTGGCTTTCACCATAAAGATACCTTGATCGGGGTCTCCCCAAAAGATATAAAACTCTCCGTTATGATGACGGATGCAGGGAGCCCATACACGGTTTCCGTGCTGAGGGGCAGTATCGGTTACAGGAGGCAAGGCATGAGGCACTGCAACACCTGCGAAACTCCAGTTCACCAAGTCTTTGGAATGAAGCACCTGAAGTCCGGGCAAACATCCGAAACTGGATGAAGTGAGGTAATAATCTTCGCCCACACGGATAACATCGGGGTCGGAATAGTCGGCATAAAGAACCGGATTTTTATACGTTCCGTCACCTTGGTCGGCCACCCATACTTCCGAAACATAGTTATCTTGGGCGTGCAGCGCAGGAAGCGCACAGCCTCCCAGCAGGATTGAGAGTAGAAGTTGTTTCATCTTGTACATTTACAATTTACGGTTTACAATTTAGATTTCACTTTTTGCCTATTACGATTGAGATATGCGGTTTACCTTCCCTGCCGGGCAAATTTTATGATTCTTTATACTTTAGGTCAAATGCCGGAGTATGGGCAGCACACCGCAACCTTGCTTACTCGATGACTTGTATCTTAACAGGCTGTTCCAAATACTTCTTCCATTCTTGCACGTAGGCAAACCATTTTTCTTTGGTCGGATATCCAAAAGTTTCCTTGCACGATGTAAACGACGTGTAATAACGGAATGAACTTTCGCCGGGAGCGCTCACGGTATAAAGGAAGTTCTCCTTGTCGGCGGTTTCTTTTACGACCAGTTTCTTAGGGATATACGTAGCAAGACCTACCGTTTCCTTTTTATACTTCACCGTATCGTTTACGGGCCAATCGGTTCCCCAGCTTGCTACGAGTCCTTCATGGTCGGAATACATTGCAGCATGTCCGGTTATGTTTTGCACACCGGTAGCAAATACTTCATCGGTCAGCGGAGCATCAAAAATCACATCCACCTGTGCATCACGGTGTCCGGCATAGAGGGTGTAACGGTTTATCATATTCAGTTCTTTACCCTGATATTGCCAGCCTTTCACTTCGGCATCTACTACGGTACGTACCGGTCCGTCGGCAAGAATCCGCTGGCCACGGATGTCAACGGGCTGAATCATGGTAGTCTGCGTGCCGTCCCATCCCCGGAGCGTTCCGGCTCCGCAACTATTGTTCACCTTGATGACGTCATCCCCGAATCCCCGCTTCAATTGCTCATCGGTAGGATAAAACTGGCTTTCCTCGATTTCCAGTCCCTTGCGGAATTTGCCATAAAGGTCTGTGGTCTGCTTTTCGTTGAAATAAATGCGGTATGCTACCAGCTCGCTTTCGAAAGCGATGCCGTGATGTTGCTGAATGGTATACGTATAAGCGTTTCCATCGGCATAAATGGCATACCCTTTGGCATATTGGTTTTTCTTGGAAGTACGGAACAACATTTCGGCAAAAACACGTGCGGGATATACCTTATCGCTCTTTTTCGGAGAAAGCGTGACGGTCAGTGTCTTTTTGCCTTGTGCAGGCACGTCGATGACAAATGCCAGCTCGTCGGCACGGGTATCGCCATTCATATCGTCCAACTGGGAGGGTATTTCAGAAGTTCCGTCGGATACAACTGCTGATTTTACCGTAAACCCTGTTTTCAACGTATGAAGGTCTATCACGACAGGTTCATCGGTTTTTTCTGTTTGCCAAGGGTTCTCCACAACCACTTGAAATGTTTTCTCTGAGCTTTGTGCGGAAGCAGAGATACTTCCAGCCAGCCATGCTAAGCCAATAATAGCGAATGTTTTCATAAGTGTCAATTTATTTAGGCAACTAGGTACCCGTTGGCTAGCAACTAAGCGCGGAGAGGCTTTTTAATACGTGCATGCCAACCGGTACCTAATGATAATGCAATCAGAATTTATAAGACTCGGCTTTATTTCCGATTTTTTCGTACTTCTTATCTCCTACGGTAATGTTGGTTACCCCCATCATCTTCAGGTTATCGCCACCTTTTGTCGTGATAACTTTCACATTCTTCAGGGTCGCGTTTTCGGCACGGTTCAATGTCACGCCGTCCTTTGCATCGGAAATGGTTACATTCTCCAGGAAAATGTTCTTGATAGGCATTTCGGGAAGTCCGTTGAACAGTACAGCACGTCCTACATTCTTTGCGGTGACATTCTTGATGAAGATATCACGGAATGCCGGAGTCTCCTCGGTTACCGGAGGCACAACTTCCTCTTTCGGAGCACCCGAAGCATTTCCTTCACCCGGTGCATTACCACCATAGAACAAGTCGAAGATAAGTGCCTCGTTCGGGATATTAATCATGTTGATGTTATTGATGTGGATGTTTTCCACTACCCCGCCACGGCCGCGTGTACTCTTGAAACGCAAGCCAACATCGGTACCAAGGAAAGAGCAGTTGTCTACATAAATGTTTTTTACTCCTCCAGACATTTCACTACCTACTACAAATCCGCCGTGTCCGTGCAGTACCACGTTGTTGCGGATAATTACGTTTTGACAAGGTTCGCCGCGCAGGCGTCCGCTTTCGTCCTTACCCGACTTGATGCAGATACCGTCGTCTCCCGCGTCAAAGCTGCTGCCGAGTACCAGTACACGATTGCACGATTCAATGTCGAGTGCATCTCCGTTTTGTGAGTACCAGGGATTGGATACGCTGATTCCTGTAATGGTCAGGTCTTCGCATGAGAGGGGATGCAGACACCAGCTGGGTGAGTTTTTGAAGGTTACTCCTTCGAGCATTACTTTCTTGCACTTGATGAGGCTCAACAGCACGGGGCGTAACCAGTCGCGGATACTGGCCCATTCCTCATCGGTTTCGATACCTTCGGGCACATTGAAGTCTTTACACGCATTGGATCCTTTAATAGAACCTTCGCTTGGGTACCATATATCTCCTTTTTCATTGAGTACGCCTCCCGAAGCGACCAGTTTATTCCATTGTGATGAAGTCATCTTGCTTTTCTTTACGGGGCGCCAAGTGTCTCCGTTCCCGTCTATTACACCTTTGCCTGTGATGGCTATGTTTTCGGCACCGTTGGCAGATATGGGCGATTGGCACCGTCGTGTCTCCAGTCCTTCGAATGAAGTCTTGATAATGGGATATTGTGTGTGGTCGGCTGTAAAGAGCACCAGAGCATTTTCTTCCAGGTGCAGGTTGATATTGCTTTTCAGTACGATAGGTCCGGTAAGCCACAAACCTGCCGGTACTATCACGGTACCTCCTCCTTGTCGGGATACGGCTTCGATGGTTTGAGCAAATGCTTCCGTGTTGAGCGTGGTCCCGTCGGCAGTAGCACCGAACTCAGTTATCGAACGGGAATAGGCGGGAAACACGGGTTGTTGCACTTTGGTCATTTGGAATGGCAGGTTGCTATACACATCATCCGGGATAATGGGCGTATTTGCCTGTGCCTTTGTGGTTCCAGTACCAATAAAAGTTGCTATTCCTACAGAAAGCAAGTAATGTCGTAACGTGTTAAATTTAATCATATTCTTATGTTTTTTTGAGTTTTGCATCAAGGTATGATAATATTCACAAATGTAGTGCTTTTCGTTTAGACTCATGTGAATATTTTGACTGAATAGGTAAAAAAAATGGGCGGATGTGGAACTTTTATGCGCAAAAATTGGTAGGAGAATGGATAATTTAATCACTTGGCAGGTAAAATTGTTCATATTTGCTATTTCGTTTGTTGAAAATAGTTCGATTAATGGAAATGTTTGTATCTTTGTCCCGAATTTAGAGTTTAAGACGTATGAGTTATAATTTATTAAAAGGAAAAAGAGGTATTGTATTCGGTGCCTTGAACGAGCAGTCTATCGCATGGAAAGTAGCAGAAAAGGCTGTAGAGGAAGGGGCTGTGATAACATTGTCCAATACTCCGGTAGCAGTCCGTATGGGAGAAATATCAGCTTTGGCTGAAAAACTGAATTGTGAGGTAATACCGGCTGATGCAACGAGTGTGGAAGATTTGGAAAACGTGTTCAAGCGTTCGATGGAAATATTGGGCGGTAAAATAGACTTTGTATTGCACTCTATCGGCATGTCGCCCAACGTGCGTAAGAAACGTACATACGATGATCTGGATTACGACATGTTGAACAAGACGCTGGATATTTCAGCTATTTCGTTCCACAAGATGATTCAGAGCGCGAAAAAACTGAATGCCATCAACGAGTACGGTTCGATTGTAGCCTTGAGTTATGTAGCTGCACAACGCACATTCTACGGCTATAACGACATGGCAGACGCAAAGGCATTGCTGGAATCTATCGCACGCAGCTTCGGATACATTTACGGACGCGAGCACAACGTACGTATCAATACGATTTCCCAGTCGCCGACGATGACTACCGCAGGTTCGGGAGTGAAAGGCATGGACAAACTGTTCGACTTTGCCAACCGCATGTCTCCGCTGGGCAACGCTTCGGCAGACGAATGTGCAGACTATTGCATCGTGATGTTCTCTGACCTGACCCGTAAGGTGACCATGCAGAACCTGTATCACGACGGAGGTTTTTCAAGTGTAGGCATGAGTTTGCGTGCAATGGCAACTTATGAAAAAGGCCTCGATGAATATAAGGACGAAAATGGAAATATCATTTACGGATAAATAATCATTTCTGAATGAAAAAACTTTTATTCATATTATTAAGCGTCATTGCCTTTGCATCCTGTCAGTCAGATATGCAAAGCGGTGACGCTTTGTCTGACAGAAGGATAAAAGTTTTTCGTTATGACCGTTTACAATATGAGGCGACCGTCATGAATAGCATTTCAGCTATTCAGAAAATGAATATGGATTATCCGCAGGCTACGCGCATCCTTATTGAAGATGTGCTGATGTTGGGCAGCGTGGATGCACCAGACATTAACGAACGTTTGTGTACTTATTATTCCGATTCGGTCTTGCTTCGTTTGATGGAAGAGGCGGAAGAGAAGTTCAGTGATATGACACCGATAGAGGAACGGCTGACCGAGGGGTTCAAGCGTTTGAAGAAAGAAATTCCTTCGCTTCCGGTTCCGCAGGTGTATGCTCAAATTTCTGCTTTGAACCAGTCGGTGGTAGTAGGGGACAGTTTGTTGGGAATCAGTCTGGATAAGTATATGGGCGAGGATTATCCTTTGTACAAACGTTATTATTATGCATACCAGCGCCGCTCGATGACCCCCGAACGTATACTTCCCGATTGTTTTACTTTTTATTTGGTAAGTCTGTATCCGTTTGGATGGGAAACAGGTCATCGTACTCTTTTCGATGTGATGATGCATCAAGGAAAAATCAATTGGCTGGTGCGAAAAATCCTGGGGTATTCTTCGGATGCAGAAATGCTGGGTTATACCAAGGCTGAAACAGACTGGTGTAAGAAGAATGGGAAGAAACTGTGGGACTGGATGGTACGCCGGGGACATTTGTCGAGTACCGATCCGATGGTAATTCGTGCTTACACGCATCCTGACCCTAATATTATTTTAAAAGGAGAGCCTATGCCTCCTATTGTAGGAGTATGGTTGGGGATGCAATTGACGGATAAGTACATGAAAGAGCATCCGGATGTATCTGTCGAAGCCTTGCTGGAGTGTGAAGATTTCAGAGAGCTGACACTCGAATAAGGGACGGTTTTACCTAATTAGTTTTTTAAAGTATGGATACAGCATTATATTTATTGCCGGTTACATTGGGTGACACGGCTATCGAACGTGTTCTTCCTTCCTATAACAAAGAAATCATTTTACAAATCAAGCATTTTATTGTAGAAGACGTGCGTTCGGCACGGCGTTTCCTGAAGAAAGTAGACCGGGAGATCGATATCGATGGGCTGGCTTTTTATCCGCTGAACAAGCACACCGCTCCGGAAGTGGTGTCGGGCTATCTCCGTCCTTTGGAAGAAGGACATCCGATGGGGGTAATTTCAGAAGCAGGATGCCCTGCCGTAGCCGACCCGGGAGCCGATGTCGTGGCTATTGCCCAGCGCAAGAACCTAAAGGTCGTTCCGCTGGTAGGCCCTTCTTCTATCATCCTGTCGGTAATGGGCTCGGGCTTCAACGGACAAAGCTTTGCTTTCCACGGTTACTTACCCATCGACCCTTCCGAGCGCATAAAACGTATAAAAGAGCTGGAACAGCGCATTTACGGCGAATCCCAGACCCAATTGTTCATCGAGACTCCGTACCGGAACAATAAAATGGCAGAGGATATCTTAAAGACCTGCCGCCCGCAAACCAAGCTTTGCATAGCCGCCAACATCACGTGTGAAGGCGAATACATCAAGACAAAGACCATCCGGGAATGGAAGGGGCATTTGCCCGATTTGTCTAAAATCCCCTGCATCTTCTTAATTTATAAATGAGGCTTTTCGCCCCGGATGACGGAACGGATAAGCGCATGCGGAACGCATCCGTATGTATTGCCCTACGCAAGCGGCTGCATCGGACATCCCAACCGCTTGCATCAGCCATCGCAGGCGGTTGCGTTTATCAAGTGAACCGGATGTGTTTTTCCGCATGATACGAGGAGCGGACCAACGGACCGCTCTCTACGGTAGAGAATCCTTTTTCTTCGCCTATCTCTTTATACTTCTGGAATTGCCCGGGAGTGATGTATGCCGCTACGGGATAATGCTTCCGGCTTGGCTGGAGATATTGACCGATAGTCAGAATCTTGCATCCGCATGCAAGCAGGTCATCCATCGTCTGTTCTACTTCTTCCGGTGTCTCTCCTAAACCGACCATTATGCCCGACTTTGCCGTAATTCCGCTTTCGGCTATCATCCGTATCACTTGCAGGCTCCGTTCGTATGTAGCTACACTCCGCACCAGCGGGGTGATGCGCCTTACGGTTTCCAGATTGTGTGAAATGATATCGGGACACGCATGGATGACAAGCCGGATAAGTTCGGCACGCCCCTGAAAATCCGGAATAAGTGTTTCAAGGGTGGTATCAGGGTTCATTTCCTTAATGCATCGGATGGTCTCTGCCCAATGTGCGGCTCCCAAGTCGGGCAAATCGTCTCTGTCTACCGAGGTTATGACTGCATGGTCCAGCTTCATCAGACGGATAGACTCCGCTACGTGCCGGGGTTCTTCCGGGTCGAGCGGAAGCGGCTTTCCGCTTTGGGTATTGCAGAACTTGCACGAACGTGTACAGATGGCTCCGCCAATCATGAAGGTAGCGGTTCCTTTTCCCCAACATTCACCCAGATTCGGGCAGCGCCCGCTGGAGCAAATGGTGTGCAGCTTGTGTGTATCTACGATGCGTTTGGTATCGGCATAACGGGCATTGGCACCGATTTGTATCTTGAGCCATTCAGGCTTTCTTACGTGTTCCATAGTATATGTTATTTCACCACAGATTACACAGATTAAGAAGCTGTTTTGAATTTCTCCAAAAAGTTTTTCTTGGCTTGATGTACCCGTTTTCGTGTGTGCTTTGGGCGATTTTTTGGTCCTTTTCGCTCCTGTTCTTCGTCAGATAGCCCGCTATCTTCCTCATCACAGAAGCGAAAATGCCTCAAAAACTCATCCCAAATCATCGCACGATAAATTCAAAACAGCTTCTAAAAAATATTTTTCTCTGTATTCTCTCTGTGGCAAGTTCTTAATCTTTTTTTATCTGTGTAATCTGTGGTGAAAATCACATTACAGGTTTTCAATAAAGAAATTCGCTACGCGGTTCATCAGGTGTGTCCGGGTGTTTCCTCCTGATATGCCGTGGTTGCGGTTGGTATAGATTTGCATATCAAACTGGATGCCCGCCTGTACCAGCGCCTCGCTGTATTCGGCACAATTCTGATAATGCACGTTATCGTCTGCCGTACCGTGTATCAGAAGCAGGTTTCCGTGAAGCTTCGGTGCCCGGAGAATGGCAGAACCGGCACGGTATCCGTCGCCGTTCTCTTTCGGAGTGCGCATAAAGCGTTCGGTATATACCGTATCATAAAAATGCCAGTCGCTGGGAGCGGCTATTGCCACACCAGCCTTGAAGACCGGCGTACCTTCGCTCATTGACATCAATGTCGTATATCCTCCGTAGCTCCAGCCCCAGATTCCGATACGGTTGGCGTCTACATAAGGCAAGGTGCCGAGATAACGAGCCGTCTCTATCTGGTCGTGCGATTCTTTTACACCGAGGAAAAGATACGTGCATTTCTCGAATGCAGCCCCTCGTCCGCCTGTACCGCGTCCGTCCACGCATACGCTGATGTAACCGTGGTCTGCCATGTAGGCTTCGAACATGCCTCCGTCGCTAAAGCTTCCGATGCCCCATTCGTCTAACACCTGTTGCGAGCCGGGACCGCTGTACTGGTGCATGATGACCGGATACTTCTTGTTCGGGTCGAAACCGGCAGGTTTCATCATCCAGCCGTTCAGCTCTACGCCTTCCGTAGTGCGGAAAGTGAAGAATTCTTTCTGGGGCATATTCAGGGTAGCAAGTTGCCCCTTCAGTTTACTATTATCAAGCAAGGTGGTCAGTTCCCGTCCCCGGTTGTCATTGATTGTGATGAGGGGCGGAGTGTCTTTGCTGGAGTATTTATTGATGTAATAAGTCAAGTTTGTATTGAAAATAGCGGTATTGGTCCCCGTCCGCGTGGAAAGCTTCGTTTTCTTTCCTTTGCGGTCTATTTTGTAAACGGCACTCCGGAGCGGGCTTTCCTCGTTGCTGGTGTAATAGAACACATCGTTCTTCTGGTCCCAGCCCAAGAAGTCTTTTACTTCAAACTCACCTTTGGTCACCTGACGCACCAGGTTTCCGCCGATTGTATATAAATAGAGGTGATTGTATCCGTCGCGCTCACTCATCAGCACGATGTTTTCGGGATAGAAACGGATGTTGCTGTATGCCTGTTCCTTAACGTACTGCTCCGATTCGTCGCGGATGATGCTCTTGCAGATGGCACTCCGCGGATTTGCCATGTACACGTTGAACCGGTTCTGGTGGCGGTTTAAGGTCATAATGGCAAGTTTCTCAGGGTCTGACGTGAATTTGATGCGGGGAATATAACCGTCCGCATCAAGCGGAAGGTCCATTTTACGGGTCACATGGCTCTTGATATCGAAAGTATGTACGCTCACTTTCGAATTCACTTCGCCGGCTTTGGGGTATTTATACGTATAAGCGCCGGGATATGTGGCATACTCCGTGCGTTCGGGTGCCATACCTTTGTACCACGGGAAGCTGAACATCGGCACTTGGCTTTCATCAAAGCGGATGTAAGCAATCATTTTGCTATCGGCACTGAAGTCGAAAGCACGGTTAAAGCCGAACTCTTCCTCGTATACCCAATCGGGAATACCATTTAATACCTTATTATATTCTCCGTCCTTTGTCACTTGCGACTCGCTATTGCCGAAGAGCAATTTGACAAGGAAGATGTTATTGTCGCGTACAAAAGCGATTTGGAATCCGTCGGGCGAAAAGAGCGGCACCTGTTGCGGCCCGTTCTTCGAAAGCGGTTCTATGGTATTGTTCCTTATATTATAAATGTAATATTCTGCCGTGAACGAACGGCGGTAGATAGGCTTTGTCTCGGTCTGGATGAGAATCAGCTTTTCATCGGGCGACATGATGTAATCATCAAACGACTTGATGGGGCAATCGCGCGCGGTTTCCACATCGAATATGCTTTCCACTTCTTTTCCGGTTTTAAACGAATACTTCACAATCCGTTTCCGGTCGGCACTGATTTGTGTGTAATGCTCACCGTCCAGCATCGGCTTGATGCCATAAATGTTTTGGGGGCGGTATGTTCCGTTAGCCACGTCTTGCAGCGTTACCTTCTGCTGTGCGAATGCACATACGAACGCCACGAGCAGGCAGCTTAATGCAAGTAGTCTTTTCATTGTAGTTGATAGTTTATATGGTTGTAATATCGGCAAAGGTATGAAAAAATACTTATATTTGCATAACCCGTTGTCAATGTTTGTATCGGAGCATGGAAATGCATGCTATTTATTTTACATTTTTAGAAACAGTTTTGAATTTATCGTGTGCAGATTTAGACCGATAGATTTAAAACAGTTTTTTACGGTTTGATGGGTTTGTATTCAGGAACAAGTGCTTTCATGATAATCCATCCGATGAGGTATGCCACCGAGCAGATGCAGAAGATGATGAAATATCCTGCCGGCTTTCCTGTAAAGCCCATAAAGGCGAGCTGGGTGTTGGCGGCATAATCGAACAGGACTCCCGAACCCATATTGATGAGCGAGGAGCCGATGCCTCCCGCCATGCCTCCGAAGCCGATGATAGTGGCGATGGCGTTTTGCGGGAACATGTCGCTCACGGTACAATAAATATTGGAGGACCATGCCTGGTGGGCTGCTCCGGCTATACCTATAATAATTATCGGGTACCAATATGAATAGGCTCCCAGCGGTTGGGCTAGTAAGGTGATGATTGGGAAAAAGGCAAAGATAAGCATGGCGCGCATACGTCCCTTATAGGGGTTCATTCCTTTTTTCTCCACGAAGTAAGTGGGGAGCCATCCTCCGATGATGGATAGCATTGTGATGGCATAGAGGACGAAGATGAGCAATTGTGCCATCGGGGCGTTGGAGGGCAGGTGGTAGACATCGCTCAAATAAGCGGGAGTCCAGAACAGGAAGAACCACCAGATGCCGTCGGTCAGGAATTTGCCTACGGCGAATGCCCATGCCTGTTTGTAGTGGATGCATTGCAGGAAAGACATCTTGGGCAGGTTTTCTTCTGTGGGCGAGGAGGCTTGAGGTGTTTTTTCTTCTTCTTCATTTTGTTCGATGTATGCCAGTTCGGCTTCGTTCACCCAACGGCTTTCGCGTGGGCGTTTGTAGAGGAACACCCAGAAGCCCATCCATACGAAGCCTAACGCACCGATGATGACGAATGCCATTTCCCAACCGTTTCCTACGCCTAAATCGCGGAAATAGCTTGCCAGGGTAGGGATGCTGACCGGAGCGACAAGTGCACCGATTGCAGCTCCACTATTGTAGATACTGGTTGGGAAAGCACGGTCTTTCTTTGGAAAATACTCGGCGGCGACCTTGGTGGCCACAGGAAAATTGCCTGCTTCGCCGATGGCTAAAATACATCGTGCGGCAATGAAGAAATAAACGCTCACTGTGGCGATGCTTAGTGCCAATGCCGAACCGGTTTCGGCTTGTTTCAGGGCTTCTACATTATCTACGCCTACCCACCATTCGGTAGCGATGCCGCAAAAGGCATGGAGGCAGGCACCTAATGACCAGATTCCGATTGTCCAAAGATATCCTTTGCGTGTGCCCATCCAGTCGATGACCCGTCCGGCAAAAAGCATTCCAAGGGCATAGACGATGGCGAACACGCCGGCTATGAATCCGTAGTCGGTGTCAGTCCAATGGAATTCGGGTGCGATAAAGTCTTTCCATGTGAGCGAAAGAACTTGCCGGTCCATGTAGTTGATGGTGGTTGCCATAAAAAGCATAAAGCAGATGGTCCAGCGGAAGTTGGTCATCTTGTTTGGTCGTGTTTTCATAAGGGTTTATAGAAATTAATATGCAGAGCGGTATTTGCCTTCTTCACGGTCTTCCAGTATATTCAGGTAAGAGGCATAACGTGATTCGCTGATGTAATGGTTCTCTACGGCTTCGCGTACGGCGCAGCCTGGTTCGTGCCGGTGGGTGCAGTTCCCGTACTTGCAATGCGCGGAGAATTCGAAAATCTCTTTGAAGTAATGGCTCACTTCTTCGTCTTTCATGTCGAAGGTGCCGAATCCTTTGATGCCCGGTGTGTCGATGATATATCCTTCGCCTTCTACGGGGAACATTTCAGAAAAAGTCGTGGTGTGCATGCCTTTGTTATGGGCTGTGGATATTTCTCCGGTTTTCAGGTGTGCTTCGGGCAGGATGGCATTGATAAGCGTTGATTTCCCTACGCCCGAATGTCCTGAAAAGAGGGTGATTTTCCCTTTCAGTTCTTCCTTTATTTCATTGATGCCTTCATTATTGAGGGCAGAAATGCGGAAGCAAGGATATCCGATATGGGTGTAAAGGTGAATAAGCCCTTCCAAATAGCGCAATTCGTCTTCCGAATAGAGGTCGGTCTTGTTGAATACCAGTGCTACCGGCACCCGATAGGCTTCGGCGGAAGCCAAGAAACGGTCGATAAAGATAGTGGAGGTTTCGGGATAATTGACGGTCACTACCAGCATGCACAAGTCGAGGTTGGCTGCAATGATATGCGATTGCTTGGAGAGGTTCGAAGCCCGGCGGATGATGTAGTTCTTGCGGTCTTCTATTTCGGTGATGAAGGCGGTCCCTTCGGGGTTCAAGGCGATTTGTACACGGTCGCCTACCGCAATGGGATTGGTGCTGCGTATTCCCTTCAGGCGGAAGTTCCCTTTTATCTTGCATTCAATCTGCCTTCCGTCTTCGGTCTTTACCACATACCAGCTTCCGGTGTTCTTGATGACTAATCCTTTTTCCAATGTTTTATTTAGTTGACTAGTTGACCAGGTACCAGGCACTAGGTCTTAGATACTCAAGTCGTATCAAGTAACCTGGTCAACTAGTATCTACAACCTAGTCAACTAGTACCTTGTAACCTAGTCAGCTATAAAATTATACAGTCATGATTTCTTTGTCTTTAGCCGCCAGCATGTCATCTATTTGCTTGATGTACTTGTCATGCGATTTCTGGAGCTTGGCTTCCGAATTCTTCTGCTCGTCTTCGGGCATACCGTCTTTTACAGCTTTCTTCAAGGAGTCGATGGCATCGCGGCGTGCATTTCGTACGCTTACTTTTGCCGTTTCACCTTCTGCCTTGCATTGCTTGGCGAGTTGTTTACGGCGCTCTTCTGTCAGTGGAGGGATGCCGATGCGGATGATTTCGCCGTTGTTTTCGGGCATGATACCCAGGTCTGAGTCGATAATCGCTTTTTCGATGATGCGGAACATGCTCTTGTCCCACGGTTTGATGGCGATGCTCCGTGCATCGGGGGTAGTGACCGCCGCTACATTATTAATAGGAACCATGCTTCCATATGAATCTACACGGATGCCGTCAAGCAGACGTACATCGGCTTTTCCGGCGCGGATATGTGCCAAAGCATCTTCCAGATACATGATTGCCATATCCATTTTTTCTTCAGCGCTGCTGAGGATAGTTTTAGAATCTGCCATATTCTGATTGCTTTTAAATGTTTGTCAATACGTTTTGTGAACAAAAATAGGAGATTTTTTATTCTCTTGCAATAGTTTGTGCAGATTTTCGTAGGAAAGGGTGCAATCATGCTGCGGATATATCTGCTAATCTTATCAAAAACACGACGGGATTAGCAGGGATAATCCTATCATGTGTGGATATGCGGATCCCGAGCGTCCGGGATATACAGCCATGGCATACAGCTGGCTTTGCGTGACGATTATTAATCATGCAGATTACTTCTGTTGTAGAAGGGATTGCCTTGACCGGAATGAGGGGTATAGAAATAAATCCTCCCGAAAGCGTCTCTGGTGCGGATGCCTTCGGGAGGAATTCTTTAAGATGCTACTTTATTTGTAGATGAACTCGGGGTATTGATAACCGTTTTCGTGGCTTGGATATTGGTATTTATTCGGATTATGTTCTCCCCATGATGTATACATAATGGCATGAAAATCAATAGGAACAGTAATGCTTAACAATGGGTTGTTTCTGCATCCTAAAGCACCTAATTCTTTAGAATTGGATACGTCTATAATAGTTAGTTGATTATCATGACAATATAAAGTATTTAGATTGATTAAGTCTGAAGTTGCCAAATTAGTCACTTGATTATTGTTGCAACTTAAATGCGTTAAATTAATTGAATTTGACACATCTAAATTTGTAATTTGATTTTTTGCACACTCTAAATGTGTTAGATTGATTAAATTAGAAGCGTCTAAATTTGTAATTTGGTTTTCAGCACAGTCTAATGAACGTAAATAAGCCAAATGTGATACTTTCAAACTTTGAAGCTGATTCCTTCTACAAAATAAAGTTTCAAGATTCGTGAAAGTAGAAGTATCTAAATTGGTTAACTGATTATCGTTACATTCTAATACTACAGCATTTGTTCCCAATGTGTTTAATTTTGTAAGTTGATTATTGCTACAGAGTAATTGGAATAAATTGCTTAGTCCCGAAACATCTAAAACAGTCAAAGCATTATTACTTACATCTATGTCACTTAAATGGGTTAACCCCCTTAAGTCGGCAATGCCTGTAAGTCCACAAGATGGCAAATTTATGGAAACAACATGTCCGGTAGTATATTGTATGCCTATGCCATACCATTCATCTAATGGCTTGTCCGAACACCAGTTTTCATTATTCGTCCAATTATCTCCATCAGTCGCTTTATAGAATTCTATTAACAGTTCTCGTTCGGACATTTCCTTTGAAGTATCGAAGTTTACAGCTTGTTCTTTTAATTCCACCTTATTCTCTTCCGCAATATTCTCAAGTGTGGGAGAAGTTACTACCGGATAGATTTTATAAGTAGCGTCTTCTTTCAGGTTGTCGAATTTCACTTCTACCGTTTGGGTGGTATCTTGAGGCATTTCCCCTTCATAAATTTCGCCTTCCATGTCGCCGCTATAAGCTATCGGGTCGGAAACTTCTTCTATTTCACCCGTATCTTCATTCTCTAATACGTATGACACTTCCATGTCTTTCATCAGAGTAGGACCTTGCAGTTCGGAAGTCATATCCGCCGTATAGGCTTGCTCGGGGGGGGTTTCTGTTTCTTCTTTAGGCGTTACCGTGGCTTCGGGCTTTTTCATGAATGGAAGCAAGGGGACTTCCCGCTCCCAAAGTTTTAAGTTAAAAAGTTTTATCTCCGCTTCCAAGTCGCCTGGCACAAGCAACGACGCATCGGCTTTAAAGGATGCATTGATACCTACCGATGTAGTAAGTTTCGCATCGGACAGAATCTGTTCTAATGATTCGGAATTATCGCTATTTACCTTTAATTGCCCTTCCAGATTAATGCCCGCTTCTGAACCGATAGCAACCTTCATATCGTCGCGGTTATATAATCTTGCATCCAAATCGAAAGCAAAACCGGCGAACAGTTCTCCTTTAAATGTTAAATTGCTATTTTCACCTCCTTCAAACTTCCATGGTGAATTATTCCCACTTCCATTGGGTTTACGGTTTGCCCCCGTATTCCATTTCCCATTGGTGTATTCTGCTCCGCCAATGTGCATGATTTTTGTTTCAAATCCAATCTCATTTTTAGCAGTTCCTTTAATCTTTGCGATTAATGCGGGATTAACAACCGGTGTGATCTGGATGACACCGTATGCTATCGGAATACTTCTAAATCTGATTTCTTTCAAATCTACCCTTGCTTCACCGGCTTCTTCATTGTTCGGAAATGTACCTGACATACCTATCGCTCCTTCCATTGTAAAAGAATTAACGAATGTCAGATTAACACGGTCTACTTTATTCTTTTTATCAATAGATATGTAAGTTGTGAACTGAGAACCAAGTTCTGCTTTTCCCGAAGCATAAAAAGGTGCATTTTTTGTTTTATATTCACCTTCTATTCCACTCGTCAGTTCTATACCGAAAGCTATAGAAGTAGCTTCTGCCCGTGAACGAGTTTCTTCTAATGGAGTTAGGGTTACGGTTTCATCTACATACAATTCATCGAACGCTTCGCTCAACGAAGCGATGCCAGTCTCTACCGTATAACTTCCATCACCGTTTTCTTTTATGCTTGACACTTTGCCCAAGAAACCGTCGGGGAAGTTATCCGATACTTTCGCAAAGATAATATCCCCCACCTGCGGCACATCTTCTTCTGCAATGCCGCTTCCGTAAATCAAGGTCGTATTGTCATCGGGCGATACGCTGATATGTTCTGCCATCGATTCGGTGATTTCGGTGGTATTCTCGCTCAACACATATTGCGCTCCTGTCTGTGCATCGAGTATCGGCATGTCAATCATCACGGCACGGCGGACGGTTATGTCCGAAACGGTCTTGGTGAAATAAGGGTCTGTACGGTCTTTGGCATAGAGAGAGACGCTCAGTTGCGGATATTCGCCTACGGGCAAGGGGACGAAGAAGGTGCGGAACCCTGTTTCTTCGGTCAGTGTGCCTAAGCGGTAGGTGATGGATTGGCTTCCGTTAGCGGTAATGGATAAGGAGGCATTGTCCGCCGTTATGTCGGTCACGGTGGCTTGTCCGGCTATACTGGGTGCATCGGTGGCAGCCGATGAGGTGATGACAAAGCGTTCTGCCTCTTCGGGCACGTTGTTGATGGTGATGCGTAGCAAGCCGGTGAGGTGCTTGAAGGTAAATGTGCCGTCATCGTTCTTTATGCCCAACATCGGCGCGTTGCTATTGCCTGTATAGGTATATTCCGATGGAAGGTTCAATGTCAGACTATTGCCCGACAGGGTGGCTTCTTCCTGATACGGATAGTATGCCTGCTCCATGGGTTCCTCTTCGGGGAAGTCTCCACGGAAGGTTGCCGAACTTCCGTTGCCGGTACTCGATTGGTAAGCGAACCGGATGTTTTGGGAAGCGGTGCCGAATACACCGATGGCATCCGTTTCGGTCCAGCTGACCTGTCCTTCTTCGCTTACCGCCGTGCGCGATAAGTTGTTCTGTTCTATGGTTGCGGTCAACGAGCGGTTTCCGTCTATGGGTTTCAGCCCGAAACCGTCTTCTTCGCTACACCCCGTAAGCATTGCCAATGCAGAGAGGGCTATATAATAAAAGGTATGTTTTTTCATGATGCTTGTTGTTTGAGGTGATTATTCGTCCCATGTTCCTTCTTCCACTTCATAGTCTTCCGTGCTGCCGTCGGCATTGATGTCTTGGGGTGCATCGGTAAAGGTCAGGAGGGTGGTGATGGTTTTCTCCTTATTAAATAAAAGAACGATGACTTCGCTTCCGTCAACACTGGCATCCGATTGGGGCTTGATGAAGATGCTTCCTTCCGACAAGGTCACTTCCAGATTGCCTTTCGAGACGAATGCCCTGACTTGCGTGTCGGCATCGGCTCCGGTTATGGTATAAGGCAGGGTTACTCCATCTTCATCGAGCGGGATGTTTTCGGTCTGGGCAAAGCTGATGCCGAATGCTTTGGCTTTCGGGAGGTGGATGACGGTGCCGTCGGTCAACACCAGAATGACCTTTTCGCTATCCTGCGTCACGCTTTGGAAGAACGAATCGCCGTCGCTTCCCGGTGTACCAGGTGTTCCGTCTGTTCCATCCTCTCCATCTGCTCCGTCTTTACCTACCGCTTGTACCGGATTGCCTTGGGTATCGGTTATCTGCGTATAGGTGTTTCCACCATCGTAGCTTACGGTCCAATAGCCTTCATCGTCGATGCTTAGCAGGGGAGTGATGCCCGAAGCTCCGGTTACGGGCAGCTTGTTGCCCGCTTCGTCGGTCAGCCAGGTGGTTTCTTCGCCCGTAGTCAGTGTCCAATAGTAGATGCCGTTCTCTTGGGCTATCCCGATGACGGGAGCGTCTTTGCCGTCTGCACCGTCGCTCCCCGATGTGCCGTCTTTGCCTGTAGCCTGTATGGGTTTGCCCTCGGGTCCGGTTATCTGTGCGTAGGTGTTTCCTCCGTCGTAGCTTACGGTCCAGTATCCTTCCTTGTCGATGCTTAGCAGGGGAGTGATGCCCGATGTTCCGGTTACGGGCAGCCTGTTGCCGGCTTCATCGGTCAGCCAGTCGGTTTGTCCGTTGGCGGTAAGTGTCCAATAGGCGATGCCGTTTTCTTCTGCCGTGCCGATGACGGGTGCGTCTGTTCCGTCTGCTCCGTCTTTCCCGTTATGCAGGGATACGGTGGTGCCGTCGGTAAAGTGAAGCGTATATCCGTCGGTGTTTTCTTCTACGCCGGCTATACCGATTTGCTGGTCGAGCGAGCGGATGATGTCTTGCAGGGACACGATGTCCTCGTTCATGTGGTTCACTTGCTCTTCGAGGGCTGTGATGCGGTCTTTCAGGTTGTCTACGTCAGCTTTCAGTGCACTGTCGTCGTACTCGCATGCCGTGATGCCTGCGGCTATCAGCGGCATAAGCAGCCATGTCTTCAGTTTCATAGATACGATAAGGATGCCTGTAAGCCCTCCGAAGTCGGCAATAAGGATAAAACAAAAGAAAGGCGTGAGGACTTGTCCACAATCATCAAGACCAAGCATCGTTAAACGCTCCGTAAGAAATGAATGTAAAGAAACAATACCAACGCCGTATGTTATGCAGTAGGGTACAGCACGGACTGTATCCTATACATATACAAACAGAATGAGCGTCATATTGTCTTCATCCCTTCTTACTTGAAATTGGCGATTTCGGTCTTAGGATAAAGCAAAAACGCTTTCTATATGTATGTCCGGTTTTTTTTTATGAGACCAAGACTCTGCAAAGATAACATTTTTGTTCAATATGACGCTCTGTTTGATGAGTATTATTTCTTAAAAAGTAAATAATTTTCTGATAATATTCTTCTTTTTGCGGCTTGATGTGAGATTTTAATCATGTTATGTATCGCATGGACGAAACGGGATGTAGACAGAATTTCGTGATTGACCAGATACTACGTATGATTGTATTAGGTATGAAGCTATATTTTGTCGGAAGAGAAGATATGTTTTGAAGCCGTTTATTTATATAGTTTACCTTTTTCAGACGATAACTTTAGCAGTTTATTCCAAAAAAAACGCCGAATATGTTTGTTTATGGAAAAATGTTACTATATTTGCGAACGACAAAACAATTATACATGAACCGGAACAATCTACATATCATTCTGATGTGTGCCACGGGGCGTATGTCCCTCTATACATCTGCCACTGGGATGACCCCTCGGGGTTGAGCGGTTGTATAATGGTGTTTCTACGTGATACACGCCTGTGGACGCAGGCATTTCTTCATTTTTATGATTCAATAATAAGTGTTTATAATTCATCGCACACAGATGAAACGGATTTTTTAAGGGTTCATCGTGTGCCATCAATTAGTTTTATCGAACAATCGTATGAAAGTATTGAAATTCGGCGGAACGTCGGTAGGTTCCGTCAACAGCATGTTGAATGTAAAGAAAATAGTTGAGGCGATAGATGATAAGGTAATCGTAGTGGTTTCGGCGTTGGGAGGCATCACCGACAAGTTGATAAAGACTTCGAACATGGCGGCATCGGGCGATTCGGGATACGAGAAAGAGATGAAGGAAATCGTGAACCGCCACATCGAAATGGTTTATACGGTGATTCCTGCGGGCGAGAAACGGGAGTTGCTTCTCGATTGTGTGAATGAGCTGCTGAGCGAATTGAAGGATATCTTTCAAGGCATTTACCTGATACGCGACCTTTCGCCCAAGACCTCGTCGACCATCGTGAGCTATGGCGAGCGTTTGTCTTCCATCATCGTGGCTACGCTCATCGACGGGGCGCAATGGTTCGACTCCCGCCTGTTCATCAAGACGGAAAAGAAGCACAACAAGCATATCCTCGACTCGGAACTGACCAACCGTCTGGTGCGCGAGACCTTCCGTGAGATTCCGCGCGTATCGTTGGTGCCGGGCTTTATCTCGTCGGATAAGGATACGGGCGAAGTGACCAATCTGGGCAGGGGCGGTTCTGATTATACCGCTTCTATCATCGCCGCGGCGCTGGATGCCGATGTGCTGGAGATATGGACGGATGTGGACGGGTTTATGACCGCCGACCCGAGGGTCATCAGCACCGCTTACCCCATCACCGAGCTGAGCTATGTGGAGGCGATGGAGCTTTGCAACTTCGGTGCGAAGGTGGTTTATCCGCCTACTATCTATCCGGTGTGCCATAAGAATATACCTATATTAATAAAGAATACATTCAATCCTGATGCTCCGGGCACTATCGTGAAGCAGGAGGCAGACCATTCTTCGAAAGCCATCAAAGGCATTTCCTCTATCAACGACACGTGCCTCATTACGATGACCGGACTGGGTATGGTAGGCGTTATCGGCGTGAACTACCGCATTTTCAAGACCCTGGCGGAGAACGGCATCAGTGTGTTCCTCGTATCGCAGGCTTCTTCGGAAAACTCTACTTCTATCGGCGTGCGCAATGAAGATGCGGCACTTGCCTGCAAGGTGCTCGATGAAGAGTTCGCCAAGGAAATCGAAATGGGGGAAATAAGCCCGATGAAAGCCGAAGGCGGACTTGCTACGGTGGCTATCGTAGGCGAGAACATGAAACATACGCCGGGCATCGCCGGAAAGCTTTTCGGTACACTGGGACGGAACGGCATCAATGTGATAGCCTGTGCGCAAGGCGCATCGGAAACGAATATCTCCTTTGTGGTAGAAGGCGGTTCGTTGCGTAAGACCTTGAACGTGATACACGACTCGTTTTTTCTTTCCGAATACCAGGTGTTGAACCTTTTCATTTGCGGCATCGGTACGGTAGGACATAGCCTGATAGACCAGATACATAGCCAGCAGGAACGCTTGAAACAGGAGCGGGGGCTGAACCTGAAAGTGGTGGGAATCGCCAACGGACACAAAGCAATGTTCACCCGTGTGGGAATCGACCTGACGAATTATCGTGAGGAACTGGAAGAGAAAGGCATGCCTTCGTCCACGCAAGTGCTGCACGACGAGATTATCGGGATGAACATCTTCAACTCGGTCTTCGTGGATTGTACCGCAAGTGAAGAAATCGCTTCCTTGTATAAAGACTTCTTGGGACATAACATCTCGGTGGTGGCGGCAAACAAGATTGCGGCTTCTTCGGATTATGAGATTTATGCCGAACTGAAGCGCATAGCCCGCCATCGGGGCGTGAAATTCCTCTTCGAGACTAATGTGGGAGCAGGGCTTCCGGTCATCAATACCATCAATGACTTGATTAACAGTGGAGACAAGATACTGAAAATCGAAGCCGTGTTGAGCGGTACGCTGAATTACATTTTCAATGAAATCAGTGCCGACGTGCCTTTGAGCCAGACCATCCGGAACGCGAAGGAGCAGGGGTATTCCGAACCCGACCCACGCATCGACCTGAGCGGGACCGATGTGGTGCGCAAGCTGGTCATCCTGGCACGCGAGGCGGGATATTGCCTGAATCAGGAAGATGTGGAGAAACATTTGTTCATTCCCGACAGCTTCTTCGAAGGGTCGCTGGATGACTTCTGGCGCAAGATACCTTCGCTGGATGCCGATTTCGAGGCACGCCGAAAGGTGTTGGAGCGTGAAGGCAAGCGCTGGCGGTTCGTGGCACGCTTCGAAGGCGGAAAGGGAGTGGTAGAACTGGTAGAGGTAGACCGCCATCATCCGTTCTACGAGCTGGCGGGAAGCAATAATATCATCTTGCTTACCACCGAGCGCTATAACGAATATCCGATGCTTATCCAAGGCTATGGAGCCGGTGCGAGCGTGACCGCTGCCGGAGTGTTTGCGGATATTATGAGCATTGCGAATATTTAAGTTTAGGTACCAGGTGACTAGGGACTAGGTTTTGAATAGTCTGATTCTTAAAGTACCTAAAACCTAGTATCTAGTCAACTAGTACCTAGTTACCCGGTCAACTAAAAAGAAAACGAAATGAAACATCTGATTATATTAGGAGACGGGATGGCGGATTGGGCTGTCCCCTCTCTGGGAAACAAGACTTTATTGCAATATGCCCATACGCCCTGCATGGATATGCTGGCACGCATGGGACGCACCGGAATGCTGAAGACCGTAGCCGACGGGTTTCATCCGGGAAGCGAGGTGGCGAACATGTCGGTAATGGGGTATGACCTGCCTACGGTGTACGAGGGACGCGGGGTGTTGGAAGCCGCCAGCATCGGAGTCGATTTGGAGCCGGATGACATGGCGATGCGCTGCAACCTGGTATGCATAGAGGGCGATATCCTGAAGAACCATTCGGCAGGGCACATCACCACCGAAGAAGCCGACGAGCTGATTCGTGCCTTGGAAGAACGCTTAGGCTCCGACCGTATCCATTTCTATACCGGCGTGCAATACCGGCATTTGCTGGTGGTGAAAGGCGGAAATAAACACGTGGCTTGCGTGCCTCCGCACGACATCCCGTTGCAGCCCTTCCGCCCGAATCTGGTGAAGGCGTTGGTTCCCGAAGCGCAAGAAACCGCCGATTTGCTGAACGGGTTGATTATGGCTTCGCAAGACTTGTTGGCTTCGCATCCGCTTAACTTGAAACGGATGAGCGAGGGCAAAGACCCGGCGAACAGCATCTGGCCCTGGAGCCCGGGCTATCGTCCGAAGATGGAGCCGTTGGCGAATAAATACCCCTCCATCCGCAAGGGCTCGGTGATTACGGCGGTCGACCTCATCCGGGGCATCGGACGCTATGCCGGACTTCGGTGCATCGATGTAGAGGGTGCCACGGGGCTTTATACCACCAATTACGAAGGCAAGGCACAAGCCGCCATCGATGCCCTGAAGACCGATGATTTCGTTTACCTGCACATCGAAGCAAGCGATGAGGCAGGACACGAGGGCGATGTAGACTTGAAGTTGAAAACCATCGAATATCTGGACCAGCGTGCCGTTAAACCCATTTGGGAAGCGGTAAAAGACTGGGACGAACCGGTGGCGATAGCCGTGCTTCCCGACCATCCGACCCCGTGCGAATTGCGCACGCATACCGCCGAGCCGATACCTTTCTTGATTTATTATCCGGGCATTGAGCCGGATGCGGTGCAGGCATACGATGAGGTGTCGTGCCGGGAAGGCGGATACGGCATGTTGGAAAAAGACGAGTTTATGAATTTATTTATGAATAGCTGAAACTTTCACCACAGATTATGAAATATTACAGTACCAATAAGCAGGCTTCCGACGCTACACTGGAAGAAGCCGTAGTGCGCGGACTGGCAGGTGACAAAGGGCTTTACATGCCCCGCGAAATCAAGCCTTTGCCCGCATCGTTTTACGATGAGATAGAAAACCTTTCGTTTCAGGAAATCGCTTACCGCGTGGCGGACGCTTTCTTCGGAGAAGATGTGCCGGCGGATGTCTTGAAGCAGATTGTATATGACACCTTGAGCTTTGATGCGCCGGTGGTAAAGGTGAAAGACAATATCTATTCGCTGGAGCTCTTCCACGGGCCTACGCTGGCGTTCAAGGACGTGGGCGGACGCTTTATGGCACGCCTCTTGGGCTATTTCATCCGCAAGGAAGGAAAGAAGCAGGTCAATGTACTGGTAGCTACGTCGGGCGATACGGGAAGTGCTGTGGCAAACGGTTTCCTAGGTGTGGAAGGCATTCGTGTGTATGTGCTTTACCCGAAAGGGAAGGTGAGCGAGATACAGGAAAAGCAGTTCACCACGCTGGGGCAGAACATCACCGCCATTGAGGTGGACGGCACGTTCGACGATTGCCAGGCACTGGTGAAAAACGCATTTATGGACGAAGAGCTGAAGGCGCACATGCAGCTGACCTCTGCCAATTCCATCAATGTGGCGCGCTTCTTGCCTCAGGCTTTCTATTATTTTTACGCTTATGCCCAGATGAAGAAGCAGGGCAAGGCGGACAATCTGGTCATCTGCGTGCCCAGCGGGAACTTCGGAAACATTACGGCAGGGCTTTTCGGCAAGCGGATGGGGCTTCCGGTAAAACGCTTTATCGCCGCCAATAACCGCAATGATATTTTCTATCAATACTTGAAGACGGGTGTCTATACGCCGCGTCCTTCGGTAGCGACCATTGCCAATGCCATGGATGTGGGCGACCCCAGCAACTTCGCCCGTATCCTCGACTTATACGGAGGAAGCCACGAGGCTATCTCCGGTGAAATCAGTGGCGAGACTTATACCGATGAGCAGATTCGCGAAACCGTGCAGAAGGCCTACGAGGAAACCGGATACCTGCTCGACCCTCACGGGGCGTGCGGTTATCGTGCGCTGGCGGAAGGCTTGAAGCCGGGCGAAACGGGAGTGTTCCTCGAAACAGCCCATCCGGCAAAGTTCTTGCAGACGGTGGAAGCCATTATCGGAACCAAGGTGGATATCCCCGAAAAGCTTCAGGCGTTTATGCGCGGTACGAAGCAAAGCGTCCCGATGCCGAAAGACTTCGCTTCGTTCAAGGCATACTTGATGAATGAAAAATGAAGAATTAAGGATGAAGAATGAGGTGAAACATCACTCATTCTTCAGTCAATTTGCAGAAAATGGATAAATGTCCGCCAACAGCCAATGCATATCCTTAAAAAATGCATATATACTGCATTCGCGGTTGAATATATACTTCATCGGCTTACGAATATATCTTCATCGGCAGATGCAGTACTACTGCGTTTTCAACTCAGACGGATTGGCTGATGGCGGACATTTATTTGTAGAATCCCCCGGTTTGAAAATTCTATTTATTTTTGTACATATTTTCGTAATAGTTCTGGTAATCTCCGCTTGTTACGTTTTTTACCCATTCCTGATTATCCAGATACCATTTCACGGTTTTGACAATGCCGTCTTCAAATTTGGTTTCGGGCACCCACCCCAAATCATGAGTTATTTTTGATGGATCGATGGCGTAACGTTGGTCATGACCCAGACGGTCTTTGACAAAAGTAATCAGTGATTCGTTTATCCAATCAATTTTGATTTGTCCGTTTTCGTTCGTTTCTTTTTTCTTCAGCATCTTCCGGTAGTCGGGTTCTTTTTCCATTATCTGGTAAATAGTGCCAATGATTAATCGGACAATTTCGATGTTTTGTTTTTCATTGTGTCCTCCTACGTTGTATATTTCTCCGTTTTTCCCGTGACATACTACGAGGTCAATGGCTTTGCAATGGTCTTCTACATACAGCCAGTCACGTACATTCGTACCTTTTCCATATACCGGCAGTCTCTTGCCTTCGAGTATGTTCTTTATTACCAATGGAATCAGTTTTTCTGGAAATTGGTAAGGACCGTAGTTGTTCGAGCATCGTGTAATGGTTACAGGCATTTTGTAAGTGTCACGATAGGCAAGGACGATGAAGTCTGCACTGGCTTTTGATGCACTATACGGGCTGTGCGGACATAATGGGGTATCTTCGGTAAAGAAGCCTTCATCTCCCAATGAACCGTATACTTCATCGGTGGACACCTGATGGAAACGTACATCGCGCCTCCACGTCGGATAGCCTTGTTCGTCTTTACCGGTCACCCATGCACAGCGGGCTGCATCCAGTAGGTTTTGTGTTCCTAAAATGTTGGTCTGTAGAAAAAGTTGTGGGTTTTCGATGCTTCGGTCCACGTGGCTCTCTGCTGCAAAGTTGATGATATAGTCAAATTTGTATTCAGAAAACAACTGGTCGGCAAGATTGCGGTCGCAGATATTTCCTTTGATGAAATAGCAACGATCGTCGTCTATATCTTTGGCAATAGTGCCTAAGTTGCCGGCGTATGTCAGAGCATCCAATACGACTACCCGTATATCTTCATGTTTAGCAAGAATGTATTTTATATAATTAGCACCGATAAATCCGGCTGCTCCTGTAACTAAATAGGTTTTCATAATGTTACTTTGTTTAAGCGGTGCAAATTTCGGAAAGATTTTTCAATCAAGCAAGCATTATTCGTTTAATTCTATTACTTCCAGGTCAGAAAAATTACCTTTATCGATACGGAAGCGTACCAAAGTGCGTACTGTATGGAAGCCATACTTGCCGGCAGCACCCGGATTGATGTGCAGCAGTCCCAGCTTGGAATCATATTTCACTTTCAGGATGTGCGAGTGGCCGCTGATGAACAACCGGGGAGGGTGGGTTGATAAAATATTCCGTACCGACGGGTCATATTTCCCGGGATATCCTCCGATGTGCTTGATGAGTACATCTGTTTCATCTATGGTAAACCGGTTGATTTCGGGGAAGCGCAGACGGATGTCTTGTCCGTCGATGTTGCCATACACGGCACGTAACGGACGGAAAGCTTCCAGTTTTTGTATGATTTCCAGGGAACCGATGTCTCCTGCATGCCATATTTCGTCACACGGTTCGAAATATTTCAGGTAACGTCCGTCCCAATAGCCGTGTGTGTCTGATAAGAGTCCGATGGTGGTCATTGTTATTTATGGGAGTTGCAGTTTCAACTTGACGAATTGCCTGATGAAATCGACTGTTCCGTCGATTCCCAGTACTGACGAGTCGATGCAAAGGTGGTATGTCGCGGCGGCTCCCCATGTGTTGTAGCTATAATAATTATAGTAGGAAGAGCGTTTCTTGTCGGCTTTTTCCATAATTTCTTCTGCTTTTTCTTCGCTGATGTTCAGTCGTTTGGTCAGGCGCTCGATGCGTGCTTGGGGGGAGGCTGATACAAAGACGTTGGCACATCGCGGATGGTCACGCAATACATAGTCGGCACATCGTCCTACAAAGAGGCATGATTGTTTTTCAGCAAGGTGGCGGATGACATCGCTTTGGATTTTGAACAGAGAGTCATTGCTCAAGTACGAATTATAAGGATAAGCTCCTTCGGTAATGAAGGGGAACCGTGTTCCGAACAGTCCTCCTAACAGGCTTTGCGAAGCCTTTTCGTCGGCTTTCTCGAAAAACTCTTTACATAATCCGCTTTCTTTTGATGCGAGGTTTATCAGTTCTTTGTCGTAAAAGGCGATGCCAAGGTCTTTTGCCAGTTTTTCTCCGATTTCTTTTCCGCCGCTCCCTAATTGTCGACCAAGATTGATTACAAAATGCTCGTTCATAACGCTTCTGTTTGAATTATTGTTAATGTATAGAGCAAATGTAAATAAAAAAAAGGAAATAAGGAAATAAAACCGTAAGAGAATCGGGGCAAATGTATCTAAGAAGCTGTTTTGAATTTCTCCAAAAAGTTTTTCTTGACTTGATGTATCCGTTTCCGTGTGTGCTTTGGGCGATTTTTTGGTCCTTTTCGCTCCTGTTCTTCGTCAGATAGCCCGCTATCTTCCTCATCACAGAAGCAAAAATGCCTCAAAAACTCATCCCAAATCATCGCACGATAAATTCAAAACAGCTTCTAAATTATGCAGATTATCTTCAATGACGGAGAGGATTATCTTCTAATCGGGGCATTTGTGTGATTGTAATCAGATGCATCCTTTTATTGACAGAAAGAAAAATATTCCCGTAGCTATCATTAACAGGCCGATAGCGGCATAAAACAAGCGTGCCCGCTTCCTTCCGGCATTGGCCACGATGAAACGGGTATTGTGTGCGGTGAAGAACCAATCCCAGTTGAACAATGCTGCCAGCAGGGCGAGCATACCCACCAGCACAAACAAGGCTTGTATGATATAATGTACGGCCATTGTGATGTCGATATTATGCTTCGGCGTCGATGCTGACCGTTCGGCTTCCGTCTTCCAATTCGTCGATTCGGACTTTCACGGCATCACCCGGGAGCAAGTCGTCTATCAGTTCAGGCCATTCGATGAAACACAAGGCACCGCTGTAGAAATAGTCTTCATAACCCATATCGTATACTTCTTCCAGCTTTTTGATACGGTAGAAGTCGAAGTGGTAAATCAGTTCGCCTGTGGTGTCCGAACGGTATTCGTTTACGATGGCGAATGTGGGTGAGTTGATGACATCAGTCACGCCCAGTTCTTCGCAAACAGCTTTGATAAATGTGGTCTTTCCGGCTCCCATTTTGCCGTAGAAAGCAAACACAGTGTTGTCACCCATAGCGGCGATGAAAGCTTTTGCCGCTTCATGGATATGCTCGAGGTCTGTAATCGTTATTTTCATATACTTGTTGGATAAACTTTTTGCAAAGTTAATGATTTTTTCGTAGCTTGTATCTCATACGGCTCAACTTTGCGAGTGCATAGAATAAGATGGACACAAAAATGATGGATGCTCCTGATGGTATCTGATAGTGGTAGGAGAGGATTAGCCCTCCCAGGCAACTGATATATCCGATGCCGATGGAAAGCCAAATGATGTGCTTGAATCTGTATGTGAACAGGTTAGCGGTCATCTGGGGTAAGGTGAGGAGTGAGATTGCCAGCACGATGCCCACCATGCGCAAGCAAGATACGATGGTAAGGGCAATGAACATCATCAGAATGTATTCGAAGCATGTGACGGGCATCCGCTGTGAACGGGCAAATTCAGGATCGAACGCAATGGCTACGATGGGGCGCAGGAAAAGGGCGAAAAATAGGGTAAGCACACTGCTTAGTATGCCTAGCAAAAGGATATCTCCTTGTGTGATGGTCAGGATGTTCCCGAAAAGAAACGATGAAAGATCGGGCGTGAATCCTGGGGCAAGGAAGCTGAAAATGATGCCGATAGCCATTCCGAATGTCCAGAATACGGCAATGGCAGAATCTTCGCGCATATCGCTTCGCTTGCTGAGCCATTCTACTCCGAATGCAGAGAGTACTGAGAAAATGGCGGCGGCAAGTACGGGTGGGATACCGGTGTAAAGTCCGATGCCGATGCCTCCGAACGAAGCGTGAGTGATACCTCCGCTGATGAATACCAGCCGGCGTGTGACAATGTAGGTGCCGATGATACCGCAGGCAATGCTGGCAAACAGGCTTCCCAACAAGGCATGTTGGAAAAAAGTGTATTGTAGTAAATCCATCATAAGCAAATGAGTTTGTTCGTCCGTAAGTCTTTGAGTCTTTAGGCCGAAGCATACCTGTAGCTTATAAACTTACCAACTCAAAAACAAAAGAACCCGGTACTTGATTTTAGTTGTTTATTGCATTGTTTCTTCTTTCTCCCACAATGAGAAACAATTCATCTTTCAGTTCGTCGGGTAGATTGATACCCCTTAATTGCAAGCTACGGCTCCATCCTGCTACATCTTCTTCCTGCATTGAGTAAAGAATATCGCGAAACTCGTCCGTTTCGTCTGCCGTGTATTGGTCTGCCGGACGTCCTTTGAAGCGGTCCAGCTCTTCGTCATCGTAATATTCTATTTGTCGGCTTACGGCGGCCAGGAGGCTTTCTTTTTCACATACGGCGTGTTGTCCGCAGCATTCGCTATCCACCGTAACCACAGGTGGGGCTTCTTTCAGTTCTCCTCGTGCAATTTTCCGGTGTAGATTCCGGTTATAGAAATATCCGGCTACCAGTCCAAACAGGATGACGCCTGCCAATATAATAAGGAGTATTCCCATAGTCAGTTTTTCCCGTTGATGGTGAATCCAGTCGCCTGCAGGTCGTCCCAGAAGTGAGGATATGATTTACTCACTACCTGCGGGTTGTTGATGGATAATTTCCCTAGTGGAATGCAGGCAGGAGCAAAAGCCATTGCCATCCGGTGGTCTTCGTATGTATCGATGCAGGGGGATGTGTCGGAAGGGCATCGTTCTCCGTTCCATTCCAAGATACAGCCGTCAGTTTCGGTCAGCACATAGCCCAGTTTCTTCATTTCTTTCATCAGGGCGGCTATACGGTCGGTTTCTTTGATTTTCAAGCTTTGCAGTCCACTGAACCGGAAAGGGATATTCAGTAAAGCGCAGGTCACCACAAACGTCTGTGCCAAGTCAGGCTGGTTGATGAAATTGTATGTCATCTGCGATACCGGTTTGCCTTCTTTTTGTAGCACTACTTTGTGGTCAAGGTATTGTGTCTTGACACCCAGCGACGAGAAAAGGTGTGCTACGTATGCATCTCCTTGCGGGCTTTGCCGGAACAGCCCCGGAAGTTCTATTTGTGCTTCGGGCGCGAGGGCACAGATTTCATACCAATATGATGCAGCACTCCAGTCGCTTTCCACGTAATACGATGAGGGTGCTTCGTAAGGATGAGGTTCGACATAGAGTTGTTTTTCATTTGCCCATCCGGCTTTTGCACCGAAACTTTTCATCAAGTGCAGGGTAAGGTCAATATACGGACGGGAAATGATTTCTCCTGTCAGGTTGAGTGTGAGTCCGTTTTTCAGGGCAGGGCCAATCATCAGTAGGGCAGAAATGTATTGCGAACTGACGTTGCCCGGTAGCGTAACATCATGGTTTATCAGTTGGCGTCCCGTAATGCGCAAAGGTGGATAGCCTTCGTTCCCGCTATATTCCACGTCTGCTCCCAGTGTACGTAAGGCATTGACCAGTAAGCTGATGGGGCGTTGCTGCATACGTTGGGTTCCGGTCAGTATGTGTGTGCCCGGATGTACAGACAGGAAAGCGGTCAGGAAGCGCATGGCAGTGCCTGCAGCCCCGATATCGATAACCGGAGGCATTTCTTGCAGGGCATGTATCATCACGCGTGTGTCATCGCAATCAGAAAGGTTTTCCGGTTTCGAGAAAGCTTGTGCCAGTGCGTTGATAATGAGTGCACGGTTGCAGATGCTTTTCGAGGAAGGCAACGTGATGTTGCCGTATATCTTGTCGGGGGAAGTTAAAATGATTCGCTTCATACGATGTGTGTTGTTGTTCCGGCGACAAAGATAAGATAAAAAAATGAGATACCGGATACATCTTGGAAATATGATTCGGTCTGCGATGTTAATCTCTGCGGATTTGGGATTTTTCTCGCCGGCGTGTCCGTTTCCACCATAAGTAATATCCGCTTAAAGGGAGGATACCTCCAAAGAGCGCGGCAAGAAAATAAAGTATTTTGGTGGTTATTCCTCCCCAGCTTCCGGTATGGAAGGCATAAAACCATCCTTTCAGGCTTTGTGGGGCGGAGGCGTTTGCATCTTTCCAAGTGATTTTCACTTCGTCTTTGCGGGACCTGTCTTTGCCTTTGTCTGTGTGACGTACTTGTGTGGAAGAGGGCGTTTCGCCGAAGAGCGAATAAGCAGCCGTGCGGTACCAGCCGAAAGACCACGTGAGTCCGGTGAGTGCCATTACAAGCAGGAAAAGAGTGCTATAAAATCCTATTGCCACATGACTATCGTACCAGAAACGGCGCCAACCTTTGGTGCACGACACGCTGAGGCGGTTTTTCAGTGCCTTGCGTGTGCGAGGTATCCAGATGATGAGTCCGCTTATCAGGATAAATACCATCACTAGTGTGGTGATTCCTACAATGATTTTTCCTACTGACTTTTCGCCTTTCGAAGCAGGTGGGTCCAGCAGCCAACGGTGTAGTTTACGCATGGTCTGGAAGAAGGGATACGATTGGGTCCAGCCCAGTACTTCCCCTGTATAGGGATTGACACTAAGCTGTTTCCGGCCTGTTTCGCGGAATGAGGCAAAAGCTGTTTCGTGCGGATTGGCTGAAAGCAGAAGTGAAGAAAGGTGGAGCGAGTCGGACACTTGTGCTTGGATGTGCGTTGCCAGTTGGGAAGGAGAGAGAGGCTGGACATCTTCTGAAGGAGGAACAACGGTATAAAGCGAACGTTGAAATGCCTGGGTAATATCCCGTTCGAATACCAGGGCTGCTCCCGACAAACAAATGATACTGATGATGATGCCTAAAGGGAGCGAGAGCCAAAGGTGGAGTTTTGCAAAAAGTTTTCTCATTGTGTACAGATGTTTAGATCGCTACAGGGATGAATTACAATGTGCCTATTGTAGATGTCATCATAATAGAATAGAGAGTTGATTCAAGCATGCGTTTTGATGAACATAAGTGCGTTGGCCGTTTCACATAAGTGACTCGGGCATTTCACATAAGTAAGTCAGTCGTATCACTTATCTTAATCACAGAGGCGCACAGAGCTTTTCATTTTTTTTGTGTTACTCTGTGTCTCCTCTGTGGTGAAAAGGTTTATTCCGTTATTTTGAGAGTTTTCCTAATGCCGATACAGATATGACATCATTTACTTGCAGGCCGGTTGTAGCCACGCCTGTAGTGGGGTCGATGCGGTAAATGGTCTGGCTGTTTTCGGAACTGGTCGTTACGATGGGGATATAGGCGTATCCATTGTCGCTACACGGGGTGCCGATGCTGGAAAGTGTATTGGCATCGGGTAAGCCGGTTACTACGGTCAGTGTGCCTTCTTCGCCTTTGAATACAGCCAATTCATTGCGTGGAGCACTGGTTCCACTCATATTTTCGGCTCCTTCGCTATACATTTGAAGCAGGAAATAATCGTCTGTGATGTGCCAGCAACGGAACATTGGGTTTTTGTTTCCCAGCATTTCCAGATTTACGTAATAGTTATCATCGAATACGGTTTCGCCTGCTTTGATACGCACTACTCCCGAAGGCAGCTGACCTTGCACGCGGTTGAACTGGGTACCGTCGTTATTGGTTACCGGTGTGGTGGTAGTACGTCCGTAACCCGGTGAGAATACATAGAGGTCGCCATTGTCTGCTGCCCAAATTGTCTGGTAGTATTGAGAGCGCATACGTCCGCTGGCAAAACCGATTTTACCGGTACGGGCAATGACAGGAGTCTCGTTGAAATCGTCTCCACTATAAATGGCGACGAAAGCACTGTCCGGATACTGGGTTGTGGGAATCATTCCAGCGGTATATTGTCCCGAACCGCTTCCTCCGCTTCCATTTGCCACATACGATGGGTCTACGATATATTCGGGATAGGTATTTACGCCATAGTGGCTCATCCCCATGGGAACTACTGATGTGTAAAGGCGGTTGTTTGCTTCTACAAAGCCAGCAAAACTTACCCGTTCACCATTACCCAGGAAGTTTTCGGCAATACGGCTTCCGGTAACGGTACTTCCGTCCAGTACGCTCAGGTAATTGAATTGCAGATAATAGGCATAATTGCCTTCGTTGTCTTGTTCGGCGGTGCCGGCATTGGTAGAGGCGGTTATTACATTGTCTCCCCACGTGCCGTATGTTGTCGTACGGTTGAATGTGTACTGGCGGTCTTCCACTACATTGCCGGCATCGTTCAGCTTAAAGGAGAAACCGGTTCCGTTATTTCCATCGTTGTATTGGAAGCTGAACAGGTAGTTTTCGCGATAGAATATCCAGTTGGAGGCTGTTTCGGTCTCGTATCCATTGCCCAAAGCCGTCACTTGACCTTCGTCCAGCGATTCGGACGTTACGAGGTAAGTTGCTGTGTTGGAGCCTTGACCTGCTTCTGCCACAATTACGAAACGGCTGAGGGTTTCGTCTGTAGGGGTATCGGGATTAGGGTCGGGTGTAGGATCCGGTTCTTCGGTTTGTACGGTTTCGTCATCACTGCAAGCTGTAGTACAGATACAGCCGAAAGAGAGGGCAGCCATCAGTGCCCATGAGAAATGTTTTTTCTTCATCCTTGTTTGTATTTAAGTTTAATAATTTCTGTTCCAGTCATTATCCTCCGAAGTATACTCGGAATTTGCCGTAAAAGGCACGGCCGGCTTTTTGGAGGCTGAAGTTATCGTAAAGTTTTTCGTCCGTCAGGTTCCGGCATTCCAGTGAGAGGTTGTACCGTCCGTTTTTTATCGAATAGCCGATGCTCAGGTTATGTGAGAGCTGTTCGGGTACTCGACTCTTGGTAGAAGGGTCGCCAAAGCGTTCCCAATATAAAGGGAATTCGTGTTGGTAGTATCCGTCGTACGATATGGTAAGTACATTGCCTTCGGCGAAAAGGTCGTGCCATGTGAAGGTGGCATCGAAGTTGGCAAAAACATATGGGAGGTTCGGCATACGTTGGCCGTACGTGGCACTTTGCTGCTGGGTATTTTCCGCAGTGTAACGTTCATCATCACGTACGTTGATGTTGTTGTATGTGCCTCCCAATGAGAACCAGCGGGAGTAATTGTAACGTGCTGATATGTTGAAACCTTTCGTCTTCACCCGTCCGTGATTTTCGTAGATGCCGTAACTCATTCCACTTACGGTGCTCAGTCCGCGTTGGATATAATCTTTCGTGTCGCGGTAAATCAGCGTACCTTCCACATAGATGCCGTGCTTGCCGAACTGGCGGTTATAGCTGAGGTTGAAGTTCACGTTGTCACTTTTTTCGGGACGCAGATCGGTTTTACCGGCTTCCAGGTCTTCATCGCCGAATAGCTCATCGGTGGTAGGCAGACGGTATGCTTTTTCATACGAAAGCTTTGCCTGGAGCCCTTTGATGATGAAGTATGTGCCGGCGGCTCCGTATCCGAATGCGCTGGTATGCCTGTGCATGTCGATGTAATTGCCTACACCGTCTTCGCTTTGCGATACCGGACCTTGGTTATACTGGTTGTAATATTTCCCGAAAGCTGAGAAGTTCCATTTTTCTGTAGGCATCAGGCGGTATGAGAGGCCCGTGATATTCTTGCGTGTGATTTTAGGTATGCTGAAGTCGGAAATCTTCGAACTCCCGTCTACATACGAACGGGTGGTGCGCCGGAAGGTGCTCAAGACGTGATTCAACGTAAATGTATGTGCCGTTCCGATGCGGTAGTTGGCGGTAAAGGTTCCGTTCCAGTTGGTATTCTTTGATTCGTTGTCTTGATACGACTGTTCGCCATGACTTCCGGTGAACTTGCGGTCTCCCAGCCAGTTGTATTTATATGTGGCGGTGTCGATGTTATTTGTAATGTTATGATTATAGTTGGCGGTCAGCATCACATCCAGTCCTTTGGTGAAGAGATTGCGTTTGCTGTATTCCAGTGAAGGAACGAACGAGTGTCCCTTGCGGTGTTTCTCACCAAAGACGATATACTGGTATACACCTGTCTGTATTTCTTTGTAGAAATTAGAGAAGGTGAAACCCAGCATCAGGCGGTCTGCCCATTTTTTGTCTACAAGACCCACTTTCCCGATGATGGCTTCGTTATGAAACTGGTCGTTGAAGCGGCGTACGTGATAGATTTTATTGCGGTCGGTATTTTCTGTTATGCCATCATCGCCGAATTCGGTAATATAGTTGTCGATGTAGTAATCGTTGTCCGAGAAGTTTTGGAAAGCGTTTATTTCATACATCAGTCCGTTGCGGAAGGTTTGTCCGAAGTTGATGTATGATTTGTGCGTATTGAATGATCCATACGAGTACGAAGCGTCCAGATGCCAGCTACGGCGACGCTTGTTGGTCACAATATTGATGACTCCTCCCAAAGCATCGGTACCGAAGCCTACGGGGACCACACCTTTATATACTTCAATACGTTCGGCAAAGTTTACCGGTATGTTGTTGATGTCGAATGCTGTACCAGCACCCTCCTGAGGTACTCCGTCGATGAATATTTTTACATGCTTGCCTGAGAAACCGTCCAGCATCAGTTGCATGTCTGAGCCTACGCCTCCCGATTCGCGCAGTTTCAGTCCGGGCAGTTGGGTCAGGGCATCGCTCAGGCTTTTGGTGGAGTTGTGTAGCTCCCGTGTGTCCAGTGCTACGGCGTTGAATGCCGATTTCTGCACACGGCTCACCCCGTTGGATACTACTACCACTTCATCCAGTTGGTGTGTAGCAGTCTTTAGCACGATGGTCTGCCGGGTACGCTCTTCATTTTTCAAGGTGATTTGTTCTTCGAATGTCTCAAATCCGATGGCGGAAACTACCAATGTATAGGTACCTGCGGGAGCTTTCAGATGATAGATGCCCCGTTCGTTGGTGGTACATCCATAACTGGTGCCTTTCAGATAAACGGTGGCGAAGTCGATGATGCTTTTATCTTCTGCCGAAATGATTTTTCCCGACAGCATGGCTCGTTTTTGTGCCGAAACAGTGAGAGAACACATTAATAAGCAAATTAATGTGAGGACGCAGTGTTTTGTCATTTTTTTATTGTTATTTTTAATGATTCTAATTACGATGCAAAGGTACGGAGTCTGCTTTTGTGCTGCAATCCCCAAAAGTAGGTATTCCGCCTTTGTAATTTGCGTTTGTTTTTACCTACTTTTGGGGGTATTGGTTTTATGAATGTGTTTTTTGTGGGCGAATTTTGGGTTATCTTCGCTTCTGCTTTTCGTCAGATAATCCGCTATTTTCTTCACCATACCAGCTAAAACGCCTCAAAAGCTCATTCTAAATCAGCACACGATAAATTCAAAGTAGTTTTCAGGATAGGAGTTTGTATTTGTTGGTGCTTTTGTTAAAACTATTTAATACTTTGGTTTCTCTTTCTCTATCATTGAACATTCCACTATATTTGCCGCCCGGAAACACTTTTATATTTTTATGGACGAAATTCTTATAATTGTCGGGTTGATAGTACTTAACGGTATTTTTTCCATGTCCGAGGTGGCATTAATATCAGCCCGAAAAACTCGGCTTTCTACAGATGCGAAAAAGGGAAGCAAGGCTGCCGGTGTAGCGCTCAAGCTGGCAAACGACCCCGACCGTTTCCTTTCGACGGTACAAATCGGCATCACCCTCATCGGTATTCTTACTGGTATTTATTCGGGTAATAAAATAGCGAGCGATTTTTCGGATATTTTGGTTTCGTGGGGTATACCTGTGAACTATTCTGCTACTTTGGCGCAGGGAATCATTGTAGTGATTGTCACGTATCTGACCATTATTTTTGGTGAGCTGGTTCCTAAGCGCATTGGGTTAAGCATTGCCGAACAGGCTGCAAAGACTGTTTCGCGTCCGATGAATTTGCTTTCTACGCTGGCATTGCCTTTTGTATGGCTTCTTTCGAAAAGTACGGAACTGATATTTAACCTGTCGGGTATTAAGGAAGCAGACAACAAGGTGACCGAGGAAGAGATAAAATCCATCATTCAGGAGGGAACTGAAGATGGTGAGGTGCAGCCGGTGGAACAGGATATCATGCAACGTGTGTTCTTGTTGGGCGACCTGAAAGTAAGTTCGATTATGACGCACAAGAGTGATATCGTATGGTTGGATACTGATATGGGAGCCGATGAGGTGAAGAAGTTGCTGAGCCAGAAGCTGTACGAATTTTATCCGATAGCCGAAGGCGACCTGGATCACGTGAAAGGCATAGTAAACCTGAAGGACTTGGTATTGCACCTTTACGAGCCTGATTTTAAGTTGGAAGCGCTTATTCACGAGGCTGTTTTTTTCCACGAAAGTATGAATGTATACAAGGCACTTGAGCAGATGAAGGCGCGGAAAATCAGCCGTGCGCTGGTGTGTGACGAGTTCGGTGTGTGCACAGGTATTATTACCTTGCGCGATATTCTGGAAGGTCTGGTAGGGACGATGGATGCTCCGGGTGAGGAACCGGATATTATAAAACGTGTATCAGGTGATGGATGGCTGGTTGACGGACAATGTGCATTGTATGACTTTTTGTGTTATTTCGACCGTCAGGACTTGTTTGAGAATGCCGAATATCATACGCTGGGCGGATTGATTCTCCAGCAGTTGCAACATATTCCTACCAGTGGCGAAACGTTGCAATGGAACGGCTTCCATCTTGAAATTGTGGATATGGACGGTGCACGCATTGACAAAGTGCTGGTTACGGTCTCACCACAGGGTACACAAAATAAATAATCATAATCGGGGCAGAGAAGAAATACAAGAAAAATATTTTCCAGTTGTATATTATCTGTGGTGAAAAAGAAGATGAAAAGGAAACGGAAATACATAACACATTGGTTTTTGTTAGTCTGCATGGTGATGCAGATAGCTTCCGTTTTCCCTCATCATCACCATTCGGAGCTTTTTTGCTTGCATGCCGACCTGGCTACTTGTGCGGGTGAGGATTGTAATACGGCTGGCATGCACCACGAAGGCGATGGTGACCGCCATACATGTACGGTGGGATGTGTTACGCATTTCCAGTGTGCCACGACCGGACATCATCAGGATACAGTGGCTCCCGACTATACATTTTATTCCTTTCTTTATACATTTGCTTACTTGTTGCACTTGGTGTACATGCCCGAAGCGACTTTGCTTTCCGACGGGATGTACATCGAGAACCTGCACACGCAGGATGTAGCCTGCAATACGGGCTTGCGTGCTCCCCCTGTTTGCTGATTTTATTATAGTAGAACAAATGCAACTTAGTTGCCTTAGGGATGCGGTATCTTTGCCGCGTAAAAACAAACGGATAAAATCAGAAACAGATATGAACAGAACAAAAAGTTTATGGATGGGAGCCTTTGCCTTGCTGGCACTGGCTTCGTGTGGGGGAGGAGAGAAGCACGCCCACGGACACGAGGAAGAAACACATCAAGAAGAAGCCGCACACGGAGCTTCGGGAGAGATTGTATTGGCTCCGGAGAAAGCGAAGGCGGCAGGAGTGAAAGTAGAAACCGTAAAGTCAGGCACGTTCCGCCAAGTTATCCCTGCCAGCGGACAGATACTTGCCGTGCAGGGCGATGAGGCGGCGGTAGTGGCAAGTACGGCGGGAGTCGTCTCGTTTGTGCGCCCGCTTACGGAAGGCATGCGTGTAGCAGCCGGAAATGCCGTGCTGAACGTGTCGGGAAGTCGTATTCAGGACGGGGATGCCGTCAACCGTGCACGCATCGCTTACGAAACCGCCAAGGACGAATACGAACGTGCCTCTAAACTGGTAGATAGCCAGATAGTTTCGAGAAAAGATTTCAATGTACTGAAAGAAGCTTATGAAAATGCCCGTGTTGCTTACGAAGCTCTTTCGCCCAGCCATGACGGAAAGGGCGTATCGGTGCAGGCACCCATTTCGGGTTATGTGAAGTCTTGCCTGGTGAAAGAGGGGGATTATGTGACCGTAGGCCAGCCCTTGCTGACGATTACCCAGACACGCCGGTTGAGGTTGCGTGCCGATGTATCGGAGCGTTATTATCCGGCATTGCGCAAGGTGTCTTCCGCCAATTTCCGCACTTCGTATGATGAGCGTGTCTATCGGCTCGATTCGCTGGGCGGACGTCTGCTTTCGTATGGCAAGTCCACCGGCGACACTTCTTATTATATCCCCGTCACGTTCGAGTTTGACAACCGTGGCGAGATGCTTCCCGGAGCCTTTGTCGAAGTCTGGCTATTGTCGGACGGGCGTGAAGGGGTGATTAGTGTCCCTCTTTCGGCACTTACCGAAGAACAGGGCGTAAAGTTCGTTTACGTGCAGATGGATGACGAGTGCTATCGGAAACAGGAGGTAAAGACGGGGCTGGACGACGGCACGCATGTAGAAATCCTTTCGGGACTGAAAGAAGGCGACCGGCTGGTGACTGAAGGTGCCATTCATGTAAAACTGGCTTCGGCAAGCAATGCCATCCCCGCACATACGCACAATCATTGATTTTATTTTTACTACCACAGATTACACAGATTTTAATTAACAATTAATAATTAATAGTGAATCTGTGTAATCTGTGGTGAGGCTAAAAACATAACAAATTTTTTTATGCTGAACAAAATCATTCATTTTTCATTGCAGAACCGCTTGCTGGTGCTGGTGGCATCGGTGCTTCTGCTCATAGGAGGAACCTACACCGCTTTCCATACTGAGGTGGATGTGTTCCCCGACCTGAACGCGCCCACGGTGGTGGTGATGACCGAAGCCGGGGGAATGGCGGCGGAAGAAGTGGAACAACTCGTCACCTTCCCCATCGAGACCGCGGTCAACGGTGCTACGGGTGTACGCCGGGTGCGCTCTTCTTCTACCACCGGTTTCTCGGTGGTATGGGTAGAGTTCGACTGGGATACCGATATCTACCTTGCCCGCCAGATTGTATCCGAAAAACTTGCTACGGTGGGCGAGAGCCTGCCTGAGAATGTGGGCAATCCTACACTGGGGCCCCAGTCGTCCATTCTGGGTGAACTGCTGATTGTAGGGCTTACCGCCGACAGCACTTCGATGCTCGACCTGCGTACGCTTGCCGACTGGACCATCCGTCCGCGCCTGCTCTCTACCGGAGGCGTGGCACAGGTGGCGGTATTGGGAGGCGATATCAAAGAATACCAGATTCTGCTTCATCCTGAGCGGATGAAACATTACGGCGTTACGCTGGGCGAGGTGATGGAAGTGACCCGCGGGATGAACCAGAATACCAACGGAGGTGTCATTTATGAATATGGCAACGAGTATATTGTGCGCGGAGTGGTGTCTACCGAAGATGTACAGGAAATGGCACGTGCGGTGATTAAGACCGCAGGAGGCGTTCCCATTGTGCTGGAAGATGTGGCGGATGTGCGCATCGGTGCCCAGCAGCCCAAGCTGGGACTGGCATCGGAGAAAGGGAAACCTGCCGTACTGATTACCGTGACCAAGCAACCCAATACGGGCACCATCGAACTGACCGAAAAGCTGGAAGCCGCCCTGAAAGACCTGCAGAAGAACCTTCCGCCCGATGTGCGTGTATCCACCGATACGTTCCGCCAGTCGCGCTTTATCGAAAGTTCCATCAGCAACGTGCAGCATTCGCTCTACGAAGGGGCGATATTCGTAGTTATCGTGCTCTTCCTTTTCCTTGCCAATGTGCGCACCACGGTGATTTCGCTCGTTACGCTTCCCTTGTCTTTGGTGGTAGCTGTTTTGGTGTTGCATTACATGGGGCTGAGCATCAACACCATGAGTCTGGGCGGTATGGCGATAGCCATCGGTTCGCTGGTAGACGATGCCATCGTAGACGTGGAGAATGTATGGAAGCATTTGCGCCAGAACCGGATGCTTCCGGCAGGCGAACGCCGCCCGGTGCGGGAAGTGGTGTTCAACGCCTCGCGCGAGGTGCGTATGCCCATTCTCAACTCTACGTTGATTATCATTGTGAGCTTCGTGCCCCTGTTTTTCCTGAGTGGCATGGAGGGGCGGATGCTGGTGCCGTTGGGCATCGCTTTCATCGTAGCCTTGTTTGCTTCTACGGTGGTGGCACTTACCCTTACGCCGGTACTTTGCAGTTATTTGCTGGGAGGCGGAAAGAAGGAAGGATTGCCTCGCGAAGCTTTCCTTGCCGTGTGGCTCCGCAAGTATTACGCACGGGCACTGGAGTGGGCATTGGCTCACAAGCGGAGCGTACTGACGGGTACCGTTGCTCTTTTTGTGGTGGCACTGGGCTTGTTCTTTACTCTGGGACACAGCTTTCTGCCCTCGTTCAACGAAGGTTCGTTCACCATCAATGTCAGTTCCTTGCCGGGCATTTCGTTAGAAGAGTCCGATAAGATAGGGCGGCAGGCAGAGGAAATCCTGCTTTCCATTCCCGAAATACAGACCGTGGCGCGCAAGACGGGGCGTGCCGAGCTGGACGAACATGCGCTGGGCGTGAACGTGTCCGAGCTGGAAGCTCCCTTCGAACTGAAAGACCGCTCGCACCGGGAATTGCTCGACGAGGTACGCCGCAAGCTTTCGGTCATTACCGGAGCCAATATCGAGATAGGCCAGCCCATCAGCCACCGCATCGATGCCATGCTGAGCGGCACGCAGGCGAGCATCGCCATCAAGCTCTTCGGGGATGACCTGAACCGTATGTTCGCTTTGGGAAATCAGATTAAGGATGCCGTGAAAGACGTAGAGGGCATTGCCGACCTGAACGTGGAGCAACAGATTGAGCGTCCGGAGCTGAAAATCGTCCCCCGGCGTGAAATGTTGGCGAAGTACGGCATCTCGCTGGCACAGTTCAATGAGTTTGTCACGGTGAATATGGCGGGCGAGACCGTGTCGCAAGTGTACGATAACGGCAAGGCATTCAACCTTGTGGTGCGTGCCAGCGAAGACAACCGTGGCTCTATCGAACGCATCCGTGACCTGATGATAGACGATGCCGAAGGACGGAAAGTGCCCTTGAGCTATGTGGCGGATGTGGTGTCGTCAATGGGTCCCAACACCATCAACCGGGAGAACGTGAAACGTAAAATCGTCATCTCCGCCAATACCAGCGGGCGCGACCTGCGTAGTGTGGTAGACGATATCCGCAAGCGGGTAGACGATGAAATCCGCCTGCCCGAAGGGTATCATATCGAGTATGGCGGGCAGTTCGAAAGCGAGCAAGCCGCCAGCCGCACCTTATTGCTTGCTTCGTTGATGAGCATTGTGGTGATATTCCTGTTGCTCTATGTCCAGTTCAAGAACGGGGTGCAGAGTGCCATTATCCTGCTCAACCTGCCGCTGGCATTGATAGGAGGCGTGTTTGTGCTGCTTTGCACCACGGGCGAGCTGAGCATCCCTGCCATCATCGGGTTCATCTCGCTCTTCGGCATTGCCACCCGCAACGGTATGTTGCTTATCAGCCATTACAACTTGTTGCGCGAAGAGCAGGGCATGGGCTTGCGCGAGTGCATTGTCCACGGTTCGCTGGACCGTTTGAATCCGATTCTGATGACCGCCTTGTCATCGGCATTGGCCTTGATTCCGCTTGCCTTGCGCGGCGATTTGCCGGGCAACGAAATACAGAGTCCGATGGCGAAAGTCATCTTGGGAGGCTTGCTCACATCGACCTTCCTCAATGCCTTCATCGTCCCCATCGTGTACGAACTGATGCACCGGAAAGAAATGAAGAATGAAAAATGAAAGGTTGAAACGCAGATTCACACAGATTGACGCAGATTATTTTATTTACAATTTTTCGATTGACAAAGTACGATTTAGGGCAAAATAGTAAATTGTAAATAATCCAATAGTCAATAAAAATAATTTGTGGAAATCTGCGTGAATCTGCGTTTCAAAAACATCAATCCATAAGAAATAAATCAAATGAAATACATTACATTAGCCATAGCCTGCCTTGCGATAGCGCCGATGCAGGCACAAACCATAGACGAAGTGCTCCGGCAGGTGGAGCAGAACAACAAGGAGCTTCAGGCACAACGGCAAAGCACGCTCGCCTCGAAACTCGAAGTGCAGGCGGAAAACAACCTCGAAGACCCTTCGGTGGAATACAGCCCGTTCTACACCCGGGGCATCACCGGCATGTCCAGCTCCGAACTGGTCGTGACACAAGGCTTTGATTTCCCTACGCTTTACGGTGCACGCCGCCAGTCGGGCAAGTGGAAGCAGGCGGCTCTCGACCGCAGGCAACAGGCGGCACGCCGCGATATCCTGCTCAGTGCCAAGAACCTTTGCCTCGACCTGATAATGCTCAACCAGCAACACGCCTTGCTGGAGGAGCGGGCGAAGAATGCCGGCGAGCTGCTTGCCCTCTTCGAGAAACGCCTGGAAGAAGGCGATGCGGGCATCCTCGAAGTGAACAAAATCAAAATGGAACGGATGAGCGTGCAGACCGAAGTGGCGCAAAACAATGCCGCCCACCGCACCGCACTCCAGCAGTTGCTGGCAATGAACGGAAACATGCCCTTGGAATTTACAGCAGACACCTATCCCCACGTGGAGGAACTGAAAGACTGCAATGCCTTTTACGATGAGGTGATGGTTACCGATGCCGGTTTATTGGCGGCAGATGCCGATGCGCGTGCCGCCGAGAAGGAGCTGAAGGTGAACCGCCAGAGCTGGTTGCCCAAAATAGAGGTCGGCTACAGGCGCAACACGTCGCTTGACGAGAAAAGCAACGGTTTCCTGATAGGTGGAAGCCTGCCCTTGTTTTCCAACCGGAAAAAAGGAAAAATAGCCCGCTTGCAAGTGGAGAGTACCCGCCTGGCGCTGGACAATGCCCGCCTGCAAGCGGCGGCAGACGTGCATGCCCGTTTCAACGAAATGCAGCAGTTGCGCGAGGCGATGCAGGCGTACGATGTCGTCCTGATGCACCGCACCCTGGCTTTGCTCAACGAAGCCGTAAAGGCGGGCCAGCTCTCCATCATCGAATTTTATACCGAGGCAGACAACATCTACCGCAACCTTCAGGCATACATCGAGCTGGAGAACCGGTACCAGAAGCTGATGGCGGAGATTTACAAGAACAGACTTTGAGAATGAAGAATCTTTTTTGAATGAAGAATGAAGAATCGCTTCGCCCGCATGGAATTCTTCATTCTTCATTTTCTACGCCTTGAACTTCAGTTTTTGATAATTGTTATTTGTAACAATTGTAACGTAACGGCGGAATACCCATTGCCTCTATTTACAATAGAAGATTACCGATTATTCCATGCTCAAATATTTAAGCGTTCCCTCAAAATAGAACTCTCCATACATCGGGGAAATTCCAGATATATCTCCTCCGTCAAAAAGAACTAAACGAGGTATTTCGATGATGCAGTTATTTCCTGATTTGCGGATGCTCATATTGTCTGGTTGATATTGGTCATTGAAATATGGTGTAGTGTTAAAGTTGCGGTACTCTGGTGTATCTTCCCAGTCTTCGATAGATAGGTTCACAAAATACCCTTCCATTCCGTCCCAGCCGGGTCTATCTGTACTATATTTCCATGAGCCTTCCAGCGGTGAAACCAAACCCGTTTCTGCATGAAAGCTTATTACCAACCAGTTGATGTATTGAGTGGGTGGTGTCATGATGTTTGCGTACAAATCGTAATCGCAAAACTCAATGGAATAATTTCCTTCTCCTAAGTTACAAAAATAAGCGTAAGTATATTCTACCGTATTGTTTCCATATACCAGCCGACAAGATTCCACGTTACTTTCACCACTTGTGCCTGGATTGTCAGGCTCTTCTGTCTCTGTGCCGTCTTCCCAAGGGTTGATGTCGCCTGTGAACGTCACGATTTGCCCGCTTTCGTTTCTGCTCAAAATCAATTCCACTTGTTTTCCAGATGTTAGTGTCACGTCTTGTGCCAAGTTGACGGAGGTACCATTGCTTCCAAAATAAAGGATGCCGATATCGCTTCCTGCCTCGAAAGTTTGCGGAGGGAGGATTGCTTTGAATGCCAATGTACCGTCATCAGCACAACGTACATTTTGTCTGTTCCCGTTTGTTGTGAAAGCTAAGGCATTCAAGTCTACGTCTACTGAAGTTTGAGGGCTATGTACTTCGAACGTGGGAGTCCCCGACGGCCAGTTGTCGCCCTGCAGGCGTATGATGAGCTTAGATAACCGGTGGCTGAATTTGAGAGACACTTCCGCTGCATCTGTCGCTTCTGTACTTGCCGTCAGCAGATCGCTTTGTGTATATCCTGCTCCTTGTTGGTCTGTCTGTACCGTAAATGTAAACTGGTTTCGGACATTGCTCGAATAAGGATATACTGCATGATAATATACTTTTGCTCCTCCTTGAGGTTGCTCAATGCCGTTTGTCGATGTGAATTGGGCTCCATCATAGACGTATTGCACATTGTCGGCATAGTTCCCTAAAGAAACAATTACTCCTTTTTCATCGTTTCCATTCGACAGAACACCGAATACACTGATCGCATCACCTGCATCGAAGTGTGTGTCAGTTGCTCTTGCTAAAGGGCTGATGTTTGCATTGAAATGGACTTTGTTTTCTACTTGCGGTAAATTTGGGTCTTCTTCGCCTTCATTGTTGCTACACGCACCTACCATAAAAGGTAAGGCCATTAAAAATACAGAATAAAGTTTTTTCATAAGCATTTCTTTTTGATTTGTTCAAATATACAAATCTATACATGCTTGCACAAATAAAGAAAAGGACGTTTTGTCTTATCTTTGCTTTTTGAATGGCTATATGGAGAAAAATAGTGACTATCAAGATAAGAATTCCGCATAACCAATATTTGGATGAGGGTAGCCCGCCCGAAAGCATCCATAGTTCGTAAAAAGAGGATGTCTCAAAATAAAATTCAACATTCTTTTATCTTCTTATAGTCAATCAGAAATAAAATGCGAAAAACATTTGTCATACTGGTAACGAAGTGAAGCATCTCGGATGCACCCACGTGGATGTCTACGAGATCCTTCACGTTCGTTCCCTT
>UMEP01007504.1_pt1 | contig 46048 bp, 48 predicted proteins | sample 1964771 | NCBI WGS metagenome assembly UMEP01 (sample SAMEA4836022, study PRJEB28245) | human gut metagenome | biome: gut microbiome; material: fecal sample | place: Denmark | collected 2008 | reverse complement strand
AATACGGCAGCCGTCTCTTCGCTGTTTGGCAGCCGCAGCATAAACGCCACAGCCAACCGCTCTAACTGGTCAACCGTGATGTCCTACCTGAAATCACAGCCGTCCTTCCTCGGACTGAAGCAGGACAGGTTCACCATCCTTCTGCCCAACGGCCAGCCGGACTATACGGTCGAGTTCGTCAATGGGCAACAGGTCAGAAAAGTCAGGGTCAACCGTCCAAAGGCACTTTGTTTTGACTACTTGCAGCTGAAAGAAGCCTTCGGGCTTGACCTCGAAACGGAAGTTGTTACAGACTCACAAGAGTTACAAGATGACCTTTTGTAAATAAATGGCAATCTATAGTCTAAAAGATTTTGTTTTCTATACCAAATTCAAAAGAAAACTTGTATTTTTGCAGAAAATCCGCAAATAATCAAGTTAAATATATGATTTTAGAGTTTTGTGTAAGCAACTACCTTTCCATCAAGGATGAGCTGAAAATATCCTTTGTAGCAACATCTCTCAAAGAATCTCTGCCTGATGCCAATGACCTTGTTCCCATATCAGGAGCAGGAGTGTCGTTGGTTCGCAGTGCCGTGATATACGGAGCAAATGCTTCCGGTAAAACCAATGTGTTGAAGGCCGTTGCCTTCTACAAGCATTTCATCATGGACTCGTTCAAGAACAGCCAGGCCGGTGAAGCCATCGACGTAGAGAATTTCCGCCTGAATGCGACTTCGGTCAAAGGGCCCACTACTATGGAAGCCACCTTTACGGACGGGACTTCCATTTACCGCTATGGCTTCGAGGTGGACTCTAAAGCGGTGCGTGCCGAATGGCTTTACCGCCGAATAAATAAGAAGCGGGCAAAGGAAGTGGAGATTTTCTACCGCGAAGGTGAGACCACCACCGTTCATCCAAAGAGTCCGCTGATTCAGGATTTGGTGAATAAAAAAATGGTGCGCGGCAATGCGCTGCTCCTTTCAACTGCCGCCCAGTTCAATGAGCCGACGGCTGTCAATGTCCTGCACTGGCTGAGTGACACACAAGTCCTGTTCTGCTGTGAGGACGAAAAGCTGTGGGCACAGGCTATTAAACATCTTGATGATGAAAATGTCCGCGACAGGATCACCCGCTTCGCACGGTATGCCGATTTGGGAATAGAGAGCATCACCAAGATAGATAACCGCATCGTGAGCAACCACCGCCAATATGACGATGAAGGACGTGAGGTGAATAATGTAGCGTTTTCTTTCAACGGCAATGAATCGGAAGGGACAATCAAATATTTTTCACTGTCCTATCCGATAATAGACGCTTTGGATAATGGTAAACGTCTCGTAGTAGATGAACTTGACTCAAAACTGCACCCTTTGCTTGTACGCAAAATAATTACCTTGTTTAATTCGTCTGAAACCAACCCGAAAGGGGCGCAGTTGCTTTTTACGACTCACGATACCTTCCTGCTCGGTGCCGGGTTGTTCCGCCGCGACCAGGTATGGTTCACCCAGAAGAACTGTTTCGGGGCTACCGAAGCCTATTCACTTGCAGAATACAAGGTTCGGGGCAATTCGCCATTTGAAAAAGAGTATCTGCAAGGCAAGTTCGGGGCAACCCCTATCATAGGTGATTTGGAGGCAATCTTTAATCCGGAGGACTGAGTATGGCAAGACAAGGGAAAAAAGACCACCGTACAGCCGACATTACCCGTCGGCAAGGCATAAGGATTGTCAAGCAGTCTTTCTTGATTGTATGCGAAGGGGTGCGTACAGAACCCGAATATTTCAAATCGTTCCGTATCACGACCGCAACGGTTAAGGCTGTCGGTCAGGCGATGAACACGGTAAGTCTTGTGAACAAAGCCATCAGCATCCGCAACGCCGACGAAAAGAAGAAACGCAGTTATGACCAGTGTTGGGTAGTCTTTGACAAGGATGATTTTCCGGCAAAGGATTTCAACCAAGCCATACAGCTTGCCCGTAAGAACGGATTTCATGTGGCGTACAGCAATCAGGCGTTTGAATATTGGTTCTTGCTGCACTTCAATTTGTACAAAGGACCTTTACACAGGAACAGCTATGCCGGGATGCTTTCCAAATTTATAGGAATGCCGTATTCCAAGAACGAGGGTTTCGGTGCCGTAATGTATAATAGGTTGGTCACTTTACAGCAACAGGCCATCAAGAATGCAAAAACTGTGTTGGCTGAAATTTCAAAGGGAAATCCAGCTATGGAAGAGTCTTCCACAACCGTACATTTGCTTGTAGAGGAATTAAACAAATATATTTAAGACATTCTATAAAGGAAACGATAAGACTCGCCATTTTCAGACTTTTTATAATCCAGACACTTGTTTCTCAAATCACAAATGCCTGGATTTTTCTTTCGCAAGCTATAATGGCATGACTCACCTCATAGTTATGAAATACTAAGGATTAGTGAGATATATAATACACAAACTTAGCGAGCAAGAAGAATAAAAAAATAATATGCACACATTTCGGGGATGACAACGTTGACAAACGATAAGTTTCATCATATCAATTACTTCCATGAAAAAGTATGCGTTGACAAACGTTGACAAGCGTTGACAGATTTGGGAAAATCAGAAAATCCATAGTCAAGTGTTGACAAATCACGGCATATCTATAATTATATCTTTATTATTAAAAGGAAAAGATAAATTATTGTATTATAGGCACTTGCATAAAAGTGTTTTTGAGCTTCCATGCCCCTGTCAACCTTGTCAACGCTGTCAACCCTGAAATACATGCCTCTTTCTGTCTGCGTAAAATTTTCTGCCCGATTTATTTGCCATTTTCATCTTATCAGCCGCTTTCTGAATACGATGAAAATACCCGACCCGGCATACAAATTCCCGAATATTCCAAGCAACTCCTTCATTCTCCAATGTTTGACGTATTGCAAGGCATCCGGACAGCCTGTACCTTTATGGCAAAAACATTAAATCATGGACTTACGCAGGTTATTTTGGAAAATCATGCCGGAGCATACATATTCAGTACGCGAGGCCGCACATTACCTCGGCATTCACCGTTGCACCATCTATGCCTATATAAGCCATCCCGATAAGCCGCTGCCTTTTTGCCGTACTGAGACAAACCAAAGGCTCCGCTTTCTTGGCGAAGACCTGATATGGTTCAAAAAAACGGGTTTTCCCAAGAAAGGGCGCAAGCGCAAGAACTCCGGGCGGTGACGCATCTTATAGATATGTTGCCGATAATTATGGCAAGATGCTTCCCCCTATAAATTCAAGGAAAGCACAGGCAAGCAGCCATACTTCTGTCCGTATGCCGTCCATGTCCGCTACAGCCAAGCTGAACATAGACGGTGACACTATGCCGGACTTCACCATCCATTCCCGGGCACAGGCTTTCGGGTCGATTGCATCCACCAATGATATTATCTCGGCGGCAAGGCTTTTAGCCCTGCAGTCTTTCATCTCGACTGTGAAATCAAACTGCATTCCGCTTCTCATATACTGTCGGAAGCTGGCACACTTTGTGCCGTCCGGTTCTTCCCTGACCGATGCTTTCCAGCCGTTCATGGCGGCTATGTGTATGATGTCCTTGTCCGTCATTTATTAAACATTTTTGAGTATTTCCAAAATACACATGCTTACATTGAAGCACGACAAGTCCGGCCATATCCGTAAGGAATACAGCCGGTTCTTTCCTGACCGTCTGTCTCATGCAATCTTTCTGACCGCTTTTAACAACTCGTACACCATTTCTTCCGCCTCCTCCATGTCGGCGATGATGTCCTTGAGGTGGTAGGGAGCGCCACGCTGCCCATGGCCGTCCGGTCCAATCCACAGGCTCGCCTCATAGTCGGGGTCGAAACCTTCGTAATAGTCCTCTATCTCATCTGCCAGGCTGTCGATGCTGCCTCCTGTCATGGATGCCGTGAAATAGAAGTCCTGCCCTGCGGGCGTGAATTTATAGAACTCGAAAATGGTGCTGTTCCCTTGCCTGTCGGCACGCACTTCCCATCCGTCTGCCTCGCCGCACCTCATTACTGCGTCAATGTTGATATTCGTATTCATTGTCTTGGCTGTTTGTTTCAGCCGTGACCGTGAAAGCCACGGCTGACGGGTTAGTTAATGTTCAATGTTCAAATCCGGCAAGAAACCGTTGCAGGCGGTAGTCCTGCAAATTCTTCAGCTTCGTTGGCCGGAAGTTTTCCTGCTGCCTTACCTGCAACTTGCCCATGCCTTGTGCCGTAAGGTCAAGCGTCACGTCCGAAAGCTCGTTGAGCGAGACATAGCCGTACTCGTCCTCTGCAAGTCCTACCACAATGCCGAACAGGACTGTATCATTGCCCTGTACTTCTCCCTCAAGTATGAACCAACGTATCGCACCAAGTGCGAAGATGGCCACGCAGACGGCTTCTTTTCCCATGCCGTCCTGCGAGTAAAGGGGATAGCCTTTCAAGGCTTCCTCCAACCGGTGTGTCATCAGCCTGCACATGTCAGCAAAGTTTTATATCGTCCACGTACACTTCTATCTCCGCACCGCTTGTCAGCCTCACGATGAAGCCTGTATCCGTCAGTGCAACCACAATCCCGTGATGATAGCCACGCCACGGCCTAATCAGTTCACATTCCCTGCCGTATTCGGGAAAATCAGTATATCCTGCCATATTCATCTGTTTTTAGGTTGTTACACTATTTCTGTTTCTTTTATAGTCTGGGTCATAGACAAGCTCCTTTTCGACAAGCGTGCCGTATGCTTCCGCCGCCACACGTGATGCCCACTCGTTGCGGTCGTCATAATAGCCTTTGCGGTAGTTGTGCGCCAGTTGGCGCATGAAGCCGATGAACACCTTGAACATCTGTTGCTGGAGGTAGCGGTGCGCTCTTGACAGTTCCCTGCCGGTGTCATCTGCCGAACGCATCCGTCCGTTGACGAAGTACTCAAACTCTTTGGCAAACTCCTTGTCCTGTTTGGATATTGCCTCTCCTGAAAAATTCTGATAGTCCATAATAACTTGTTTTGATGTCATACACTTGCCTGATAATAGATTTGTGGTTCGGCCGATACATTGTAGATGTAACTGCCGCAACGTACCAAAAGGCAGTCCTTGCCGTAATACAGCCTTTTCATGCCTCTTACGCTCCCGGTACGGTGGAAGTTCGGGAAGCGGTCGATGCCGACCCTCCGCCCTTGTTCGATTGTCATTCTTCTTACACGCATAATCCGATGTTTTTAATGTTGTAGGTTTCAATTCTTTTCCCTTTTGTGAAACCCTTTGGGGCTTCGTGGCCGGGAAAGCCGTTTTCCGTGCGGAGTTCCACTGCGGACAAGAGGGAGGATAAGACAGGTGTGAGGCGAGAGAGCGCGGACGGAATGCCCAAATTTCCAAGGCACGCGGAAATTTGCGGAAGGCTGCCGTCAAGCCCTCCCGCCGAAAGCGCAGGCGGCACTTGGCGTTCCTCCCGTCCGCAGTATGTTTGCACGGGAAAACGTCTTCCGGACATGATGCCCGACGGCTTGCAATCAAAAGAACAGGCATTAAATGAACAAAGTCATCCAAATACCGCCGCCAATGTGGGGACTTCGCAGACAGTTGAGTGAAACGGAGCGCAAGAAGTTCCCTCTTTGGCGGAGGATATGGTATTGCCTTATGTAGTAAAAAGACACCGGCCATGTTGCTTGGTGTCAAGGACACGGAGCAGACAGGCCGGAAACGATATCCTCCTAAATCCAATTAAATCCCTAATTCTCCAATGTTTAACGTATTGCAGGCATCATGTCTTGCCACTACCTTTATGGCAGGCCGGGGATAAATGCGGTCCCGACATATAATAAATGTGCCGGCACAATGCCCAGCCTTTCCAATACACGGCTTTTCGGGATGCAGAAGACCGCATATTGCGCTCCAAAAGATAACCTTTGGGAATGAAAAGGCCACTTTTTGCAAGACGGCTTGTCGGCATACAAAAATCCGCCGGCCGTTTTTTATAAAACGGATAAAAAACATTGGACTATGACATCTATAAAACTGAAGTTCAGGCCTTCGACAAGGCCGGGCAGGGAAGGCTCCTTGGTGTTCCAACTGATACACGGGCGCTCGGTGCGCAGGATAACGGGCAAGTATAAAATCTTCGCCGAGGAATGGGACGGAAGGGCAGGGCGGATATTGCTGCCGTCACCGTCATCGCCCCGCTACGCTTTCCTCGTTTCGTTGAAGGACGAACTGCAATGGGAACTTGACAGGCTCAGGCGGATGGTGGAGGAGCGCGAAAAAACAACGGGCACGGTAAGCCTTGATGAAATCACGGCAGCCTTTTCGCCCGATACAGACACGCCGGACAGCGTGTTCAACTTCATCCGCAGCCGGATACGGCACAAGAGGCAGCTTGGCAAGGTGCGTTCGGCGGAAACGTACCGTTCGATGCTAAACAGTCTCATGCGTTTCCGTAAGGGTGCCGACCTGACATTCGGCATGGTGGACGGCGGGCTTATGGAGCTATACGAGGCGTGGATGCAAGGATGCGGACTGACGCGCAACACCACCTCTTTTTATATGCGCATCCTGCGCACTAACTACAAACTGGCGGTAGAAAAGGAGCTTACGCCCGACCGGCACCCGTTCAGGCACGTCTACTGCGGCATGGACAAGACCGTGAAAAGGAGCATACCTTTCAGCGACATCAAGAAGATAAACGACCTGGATTTGTCGCGGAAGCCAAGCCTTGACTTCGCGAGGAACATGTTCATGTTCAGCTTCTGCACGCGCGGAATGTCATTCGTCGACATGGCGTACCTGAAGAAAACCGACCTTGACGGCGGCTGCCTGACTTACCGCCGCAAGAAAACGGGGCAGCTTCTGACGGTGGAATGGACATGGCAGATGCAGGCAATCATTGACAAGTACAAGCCTAACGCCACAAGATACCTACTGCCCATAATCACACGCGAGGACGGGAGCGAGCGCAGGCAGTACCAGAACATGATGAGGAAAACCAACAGGCTGCTGAAAGACATCGCACGCCTGGCAGGACTGCCGCTGCCGTTGTCGATGTACTATACCCGCCATTCATGGGCTACAATCGCCCGGGGCAGGGCCGTTCCGCTTGCCGTCATAAGCGAGGCCCTCGGTCACGATTCGGAAACGACAACACAGATATACCTCGACTCGATAAAGTCAAGCGAAGTGGACAAAGCAAACAGCATGATTCTGGAGGGTCTCTGACGCAAAAATTTGTTGCACGAAAATGGACTTCTCCTATTATGAGATGGATATTCTTGTGAAACAACTGAATGTCAATAGCTTACACGGGCTTCACTAAAATATTCCGTCAACAATTTGCCAAAACCGTTGACGCTTCATAAAAAATATATGCAAATAAATACGCCAAACCGCTTGATGTTTAATTATTTTTTCTACCTTTGCAACAGAATATCCATCTCATAATAGGAGACGGACAAAAATCCGTCATGAAAATCAATGCCAACACAAACGCTATTATGAGTAGTGACGGAGATGGAACAATCTTATGGATTTAAGAGAAGTCGACAGCCAAACTTTTGTAACTGCTTGTTATCGTGTAATTTACGATAGCTCGCAGGATTAGAAGAAATGCCCTTGCCTGAAAACATGAACGAATCACGACAGCAAGACAAAGACGGTTTTTCGACAAAAAAGGAGGGCCCGTCGGACGGAAATGACCGTCTTCAATGGTTCGTCATGCGCGACCTGAAACGGCGGAATGCCAGGCTGCCGGCCTACAAGCTGTTTGATAACTTGAAGATACGGTTCTTCACACCGATGGTGTGGAAACTCGTGACCCGGCACGGCAAGCGCGTCAAGGAAGAAGTACCTTTCATTCAGGATCTGCTTTTCGTACACGGCACACGCCAAACCGTTGACCCTGTTGTGGAAAAGTACGGCACAGTGCAGTACCGCTATGTGCGCGGTGGCTACAAAGTGCCGATGACGGTGAGGGAAGCCGACATGCAACGCTTCATCCATGCCGTGGAATCTACCGAGAATCCACGTTATTACAAGCCTGAGGAAATAACACCCGACATGGTCGGACGGAAAGTGCGCATCGCTGACGGTCCGCTGGACGGCTACGAAGGACATCTGCAGAAGATACAGGGCGCACACGCTAAGCGGCTGTTCGTGGAAATACCCAACCTCCTTGCCGCCGCCGTTGAGGTGCAGCCTGAATACATACTGTTTTTGTAAGTTGACAAGTTACAAGGTACAAGTAGACGAGGAGATTAGCATTGAGGTTGCAATCCAATACCTTTAAGTGTACAATCTTACGACCTATAACTGTAAATCCGTAAAACCTTATACCCTCCCAACCCCATAACCGCACACGCATGTACACGACAGAGCAATTCAAATCCAAATGGAAACGCCTTCACCATCCGTCCATGAACGTGGACGGTGACGTGGCTTTCTTCTATCATCTGTACGGCAGACTGTACCGTCTTGTCGGGCAGGAAGCCAGGTGCTTCGACAGCCATAGAATCTTTCCATTCCTGCTCTATATAGAGAATACCGTCGCCGTCGGACTTGACGGCGTTTACGAATACAGGTACCGCTGCGTAGGCAACGTGGAGAGCCGCTGGTGTAACGGATTTGAAATGAGTATCAATGCCGGCACCGAAGTCCACAACCTCATAGGCAGGGCTGTGGCCGACACTAAGTACAGCGCGCTCAGGCAATGGATAGTTGAAAGCGTGCTGTCGGATGATTTCTCCCGTTTGAGTGAAATGCTGGCATGGTTTGCCCGCAAGGACAGAATCCTGCGGTCTGTCTTTCCTGACCTGCGTTTCCGCAAGGCGATGTTCATGTGGCTCACCGGAAGCAGACAGGCAGCCCACAAGATGCTGTGGGCTGATCTCGCTTTCAACTGGCGTGACAAGCGTGGTTTTTCCCTGGCGGATACCATAGCCAAAGAGTTCCGTTATGAAACTTCCTTTGTGGAAGAAAAAGATAAGGTCTTACTGAAAGAGGTGGCAAAGACACTCGATGCAATCCATGCCGAACGGCTGGATACTTATATGGTTGTCGGGCAAAAGGATGAGCGCACGTTCACCTTACGCCACAGGGATGGTCGTGTGTTCCATGACGTTATTTTCTCCACACCCGTTTCCAAAGACATGACAAGCCGTTATCTTGCCACCCAGCTCGTAACTTATAACAGCAAAACATACATAAACAGTTCTGCTGTTTGGCTTAACGAGGAAGTCCTGCCGATGTGGAACGGCGAAGCCGTATGGAATGACATCCTGAAGAAAGAACAGGATGCGGCAAGACAAACTTACTTTACCACTGTGTTCGGCAAGCGGATTTGCCTTTACGATGACCTATACACCGTGCCGACAGACCCGGAGGAAGCCTATTATGCCGACATTGGTATATATTTTGACGAACCGAATATCTTTGATTTCTTTGGAGGCAAGCCTAACGGCAGGGTAATCTATTTTGGCGGCTGACAGACAAGGTAAAATTTAATAAATAGTGGATAGTAACAGAAAGAAGAATATGCAGACGGCAGCCATGCCCGTTCCAGCACGAAAGAGAAACGGAGGAAGTTTCGGTTTCATAGCTTACGCCAACTCCTGTGTTGAGAAACTGCGGGACGAGGGGCGTTACGATGCGGCCTATAAGTTGAAAATGTACCTCAGGAGGTTCATTGCCTATTTAGGCAAGAATGAGGTTCCTTTCAAGGACTTCGACGCTTTGCTGATGCGCAACTACCACACGTGGCTGAAGAACCAAGAGTTGGGACGCAACACAATCTCCCTCTATATCCGCAACCTGAAGCGGGTTTACAAGCTTGCCGTAAACGATGGTCTTGCCGCAGACATCAATCCTTTTGAAGGCTTGGACGTGAGCTACCACGTCAAGAAATACAGGAACGGCCTGACGCTCGACGAAGTTAAACGCCTGCGCAGTCTGGACTTGAGCGGCGAGCCACGGCAGATCGTCTTCGCCCGCGACATTTTCCTGTTCACGGTCTATACCAAGGGCATGAAGAGCGACGACATCTTCCGCCTGACAAAAGAAAACGTCAGGGACGGTCGGCTCACCTACCGGCAGCACCTCACCGGCAAGGAAATCTCCATGCCGTGGGAGCCTCCGATGCAGGAAATAGCTGACCGTTACAAACGGAAAGGCTCGACCCTCCTCTTTCCCGTCATCACGGCAAAATCCCCACGCGAGCAATGGAAGCAGTACGATGGCATCCTGCACCGCATCAATTACAGCCTGAAGAAGCTGGGCGAGATGATGGGTCTCGGTTATCCGCTGAACCTGACAGTCGCAAGGCATTCATGGGAGAGTATGACGAAAAGCATAAACGTAAGCGACATACTGTGAAGTTGACGAGGTGTCATTTAGAGTGAAAAACAATGATGGCGGCTTTCACGGCACTGCCGTTTTGCAACGTTTATCGGTGAAAACCGTGTCGGCTGCCATCATTTAGTAGGTGACATGATGCTTGAAAGAAGAATATTAGAAAGAATAAACTATGGTCATTCTTAAGCAACTACCTTTTATTGATATCCTTTTCTCCATGCAGGAAATAGCGGAATTGGACACTTTGGCCAATCTGAAGAAGCACTTGGCTGTACTGCACAGCAGGGTTCCATCCAGCTATCGCAAGGCGGATTATGTCATGACCATCCACGCCATGTTTCTCACTTACCCCATGAAGCTGGTCAATGCTTTGCCTGGAAAAGAACAGGAAGCTATTGCCAAGCTGATGTGCATGAAAGCCAATGAATCTCTAACTTGGCCTCTGAAGGAAGACGAAGAACTGGTGATGCAGACCCTCCACTTAGTCATCTCCTACGAAGACGGAAAACAATGGCGACTCTATATGCCCGACTGTATCCGTCAAGATACTGATGCAGGCATTCAATGCTGAGCTTATGAATATGCTTTGCAGAATGTAATGAACTATCATTCTTTCAAGCAAGGAACAGTTGTTATTTTATCTTGAATAAATGGCAAAGTATCCAAGGATAAATACTTCAAGTATTCTTGAATACTTAGGCAAGCGTCCTTACTTTATTAAAATTACCAGTTTTGTCCTCTGAAAAGAAGAGAAATATAGTCAGCACATGAACAACAAGCCACGCACAGACATTGAACTGACTCCATTGAAAGTGGAAATCGAATCCGTTTTCAGCGAACGGAATATTGACGATGATTGCGACACCATAGCACGACTGCTTTCACCTTATCGGAAACTGGTTCATGAATCATTAAATCAAGGCGACTATACAGAAGCCGTAACCACACTGCTCGAAATACTTGAAAGCCTCACTTATCACTTCGTGAAAGACGAACATTATGACTATTTCGATGACATGTATAGTCCGGATTATGTTTGTCAAGATATGGTGAAGGCAATCATTGATGCAATCAAGAGAGGAAACGTTCCAGCAACAGAGTTGCAGCGTTTGAAAGACGGATTGGAGAAGTTGAAGCATACGGAGGCATACGTGGATTATGGTGTGCCGTATGCGTTAAATATATTGTGTAAATTGAAAAATTTAGGGAGTGATCAGCTGGTTTGAGTACTAATAAATTATAAATATCAGCCACATGCTAATTCAATTTTAAACATACCACCTGAAAGGAATGGGTATGTTAAAGTTGGATGCCTATAAATTACAGACTAAATATATGGAAAATAAAAAATTACCCAATAAAACATATCTTATAAAGGCGAAGGATGTTTTTAAAAATGAATTAGAAGATAGAATAAAACTTGGCAAGGCATTAGAACTACACAATTTGCAGCCTCGTTATCGTAGAAGTTTTGGCGGATATATTTCTCCTGTCACGGAAAAAGAAATGACTGATTATGAAAAGGATTGCCTTAATGAATTTAGGAAATGGACAAGTTATAACAGCGAATTTCTAAAACAAGCATTTGACAATCCGAAGAATGAGTATTATCAACATTATGAGGGTAGTGGAATGCCATTTTTGTTTCATGGAGAGATTGATTTGATAAAAGTCTCTAAAGACGAGTTAGATGAAAAACTGAACTATTTAGTGAATTTGATTGCAAAGATTCCTTTATTACCCTCCATTGATGAAGATGCACTAAATAAAGAAAATATGAAAGATACATCAAAGAACGTTTTCATTGTTCATGGTCACGATTCCCTTATAAGAACTCAGGTCGAATTATTCTTAAAAGAAATAGATTTTGATCCTGTTGTGTTATTTAAGCAACCCAATGAAGGAGCAACCATTATTGAGAAATTAGAAAGAGAATCAAAAGATGCAGTTTTTTCCATTGTACTTTATACATCATGTGATCTTGGAAACGATAAAGAGAATGCTAGCAAAACATTAAATCCGCGGGCTCGTCAAAATGTCGTGTTTGAACATGGATATATGTGTGCTTTGCTGGGTCGTCAAAAAATATGTGCCTTAGTTGAAAAAGGAGTAGAAATTCCAGGTGATTTATCTGGTCTTGTTTATATAGACTATGATGAAAAAGGTGCTTGGAAATTTTCGATTGCCAAAGAAATGATAGCCGCTGGTCTTGATGTGGATTTAAATAAAATCCAGTTATAATTTAATCTAAATTAATCGTTCAAAACTGCGATTTTACAAAAATCCAAGTTTATTATAATATCTTTTGATATGAAAACGAACAGCTAACAATGGAACAAGTTAGTTATTCATTAATTACCTTTTAGAAGTTGGCTTCTCTCATTCTTAGCATCACTGCCCTGTTGGTGTCGGTAACCACGCTGCTGGTCATGCTTTACATCTCGCGTAACGAGGGGCGCTGGTCGTTCTTCACCGAGTACACAGACCGCTATTCCTCCATAATGAAGGAAATATCCGAAGCCGTGCTCCGTGACGTCGAAGTGCAGGAACTTGATGTCGCGCCAATCCGCCGCTACTTCGATCTCTGTTCCGAAGAATACTATCTCCACATCACCCACATGCTGCCGCACAAGGTATGGCAATACTGGTTCACTGGCATCCGTGGCACAATGAGGGACCGCAACTTCCGCCGCGTATGGGCAGACGAAGCTATCCGCAACACATACAACGACGACTTCAAACATTTCATGGACGACGTCTGCAATATAACGGGACAGAAACACTGAAAAAGAAAAACGAGATACTTAGTAAAGCCCTTCATTCCTCAGAAAAATTGAACGAAAGTCGAAATTACATTAAATCAGTATGACCTCCACTTCCTCTAACAACAAGCGCATAGCCAAGAACACCATATTGTTATATATCAGGATGTTCTTCATCATGGCCGTGACATTGTTCACGAGCCGCGTAGTGTTGAACACCCTTGGCGTAGTAGATTTCGGTATATATAATGTGGTCGGAGGCGTGGTGGCCATGATGGGCATTCTCAACGGTGCGATGGCAGTTTCCACCCAAAGGTATTTGACGTTCGAGCTTGGACGTGGCGACACGGTGCGCCTGAAACAGGTGTTCAGCGTCTGTTTAACCATATTCTTTTTATTGTCGGTAATTGTCGTCATCTTGGCCGAGACGGTAGGCCTGTGGTTCTTGCACAACAAGATGGTTATACCGGCTGAAAGGATGACGGCTGCTAACTGGGTTTACCAATACTCCATCCTTGCCTGTATATTGTCGTTGGTGGTCAATCCATTTAACGCGACCATCATTGCGCATGAACGGATGAATGTTTACGCATACGTCAGCATCCTTGAGGTTTCATTGAAACTTGCCGTCGTCTATCTGTTGCTCGTCATCCCTGCCGACAGGCTGTCCACATACGGACTGCTGATTTTGATAAGCCAAGCCATCGTTGCTCTTACATATATTGTTTATTGTTGGCGCCATTTCAAGGAAACACATTACCGCTTTTATTGGGAACGCCCCCTGTTTATCGAATTGGTGTCATATTCAGGTTGGACTCTGTTTGGCTCAGTGTCCTCTCTTGTCAAAGGACAGGGATTGAACATCTTGTTGAACATGTTTTTCAATCCGGCTGTGAATGCGGCACGTGGCATAGCATACCAGATAAATTCCGCCATCACGCAGTTCTTCACTAACTTCTATACGGCGGTCCGTCCGCAAATAACGAAATATTACGCACAAGGCGACATGGAAGATATGCTGAAACTGGTCTTCAGAAGCTCGAAATTCTCATTTTACCTAATCATGCTCATTTCCATGCCTATTGTCATGGAAGCTCCGTATATAGTAAACTTATGGCTTGGGCAATTGCCGGAATACGTCGTGCCGTTCACGAGGCTGATCATTGTAATTTCAGCTATAGACGCAATGGCTACACCACTGATGACCGCCGCACACGCCACAGGCCATATCAGGCTTTACCAGTTTTCAGTAGGGACAATGACAATGCTCAACCTGCCCATTTCGTATGTGTTCCTGAAACTTGGCGGACAGCCGCTTACGGTGTTCTATGTCTCGCTCTGCATTTCAACTTTCTGCCTCTTCATGCGGCTGTGGATTGTCCGCAGGCTGATGGACTTCCCCGTGAAACGCTATATAGTTCAGGTTTTCGGCTCTTGCGTGTTAATTTGCGCTGTGGCATTAATTATACCACTGGCCGTCCACTTGCTGTTACGTGAAAGTTTTGTCAATGTCGTGGTTGTATGCCTGGTGTGTGTCCTGTCCACGATGGCAACCGTATATGGCTTGGGGCTCACTAAACACGAACGCGAGCTTGTCGTGGATGTCATTAGAAAGAAAATCTTACACAAAAAGTAAACAATGGTCAAACTTGCCGCTCATGATGCCTGCACCGGATGCGGTGCATGTGCTTTCAAGTGTCCTAAGCAGTGTATCTCGATGAAGGAAGATGCCATAGGACAAATTTATCCTGTGATTGACAGCACAAAATGTGTGGAATGCCATTCATGTGAGAAAGTGTGCCCGATACTGAACGGGCCTGCATCCTTTCCGTCGGAAAAGGCGTATGCCGCATGGTCAAACGATGAGGAAGAAAGACGGACTTCGGCTTCAGGCGGAATTGCCATAGAAATGTACAAGTACGCTGTCTCAAACGATTGGTTAGTGGTGGGAGCTGTGCAAAACGAAGATTTTTCAGTATCTCACAAAATGGTATCTTCCTTTGAAAAACTTGCCGCATTCAAGAATTCAAAATATGTGTTCAGCGATGCTTATGCTGTCTTTTCCGAAATCAGGTATGCACTTAAAGATAACAAGAAAGTATTGTTTATCGGCTTGCCGTGCCAAGTGGCCGCATTGAGAAAGCTGTTCCGCGACAATGAAAATCTCCTGTTAGTGGAGGTCGTATGTCATGGCACTACCCCATTCTCATATTTGAAGCAACACATTGACATGTTGTCAGGGAAATATGGTAAAACAGCCACGCGGATGTCGTTCAGAGATCCCTATTCTTATACTTATACTTTTACTTTTACTTTATATGACGAAGAAGGGGAGCTGTTCTATGCCAAACGTACAAAGGACGGCGACACTTATCAATTCGGTTACCACCGAGGGGTGTCATATAGGGAGAATTGCTACCATTGCAGGTTCGCAAAGCCGGAACGCAATGCAGACATCACGATAGCCGATTACCACGGTCTTGGTCTTTCATCACCATGCATCTTCAGTGCCCGGAAGGTGTCGCTGATTCTTGAGAACACCTTCAAGGGAAGTGCCTTTGTTGACAGCCTGATACACAACCGGCGTATCCATGCCGAGCAGCGTCCGCTTGAAGAACCGTTCAAGGGTGAAGCACAATTGAGGCATCCATCGTTGAAGAACAAGTACAGGTTCACGTTTGAAAAAGAAATAGCTGCAAGTCATGGGAATTTTGAAGCTGCAATAATAAAACCGTTCAAAAGATATAACCGAGATATGCGTACAGCAGCCATCCTTTCGCTACCATTAAAGTTGGCACGTAAGATAAAGAATAAGATTTTAGGATAAAATATATGAAAATAGGGATAATAACCATACACAAGTCCCCAAATTATGGGGCATGTCTTCAGGCTTATGCCTTGTGGAAATACATAGAGCAGCAAGGTCATGACTGCGAGATAATCGACCTGTACCGACCATATCAAGATGAATATGTACCGAGTAAGAGGTTTAAGCCTATGCGGCAAAATACTTCTTTTGTAAGCCGATGCAAACAGACGATTAAAAAGATGCTTGGCATAAAAAAAAGAAAAGTAGAAAAACTTTTTTCAGATAATGCCAAGTTGAAGTTTGACGAGTTTAACTCACAAATAAAATATTCAAGGGCATACAAAGGTATAGATGAACTCTATGCCGCCCCCCCAATATACGACCTTTATGTTTCGGGTAGTGACCAGCTGTGGAATCCGACACAGCCATATTGCCTGGAGCCTTACTTCCTTACTTTTGTGTCAAATGGCGGAAGAAAGATATCTTATGCCACAAGCATAGGCATTACAGACCTTACAGATGAAGAGACGCGAAAATTCAAGGATTGGCTGTCATCTTACGATGCTATTTCGGTGAGGGAACTTCAGGCCAAAAAGCTCTTGGAATCTTTCATCACAGATCATGTTATAAGTCAAGTTCCAGACCCGACTTTTCTGCTTGGTGTTGAAGATTGGAAAAAACTTGCGGTCAACCCAGATATAAACGGAAAATACATTTTGCTTTTCACACTGCAATGGTCTCCGGTTCTTGTGGAATATTGCAAAAGGCTTAGTGCCGAAAGTGGGTTACAATTAGTTGTCCTCACCCAAATCCAACCGCAAAATACCGACGAAGGATATATTCCCGTGACAGATGCCGGACCAAAGGAATTTATTGGTTACATTGCTAATGCGGAAATGGTCATAACCAATTCTTTCCACTGCACAGTGTTCTCCATAATCACAGGTACAAATAATTTCTATACATACATTGCCCCATCAAATATGAGAGGAAGTAGAATTACTGATTTATTGGACATATTTGAAATTAAAGGCCATTTGTTGCCACAAAGTCTTTCCTTGGGCTATGCTGAGTTGGCAAAGTGCAAAATTGAACATGAACAGATTAAGGAAAAGATGTTTGCAATACGGCAACAGGGAATGACTTTTATTAATAAATATATTAATCAATAGCATATTTTCTTAAAAAATAGCATTACACTGTTTCTTTATCATTATTGGTATTTTCAAGAATGAACATCTCAAACATAAAAGACTGTTTTGGCTGTGGCGTATGCGCCGCTGTTTGTGCCCGTCATATTATAGACATAAGGCTTAATGCCGACGGCTTCTATGAACCGCAAATCACCGATGCGGTTAAGTGTACAGACTGTGGCCTGTGTACTGAGGTGTGCTCATATTCGCATGACGGATTGGCTTTAACGGATGCCTCTATAAAAAGTTATGCCGCATGGAGCAACGACACACAAGTACGCCGTAAGTGCTCATCGGGCGGTGTTGGTTTTGAGGTCGGACGAGCATTGATAGACAAAGGTTATAAAGTCTGTGGCGTAAGGTATAACCCTGACACAAACCGTGCCGAGCACTATATTGCTGCTACCGTTGAAGAACTCATACCTTCGATAGGCAGCAAATACATCCAAAGTTACACCGTCGATGGATTCAAGGCCATAAATCGCAAAGAGAAATATCTCGTAACTGGAACACCTTGCCAGATTGACTCCTTTAGACGATACATACGGAAGTTCCGCTGTGAGGATAATTTCGTATTGATGGATTTCTTCTGCCACGGTGTACCGTCAATGTGGCTTTGGAGGAAATATGTGGCAGAGGTGGAAAAGAAAATAGGGAAAATCACATACGCATCTTGGCGCAACAAGTTCACAGGCTGGCACGACTCGTGGGCAATGTCAATGGACGGCGAAAAGACTGGCGAAAAAGTTGACTGGCACGATTCCTACAATATGTTAATAAGGGGAAAAAAAAGTTTCTACAATTCAAGGCTGTCGCAAGGTGACCCGTTCTACCGCCTGTTCCTCAGCGATACGTGTCTCGGCAAAGCATGTTATGACAAATGCAAGTTCAAGTACGACCATTCATCGGCAGACATTCGCATCGGTGATTTGTGGGGAAAGACTTATAAGGATAATGAAGACGGCGTGAGTGCGGCAATAGCTTTCACTGATAAAGGCAATGAAGTATTACATCAATGTAACTGTACGTTGGTGGAGCATCCGTTTGAGGTGGTGGCGGAGGGGCAAATGAAAACCAGCCCGGTGAAGAACAGGTTATACAATCATGTTTCTTCTGCCTTAAAAGATAATCGAAAAAATATTGTAAAAATTTACGGTATATTACAACACTATAGAAAACGACAGAAGTGGATTCATAGGTTGAAGAATCCCTTTATTACGCTAATTAACATCTTAAAAAACTGACAAAATGAAATCGGTTGGTATTATAACCACATTCCGTCAGCCCAATTTCGGTTCTGTATTGCAGGCTTTTGCATTGCAGTATGTGATAGAGAAGATGGGGTATGATGTAAAAGTGATTGACTATAAATATCCTAATGAGTTTCATTGGAAAGCCGGTGCGAAGCATGGCAGAAGAAAAATCACATTGAGAAATAGGTTGGGAGATGTAAAACGCTATTTACAACTCCATCTGCACTTGCGTAAACTTACCAAGATGGAGAAGCTTAACAAATTTATTGAAGTGGAGATGAAATGCACTGCATTTTATCCTTCGAGAGAATCTATTGTCAATCATCCGCCTATATTTGATATTTATATATCGGGTAGTGACCAAATATGGAATCCGAATACTATGTTTGGAGATATGAGCTATATGTTTGATTTTGCTCCTCAGAACAGTATACGTATAGCCTATTCATCATCATTCTCATGTGATAGCATTCCAGAAAAATATATGGATGTTTATAGGAAAAATCTGAGTAAATTTAAAGCTATAGGCGTGAGAGAGTCAAATGGCTTGGCTTTAATCAAAAAGATTACAGGTCGGACGGATGCCAGATTGGTTCTTGATCCAACGTTATTGCTGACAAAAGAGCAGTGGAATGAATATGCGTTAAAATCGGATGAGCTGTTATTACCACCCAAGTTTATTTTGTTCTATATGTTGGCATACACCTATAGTCCAGAAGATAAAATGAGTGAAATATTGTCTTTCATGCAACAGAAATATAAATTGCCAATTGTATCATTAAGTCCTTGTCCACGTGGATTTAATGGGGAATTTATTCGTATAGAGCAGACTGAATCAATAGGCAATTATGAGTTTCTTCAACTCTTTATGAAATCTGAAATGGTTGTGACTTCTTCTTTCCACGGCACGGCTTTTTCTTTAAACTTTGGGAAACCTTTCTTGGCGTTGGAGAATGGCAAATCGAGGAGCGATGACAGGATATCGAGTTTACTGAATGCTGTCGGATTAACCTCACAGTTGCTTTTCACCAATACCGAGTTGACAGAAAATATAACACCCTATTACAATGTAGAAGATGGACAGATTCAGCTTGACAAACTGAGAGCCTTGTCTCTTGATTTTTTGAAAACTTCATTGCAAGAATAAAAGATGTTACATTATATCGTTTTTCTAATATTCTTTGTCTTTCTTCTCCGTAAGTTTGAAAAAGCTGCTATCATGGTGGCGGCTTTAGCTTGCTGGTTGACTTTTTTTAAAGATCCACTTACTTTAGTGGGAAATATGTATCTCGCTTTATCCTTGTTGGTTGTTCTATGGGGCATAAAGAAATATGGAAAATCTTTGATGAGTGCTCCTTTTATTTGGTGCATCGTTCCTGTGTTCATTTCCAATGTTGTGACCATGATTGCTCATGGAACATTCTTGAAGCAATATCCTATAATAATAGCACAATATTTGTTTCCCTGTGTGTTGTATCTTATAATAAATAGTCGAGCAAAAGTCAATCTGTTTGTAAAATACGCTTCGGCTTTTATGATAGTGGCAACATTATATTGTTTTGTCGAAGAAATTATCTCTTCTAATCCTTTTATTAGTTGGTGTGAAGGCAGAGCGGATTCTTTCACTTTTTTCAGTAATAAAATAGAAGAGCGGTTTGGTTTTAAGCGTGCACAGTCCGTTTTTGCGTCTCCAACAGGTTTGGGAATAATGTGCTCATATTTGTTCATCGTATTATTTATCTTTTTACGATATAATGAGCAACTAATGAGGGTTACATGGAGGAAGGCATTGTTGTTGTTCATGCCTGTTTGTGTGTTCTTTACTGGAACAAGGTCAATAATCTTATTTTTCTTGTTGGCTCTTTTGACCTTAATAACGCCATCCACAATAAAGAAATATCGAACAACTTTTATCTTGATAAGTATCATACTTTGTGTTTTTATGGGTTCATATTTCATCTCCGTTTATGATTCAATTTTCGTTGATACAGAAATTGGTGGAAGCTCATCAGACATGCGTGAAGGTCAGTGGGAAATTGCTTTCTATTATCTGACGAATGATTTTTGGGTAGGCAATGGCATCACCTTTACTAACTCTTTGCTAAATCAGGATGAAGAGGGACTATTTGGTGCAGAAGGCATGTGGATTCCTATTATCATGGATAGAGGAATGATAGGTGTAATAAGCGTATTGTTTGCTTTCATTATAGGGCTATTTGAAATTATAAAACGAAAACATTACAGGCTAATTTGGTTATGGGTTTCGTTTTTGGTACTGAAAACAATCACTACAGGTGTTGGCATCGAACCCACATATTATGCGGTAATACTTGTTGTGTTGTTTAGATACTATGAATTTAAAAGACTAGAAGGTAGTATAAAAACAATTAAAAGCGTTGAATGAAGAAAATGATTTTATCGGGAGGTTGGTCGTATGGCAACCTTGGCGATGAGGCTATATTAATGGCTTCGGTGAAATTGCTTCACCAGCTATTTCCTGATTATACAATAGTGACACTCTTATATAAGAAGAATGAAACAGTAAAGTATCTGAAGGAACTCGACTATGTACAAACAGAGAAATCACTTCATTCGTTGATGTATGGAGTGCAAGAACTGAAAATGGAGTTTGGAGGATATTTTCTAAATGAATTAGTGGCTCCGATAAAAAGAGGAATTAACAGCCAATTGACCCAAATCAGAGAGAAGAACGAGTTAAAGAACTTTTTAAAATCTCCCGGAGATTATTACAAGAAATATTGTATTGCAAAGGAATATTTTTCTATACTTTGTGAAGATGCAGACTTGTATGTGATGTCTGGCGGTGGCTATATCAATACTTGGGCCGAGATGATTATCTCCAAGCACCTTGAAGTGTGCATTGCTAAAGAGCATAGTCTGAAAACCTATATGATAGGTCAGACAGTAGGACCATTCAACAAATATGCCAGGGAAGTGTATCGACTTTTGCTTGGTCATATGGACGGATGCTTTTTCCGCGATATAGAGAGCATAAAGGATACGAAAATGTTAGGTTTTGACTGTCTGTCTGATGTAATTCCAGATATGGCTTTAAGCGAAGAAACTTTGTATGCAAAAGACAATTATATTGTCTTTGTACCCTTCCTCACTGATTTAAACCAACATATGGATGACATCATTGAGAATATTCGGGCTATAGTAGCAGACTCTGGATGCAAAGTTTTGATTACTGTTTCACAGCAATGGTCTTGGTGTATGCAGGTAGCTACAAACTTTTATATTGCGATGATAAACAAAAACATAGAAGTGAAATATGTTATACCCGAAGATTATAAGGAATTGGAACGAATCTTGTCTTCAGCTCAGTTTGTCTTTTCACAAAACCTACATGGATTGATATTGGCTTATCGGGGACACACGCCTGTGGTAAGTCTGAACGACAGACGTAAGTTTGTGTCGTTCATGAAGACTATCGGACATGAGGAAAACCTCATCGCTCCGCAGCACATCACAAGTACAAACTTATATGATTGCTACAAGCGTAGGGACGGGTTTGAATTTAGTAATTGCAAGAAGTTTCAGCGACAGATTACGGAGGCTATCAAACAAACACTCTATTAATATGGGAAAATTTGAAAGACTTTGGAAGAACCATTTGTACCCATTGATGCAGAATTTATTTTTCAATACTGTAGGACAGCTTAGCGTCAGGCTGTTTGGGACAGTTGACAATCGCAGTTTGAAGTATGAAATATCATTGTGCCTGATATTTAAAGATGAAGGACGTTTTCTAAAAGAATGGCTAGACTATCATCTCACAGTGGGCGTAGACCATTTTTATTTGTATGACAACAACTCTACTGACAACTACCGGAATGTGGTGCAACCTTATATAGATAAAGGCATCGTGACGCTCATCGATTGGCCATACCAGCAGTCACAAGTGAAATGTTACAAACATTGTCTTGAAACGTTCTGTAACGAAACAAAGTGGATAGGTTATATTGATGCAGATGAATTTGTCTGTCCTAAGTCTGCCCCAACCTTCAAACATTGGCTTATTCGATATGCTAAATTTCCGGCGGTGATGATTGACTGGCTGCAATTTGGTACAAATGGACTAATAAATCATGACTACTCTAAGAATGTAATGGAACAATACTTCTCTTGCTGGGAAGATTTTTGGATGGGCAAGTCGTTTGTCAATACAAGATATCGTATATCTAATTGGCATACTCAATATTTCCACCATCATTCATACGTATGGTATCATGTTTTTGGTATTAAAATGTCGATGCCGGCTGTCAATCAATTCGGTTTCATTTCTCCAATGGGGCATGAATGGGGTGGAGGTAAACATAGAGTGGAACGTTCAACCATTCAAATCAATCATTACTACACAAAAGCATGGAACGTGTATAAGGAAAAAATGCAACGTCCTGATGTGTATTTTCCCAAGAATGCAAAAGACATACAGAAGTTGATTACAAGGGAGATGAAATGTACGGAGAAGAACTATACTATACTACGGTTTTTACAGAAGATGAGATATGATAAAGGTGATATAACTCTTTAACTTGAATTATGGAATGAATATCAAAAGTTAGCCAAGCAATTACTTAGTTCAAATTATTCTAACGACTTATTTAATGGAGCTATGTAGAACATATAAAATTATGTGAATAATATATTGGTAAATAAAAAGCTCATGGAAAATAAAAGGTTAGCCATTGTAATTCCCGCATATAAAGCTTCTTATTTTCGTCAAGCATTAGATTCTATCAATAATCAAACTTGTAAGGATTTCACATTGTATATCGGCGATGATTGCAGTCCTTATAATTTGGGCGAAATAGTAGAAGCCTATGAAGAGAATATATCTATAGTTTATAAACGCTTTGACGAAAATATAGGAGGTAAAAATCTTGTAGATCATTGGAACAGGTGCATTGATATGGTCAAGAATGAAGATTATATCTGGTTCTTTTCGGATGATGACAAGATGGAGGAAAATTGTGTAGCAGATTTCTATCAGGCGTTAATAAGTGTTGGAGAAAAAGATTTATTTCATTTCAATGTTCAAGTGATAGATGAAAAAAATCATGTCATAGAGCCGGTAGCCTATAGAAAGAAACCATTCCCTTCATTTATGACTCAAACAGAGTATATAAAGGGACGCTTAAATTTTCAATTGAATAGTTTTGTTGTCGAATACATTTTCAAGAAGAATCGATTTGAAGAAGTCGGACGCTTTCAAAAATTTGATTTGGCTTGGGGAACAGACGATGCTACATGGATGAAAATGGCGGCAAAGAATGGGATTCATACGATAGAAACTTCAAAGGTATTTTGGCGACTAAGTTCCGAAAACATATCCCCCAACAAGAACCATGATATTCTGATACGGAAAATGAACTCAACGTTGAATTTCCTAATTTTCATAAAAAAGTACATAAGCTTTAAAGAACTGGATAAGAGTTGTTTTAATTACTGGTTACATTCTATGTGGAATGCTTGTGCTTCTTTACAGAAACAAGAGGTATTGTCCCTCAACAAGAACTTCCGAAAAGCATTTAAGGTTTCAGCATACAATCAGTTGAAACTTGATATTTTGTGTGGTTTTCGAATATTATTAAAAAAAGATTGAAGTGATACATATATTTGATATATTGGGAATATATTGCGGTATGCATTATTATGATATCGCTTTTGCTGACATCTTCCGGGAAAAGGGTTTAAAAGTTCGGATTTATTCCAACTTTGGCGAAAAAGGAAACAAGGCATATTTCCCCTTGTTTTTCAAAGGATTTAAAATAAAAAGAATATTCTTCTTGCTTTGGGCATACCTAAAGTATTTTTATTTCATTATAACTCATATAAATGATAAAGTCATTTATCTTACTTATGGAGAGTTATATGAAATCCCATTTTTGTTAATATCATCCATATCAAAAAATACTTTTATTGATGTCCATGAAGTCCATGCTTTGAAATACGCAGACAATTCTAAGATTGCTAAATTTATAGAATATATATATAGGAAAAGAGTTCGCAATGTAATATACCATTCTAATAGAACATATAACCTATTGAAAGGGGGAAATATCAATATGTTGTTTGTCCCTCATTTCAAATACGTCTTTAAAAAGGAATACAACAAAGAAAACTTATCAAAAGACATAAGAGAAAGTTTCGCTAATAAAAACATAAAGAAATTCTTGTTTTTTGGCAATCTCAGTACTGTAAAGGGTGTGGACGTTGTTGTAGACGTTTTTACACATCTAACTACTACCGACTATGAGTTGGTTATTGCGGGTAAGAATGTTGAAAACATTAATTTTCATAATATCCGTTCACAGAATATCAAAGTTTTTGACCGGCATATAAATGATGATGAATTAGTATTTCTCTATTCTAATACGGATTACATTCTATTACCCTATCGTAAATCTTCACAAAGTGGAATATTTGCGATGGCAGCTTATTTCCATAAACCAATGATTCTTTCTGATATTCCATATTTTTCAGGAATGCTTTCCGAATTTCCAAGTTTTGGAGTAAAGTCTTCACTCGCTACTTACGGTGAAACAATCCTCAAATTGATAGAGAAAGACAGTAATTCTTATTACCAAAACCAAGATTGTGAAAAGTTTGAAATGAAAGGAGACATTGAATCGTTTCTAAGCAATTATCTTAACTATTATAAAAAACAAAATAGAGTATGATTCCGAAAATTATTCATTATGTATGGTTGGGGGGAGGTAAGAAAACTCCAAGTGTAAGACGCTGTATTGACAGTTGGAAAAAGGTGATGCCTGATTATGAGATAAAAGAATGGAATGAAAGAAATTTTAATTTAAATTCTGTGGCTTGGACTAAAGAAGCTATCCTTAAAAAGAAATGGTCTCTTGCTTCGGATTATATACGCCATTATGCGATTTTTACAGAAGGAGGCATTTATATGGATACAGATGTCATGGTTTATAAAAAGTTTGATGAGTTTCTTGATAAATCTTTCTTTACATCAATAGAGTTGCATCCGAAATCTTTTGCGGATAAAGGTGTGGCGCAGATAGATAGCAATGGGGTTCCATTTGACGAGACAAAATGTGTTGCAGGTATGGGACTTTTAGCAGCTTGTTTTGGAGCAGAAAAAGGCAATGCATTTATAAAAGAATGCCTTGATTATTTTGGGAATAGGCACTATGTTAACCAAGACGGAAGTTTGTATGAAGATGAAATAAATCCAGGTATAATGGCTAAACTTTTGTTGAAGTATAATTTCCGATACAAAGATGAAAAGCAATTTTTAACAGAGAATATGCTTGTGTTGCCTTCAAATGTCTTTGCCGGAGATCCTCAAACAAGAACAAAACACTCTTACGCAATGCACTTTATGGATAACTCATGGAAAAAGAAAAATTTATGGTGGGAACTGAAAGACTTTGTAAAAATTGGGCTGCCTTGGATTTTCCGAAAATAACATATAAAAGACAAATTGTCATTTAAAACACATTTTTCAAATAGCATTTTTATTGGCTATTTGTGTTGATTTGATCAATATTCATTCTTCATTTGAAGATTGTCTTATCTACTATTTAATTAATCATCTCAATTATAAAAAACAAATGAAAATAGCATTTGTCAGCACCCGTGGCATACCAAACAATTACGGGGGCTTCGAGCAGTTTGCGGAATACATATCCGTGGGGCTGGCTGAGAGAGGACATGATGTGACGGTGTACTCGCCGAATTTCCATCCGTATAAGGAAGACAGTTACAAGGGTGTGAAGATTAAACACATCTACAGCCCGGAGACGTGGATGGGCAGTTCGGTAGGAAGTTTCTTTTATGATTTCTCCTCGCTGAAAGACGCCTTGAAGAACGAGGACTTCGACATCATCTACGAGGCTGGTTATACGAGCATCATTCCCGCCTACATCTGGTTTAACGTGAAAAAGCGGAAACGCCCGATATTCACAACGAACATGGATGGTTTGGAAAACAAACGCTCGAAGTTCAGCCCCATGGTGCGCCGCTTCCTCGACTGGGAGGAGAAGATGGCGGTGAAGTACAGCCATTACCTCATTGCCGACAACATGGGCATTCACGATTATTACAAGGAGAAATATGGCAAAGAGAGTAAGTTTTTAGCTTACGGTGCAGACATACATAATGATTTTAACCCCGAATACTTGAAAGAATTTGGGCTAAAGCCAGAGGAATATTATATCCTTATTGCCCGTCTTGAACCCGAGAACAATATTGTTATGGCCATTGAAGGCTACCTACATTCAAGGGAGAACGGGCGCAGGCCGCTCATTATCGTAGGCAAGACTAATACTCCGCACGGTAAGGAGCTTGTGGAGAAATACGGGAAAAAGGAAAATGTGAGGTTTGTAGGAGGCATATACGATTTTAAGAAACTCGACACTGTGCGCCATTTCTCGCTTGCCTATTTCCACGGACACAGTGTCGGCGGCACAAATCCGTCACTTCTTGAGGCTATGGCGGCCGGATGTTTTGTGTTCGCTCACGGCAATATCTTCAACAGGGCCGTACTTAAAGACAATGCACTTTATTATTCATCGGCGGAAAAGATTGCGGAATATCTTAATAATATAGACGTTATAGCTAAGAAAAACAAGGCGACGTTCACGGCAAACAATATTGACGTGATAAGGAACGAATATTCCTGGGAACACCTTGTTGACGAACACGAAAAATATTTCAAGTGGCTGATGAATAAAACGACAAATAATGTTTAAAAACGATGTGTAACAAAACGTTAATTATCCCCCCCCCCCCGAAAATCAAAATAAGGTTAAGGGGAAACGGTACAATTCACTTGACGGCCTGCGTGCCTATGCAGCACTCGGCATAATACTGATGCACGTGCTGGCCAACATAAGCGTAAAGCCGTCGGCTAATTACCTGACGGAAAGACTTATCCCTTTCTTTACAGACTTCACCCTGCTGTTCATGATCGTGAGCGGCTTCTCGCTCTGCTGCGGCTATTACACGCGGATAAAAGACGGAACAATCACACCAAACGCATTTTACAGGAAACGTTACCTGCGCATTCTGCCTTTCTTTGCGTTGCTGTGCCTTATAGACTTAGTGTTTGAACCTGATTTAGGCTCGCTTTGTGAGGTGTTCGCCAACATGACGCTGTGTTTCGGGCTGTTGCCTCCCGATACTGAGTTTCATGTCATAGGTGTGGGCTGGTTTCTCGGCGTGGTGTTCCTGTTTTATATACTTTTTCCTTTTTTCGTGTTCATGCTCAACAACAGACGGCGCGCGTGGATTTCTTTTGCACTTGCGGTGGTGTTCGTTCTTGTGTCGTCAGTGCATTTCGGTGCGTCCGGACGGCGTTGCATGGTGTTCTGCGCCCCACTGTTCATTGCCGGAGGAGTAACTTATCTTTATCGCCACAGTCTTGCAGACTTCGGTAGGCGGCACACATGGTCGTCGCTAACAGGCGTAACCTTTATCACTATATTTTTCTTTGTGGCAAATGAATACGTGCATTGTACTTTCGTTAATTACCTGCTTGAGCTTGCGCTTTTTGGGGCATGGCTTGTCTATGCCGTCGGCTCAAGGGATAAGGTGCTGAATAACCGCGTTGCAAGATACCTTAGCGGCATAAGCATGGAAATCTACCTCTCGCACATGCTCGTCTACCGTGCCGTGGAGAAGCTGCATCTTGAGAATCGCATAACGCAGCACGACCTGCTTTACATTGTAACCGCGTTGCTTACAATCATCGGGGTAATCTGTTTCGCCCACGTCATGAAATACTATGTCGTGCAGCCGATTATGAAAAAGATTGAAAAACAAAGTTGATTTTAATAAAATTCAATAATCAATAAACCAACATAAAATCAAATTATATGAATGGAATCGTATTGGCCGGTGGCAGCGGTACTCGGTTGTACCCAATCACCAAGGGAATCAGTAAGCAGTTGATTCCGATTTTCGACAAACCGATGATTTACTATCCAATTTCGGTGCTGATGTTGGCCGGCATCAGGAAAATCTTGATTATCTCGACGCCATACGACCTGCCGGGATTCAAAAGGCTTTTAGGCGATGGCAGCGACTTCGGAGTGAGGTTTGAGTATGCCGAGCAACCATCGCCGGACGGACTGGCCCAGGCGTTCATTATCGGAGAGAAATTTATCGAGGATGACTGCGTATGTCTCGTGCTTGGTGACAACATCTTCTATGGCGCGGGACTTAATAATATGTTGAAACAGGCTGTCGTTGATGCCGAGAAGAACGGCAAGGCAACAGTATTCGGGTACAGGGTGAGCGACCCCGAGCGTTACGGCGTGGCAGAGTTCGACAAGGACGGTAACTGCCTGAGCATTGAAGAAAAGCCGGAACATCCGAAAAGCAACTATGCCGTGGTGGGCCTGTATTTCTATCCGAACAAGGTTGTCAACATTGCCAAGAACATCAAGCCAAGCGCACGCGGCGAGTTAGAGATTACGACGGTAAACCAGGAGTTTCTGAAAGCCTATGAGCTGAAAGTGCAGACTATGGCGCGGGGCTTTGCGTGGCTTGATACGGGCACGCATGATTCTTTGTCGGAAGCATCGACATTCATAGAGGTATTGGAGAAGCGACAGGGATTGAAAGTTGCCTGCCTTGAGGGAATCGCTTACCGCAAAGGTTGGATAACGGCAGAGAAACTCCGTGAAGTGGCGAAGCCGATGTTGAAGAACGACTACGGGAAATACCTGCTTTCAATTCTGGACGAAAAAGAAGACTCGTTGGAGAAGAACTTGGAGTATTGAAAAGCCCCTCTTAATCTCCCCAGTGGGGAGAAACTGATTAGCAAGTACAAGAAAAAACAAAGATACTATGGAGGTAATAAAGACAGACATAGAGGGCGTGGTGATTATCGAGCCACGTATCTTCAGGGACGCACGTGGATATTTCTTCGAGAGTTGGTCGCAAAGGGAATTCGAGGAGAAGGTCGGGCATGTGACTTTTGTGCAGGACAATGAGAGCATGTCATCATACGGAGTGATGCGCGGACTGCATTTCCAGCGTCCGCCATATACGCAGGCAAAGTTAGTGAGATGCGTCAGGGGCAAGGTGCTGGATGTTGCCCTTGACATACGGAAAGGTTCGCCCACTTATGGCAAGCATGTCGCAGTGGAACTGACCGAGGACAATCACCGGCAGTTTTTCATTCCGAAAGGGTTTGCCCATGGCTTTGCCGTGTTGAGCGAGACTGCCGTGTTCCAATATAAGTGCGACGAGTTCTACCATCCCGAAGCGGACGGAGGCATCAGTATCCTTGACGGTAGTCTGGGTATCGACTGGCAGATACCTACCGAACACGCAATTCTTAGCGAAAAAGATACGAAGCACCCTTTATTGAAAGACTTTGAATCACCTTTTGTTTATTCAAAATAAAGAAATTTCCCCATGAACATACTTGTAACAGGCGCTAACGGCCAGCTTGGCAACGAGATGCGCATAATAAGTAAAGAGACAAACGGCAACTACACGTTTACCGATGTAGTCGAAGCAGAGGGTGTCGAGACAACCATTCTTGACATAACCGATGGCGACGCCATCCAGAAAATAGTGAAAGAAAAGGATATACGGTGCATCGTGAACTGCGCCGCTTACACCAACGTCGACAAGGCAGAAAGCGACGAGGCTCTTTGTAGAAAGCTAAACGCCGACGCCCCGAAGCTCTTGGCTGAGGCAATGAAAGAAGTCGGAGGATTGCTCGTACAGATTTCTACGGACTACGTCTTCGGCGGAGCCCCATACAACACGCCTTGCCGTGAGGATCAGAAAGGAACGCCTACGGGCGTTTACGGCAAGACAAAGCTCGAAGGCGAGGAGAACATCGAGGCCGTGGACTGCGATTACGTCATCATCCGTACGGCCTGGCTTTATTCTGAGTTTGGCCATAACTTCGTAAAGACGATGCTCAACCTTACGGCGACAAAGCCACGCCTGACCGTTGTCTTTGACCAGGCAGGAACACCGACCTACGCCTACGACCTTGCAGTTGCAATAAAGACCATAATTGTCGACTATGAAAATGAGAACCCGACGGACGGTTATTCCAAACGTGGCATCTACCACTTCAGCAACGAGGGCGTGTGCTCGTGGTTCGACTTCACAAAAAAGATTGCAGAGCTTGCAGGGCATACGGCCTGCGACATCGAGCCTTGCCATAGCGACGAGTTCCCCAGCCCGGTGAAACGTCCAGCTTATTCGGCGCTTGACAAGACAAAAATCAAGGAGACGTTCGGGCTAAAGATACCCTATTGGACGGACTCATTGAAAGTCTGCATGAAGAACATGAATGTCCTAAAACAATAACACCAACCAAACATAAACGACATGGAATTTAAAAGAAACATCATCATAACGGGTGGAGCGGGCTTCATAGGCTCGCATGTGGTACGCTTGTTTGTGAACAAATATCCAGAGTACCACATCATCAATCTCGACAAGCTGACGTATGCCGGTAATCTTGCCAACCTGAAGGATGTGGAGGACAAGGAAAATTATACTTTCGTAAAGGCGGACATTTGCGATTATAAGACGGTTAAGGCGTTGATGGCGAAATACAACGTTGACGGCATCATCCACCTCGCGGCAGAGAGCCACGTTGACCGAAGCATTAAAGACCCGTTCACGTTCGCACACACAAACGTTATCGGCACGCTGACACTGCTTCAGGCGGCAAAGGAATACTGGGAAAGCCTGTCCGAGGGCTACGATGGAAAGCGCTTCTACCACATCTCCACGGACGAGGTTTATGGTGCGTTGGAGCTGACCAATCCGGAAGGCATTGAATCGCCGTTCACGACAAAGGCAAGTTCGGAACACCACCACGCCTACGGCACGGAGTTCTTCACGGAGGAAACGAAATACAATCCGCACTCTCCATACTCTGCATCGAAGGCAAGTTCAGACCATTTTGTCCGTGCCTTCCACGACACATACGGAATGCCGACCATAGTAACGAACTGCTCCAACAACTACGGGCCTTACCAGTTTCCGGAAAAGCTGATACCTTTATTTATAAACAACATCCGCCACAAGAAACCGTTGCCCGTCTACGGAAAGGGCGAGAACGTAAGGGACTGGCTCTATGTGGAAGACCACGCCCGTGCCATCGACCTTATCTTCCACAAGGGCAAGACAGCCGACACGTACAACATCGGCGGCTTCAACGAATGGAAGAACATCGACATAATCAAGGTTGTCATCAAGACCGTTGACCGCCTGCTTGGTCGAAAGGAGGGCGAGGACATGAAGCTCATCACTTACGTGACTGACCGCAAGGGGCACGACATGCGTTACGCCATAGACTCAAGGAAGCTGCAAAGGGAATTGGGCTGGGAGCCGAGCCTCCAGTTCGAGGAAGGCATAGAGAAGACCGTCCGCTGGTATCTGGACAACCAAGCGTGGATGGACAACGTGACGAGCGGCGACTATCAAAAGTATTACGATGAGATGTACAAGAATAGGTAAAAATCTTTCCATTAAGAAATAAGGGGCAAGGTACGTAAAAACGCCTTGCCCTTATTTGTTTTTAACAGCTCTTTGATATGCTTTTGTGATGAAACAAGCCGGATACATCCTACGTAACTATCAGGAGGACATAAGACGCCGTGTCATTGAGGCATGGAAATGTCATAGCAGTGTGCTTGTGCAAATGCCGACAGGCACAGGAAAGACGCATGTGCTCGCCGCACTCGTAAGCAACCATTTAAAGGTCGGCAAAGGAGAAGCGAGTTGCCGTGTCTGGATTGTGGCACACCGAAGAGAACTTGTTGAACAGATAGAGAACACGGTGGCAAAGCATGGATATGGCATGAGACCACAGGACAGAACTGTTAAAGTACTGTCCATTCAATGGCTTTCACACCATTGGGAGGATGTCAAGACTGAGAAGCCGAGTCTAATTGTGATAGACGAGGCGCACCATATATTGGCGGAAACATACAAGGATTTGTGGCGGCGCTACCCCGAAGCGAAGATGTTGGGTATGACGGCCACGCCCTGCCGTATGAACCGCAGGGGATTCATGGACTTGTTTGACACGCTCATCACATCAGACAGTATAGCTGACTTCATCAGGAAAGGGTGGCTGTCCGCCTTTGATTATATCTCGATACGGACGGACAGCAAGGACCAGCGGTTAATTGACAGATTGGAGAAGCGCGGAACAGACGGCGACTATCAGATAAAGGAGATGAATGCCGTGCTCAACCGCCGGCCTACAATCGGGCGGCTGTATAAAAGTGTCAGACAGTATGCCGACGGCAAGAAAGGTATCGTGTATGCCATTAGCATCAACCATGCAAGGAACATTGCCGCATATTACAAGGAGCATGGGATAAACGCCGTTGCCATTGACAGCAAGACACCCACCAAAGTGCGCAGGCAGTTGGTGGAGGACTTCAGGCAAGGAAAAATACAAGTATTAGTGAACGTTGACGTGTTCAGCGAGGGGTTTGACTGCCCCGACGTGGAGTTCATCCAGTTGGCACGGCCTACGTTGTCGCTATCGAAATATCTGCAGCAGGTGGGACGCGGACTGCGCAAGACGGAGGGTAAGGAAAGCTGCATGATTATCGACAACGTAGGGCTTTTCCGTCTGTTCGGGTTGCCTACGGCCAGCTATGACTGGCAGGCGATGTTCGAGGGACGGTTGGCCGGGAAAGGTCATCCCGCCACCAACGCGAGGGCCGTGGCATATATGACCGCAACACAAACGAAAGATGAAACGGCGGAAAATAACGAACAACTGGAAACCATTGTGTCGCACGGGCAACTGTTGGAGTATCTGCGAAGCGGCGCGTTCCTGCCTGAAAACAACGACAACCATTCAGAAGAACTGAAATCTTTTAAGGACAGGCAAAGCGGACTCTGGGGACTGAGACAGGGACAGACCATTACCGCAACGGCGCGATACCTCACGGTGTCCGACATAAAGGACGGACTTGCAGCCGTGAAGTTCAATGACTACCGTGCTGGCATCGTGGATGCGGACGGAAATGTGCGGATAAGACTTGACCGATACCGTAAAATCAGGCTCCTGCCGGATGATATTATTTCGGTAGAGGATAACGCTGACAAGACATTCTACATAGACTTGAAGAGCGGAAGCCTGTATAACGAAAAACCGAAAGTTCTGCGTTTTGGAAGGGTTGAGATGCTGAAAGTTGGGAACCGGTATTGCAGCCGTACGAAGCATGTTTACAAAAGCCGTTCACGACCGGGTGATTTCGATATAATCCCAAGAGGCTTTTACCTCCGCATCTATGATAAAGTCCCATGCAGGCATGAATTCAAGTCGGTTGACGGCTTCCATTCACTTCTATACGGTGACTGCGTGTGCATTCTTGCGGATGACGGGGAAGATTACTATTGGCTTTGCGGTGAGCTTGCTGACGGAAGTATTGTGATTGCCAACGAGAAAGGGAACTATTATCATGCGGCGGCAGACAAGGAGAAACAATACATCGCCTCGGAACATCCAAAGAATAAGGAAGAGGACTTTGACACGGTAGTATCACGTCTGCGGCCGGAAGCCGAAGCCCGTGCGGCAAGAATGAGGGAGGACAGCCTGTTTGAGAAAGAACAGAAACAGCGAAAACGATTGGCAGGCATTCAGGATGCCGTTCCGTTCAGGGCCGGGCTGAAATGGGGACTGAAGTCGGGCGGACGTGTCATCGTTCCGCCCGTTTACCGCAACATACAGAAACCCGTAGGCAACTATTGCGCCGTGGAAGCCAATCCGCGACAGTGGGGCGTCATCATGCTTGACGGGAAAGTCGTTGTGGAAGCCTGCTACTCAAAGGTGGTGATAAACAGTGACGGCACGGCAAGGCTGACGGTCATTCCCGGAAAAGAGAAAACCGTGGATTAAGGAACATGAAACAAACGGCAAATCCGCGCAATAAACATTCATATACACAAAATGCCGCAAGATGTCCAAATAGTTTGGAGGACATCTTGCGGCATTTTTTTGTGCGTTTTCAAACTCCGGCCATGTACGGAAAACTTGTAAAAGTACCGGCCCGCACCTCACGGCGCAGACCGGTACACTGACATTACTCGGAACTTATGCCGTTGACTTAGCCTTTGCTTCCAAGAAACGGTAGGCATTGTCATTGACGAGCTTTATTATCCGGTCGTGGTACTCGGTGTCGGAGTTGTACAAGCCACGGCTCTGCACCACTTTCCCTTGCATAATCGAAAACTCCACGGTTTCGAGACGGGCACACGAAAGATCGTGTGCCGAAAGGATAATGCTGTCTTTCTTGGCATAATATTCGCACTTGAACACACAGTGATGAAGTTTTTCCCCTTCGGCACGGAACGCCTCGATGGAGTCAAGCACGGATATTTCAATGTCGCCGTCGCTGATGACAATCCCGAAGTAACGTGACTTTTCCCGATAGAAGTCCGCCTCGCGGGCTTTCGCCCTCTCCATTTGTTCTTCCATGCGCCGTTTCTCCTCCATCCGTGTGACTTTTGCAAACCATTTGTCATGTTCGGTTTTTAGGCATGTCGGACAGATGTATCTGACGGAACGGATGTCACGCCCACACATTTCGAGCAGTATCACCATATCGCACCATAGTTCGTAATCCTCCGGCTCATAACGATGCCGTCTCGCAATCTTGTATGACTGCCAGCACCTGTCAAGGTTGTCCTTATGGCCTATGAAGTATTCCACCGCATTGTAATCCTTCGTCTTCATCATGGTCTCGATGCGGCTGTCCGAAAGGAGCGTCTGTGCCAGCCTTGTCGGATGGCAGTCTGGAAGCCGCCCCCTCATACCGTTGCGCCACAGTTCCCTTGTGGTGGAATAATGCGGATAGACGTAAGTGTCCGATATTACCCAATGGACATTTGACATGTTCCTCAACTCGATGTCAGATATCCAGTTGAAACTGTCCATATAATGCCCCAACGTCCTTGTTCTTGACGTGACGGCTGTCTTCCCGTCTTTATTGAGCCATAAGCGGCACACCTCCGTTTGCCTTGTTCCCATTTTCCTGCCCTTACGTGTAACGGCGGTCAAAAGGAACACCCTTTGCACTTGGAAGCCGTCAACCCTCTCGAAGGTGGAGAAGTAGGCTTTCTCCCTTGTTAGGCGTTTTAGTGTGTCAGTTACTTCTATCTTGTGCCTGCAATGCGGGCAACGGATATGTTTGCCTTTTCCCTTATAGTCGAACTTCTGTCCGCAGTCGCCGCAGGTGCATTTGTGGCCCGATGTGCGGAACGCAATGTGGCTTACCGTGTTCCTTACCGCCCATTCAACGGCTTTCGGGCTTATGGCGGACAGCTTCACGTTGGAAGCCGCCACCGCCTTTTCAAATCTGTTCCTCGGTTTCATGGCTCAAAAATTGTCAAAAAGTGACGGTTGATGTTGTTTGTCCTCTTGTGACTTTGCAGGTTTCGGCTTATGGTTGCGTGCCTGCAGCTTGCGCAGTTCCTCCTCCTGGTAGCGTTTGAGGGCGAGAGCTTTTTGCTCCGCCTTTTCCTCCTCGGTCAGCTCTATGTGATGGTTGACTACCACGTTGCAGGACAGTGGCTTGCCTATTTCAAGGTCAGGCTCGTCTATTGCGTGTACCGCCATAGAATAAATCTCGCTGCTGGAAAAACCGCAACAGCCGGAGTTCTTAACTTCGTTTAGGATAAAAGTCACCACATCGTCAATGGTACGTGATGTAGTTTCGTACTTGGCGCGGAAGAGTTCGTCCTCCTTTGCCCTCTGGTCAAGATAGCACTTGATTGCCTCCTTGAATTGCTCTGTTCCTTTCATGTCCGTAATGTTTTATAGTTCAAAAAAATAATGAAGCATTGAAGTTTAATCTTTTCCCTTTTGTTTGAAGCCTTGCGGCTTCCTGCTCCGGGAAGGTTTTACGATACAGGGGAACGGAGGGTGCAAGTGCCGCAGATGCAAACGTGGCAGGCGGAAAACGCACGGAATACCCGATTTGGCACAAATCGCGGAAGGCTGCCGTGCGTTTTCCGACGCAGCAAAGCCAGGCGTCGTTTGCAGGCGGCACGCCCTCCGTAAATTTGTATCGGGAAACCTCACGGGGCAGGATGCTGTGCAGGAAGCAAGGGCTATGAAAGGATAAGAACACAAAAAATCCCGATGCACATCCATACGCACCGGGACTTTCCAAAATTAAACAGACAAAGATTGTCTTACAGAACTGTTACTTGCCTTTCGCCAATTCCAACGACATCTTGCGGAACATCTTTAATTTCGGCTCCATGTCGATTGACACACGCCGGGCACGCAGTCCGGCCGCCTTATTCCCTCCGTCAAGCTGTGACTTGGCGTTTCTGAGGAATTTCTCCATCTCAATTTCAAGTTGTCCTATCAGTTCTTTCATAATAAACAGTTTTATGGTTGTCAATAAAAATTCGCTGGTAAAGGTTGTTCGGTTATAAGGTTATACGGTTGACCGTAAAACCTAAACCATAAGACCTTGTTTTGTCATTTCACGTTATAAAAGGTGATCACCGGCCTGAACCTGTGCGGCTGGTCTTTCGGTGTCTCCTGTATCACGCCCGACTGCATGGAGTAAAGCCATGCCTTGTCCTCCTTCTGTCCCTCCACCTCCGTTGACGACCACAGCCAGCAGCCGTCCGCGCCGAGGTCAATAGGGTCGCCACCTACGGCGGCAATCCGCCCGTTGACGTACTGCCTCACGTCAAACAGCAGGGCAAGCTGGCGCACGGAAGGCACGTAGGAGGACTGGCCGTAAGCCCACAGGTCGAACACTTTCATGGCCATCGGCGAGGATACATCCTCGGCGGTGAAAAGCGCGTAAGTGTTCGCATTCCCATCCTCCGCGGTAAGGGATGCCGACGTGCCCTGGTCCACGCCGAGACTGTCGGCAAAGGCCAGCGGCTCCATGTCACGGATATATACGGCATAGCCAAGCCCTTCAATTTCCGGGTCGCAATTCACATGGAATACGATGCCCACCGCCTCCTTACCCGACTTGTCAAACTCTCCGTCAGTGAGAACGGAGCCGTCCGAACACACCACGCTTCCGACGGCGAGGGAAGAAGCAAACGGCACTTCCACGTCATTGTCGCAGTCGCAGGAAACGGAAGTGAGGCATATCAATGCCATTAACGATAAGAATATGGATGTTTTCATATCAGCGGTATTTCAAACGATTTCACAACGCAGGTCGCGTCCCTGTCGAGGATGAACCAGTATTCCGAGCGGTACGGACTACCGCTGCCGTCTTGCGCCTCATATTCTATCTTGACTTTCCAGCCGGAAAAGTCCTTCTTTTCCTTTCCGGTGGAAATGTCAGGCAAGAGTGAGCGCAGCACCGACATGGTCGACATCTGCCTTTCCATGAGCGCGGCCGCCCCCCTGTCCCTTATGTCGAAGTCCTTGAAGCTGTCGGTCTCCTTCATTATCTTCCTGTTGATTTTCATCATGGCCGTGGCAATGGCCATTTTCTCCTCCTGCGAGACGTAATCCCAGCCGAATACCGAATCAGCCTTGCTGACGGCGTGGACCTTAATCGTCCCCGGCCTGTCGACCGACGCCTCCAGTGCCTTCACCGCCACTTCCTTTGCCCGCTCCTGCGGAGAGGGCGAGCAGCCTGTAAAGGCAATGCCGGACAACAACGCCAACGTGCAGGCAAGCGTTGTACCGGAAATAAATCTCATTTTCTGTTTCATAAGTCATATTTTTATGATTTGAAGCCTGTCGGGCGAGAGGCCGAGCCGCTTGCGGTATATCGACCCGTCGTCCCGGTACATTTCAAGTTCCGACGACGTGATGCTTTTCGTACAGATTTCCTCCACTTCCTCCAGTGTGAGCGGATGCCCTCCGATGTTCCTCCATATCGAGAAGGTGCAAGGCTCAGCCTCGCGGCCGTAGTTGGAGCAGTTGAATGCCCGGCTTCCCACGCGGATGTCGCCGCCGCAATGCGGGCATTTGGCGACTACGGGCTGCATGTTCACAGCCCCGTCACCGGCAAGCTCTAGCACGGTCGGGAACGTCTTGCCCTCTTTCGTGGAGAAGCCGTCAAGCAGTATGCAGCGGTTCTCCAAAAGGCTGGCAATTTCGCCGTCCGACATTCTCCTGTTGCCGATGATGCCGTTGATGTTCAGCACGCACGAAGGCTTTTCCCCTAAGTTGTTCTCACAGCGGTAGCCCTTGCAGGTCTTTACGACCTTGCCGCCGCACAGCGGGCAGCGGCCGACGGTTCTCTTTTCTGTTTCCATTATGATTGTCAGTTTATAGTTGTAAATTCCATGTTACAGGTCAGTTGAATCCCCTGTTCCATTCGGCGACAATGCCGCCGATGATGTTCTTTCCCGACATTACGCTTGCCCATCCCTCCGGGTCGAGCGAGAACCACAGGTCGTTCCACGACAGCGTGCGCACCTGCCAGGCCAGTATGAACAGGTCAGTGTTGATGGTCTCGAGCCTTGTCATCACCTCATTGGCGATATAGTACCTCTCGGCCGAGCTGAGGAGGTTGACCTTGTGCTTCTCGTTTGCCCCGTCCGCGCCGGTGACATCGTATGTGCCCGAAGTGACGAGCTGTTTCATAAACGGGTAAAGGGCCGCCATCTGCGTCGCCGCGTCCGCCAGTTCGTCCGATACGATGGCGGCGATGGCCGTGCCCTTGAGGTTCCCCACGACCGACTTCGCCAGCAGGCTGCAGTTCTGCGGTATCTCGGTAAGCACCAGTTCCCCGGCGCGCTTTATCTGGTAGAGGTTCTGCATGGCGCCCTGCGCGTTGGAGAGGTATTCGAGCATCTTGTCCTCCACGCTGTGTACCCTGTCGAGCGCCAGCGTCACCGCCGTCTCCGCGGCGATTATCTTCTCCTGCGTCTTCCTGCGCTTCTCATGCAGGTTCTTCAGCTTCGCCGTCTGTGCCAGCACGGCTGCGGTCAGTGCAGGGTCAGTCTGCTGCGCATGGCACGGAAGACCGCCGAGAGCAAGACACGACAAGGCCGTAAGGACGGCAATCTTATTCCTGTTTTTTTCCAATGTTTTCATATTGAAGTTTCGTTACGGTTAAATCTTTATTCCTGTGGCTCTCCGTTCCGCCAGCCCCGTTTCACGGTCGTTCTTGTTCGGGAGTATGGCCGGCTCCATCGGCCTGTTCATCAGGCAGTCGTTCCAGTCCTTGAATGCCTTTGGCGGCGGCCATTGTCCCATCCTGTACCTGATGGAAAGGTTCCTGCCCACCTGTGCAGGCAGCGGCCTGTCCGGGTCAATCCTGAATGATTTTCCTTTCGCTTCCACAAGCAGCCCTCCGTCTGCCTTGCTGATTTTCATCTGGATGCCTTCCAACAACGCCATCATGCGCAGTCCGTAGATGCGCCCGGCGAGGTCGTTGTCAAAGCAGTCGAAGGCACGTGCTTCGGGAAAACGCTCCATGACGCCTGTGACCTGGCGGTCGGAGAACGTACCTCCGAGCGACACGAGGGCGGCGTCCGTCCCGATCCGTACCCTGTTTATCTGGTAGAAAGCCATAGCGTCTAATGCCGACTCGCAGAAGAATACACTTCTTACGGCCATGCTTTTGCTTCTGGACAGGTCGGCCACCCACGCCGCCGTGGACGAGTCCGTGCCGGCCGCTTTCGACTTGTAGCCTCCGTGCCCGCGTATCTCATAGCCTTTTACTTTGCCTTCGGTGTCTGTATAGGGAAAACCTATGTTGTACCCGTCGAACTTTCCGTTCCTCTTGTCCCGTATCAGGGTGATGAAAGGGGCGAAAGCCGCCACCGTGTCTTTGGATATGCCACGCCTTGCGAAAATTGCGGGGATGTTATCCTCTTCCACCGGCTTCACCTCGTAGCGCGCACTGTCAAAAACCTGGGCGTGCCCGGACGACCTCACGTATTCGCGGTCCTCACTGTATTCAGGCTCGGGCATGTTGGCGAAGCGTGCCATGACCTTTGCGATTTTCTGCCACTCGTCCTTGCCGGATACGAAGAAGGCGTCAAGGTTCTCGCGTATGAGCGTGACCACATCTCCCTTTGAACCGTCACGGCGGAAGAATGTCTGCGCGGCCTTGTCGTTGGGATGGCTGATGATGATGGTGTCACGCCTTTCCCTGCCTTCGCCGAGCACAAGCTCTATGTAGCGTCCCACTCCGGCCTTGCGGTCAAGGCGGTAGCCGAGGGCGTATGCGATGTCGTCAATTCCGACACGGGATTTCAGCTCCTTGAAGTTCACCTTGTAGTCGCTCATTTCTTTAGGGTTTTAAGGTTCTGAGGTTTTGAGGTTGTAAGGTCTGAGGTTCTGAGATATAAGGTCTGTGACTGCGATGCTTTACCTCATAACCCGATAACCTTAAAACCGTATAACCTCATAATTACATTCCGATTTTGGCACCGGCTTTCTGCGTCCGGCCAAGCCCGGCAATATCAGGTTCGTATATCTTGCGCGCCGTCATGTCAAGGAACGCCGCCTTGTCCTTCATGTCCGTAAACCGGAAATACGTCATCGCCGTGCCTTTCGTCACAGGCTTCAGGCCGAGTTCAACGCCGCCGTAGGAGGCGCGGATGGCGTATCCGCCGGAACGTGTCTTAACTATCGAGGCGTTCCTGAACGGCACTTCTTCGTCAGGCCCTAACGGACGGAACGGGTCGTTCTTAGCGAGATACGGCTGTTCTCCGAGCGCGAGGCGCTGGCTGTCGATGCGGTCAAGTATCATGTCGGATGCCTTGTTCACGTCCGCCATGACGGAGACGATGAACTTCGGCTCCTTCTTCAGCACGTCTATCCATGAATCCAAGTATGCTGCCGAGTTGTCAGTGACCTTGGAATCGAAGCCCATCGAGTGGCTTATCATCGCCGCCGTCAGCTCGGCGACAAGCTCCTCCTTGGCGTACTTCGGGTCGCCGAACCTGCCCATGCCGTCGCGGTTGAGCCTTTCCGGGGTCATGGTCGAGTGCGCCATCTCGTGAAGCATGGTGGAGTAGTATTCCATTCCGCCCCGGTATGTCTCCTCCGGCGTGCCGCCCTTGTTGAACTGTGCTTTCATGGGAACCACCACGATGTCGCGCGAGGGTGAGTAGTACGCTCCGTCGGCAGGCCTGTCGGTCATGACCGGGCACAGCCAGCCCTGCGTCTGCACCATGCGGTCGATGGCGGCGTGGGCGTACATGCCCTCCGTGTCACGGAGTTCGGGCACCTTGAACTTGTCCATGAGCTTCTGCATCCGTTCCGGCTGCACATCGGCGAGGTTCGTCTGCTCCACGTTGTACACGGGAAAAGCCTTGACAAAAGGAAAAACATCCATGTCTTTCTTTTCCTCCTTTGTCATGGCCTTGTACTCGTCTGCGCTTATCCTTTTCCCGTTCTTGTCCTTGACCAGCATGTCCCAATAGACCACGGGGAAAGCCTTCTCACCTTTAAGGACGTGGGCTTTCAGGTTGTGCGCCTGGTTGAAGGTCAGGTAAACGGGAAGACGGTAGCCTTTCTCCGCCGTGTAAAGCTGCAGGAACAGCGAATTAGAGCCGGAATAGTTACGTCCGCCCACGTTCTGCGGCAGTCCGGCGTAGCCCGACGCCCTGCCAATCCAGCCTTTCTTCCAGTCGGATGCCTTCATCTGTTCCATGCGCCCGATCATCATCTCCGTGAAGCGGTCGAGGGCGGCCTGTCCCGCACTGTTGTTATAGCCAGATGCCATAGTCCTCGTCGTCCATTACCTGCCTGTCCATCATTTCCGCCTCTGTCTGCTCGATATAGAACTCGGCCGACTCGTCGCACTCTTCGGTGCCGTGCGAGCGGCACCATTCCCTGTAATCCTGCGCGTTTCCGCTTTTCAGGACAAATTGGAGGTGGCCGATGCGCCCCTCCTGCAAAAGCTCTACAAGCTCCTCGTATGTCTTTGTCTGTGTCATGTCTTTAACCTTTCATTTAATTGATAATTCCAAACTATTGCAGGACATCCAGTTACATTTTCATTGAAACGGACTTCTCCGCCTTTACGGCAGGTGCCGCGAGCAGTCCGTTGATTTCCGCATTGAGGTACTTGGCGGCAATCTGTTCCCGTGTGGCGGTCTTGGCCTTGAAAAGCGAATAGCCGTCGTCAAAGGAAATCTCGTGCCTGGCCGTCTGCCCCCTGTCGCCTAAGTCGGCGGACACCTTCCACTTGTTGTCGGTCCTGTCCTTGGCCACGCGGACACCTTTGAGGTCGACGCCTTCCGGAAGGCGGTACTTCTCGTAGGCGGATTTCAGGTGCAGACGTTCCCCGAAGTTCTTCTCCACCAGCTGTACGGGAGTGGCCACGCGGTCGAAATAGGCGTTCAGGTCCTGGCGTGACGCCACGGCGGACATCCTCGCTTCGCCCACCTGGGCGTAGAACTTGTACTTGCCGTAGTCGGCACGCCCGACATCCTTTTCCTTGTAGACGTTGAACTTCTCGATGGCGACCGTGCCCTCCGAGCCTTCCATCTGCTTGGGGAACTTGAAGGATTCTTCCGGCACTTTCGGCATGAGCTTCGTGGGATAGTACCGCTGCATCAGTTCCGGCACGGTCATCTCCTTCTTATGGTAGGCCGCGAGGTCTGCCGCGTCCATCCTTTGCGGCTTGAGCTGCTTGCCGTCAATTTTTGCCGTGAAGTACCAGTCCTCCGGATTGGTCTTGCTCTGGTAGGCGTGGCCGTGGGTCACTTTTCCTCCGTCAACGGTAACCATCTGCGGCTCGCGCGGCTTGCGTTCTTTCTTGGTTCCGGCTTCCTGCACGGCCTTTTCCTCCTGTTTATTCCCGGCCTTTGCTTCCTGTACCTTTTCTGCAGGCTTCTCCCCGGCAGTGTTCTTCACGGTCGGGGCAGGCTCTTCCTGCGCCTGCTGTGTCTTTTTCTTCCTTGCCATGTCTGTATCGTTTGAAATGGTTTGTCCATTGTCCTGCTTGTCGGTCTTTTTCCTGACATCATCCGAAATCTGGTCGCACAAGGCCACTCTTGCCCCGGAGCGGATGAGCTTCGGCAGACGGGTGTCAAGTTCCGAGACCGGGAACGAGGCAACCTGCAGTTTCCTGTCAGGCAGTATCCGGTCGGTTATTTCGACTGCAAGTATGGCGGCAGCCTTCACCGCGTCCTTTCCGTATGCCTCATAGAAGTCCCCCGTCCTGAACAGCAGCAGTGCGTCAGGATGCTTTTCTTTCAGCGCGTCGAACTGCTTGAGCGCTTTTGCGGTTGATTCCTGTTTTTCTTTCTTTGCCATGACGGTATTTTTTTCAGAGTTTAAGCCCCTTGCCGCGTTCCTCTTTCGGGGAGGACAGCCTTATGGCGCGTTCCACTGACCGCCTGTCAACGACCTTCCTGTATTCCCAACTGTTCTTCTCGGTTTGGACGAAACCGTAAAATTCGGGATGAAGCTCGTCATAGCGGATTTTCTGTTGCCGTTCCCATTCCTTCAGGTCTCCCTTGATGACCTTGAAACCCTGCGGCTCCCTGAGGTCGATGCCGACGGCGACTTTCTCGCCGCCGACGTTGAGTTCCACCGGCTTTCCCTCGCGCACATGCTGTTTCTGACGGGTGCCAAGTTCGATGTCGTTGACTTTTTCCATGTCGCTGAGTTTTTGCTCTATTTCCGTGTCTGTCACCTTGCGGTGAATGACCGACTTTGTTTCAGGGTCGAGCTGGAGGTACTGACGGGTTTTCCCACCGTCAACGTCCACGGTCTTTTGAATGACCTCGCCCCTGCGCAGCCTTTCGGCTTCATGCTCCGTAAGGCCGAGTGCCTTGTTGCGTTCCGTTTCGAGTGCCGCCCTTACGGGATAGGCGAGCAGGGCGGGGTTGCCGTTCCTGTCGGCCACCACCTGCAGTTTAAGCGGCAGCGTGATTACTTCGCCGTTCCTGGCGCTTATTGACACCTGCACGAGTGGCGTGACCTCGCCGGAAGCCAGCTTGTCCTTTATCTCCTGCGGCAGGCTTTCGGCCTTCCCGCGGTCTATGCCGAGCATTGCCAGTTTATCGTATGGCAACATTGCGGCCTGATTACTGTTGTCCTTTTCCATTTGACTGTCGTTTTGCTGTTAATTTTGCGGCGGAACCGCTTGAACGCCACAAATTTATTACGGACATAACTACAAAAAAGAAATGCGCAACACTATTCTGGCCACAACCATATCACTGCTGGTGCCGGCACTGGCATCAGCACAGTTCCATACAGTCACAAAGGGACATCCAGTAAATCACTGTGTCACTGCGTCTAATCATGGGCATGATGTACAAAAGATTGAATGTATGAAGTGGAGTTCCGATACTGCCGGAAAGGCAGGGGATATTCTCCACGACGGTCTGTATGCCCGAAAAGGAGACGGTCATGCCGATATTAAAACAGCGGGGAAAAAACATAAGAAAGCGGCAAAGCCGCCGCTTCATCCGACGGCGGGAAATGACGTAAGCCTTCCTGAACTGACAATCGCCAACCTTTACAGGGAAATCGTGCGTAACGGCATCCTCTATCCGGAAATCGTGCTGGCGCAGGCCATACTGGAAACGGGATGGTTCCGTTCGTCCCTGTGCCGGGACAGGAACAACCTTTTCGGGCTGACCAATCCACGGACAGGAAAGTATTTCGAGTTCGGGCATTGGACGGAAAGCGTCAGGGCTTACTATACAAAAGTGCAGTATAAGTATAAGGGTGGCAACTACCTACTATGGCTAAGGAAAATCGGATATGCCGAAGACCCGAACTATGTCAGGGCGGTCATTAAGGTTCTTAAAATGCTATAATCCTATCAGTATATGTTGGCTAAATCAAGCCCCATATCAACAATAGGTGCAATGGATAGAAAGCATAGAAGCCGTATTTGGCCTGGTTACCTTTTATAAAGCCCCTTGTCCCGTCATACAGGAAGATGATGGAACAGGCCAGCAGCGCGCCTGTTATGCCGTAATGTCCCATGAACGGAAAGGTGAAGGCAAGTTGCAGCAACCTTGCGCCTTGGCTATTGCTCCGCTGACGGTTGTACAGACTTCCGAACAGGTGGAACAGGAATATCATCAGGATACTGCGCCATCCGTAATCCAAGCCGAGTATTGCAGAAGCGGTGGCTGCGAGTAAAATGGAGGCGAATGCAACCGCTTTATGCTCTTTCAACCTGTCAAAAACAGCCATTGCCGCCACGCCAAGCGCCAGCGTGAACATCACGTTGTGCGTACCGTCCGCACCGTTCAGCAGATACCACGGCACTTCGCTGATTGCGGCAAATGACAGCAGGGAAAGGAAATACCGCATCCTGTTTCTGGTATAGGCGTACCCTTCGGCCACAAGCAGGGCAAACACAGGAAAGGCGATACGTCCGAAACAACGCATCATACCATATGCCACCGTGTTCTCTTCAAGAAAATAGTATGCCGAGTGGTCTGCCACCATTGAAAGGACGGCTATGACCTTCAACGCACTGCCACTTAATACCGGAGGCATACGGTATGAAGAAATGATTGAATTACATCTCATATTAACTTATATATCAATATATTGCGATATTTTGATTTTGTTTTAACTATTATCCGATACCGAGCAGTTCCTTAATCATGTCCTCGACCTCCTGGTTGACCCGTTTGAAGTTGCGGTTGAGCATTATCTCCTTTTCCCTGTCGTTCTTGAACTCATATATTTTCGGCAGCGGCACATAATGTTCCTCCTCGGCCTTTATCCTCTTCATGTCGAAGTGCGTCTTGCAGAAATACTTGGTGGTC
>UMEP01054400.1_pt1 | contig 46138 bp, 32 predicted proteins | sample 1964771 | NCBI WGS metagenome assembly UMEP01 (sample SAMEA4836022, study PRJEB28245) | human gut metagenome | biome: gut microbiome; material: fecal sample | place: Denmark | collected 2008 | reverse complement strand
CGACGCTCGAGAAAATGAGTATGGTCAACGGCATCGGAGAGTATAAGCTGAGAAAATACGGCGCCCTGTTTATTGATGCCATCAAAGAATTTGCCTCCTGAACCTGTACGGCCTGTCGGATAAATCACTACCTTTGCTATTGCGAAGGTAGGATGCGGCTCGGCCAAGTCCCGCGAGGAGCCAGCTCCTCCGGCCTCGGCGCTCGCCTTTCACTACCTTTGTCATAACAAAGGACCAATTGTGCAGACCTATGGTAAAGATGGCTGATTACATCCGGCGGATAGAAATAAAAAGTCTTTGGAGCGGACGCAAGCACGTAGTCTGGGAGCTTCACCCCGATGTGAACATCCTGAGCGGAGTGAATGGCGTCGGGAAGACTACTATCCTCAACAAACTCGTCTATCGTTTGCACGCCGACAGCGCTGCGGGCGCGCTCAGTGCCGCCGAGGCGCACGGCGTCAAGATTGACTTCGAGCCGGCCGACGCTACGGCCATCCGTTTCGACGTTATACGCAGTTTCGACCGTCCCCTTGTCCAAAGCGACTTGCTCGGCAAGGTGGCCGACGCCCACGTCGCCACGGAACTCGACCTCCAACTCTACCAACTTCAACGCCGTTACCTGGATTACCAAGTCAACATCGGCAACCGCATGATCGCCCTCCTGACGGGCGGCGACCCCGACGCGCGCGAGAAAGCCACCGCCGTGGCCGACGCCAAGCGGCGTTTCCAAGACATGGTGGACGACCTGTTCAGCGAAACGGGGAAGAAAATCGACCGGACGAGCAACGAGATACGCTTCGAGCAGATGGGCGAAATCCTCCTGCCCCACCAGCTTTCGAGCGGCGAGAAGCAAATGCTCGCCATCCTGCTCACCGTGCTCATCGAAGACCGCCAGCCTTATGCCCTCTTCATGGACGAGCCCGAGGTCAGCCTGCACGTCGAGTGGCAGCAGCGCCTCATCGGCCTCATCAGGGAGCTGAATCCGCACGCCCAGGTGGTGCTGACGACGCACTCGCCCGCCGTCATCATGGACGGCTGGCTCGATGCCGTCACCGAGGTGAGCGACATCACCGAGTGACTGCCCCGCGAACGCTTCAAACTGACGACTTATGGCAAAGCGTCTTTCGAAAAACCTCACGTCGCGTTACCTCGAAGCCGCCTACCGCTTGCAATCGAAGCGGGCGCGGCGGAAAATCTTCGCGTACGTCGAGAGTTATGACGATGTGTTTTTTTGGAGTCAGTTGCTGCGCGAGGTCGAGACGGAGGAGTTCTGCTTCGAGGTGATGCTGCCTTCGCGCAGCACGCTCTGCAAGGGTAAGCGGCAGGCACTCACCAACGTGATGGGCGAACAGCTCGGCGGGCACATGATAGCCTGCGTCGACGCCGACTACGACTACCTCATGCAGGGTGCCACCGACATCTCGCGCACTGTGACGCGCAATCCTTACGTCTTCCACACCTACGTGTATGCCATCGAGAACTACGAGTGTTATGCTCCGGCGCTTCAAAACGTCTGCGTCATGGCCACGCTCAACGACCACCGGATCTTCGATTTCGAGAGTTTCCTTTCGGCTTTCTCCGTCGCCATCTGGCCTCTCTTCGTCTGGTCTGTCTGGTGTTACCGGCACGGTTATTACAAGACCTTCTCGATGGCAGACTTCTGTAACGTCATCGCGCTCAGCAACCTCAGTTTCGCACATCCCGACCACGCCCTCGAACAGCTCCGACACCGTGTCAACCGGAAGACGAATTGGCTCCAACACCACCTGCCACAGGCGCGGAAAGACTACGCCGCCCTGCGCGACGAGCTTGTCAGCCTTGGCCTCACGCCTGAGACCACCTACCTTTACATCCGCGGCCATGACCTTTGCGACGCTGTCGTGTCGCCGCTGCTGGCCGCCGTGTGCGAGGCGCTCCGCCGTGAGCGCGAGCACGAGATCCGGCGCCTTGCGGAACACAGCGTGCAGATGCAGAATGAGTTGTCGGCCTATCAGCATGCCGCGGCTCCTTTTGAGGAAATGCTCCGCAAGCACACCGGCTACCGCGACGCCCCGCCTTATCGTCGCGTCCAGGCCGACGTGCGCAGCCTGCTGGCCTCCCTTTCCGAACAGATTAAACCGAAAGATAATGACAGAAACTCCGAAAAACGGCTACCCGACACGCCGTTACGACCAGCCCGTTAAACGTTATTGCCAGACGCTCGACCTGCGCGACGAGCCGGCTCTCATCGCCGAGTACCGCCGCCTCCACAGCGAGCCCTGTATCTGGCAGGAAATCCTCGACGGCATCCGCAGCGTCGGCATCCTCGAAATGGAGATCTACCTCGTCGGCACGCGCCTTTTCATGATTGTCGAGGCGCCGCTCGACTTTGACTGGGACAGCGCCATGCAGCGCATGGCCACCTTGCCGCGCCAGGCCGAATGGGAGGCGCTCACGGCGCGCTACCAGAAAGCCTCGGCCGACGCCTCATCCGCTGAGAAGTGGCAGCTGATGGAGCGCATCTTCCACCTCTACGACCGTTAGCCGTTTCTTGGCTTCTTCCCGCCGTTCCCGCCGCCGGGCGGGGACGTGCGGGAACGGCCTTTCCGCAGCCTCTCAACCGGCGGCGCCGAAAGGCCGTCGGGTTCGTCTGCCCTGTCAGCCGACCCGCGAATCCTGTCGCAGCGACAGAAATTCCTGTCAGCCCTCCCGTGAATCCTGTCGGCCGTCCCGTTTTTCCTGCTGCCGCGGCCACTGAGGGCTCAGTGCGTCCATGGGTTGCGTCCAGCCGTCCCGCCGGTTGGGCCAGCAGTTTTTCCGCCCTTCTCGCTATGATGTTTTTTTTCAAATAAAAACGATTTTTCACCGTCAGAAAATGTGTAAAAACTGTAACTTTGCACCCGAATTGTAACTAAGTATCCATTAAGCAAAGAAAAACGATGAAAAAGATCAGAGCCGCCGTGGTAGGTTACGGCAATATCGGAAAATATGTGCTCGAGGCGCTGCAAGCTGCGCCCGACTTCGAAGTGGCCGGCATCGTCCGTCGCAACGCCATGGGCGAGCAGCCCGCCGAACTGGCCGCCTATCCCGTCGTGAGCGACATCCGTCAGCTTGAAGCAGTCGACGTGGCCATCCTTGCCACCCCGACGCGCAGCGTCGAGGCCTATGCCAAGGAAATCCTCGCCCTCGGCATCCACACCGTCGACAGTTTCGACATCCATACCCAGATCCCCGCCCTGCGCCGCTCGCTCGGTGAGGTGGCCCGCCAGCACGGCGTGGTGTCCATCATCTCGGCCGGCTGGGACCCGGGAAGCGACAGCGTGGTGCGCGCCCTGTTGCAGGCCATCGCCCCGAAAGGTCTGACCTACACGAATTTCGGCCCGGGCATGAGCATGGGTCATACGGTAGCCGTCAAGTCGAAGCCGGGCGTCAAGGCTGCCCTGTCGATGACGATTCCCACAGGGGAGGGCATCCATCGCCGCATGGTCTATGTGGAAGTCGAGGATGGCTACAAGTTCGAGGACATCGCCGCCGCCGTGAAAGCGGACCCCTATTTCGCCAGCGACGAGACCCACGTGATCGAAGTGCCGTCGGTCGACGCGCTCCTCGACATGGGTCACGGCGTCAACCTGACGCGCAAGGGCGTCAGCGGACGGACACAGAACCAGCTCTTTGAGTTCAACATGCGCATCAACAACCCCGCCCTGACGGGCCAAGTGCTGGTCTGCGTGGCACGTGCAGCCATGAAGCAGCAGCCCGGTTGTTACACGATGATCGAAGTGCCGGTCATCGACCTGCTCCCCGGCGACCGCGAGGAGCTCGTTGCACATTTGGTATAGTGCCGCCGCGTCTCGTGGCGCGCTGGCAGTTTACGAAAAGAACTCCCCGGCCGACAGGGTTGTAACTGTCCGGCCGGGGAGTTCTTTTGTGGAGTTCAGGGCGTTCGGGAAGGTGCCTGTGCGTTTCCCGTGCCATGGTTTGCGGGCTCCGTGTCTGCTTTGTGCCGCCGCGCCTTATTCCTTGACGAATGGTTTTAGCCCCTTGACAGCCTCGGCCGCCGTGATGCGGCGTCCGCCGTTGTCCAGATCGATGAGGACGTAGCGATTGTTGCCCATGCCCAGTTCTTTCATGTACGACAGCTGGCGCAAGCCGTGGCGGCTCTCAATGCGTTCGACGAGGTCATGGTGCTCCGCCTCGGTCATGGCGTAGACGAGGTCGACACAGGCTTGGTCGAGGGCAAGAATGTCGGTGGACGAGAGGATGCCGACGTTGGGCGTGACGACAGGCTCGGCGGCCAGGCCTTCACAGTCGCACGAGACCGACATGTTGCGCATGACGTTGACATACGTGATGTGGGGGCCGAAAAAGTCCACGACGGCTTTCGTCGATTCCGTCATGCGCTCCATAAACTCCTCCTTGGCGATGTCCCATTGGTCGTCCTGGTTCGGGGTGGTGTGTATCCAAGCCTTTCCGATGCGGCCGTCTGCACAGCCGATACCGATGTTCTTGTTGCTCCCGCCGAAGCCGCCCTGCGTGTGGCCCTTGAAGTGAGTGAGCACGACGAGTGAGTTGTAGTCCGTCAAGTGGCTGCCCACCGACATCTTGTCGAACCATTTGCCACCCTTGACCGGTAGTGTCAGAGTGTCCTCCTCGTCCATGATGTCGACCGGACAGAATGTCCATCCGTTCACCTCAATCGTCTTGCGGTGCTGCTCGGTGGTGTAGCGGTCGCCTTCGTAGTAGGTGTTCGTTTCGACAATGTGCGCGTCGGGCAGGTCCTTCGTGATGAGTTCCTTCACCCAGGCGGCCGGGATGATGTTCGGGCCGTGCTGCTCGCCGGTGTGCAGTTTCACACCGACGCGGCCGCCAATGTGTGCCGACACCTGCTCGTAGGCGTTGATCAGGCCCTCCGGGTTGAGCTTGCGGGTGAAGTAGACGATGGATTCGTTGCCTGTCCGCTCTTCATAGGGCACGTACTTGTTCCCGTCCACGCCGGGAGTGGGCGTGGGCTGTGCCATGGCTGTTGTTCCCATGGTAAATAGGCTTGCAATCATAGTGATTATTGTATGTTTCATGACAGGGATGGATAAAATTGTCATACCTGATTGCAAAGATAGCCCTTTCGCTACTTTCGGCGGTTACCCTCGCCGAGGCTTTTATTACCCGGATTACGGTTTCTCGCCGCCCGGTGCGGGGATGCGGGCCGGCTGGCAGACTTTCGCGCCCGCCGTCGCTGCGCCCATCCCTGCGTCCGCCGCTGCTTGCGTGCGGTTGCGCCCGTACGCCGGGCGACATGAATGTCGCCCCTACGTTTCCCGTCGAAACGGTCAGCCGGATAGAAATTTCTGTCAGCCGACCCGTAATTTCTGTCAGCCGACCCGTGGAGATGCCATCCCTGCGGCCGTCGTCGCTTGCGTGTGGTCGCGCTGTCTGCCGGGCGACATGAATGTCGCCCCTACGTTTCCCGTCGTTTCGGTCGCGGCGACGGGAAATTCTGTTGCCCTGTCCGCCATTTTTGGCACAACGGGGCGAAAAACGCCCGGCCTGTGCCGCAGGTTGGCAGGAGTGGGGCGTAATTTTGCCCCGTATCACACAAAAACTTCGCGATATGATCACGTTGGACACATACGACGTCAAGATTTTCACCGACCGCGTCGAGCCCGGAGCCCTCGACCAGTTGCGCGGACTGATGGCCATCCCGGCGTTTGCGGGCTGCCGGGTGCGCGTCATGCCCGACGTCCATGCCGGGGCGGGTTGCGTCATCGGTTTCACGGGCGACCTGGGCGAGAAAGTCGTCCCCAACATCGTGGGTGTCGACATCGGTTGCGGCATCCTCGTGCAGTCCCTTGGCGCCTTGCGCCACGTCGACGGGCACGCCCTGACCGCCTTTATCCGCGCGGCCATCCCCTCGGGGCGCGACTTCCGCGACGCGCACTACGAGCCCCTGCCCGTCGCCTATGCCGCGCGCCGCGCCGAGGCCCGGCAGCTCGTCACGCAGTTGCGCTGCTACCGCGAGCTGCGCGACGTCGACCGCATCCGGGGGAGCATCGGCAGTCTCGGGGGCGGCAACCACTTCATCGAGGTGGACCGCGACAGTCAGGGGCGGCTCTACCTCCTCGTGCACACCGGCAGCCGCAACTTGGGGAAACAGGTGGCCAGTCTCTACCAGAAACTGGCAGTGAAGTGCCAGTCGGGGTGGGCCGAGCTGATGCGCGAGCAGGAGCGCCTGATTGCCGCATACAAGGCGGCGGGCCGTCGCGGCGAACTGCAAGAGGCCATCCGGCGGCTGCGCGGTTCGTTCAGGATGCGCCCCTCGTCCGTCCCGTCCGACCTGGCTTGGCTCGAAGGCCGGGAGCGCGACGACTACCTGCACGACATGCGCCTCTGCCAGCGTTGGGCGGCGATCAACCGCCGTCTCGTGGCCGACCTTATCCTCGGCCATCTGGCCGCCCGGCCGGACGGGTCCGTCAACCCCGCTGCCCTGCGCGACGAAGCCTTTGAGAGCGTGCACAACTATATCGGCGAGGACAACGTGATCCGCAAGGGCGCCATCTCGGCACGGCAGGGCGAACGTTGCATCATACCGCTGAACATGCGCGACGGGGCGCTCCTCGCTACCGGGCGCGGCAACGCCGATTGGAACCACTCTGCCCCGCACGGCGCGGGCCGCGTCATGAGCCGCCGCGAGGCTTTCGAGCGCATCACGATGGCCGACTACGGCGCCGCGATGGCCGGCGTGTACAGCGAGACCGTCACCCCCGACACCCGCGACGAGGCTCCGATGGCCTACAAGCCGGTCGCCGAAATCCGGCGCTACCTCAGCGAGACCGTCGACGTCGACGACACGCTTGCCCCCTCTTCAACTTCAAAGCGGCGGAGTGAGCCGTGCGGCCGCCGGGATGGGGGAAAGAGCCACGGCTGCGGTACGGTTTCGACGCAGCGTGGCGGCGCGTCCGCCTGCGGCGCGGGGCGTCTTTTTCTCGCCGTGAACCAACTTGAACCAACCGGCGGGGGCGGCGGATGCCCGAATCGTCGTTTCTTTGAGCGCGAAAAACGTTCCACCCCGTGCGGCACGTAAGGCGAAAACTCCATATATCGTACCGATTACGGGTGACGGTAAATTGATTACACCCCAACAAGGATTGATTACTCCTATAATAATATGTAAAAGTATGAGTGAAGCCACATTCAGAACCATGCGAAGCCTCCTCCACCCGTCCGGCGGGCGCGAGGAGCAGACGCTCATCGTCCCCGACTACCAACGGGGATACAAGTGGGCGGTGAAAGAACTCCTGTCGGCCGGAGGCGTCGAGGAAAATTCGGCGCTCGAAACGCTCCTCAGTAACCTGGACATTGCCTTCTGCATCGCCGAGGACACCGACTACTTCCTTCAAGGCGTCACCGTCCGTGAGAGCACGGACGGGCTCGTCCTCATCGACGGCCAGCAGCGCGTCACGTCGTTCTACCTCATCCTCTGGTACCTCGGCGGTCCCGACGCCATCCGCCCCATCCGCTTGCAGTACGACGTCCGCGCCGCCTCGCAGCGCTTCCTCGACGCGCTGCACGACCAGCAGCCCGACGAGTGCTTCCCGCAGCTGACGGGCAGCGAAGCAGAGGGCAACAGGGAAGACGAACAGGACATCTATTACTTCAAACAAGCCCTCCGGCAAATCCATAGTCGGTGGGGAAAACGGCCGAAAGAAGAGCGTGAAAGCCTGATGGACTGGCTCTTGGATCGGGTCAGGGTGATCTATCTGACCGTCGACACGCCGGAGAAGGCCGTCCGTACGTTCACGATGATGAACGGCGCCAAAGCCACGATGCTCGCCGAAGAGCTCGCCAAGGCCGAAGCGTTGCGCCGTTTGGCCACGGAAGGCGAACCGGTCGAAGAGGAAGACGAAGGCGACTTCGGCGGCGTCCCGACTTTGGACGACTACTTTGATGAAATCCGTCAGTGGGCGGCCACGCAGTGGGAGACGGCCGCCCGGCGCGGACGCTGCGCCCGCGAGTGGGACCGCTGGCTCTATTGGTGGAACCACCCCGACGTGCAGCGCTTCTTCAATGTGCAGACGCCCTGGGGCTGGCTTTTGGACTACGCGCTCTGGGATTGGTCGGAGGGAAAGACCAACCGGTTCAGCTTCGAGGCGTTCCGCAGCGCTTTCATGCGTTTCTTATCTGACGCGCAGGACTGCTTCGAGCGCCTGCGTAGCATCCAGACCGCCATTGAGGACGTCTATGCCGACCCCGTGGCCTACAACTGGCTCGGGCTCTCCTTGCTGTTCGCACCGAGGCGTGACGAACGCTACGCCACGCTCCGCTATTTCCTCCGTCACCGCCACGGCGCGGACGCCTTGGCCCGCTACGCCAAGTGCCGCCTGGCTGGCGCCACCCATCAGGAGATCACAGGCGAGGGTCAGGGCAACGCGGAGGAAAAAGAGCGGCGACTGCACGAGAAGCAAGCGCGCTTGCAGCACCTGTTGGCCGCGGCGGATGCCTACAACGACGACGAGGCAAAGGCGGCGTGCTTCGGCTTCCTGCTCTATCTTAACCTTGTCGAGGACAACCGGCTGGGCCGCAAGTTCGACTTCACCGTCTGGGGCGCCAAGTCGTTGGAGCACATCTGGCCCAAGGCTCGCGTGTCTCACCGTGACGCCGACGGCACGTTCCGCCGCGGCGACGGCGCCGAGCTGACGCCCGAAGAGAAGGAAGAGGTCTGCGCGGGAACGCCCGGGTGGCTCGACCGCGCGCAGATCCGCACCGCTGGCGGCCAGCCCCTGAGCGAGCATTGCGTGGGCAACCTCGTCCTGCTCTACGGACGCGACAACTCGGCCTTCGGTGCCCGTAGCTATGAAGAGAAAAAGACCGCCTTCTTCGACGTCAGCAGTGACGCTTTCCGCAGCCGCCACTTGCTGCACACCGTGTCCAAGTTCGCGGCCACCGCGTGGGGCGCCCGGCAAATCGCGGACTACTACGAAGAAATCCAGGAACAAGTCAAAACGTTATACCATGAGTAACTATCATACTTTCCAAAGCGGCGAGGAATACACCCTCGGCCGCCTCTTGGGCACGCCGCACTGCCTCGTCGTGCCCGACCTGCAACGGGATTATTGCTGGGGCAGCGAGACCTACGGGCGTAACCGCGAGGCGCAAGGCGAGCTCGTGACCGCCTTTGTCGACGACCTCATCGAGGCGTTCCGCGCCGACGAAGCCCGCACGCTCGGCGTGCTCTACGGCTACGAGGAGGTGGCCGGGCGCGTCATGCTCTGCGATGGGCAGCAGCGCTTTACCACGCTCTACCTCCTCGTCGGCGTTCTCACGCACCGCATCGACGGCGTGAAGTTCGCCAGCTACCTCCAAGGCTTCCCCGGCGACGTCCGACTGAGCTACGAAGTGCGCGAGAGCACGCTCAGCTTCCTTGGCGATTTGTCGCGGTATTATTTCTGCGACCGTAGCGGCGTCTTGCCGCCCGCTGAGGGCGAGGACAAGACGCAGACGCCCGACTGGTACCGCCACGCCTACGACCTCGACCCCTCGGCGTGCTCCATGCTGGCCGCCGTGCGTACGATTGAGGCGCGCCTCGACGCGGCCGGCGTGGACGAGGGCGACTTCGGGCGTTACGTCCTCGACGAGTTGCGCTTCGTCTACTATGACATGGGTGACCGCCAGCACGGCGAGGAGGCTTTCGTGGTCATCAACACCACCGGCGAGCCCCTTACGGCCACCGAGAACTTGAAGCCGCAGTTGCTGAGCCGCGTGACGGGCGACGCCCGCAGCGTCCGTGCCCGCGAGTGGGAAGACCGCGAAGACTGGTGCTGGCGCCATCATGACCACGAGGGCGGCGAGCGGACGTCGGACGCCCTGAGCCGCGACTTCTACGTGTGGTTCTGGCAAATGCGACGGCGACAGGTAAGCGAGACACTACGGCGCGAAAGGCTCGACGCCCTGTTCCTGAAAGCGGACGGGGAGCTGGACGAGACGCTCGCCGAGGTGCACCGTTGTTTTACGGCTTTGAAAACTGTGGTCGGCGAAGTGGAGCGCGACGGCGCTCTGCGCGGCCTGCTCGCCACCCTGCGCCGCCTGCTCTATGAGGGCGAGGGGACGGACGGCCTCTTCACCTGGCTGCGCCGTCGGCAGGCTGAGGATGTCCTCCTGCCCCTCGTGGCGTTCGCGGAGCGCTTCGGTGCGTCGGCCTCGTTCGGCGACGACGTCGTGCGCTTTGCCCGCAGGCTCTGCAAGAACGCTGCGGACAAGAAGTTCGGTCGCCAGCGTCCGGACGGCGGCGGCTATGTGGACTGGCGCTACGTCTTGCAACTTGTAGACTGCGCCGAGGACGTCGACGGCCTGCTCACGGCGGACACCCTCGGCGACGGAGCCGGTTTGAAGCCTGTCGCGAACGTCCCGATAGCCCGCTGGTTCGACGCCGACGAGCAGGACAAGCGCCGCCTCGCCGCGTCCGGGGTCGACGTGGCGGCATGGGAGGAGGACGACGCCCTGCGTTTCGACCTCAGTGTGCTGGGCGGCAGCACGGTCACGACGGACGACGCCCGCCGGCGCCGCGACAACCTCGTCGCGCTCAGTCTCTGCCGACACGGTGGCGACGCCCCGGCCGACTTGGCGGCTTTCTATTGGCTCTACCGCTTCTTGAAAGGTTGGGGCGACGGCGTGGGACATGTCGGTTACGCTACGTGGGACGGCGAAGGCACTTACTATCATACTTATGATTATGGAACGGACTACGGGCGGGCTTACCGCGACGCCGACTTCCTGTCGCTGCTCGCCTCGGCCGACCTGCTGGCGGAGTTGAAGCACCGCGTTGCCGATGCGTTCCGCCCGACGGGCTACGAGCTCACGGCCGCCACGTTCACGCCCACGGCCTACCTGCGTTCGTGGCTGCTGCTCAAAACCTTGGTGGCTGCCGACCGCGGCGTCGTCCTGAACTATTGGGACGACCGGGCCATCGGTTGTTATGCCGGCCAGGCTGACGACAACCGCCTCAACGACGACCAGCCGTTCTGCATGGCCAACTCATGCGCGGGCTACCTCTTCCGTTCCGACGTCCGCCGTGCCGAGGATTATCTCAACCCCTCCCTCTTCGACGCGCCCCTCCTTGCGCCGGGCTGCGACGTCGACGGCGAAGCCTTTGAGAACCGGAAGGTGCCTGTCGAGGTCGTGCGGGCTTCGGCGGACTACCTCGCGCGGCTCTACGAGGCCTTCATGGCGGGCGCCTGACACAGACGCGGGGCGCACAGTCCGGCCCGCCGGATCGCGCCCCGCTGCACACGGTGGCCAGCCACAGGGCTGCCTCCCGCATGGCATAAGCAAGCGGCGCCCCGGGCGAAGTGCGGAAACGACCGCACGCCCGGGGCGCCGTTCTTGTCGGCATACAAAAAAAGAGGAGCTTTCTCCTCATCGGACGGAAAGCTCCTCTTCGCTTCGCGGTGCGTACGGGACTCGAACCCGTGACCCCATGCGTGACAGGCATGTATTCTAACCAGCTGAACTAACGCACCATTTCGTTTCGCGGCGTTGCCGTGGCTTTATCTCTCAAAAGCGGTGCAAAGATACGGAGTTATTTTGAAACCTCCAAACATTTCGGCGAAAAAAGTGCTCTAACCTGCTGCTATTCGCGAAATGGCTGGGCTGATCCACACAAAATCCGCCTGGTCGTTTCGGCATAGGTTTGAAAAAGTTTTAATACAGTGCCGCATGTTGCGGACAATTCGCTAACTTTGGCAGGCGAAGCTAGGATGTCGTTCGGACAAATTCCCGGAATGCCGGGACTCTTGTGCTGTGACGCCGGTTGGCCGTTGTTCCTGTCGGGATGGCCGGCTGTTTTTAGGAAAACACCATATATTTCTGCATCCGCTTTGTGACAGTCTGCACGAGCCATACCCTGTCTTCTCGGTGGTGTGTGGCTGTTCATGCGAGCTGTCAGTTCCTGTCCGTTTATTTGTTTTAACCGATACAAAAATGCAGACGACCCATTCAAATGAAGCAAACAGAAAGACGGGGCTTGCGCCCGAATTCATCGTCCCCGGAAACGAGACGACGCCTCCTTATCTTATCAAGGTCATAGGCGTTGGCGGGGGTGGCGGCAATGCCGTCCGGCACATGGCCCAGCAGGGTATCAAAGACGTCGAGTTCATCTTGTGCAACACCGACCGCCAAGTGCTTGACAGCGAAGACGGTCTCCTGCTCTTGCAGCTTGGTTCGACGGGCCTCGGCACCGGCGGCGACCCGCAGAAGGGCAAGGAGGCTGCCGAAGAGAGCATCGAGCAGATCCGTCATCTCTTTGACGACGGCACGAACATGGCGTTCATCACGGCGGGCATGGGCGGCGGAACGGGCACCGGGGCTGCTCCCATTGTGGCCAGTGTGGCCAAAGAGATGGGCGTGCTGACGGTGGGCATCGTCACCCTTCCGTTCCTCTTCGAGCGGCCGTGGCAAATCCGCCAGGCCCTGCGCGGGCTGGCCGAAATGCGAAAGAGTGTCGACGCTCTCATCGTCATCAACAATGAACGCCTGCGCGCTTTGGAGAGCAAGGGCGACCTTCCGGTCATCGAGGCTTTCCAGAAGGCCGACGACATCCTTGCCGTCGCCACCCGCAGCATTGCGGAAATCGTGACCGTCCTCGGCATTGTCAACCGCGACTTCAACGACGTCAACACCATCATGCGCGACGGCGGGAGCTCCATCATCGTCTCAGGACGTGCCTCCGGGCCTCACCGGGTGCGCGAGGCCATCGTCAATGCGCTCCATTCGCCCCTCTTGCAGGAGAACGACATCACGCGGGCACGCAAGTTGCTTTATGTCCTCTATGCCAGCAGGGAATCCCCCATACGCATCAGCGAGATTGCCGACGTCAACCGTTTCACCGCCTCGTTCCCTCCGGATGTACGCGCAATATGGGGAATGTATGAAGACGAAGCGCTCGGCGAGGATGTCAAAATCACCATCATCGCCACAGGCCTTGACAGCCAGCCGCCTGCTGCGCAGACGCCCGACGAACTGTCGGACGACGATATCATCGCGCTTTACTATGAAGGTGCCGTGCCGAACGAAACCGCATCCGACGCAGCGGATGAGACGGCCGCTGCGACAGAAATTCCTGTCGCAGCGCCGGAAAATCCTGTCGCAGCGACAGAAAATACGGATAGGGCGACCGCAAAGGCGAGGAAAGCATCGCCCCTTCGTGAGCGTATCGCCCGTGTCAACGATCTTATCAACCATTTCATGAGCGACTGACAGCGTGACGCGGGAAGACGGCCGTCTTCCCGCGCCGCAGGATAATGGCCGTCGCGAACATAGGTTTCGCATGCCTGCCGTATCTTTGCAGCCACACTATGAGAAAGACACGAAATACAGAAAGGTTATGCCGAAGAACAAGAGTGCCATGACGCGTTACCGCCTGCTTGACGCGATGTTGGGAAATCCGTATCGCGATTATCGCATGGAGGACCTCAACAACGAGTGTAACCGTCAGCTGGTTGCCATGGGCTGTCCGCCTGTCAGTTTGCGGCAAACGCAAAAGGACGTGCACTACCTTTCGTCTGAGATGCCCGGGGCGGTAGCGGTTGAGCGTTATGAGGTTCGCCACGTCTCGCCCGACACGGGAAATGTGGTCGTACACCATTGCATGCGCTACGCCGTGCGGGACGCTTCTGTGTTTAAGGAAACCATCACGGACGAAGACCGCCATTTCCTGTCGGGCGTGTTGGACCTGTTTGGCCAATTTGACGGTTTGCCCGGTCGGCCTAGAATTGAAGAGATGCGTCGGAAGTTGGGCCTCGGGGAGTATTCTCGTCCTGTCGTCTGCTTCACCCGTAATCCCTTGGGCGACCCCGCTTTTTTCTGTGAACTCTTTGTGGCAATTGTCCACAGAGTGACGGTTTGTTTGCACTATCATATCTTTTCTCAGCCCACTGATGTGCGTTCGGTGTGCGTATACCCCTATCAACTGCGGGAGTACAACCGGCGCTGGTTTCTAGTGGCAGGTCCCACCGACAGCTTGCGCCTGCTGACCTTTGCCCTTGACCGCCTTGACCGCGTCGATTTGTGTTCCGCCATACCTTATCGTGAATATGCCGGTGACATGGCCGAATGTTTTGAGGACGTCGTTGGTGTCTCTCTCTTGGATGATGCGGAAGCCGAACGGATTGTCTTTTGGGCCTCAGAGCGTGCAAAGGGATATGTGTTGACTAAACCGTTGCATGAATCGCAGGTCCATTTGCGCGGGAATGAGGGGGAAGCCCTTTCCGTCGCCCATCCCGATTTGCAAGACGGGGCATTTTTTGCGCTTAGGTGTGTGCCCAATTACGAGCTTGTGCGTGAGCTTTGTTCCTTTGGCGGCGAGTTGGTCGTGCTCAGTCCCGCCGGGGTGCGCGCCAAAGTCGTGGAGTGGGTGCGGGGGGTGGCCGAGGCTTACGGGCTGTGCGGGGCGCAGGCGAGGACTGGCTGTCAAACGGAACAAGATAACGATACACATTAATTAATATAGAGATGAAAGACACCATCATACTCACCCAAGCTCAGGATGAAGCCTTCGCGCAGCTGCGCGCCTTTCTGGACAATTCTTCGGATGTCTTTGTCCTTCGGGGATATGCCGGTACCGGAAAGACCACCCTTTTGCGCCAGCTTGTGGCTGAGCTCAGGCGCCGTCGGGTGCTTTTTGCGCTGATGGCTCCGACGGGGCGCGCGGCCAAGGTGCTGAAAAATGCGACAGGATCCGACGCCTCGACCATCCATCGTGCCATCTATTCGAGGAAGTTGGAGTGTAAGGAAATCGACAATCCTGACTCTTCAAAAAAGACATACCGCTATGTTTTTCCATTGGTCGGGAAGAGTGACTTCGTGCCCCAAGTCGTTGTGGTCGACGAGGCCTCGATGGTTTCGGACGTAGCCGCGCGCAACGAGTTCTGCGAGTTCGGGAGCGGCCGCCTGCTGACCGACTTGTTGCAGTATGTCCGTCAATTGCATGTCGGTAAGCTCATCTTCGTCGGCGACGAGGCACAGCTTCCTCCGGTGGGCGACGCGCGCTCGCAGGCGCTTGACCCCGACGGCCTCCGTGCCCGCGGTTTCACCGTTGAGAGCGCGCAACTCTCCGAGGTGGTTCGCCAGCAGGCAGGGAGCGGCATCCTTCAAACAGCCGTCGGCTTACGTGACCTGCTCGGACTGTCCAAGCGTGAGCGCACGACGTTTTGCATCACACCTGACGGCACCGACGTGCGGTCGGTCGAAGCCTTTGACATGGTCAGCCGTTTCTGCGGGCTCTTCCCCCATCCGTCGGTGGAGGCAAGTGGGGTGATGGTCTGTTATTCGAACGCACAAACGGCTCGCCTCAATGCGGCTTGTCGTGAGCGTTACTTCCCCGGTGCGGCCGATCGGCCTTGTGAGGGCGACGTGCTCCTCGTCACGCATAATAACTACAATGTGGCGGGATGCGAGCTCTACAACGGTGACATGGTGACCGTCGGCCGTGTCGGCGGGACGGAGACGCACGAAAATGTGCCCGTTACCGTCGAGGGCGAGCGGCACCGTGTCTCGTTGCGCTTCCGGCAGGTGGGGCTCAACGTGCCGGGCGTCAAGGAGGTGGTGTCTTGCTTCATTCTCGACGATTTGCTTTTCTCGCCTTCGCGCGATTACGACATTTGGCAACAAAAAGCCCTTTACGTCGACTTCTGTATGCGTTGGCGCAAGCGCCCGGCCGCGCCGAAAGAAGGTTCGCCTGAGTTCGCCGACGCCTTGCAGCACGACCCGTATTTCAATGCCCTGCGCGTGAAGTTCGGCTACGCCATCACCTGCCACAAAGCACAGGGTGGAGAGTGGGACACGGTGTTTGTGGATTATGAGGGGCGGTGCGGGTTGTCGGACGACGCCTTGCGTTGGTGTTATACGGCCACGACGCGCGCCCGGTCCGTGCTTTACGCGGTCCATGCACCCCACTTGACGCCCTTGTCGAAGTTCGAAATAAAACCGGTGCAGCGTTTGTCGAAAGCACCGGCCGACTTTTTCTCACCCTCGTTGTGCCCCGATTGCTTGCCGGATGAGGCCGATCTGCTTCCCGGCGTGCGGCTGAAGCTCGCCTCGCTGAGGCGGGCGCTGGCGGCTTCGCCCTTTCAGCTGGTCGGCATGCTCCATTATAACTACTTGGAGAAGTGGGATTTCCGTCTGCCCGACGGATCGCCGTTGCGCCTTGAAGCGCATTACGACAAGGCCGGCACGTTCTCACCGCTCCCGTTGACGGATGATGGAAGCTTGGCCGACAAACTCCGCCGCCTTGTGAATGAGGCGTTCGACTTGCCCCAGTCGTGCGGTTACGAGGCTTCTCAATCCGGGATGGCCGACTTCTACCAGCGGCTGCTTTCCGCTTGTGTTGACGAGGGCGTCGCTGTGACGAATGTGGTCGAGCATTTGGACAACTACTACGTGGTGTTTTATTTGAAGACTGATGCGCGTTTCGCCTTGCTTCAAGTCTATCACAAAAGTGGCGTCCTGACGGCCGTCATGCCCAAGTCGGAACAGGGGACGGCCGATGAAAAATTAAACCGAATACTTGAAAAAATCAAATAGTTATGTCATCATTCGAAGTCACCCGTTTGCGCAAGGAGGGCCGCCTTGACGAAGCCTTTGCGTTGGCACAGGCCGAATTTGAAGCCAATCCCGACGACGTGTGGGCCTGGCGGGCTTTGGCGTGGTGCCACGACGCGCGATGTAAAGGACTGGCTGAAACTTACAAGTCCCGGCCTACGGCTGACAACCTCGGCGCTTTTCTTTCTGAAGTCGACGCTGCGGCGGCCATGAAGCCGGGTCCGGCGGAAGACTTGCTTTGCGACACGCTCTTGTGGCGCGTGGTGAGCGTGCTTTCCACGCTGGGTAAGAACCCGGGCGGCGTGGACGTGCCGACTGTGGCCGACCGCGTTTTTGCCGCTGTGCGCGACTTGCATCCTACTCGCCCGGGCGAGGCCTATTCTGCGCTTTTCAATGCGTTCCATCGCTTACGTAAGGATTGGCCGGGCTATGTCGGTTTTTGTGACTGGTGGGACTTTCGGCATTTCCGGCCTGAGGATTACGTGCCCGAGACCTATAATGGTCGCCAGCAGCCCGTCTCGTTGGCCGAAGGCGCCTATATCGCCTATGCCCGGGCTTTGCTCGCGGCGCATGACGGCGAGGGCATCCGTGCTTTCCTTCCCCGCATCGAGGAACTGGCCGACGCTCATCCCGAGATGACTTATCCGGGGTATTATGTGGGCAAACTCTTGCTTGCCATTGGCCAACGGGGTGAGGCGGCGGTGGCCACGCTCCGGCCGTTCCTCGTCAAGAAGCGTTCGGAGTTCTGGGCGTGGCAGCTGATGGCCGAGGCTTTGCCCGAGACCGGCGACCTGTCGCTTGCCTGCCTGCTCCGCGCAGTCCATTGTCGCACGCCGGAACATTTCCTCACCCGTGTGAGGGGGCTGTTGGCTGCGCGCTATCTGTCGCGAGGTGACTACGGAGGAGCCCGCGAGCAGATAGACCTTGTGGTTGAGACCTGCCGGAAAGAACAGCAGCGCGCGCCGCACCAGATGGAGGCATGGCAGCGCGAAGGCTGGTACGCCGAAGTCGGCGGAAAGGGCGCCGCGACAAAGGTTGACTGGCTGCGGCTGACTGACGACTTCCTTTATGCAGACCGTCCCTCTTGTGTGGCCGTCGTGGTCGGCGTCAACGCGGAGAAAAAGGTGGTGCATGTGGTCTATGGCCGTGAGCGGCAAGGCCATTTCAGGCAACCGCGTGGCATGAAGCCCTGTCAGCCCGGCGACGTGCTCGACCTGCGCATGGGCGAGGTGTCGCCCGAGGGACGCATCGAACTGTTCACCGCGACGAAGCGTGAGGGAGCCGTCTCGCAGTCGGACTACTGTCGGTGGGTGGCCGGTGAAGTGACGGCGAACGGTGCACACACGGCTCATTTCGTCGGCAAGGGGCGCGACCGCGTCTTCATCCCGCCGCAGGTCATGACCCGCCGGGGATGGCAGGAGGGCGAGTTGGTCGGTACACTCGCCGTCTACGCTTACAACTCGAAGCGGAACGAATGGGCGTGGCGCATTGTCTGACGCCAGTCGGCGTGACGAACATAGACTTCGCTACTGATTTGCCCGTTCGGAGGCATCTCCGTATTTTTGCACTGTCTCCGGAAGAAGAATGACACAGCGATCCTTGACACGTTGAGGCACATGGCGTGGAACCTTTTGACTTCTGTCAGGCGCATTCGCCTGATGTCCCTGTCCGTCAGGGCAGGGAAAATTACGCTGGTGCGTAAGCCTTGCAAACAACGTAGTCACAGTGTGGCTGTTGTTTGGGAGAAAAAGTGAAGAGTTGAATGATTTGAAAAAGGAATCAGGCAATTCTTGCCCACTCTTTGGAGTGATGGTACTTGCTACTGGAAGAAGAGGAACGCCGCCCCGACGTGTCAGGATTTGCTTTGTAACGGGTAAAAACACAAAACGACTATATAACAATTATGGACAAAGCGATGATAGCCGAGCGTGCCGCGCAGATGAAGACGCGCGCCGACCTGCTCCTTTTGCTCAATGACATCCGTCACGACGAGCTGGCCGAAGCGGGGCGGGAGGAGGACTATCATCCTTTCACCCAGCCGAAGTTTAATTTCTACATCAACCCCAACCACACGCAGGGCCGCTACCGCGAGTTCTACATCCCCAAGCGTTCGGGCGGTCGCCGTCGCATTTCCGCGCCCCGCACCGGGACATATAAATATATGCTTCATGCGCTGAACCTGTTGCTCGGTTCGCTCTACACGCCTTCGTTGAGCGCCATGGGATTTGCCCCGGGGCGCTCCATCGTCACGGGTGCCGAGAAGCATGTCGGGCAACATTACGTGTTCAACACCGACCTGCGCGATTTTTTCCCCAGTGTCCGCCGTGCCCGGGTCAAGGCCCGCTTGCTCCTGCCGCCCTTTGGCTTCACCGAGGAGGTAGCCATCGCCGTGGCGGGCCTGTGCACGGTGCGCGTGGAAGCTCCCGGGGACGACGGGCAGCCCGCGCGCCCCATCTACGTCCTGCCACAAGGGGCACCGACTTCACCGCTACTGACCAATGCCGTGTGCGACCGTCTGGACCGGCGGCTGACCGGCTTGGCCCGTCGCTGCGGAGCGAACTACACGCGCTATGCCGACGACATCACGTTCAGCTCTCCGCACAACCTTTGCGTAGAGGGGAGCGCTTTCCGCGCCGAGCTTGCACGCATTCTCGCCGTTGAGGGCTTCGAGATGAACGAGGCGAAGACGCGCGTGCAGCGCTCGGGGCAGCGGCAGGAGGTGACGGGGCTTGTCGTCAACCGGCGCGTCAACGTCTGCCGCCACTACGTGCGCAGCCTCCGCGCCGTGCTTTACGTTTGGCGCCGTTATGGCTACGATGCCGCCTTGGCTGCGCTTTTGCGCCACGACCGCGTCGTGCCCGAACGCCGTGGTCGGCGCCGCTTGCCCGACCTGACGCGCGTCATCGAGGGGCGTCTGCTCTTCGTGCGTCAGGTGCGCGGTACGGCCGATCCGCTCTACGCGCGTTTGCAGGCCGCTTTCGATGCGCTTGTCGCCAGCATGTCGGCGCAGAAGTGCGAGAACGGACTGACGTTCATATGGACCGTTCCACTCGAACAGTTCGAAAAGCAATATGGGGCGACGGTCAAAATCCACTTCTTTCCGGCCGAACCTACCTCGCAGCCGACTTCGTCCGACAGCGCGGCGGAAACGAACGCCCCTTCCGCCGACGCGCAGTCGGCCCCGACGGCCATGGCCTCCTGCCGGTTCACCCTGCCGCGCAACCGGGCTAAGGGCGGCGACACCTACGACGCCCAAGTGGAGCTCCCGCTGACGGTGAGCCGACGCCTCACGCCGCAGACGCCGCGCGAGGGGATGGCTGTGTCTTTTTGCAGGGCGACAAAAGGAATACCGTTCCTGTTGCTTCATCGCCAAGGGGCAGTCACGGTGGCGATCATTACGGGCTCGGGCATGGCGGGCGGAAGCCAACCGGCCGGGAACGCTCCGGGGATCTTTGCCACACTGCCCGTTTATGGCAAGCGTCGTCTGGCGTCGGCCGTACAGGCCGACCAAGGTGAGCCGCCTGTCGATGTCGATGCGCTGCTGGCCGAATTAGAAAACTACCTAACCGATCACAATGGATGAAAAGTTGACCCATATATTGGAACACGTCGCCCGACTTTCTGGTCAGAACCCCGAGTTCCGCCGGGCGCTTTGCGAGAAACTGAAAATCAAGGAAGCCGCTCCGGTCACGCCCTCGCCGAAAGAGGAAGCGGCCGAGGGCGGACAATCAGAATCCAAGGCTATTCTTTCGTTAAGCCTTACCCCTGATGACGCTGCCGGACTGCGTGAGTTCCGCAGTTCCTTGCAACAGCACGGACGGCTTGGTGTCCAACCTGCGTCTGCGCCCGTTTCTTCGTCCAACCTTACCCCGGATACTGCCGCCGATTTGCGCGTGCTCCGCGCAGCCTTGCAATTGCGCGGGCGGCCGAGCATGGATTACAGCTTCGTCACCGACGCCCGCGTCAGGGACCAGCTCTTGGCCGACAACCTGCGCATGGAGCACGCCGCCCTCATGACGCGCCGCGACCTCCTGCTCGTCACGCACGAACGCCGCTGCGCCGACGACGAGGCGCTCCTCGGCGAACATACGCGGCTCGACCTCTTCGCCATCGCCGCGTTCAATCAGTTGGAATGCCTGACCAACTGGTTCCTCGCTTGGTTGTATCCGGACATCGACGACCTTATTGAGGCTATCGAAGAGGCGACGATGACTGCTGGATATCCATGGACAGCGCCTGCACCGGGTGTCGCGAACCGTCCTGCTTCCGTGGAATACATTACTATGGTTATTAAAACGAACGCTTTGGTCGGAATGCTTGCCTTGGGAGACGTGAAAGGCAAACTGTATAGCCTCCGTATTCATCGGAACAACTGCATCCATCGTGGACAGACTGTGGAAGAAGAGGATGTCAAGACGTTTCATGAGTATAATACGTTCGACACTATCCGCGACGTGCTTAATCGTGTGGTTGAAGCGGTGCGTAAAGATGTCGCCGAGCAATTGCGGATCGAAGAGGAAGCGCGGGAAGCCGAGAGGCGCAAACTGGCAGAACAGGGTGTCCATTCGGCGCGCGTGGTGCAGAACTTCACGGGCTTTTGTCAGCTTGATGTCGACGGGGTGGGCAAGATGACGGTGTCGTCGCCGTTGTTGTCAAAAGTGACCAAGCTGAAAATGGGCGACAGCGTGCAAGTGAAGATCGCGGACGGTAAGATAGTGGAGATTAAAGTTCCATCCTGTTAAGCTTTCGCTTGACTTCCCCGTTCAGGGTGCCCTGACGGGAAGAACAAGTCGGCTGACCGTTTCGACGGGTCGGCTGATAGAAAAAACGGGTCGGCTGACCGTTTTTTTCCGCAGTGTAGGGGGATATTCATGTCGTCCGGAAGTCGTCCGCACATGCGCCCCGCGCGTAATGGCCGGCCGCGTCGGGCAGCGGTCATCCGGGCGACACTTGTGTCGCCCCTACGTGCGTTTGTGCAGGTCGGCTGATCGTTATTCCTACGCCTACGGGCGTTTTTATTCCTCTCTATTTTCAATCCGCACGACGATGACGCGCGTTGTCGCGGCGGTGAGGGAGAAGCGCTGGTCGGGCCGCTCGCCGACGAGCCAGGCGATGGCGTCGCCGCTGCAAACGACGCAGGCTTGCGCCTTGTCGGTGAGGGAGCGCTTGCGGTCGGTCAGGTAATCACTGACGAGTTTCGAGCCCTTCATGCCGTAGGGGTGGAAGCGGTCGCCGCGCTGGACGGGGCGGCAGGTGAGGTCCCCTGCACGGTCGGCGTCGAGGCAGGCCGTCGCGGCGTCGCGGGGGATGGCGCCGAGGGCCTCCCGCGTGAGGGTGGTGCGGCTGAGGCGGCGTCCGCCGGGCAGGTCGTATGTGCCGTCGCGGTCGAGGGAAAAAGGTTCGAAGCCGTGGGGCGCCGGGCGCAGGCGCAGCGTCCTGCGGTCGCGCACGAGGAGCCATCCCGGCGCGGCGTAGCGGGCGCCGCTCGGGCCGTCCAGGTGGGCTGTCACGGCGTCGGTCTGTGCCGTCGTAAAGCCGTAAGGGGCGAGCCATTCGTGCAGCAGGGTCGGCACGGCCACTTCGGCCCTCAGGGCTGCGATGTCGATGTCCAAGCCGTCGCCAGCCGGGCGGCAGACGCGGCTGCGGGCGGCGGCGACGGCACTGTCCATGAGCAGGCCGGCTTCGGCCATGCGGGCGGCGGTGATGGCGAGGGTGTCGACCACTGATGGGTTCAGTTCGCGTAGCCGGGGCATTATTTCGAGGCGCAGCCGGTTGCGTTTGACGTCGGGCACGAGGTTTGAGCTGTCCGTCACGTAAGGCTGTCCGCAGCGGCGGAGGTAGCCGACGGCTTCTTCGTGTGTCGTGCCGAGCATCGGACGCACGATGCGGCCGCGGCGCCAACCCATGCCGGCCAATCCGCGCCATCCTGTGCCCCGGATGAGGTGGAGGAGGAGTGTTTCGGCGTTGTCGTCGGCGTGGTGGGCTACGGCCACAGCCTCCAAGGCCTGCGTATTGAGCAGGTGGTCGAACCATTCGTAGCGCAAGCGTCGCGCGGCCATCTCTAAGCTCTCGCTGTGGCGGCTGGCTTCGGCCCGGGTGTCGAACTCGACGGTGTGGAGGCGCACTCCGTTTTCGTCGCATAGCCGTTCGGTGAACCGCTGGTCGCGGTCCGATTCCTCGCCGCGCAGATGGAAGTTGCAGTGTGCCGCCTCGATGTGCCGTCCCGTGGCGAGCAGGGCGCGCAGCAGGGCCACGGAATCGGCGCCCCCGCTCACGGCGACCAGCAAAGGGCCTGCCGGAGCGATGCCGCAGTGGTGTTCGAGCGCTTCGTTGACCTTTCTGGCAAACGGATCCATACCCTCTGTCTCCCGATTCAGTACGACACAGATGTCTCGATGCCCGCCTCGCGCAGCAGGGCGGCGATGCGGTCGAGCTCTTCGGGTGTGGCCTTTTGCAGGTCGTGGTCGGGCGTCTCGCGGTCGACCGTGTAGATCATCACCTCGCGCGGGGCGATGTGCCGCACGGCGTCGAGCCACGGCAGGACGTAGCGGTCGCCTGTGTTGTCGACGTCGTTCCCTTCGGCGTCACGGCCTTTCATGAACATGGTCTGCACGATGGCCTGTCCGGCATAACTGCGCAGCGTCTCGACGACCTGCTTCACGTCGTATGCTCCCGTCGGGCGGTTGACGCGGCGGATGTATTCGGCATCGACGGTGTCGAGTTTGAGAATGTTGTTGTCCACCCGGAGCAGGGCGTCGCGCACCTCGGGGCGATGGGCGAGCGTCGCGTTGCTCAGGACGCTCACCTTGGCTTGCGGGCAGTAGCGGTCGCGCAGGCCAAGGGTGTCGTCGACGATGCCGGCGAAGTCCGGGTGCGCAGTCGGTTCCCCGTTGCCGGCAAAGGTCAGTACGTCGGGCGCAGGCCCTTCCGTGCTCATCTTTTTCAGCTGTGCTTCGAGCGCGTCGGCCACGGCCTGGCGCGAGGGCCGTCGCTGCGTCGGGCGACGTTGGGCGTTGAATCCGCATTCGCAGTAGATGCAGTCGAACGTGCATACCTTGCCGTCGGCAGGCATGAGGTTGATGCCGAGCGAGACGCCCAGCCGCCGGCTATGTACGGGGCCGAAGATGGGAGAGGGGTAAATAACGGTTGACATGGTGGTCGGTGGATTGGAAAATCAGTGGATGTTTGCTTATTGTTTCGGCCACGCCACTTTGTGCACCGCGGTGCCTTGACGTTTGATGTAAACGCCGGGCTTGTCGGGACGGGCGATGCGGCGGCCGTCGGGGGTGAACCAATCGGCGGGCGTGTCGGTCGACGTGGGGGAGGTGAGGCCGACGGCGGGGGGCGTGACAAACTCTTGGCTCGCCACGATGGGCCAGTCGATGCGCACGCAGAAGTCGTAGCGTGTCGAGGGGCGCAGCCCGCCGTATCGGACGACGACTGTGGTGTCCGCGCCGGGCGCGAGGTTCAGGTGGACGTAGTGCCGCTCGTCGTGGCTGCCGCTGTCGTGGTTTCCTTCGAAGAGGCTGAATGTAGGCATGTCGCCGCTCCATCCGCTTCCGGCTTCGTTGTGGAACATGACGGCGGCGATGAGGCTGTCGGCAGTAGCGTCGAGCTGTATGCCGGTCACGGAGAGCTGGGCGGGAGCCGTCACTGCGATGTCGATGGGCTGTGTGTGGAATGTTGTTTCGCCGTCGGCCGAGAAGAGGAGTTGCCGTCGGCTTCCGGTGAGGAAGCGTGCGTAGGCCGTGATGGTCGTGTCGGCACCGGCGGTGAGGCTGACGCCTGTGTAGCATAGGCATTCTGCCCCTTCGAGCGACGGGCCTGCGCCTTCGGGCTGGGTGAGCAGGGCGATGGGCGTGGTGAGCGGCTCGCCCGACGTGTTGCGCAGGCCGAGGCGGACGGCGACGGCGTCGTTCGTGTCGGGACGCCGTTCGAAGTGGAGCGACGTCAGGCTGAGCTCCCGTCCCGTGCGGCGGAGTGTGTCGGGCAGACTGACGGACAGGGCGTCGGGATGAAGCAGGACGGCCTCCTGGTTGCAGAAGAAGCCTAGGCTCTGGTCGGTCCCGCCCGGCCCGGCGCCGGCATTGAACGGGAGCAGGACATCAAGGCGGAAGTATCCGTCGTAAGCGCCGCCGTAGCCCCAATTGACGTGGAAGCGGCCCTCCGAGTCAAGACCGTCGAGCACAAAAGCATGAGCCGCCATGGCATACGTGCTGCCGGCATAGAGCACCGGGCGGCCGTCGGTGAGCTCGCCGACAAGCATGTCGCGCCATTCGTCGGGGCGGTATTTGTAGCTGTCGGCGTAATGCGTGTAGCCGTAGCCCAAGGCGCGTCTCACCTCAGGGACGAGGTCGCGCACGTAAGCCCCGGAGCTTGATGTGCCCCAGTTCATCTTGGCCATCTGGCCGCACCAGAGCGAAAGGTCGGCCACGGCGGTGGCTTCGGCGTCGGTGTAGCTTCCCGGTTCGTAGCTGTCGCGGATGTGTGCCCAGTCGATGGGGGTGCCGGGCAGGACGTCTGTCGTCGTGAAATGGGGCGACGAGTGGGCGAAAACGGTGTCTATAAGGGCCGAGGGGCGGCGATAATAAGTGAGGATCTGCTCCAAGGCTGTGGCCACGCAGCCCACGATGCAGCGTTCGGTACTTGCCGCGCCGTTGTCGTCGACGTAGAACGGGCAGGAGCGGTTGAACGGGTCGTATTGGTCGCGGACGGACGTCAGCAGCGGTGTCACGGCGGGCGTCGTCACAGTGGTTGCCGTGCGGGTGTCCGGGGCGGTGGTGAGTTGCCGGGCATAAGAGGCAAGCAGGCCGGTGAAGGCCGGCGGCACCGTGCTGCCCGTCTGTCCGTAACCCAAGATGGAAGGCAGACGGTCGTCGGCAGCCACGAGGACAAACGTGCCCGCCCCGTCGGTGAAGGCATAGGCCGCCCGGGGTGCACCAAGATGAGGCAGGGACTGCACTGCCGCTATGGTCCGGGCCGGATGCAGGGTGTGCAGAAAGGCGGCGGCGCGGTCGGATGCTGCGATAGAGTCGATAGGGGCTGCGGCGGAAAAAACGGCCGCAGCGGCGGAGAGGGCGGTCAGGAGCAGGCGGAGTTTCATGGCAGCGGGTCAGGCTGTGGGGTGGCTTTTGTGGGTCATGATGTCCAGCACGCAGCGGTCTGTCTCGTTCATGGCCTCGGCCCCGATGCTTGTCAGGTTTCGTATGCTGCGGTCTACGTCGTCGTCGATGATGCCTTCGACCGACGAGACGCAGTTGCCCTGCATCGCAAGCATGGCCGAGAGCACTGCGGTGCTGACGCCGCTTGTCAGTTTCAGGGCGCAGCTCGGTTTGGCTCCGTCGCAGATCATGCCTGTCAGGTTGGCTATCATGTTCTTCACGGCGTAGGTCACTTCGCGGTAGCCGCCGCCCATGAGCAGCGTGATGCCGCAGCTCGACCCGGTCGACGCCACGACGCAGCCGCAGAGTGCTGAGAGCGTCCCGAGATGCTGTTTGATGTAAATGGCGGTGAGGTGGCTCAGCATGAGGGCGCGTATCATTTCCTCCTCGGTGTTGTGGTTCTCCTCTGCGAAGACCACGACGGGGTTGGTGGCGCAGATGCCTTGGTTGCCGCTGCCCGAGTTGCTCATGACGGGAATCATGGCGCCCGCCATGCGGGCGTCGCAGGCGCAGGCAGTGCTCGAAAGGATGCGCGAGAAGATGCTGTCGCCCATGATGCCGCGGCCGAGCGGCCGGGTCAGGGTCTTGCCCAGACAGTGGCCGTAGTTGGCTTCGAGCGAGCGGCGGGCTGCTGTCTCGTTGAGGCGCCGGGCTTCGAGAATGAAGCTGATTTCGTCAATCGGCGTCGTGGTGGCGTAGTCGTAGACTTTGCGGAGGCTGAGCTGCGGCTCGTCCGTTTCGGTGCTGTCGCCTCCTGTTTCGCCGGAGGTGTCGAGGCGCACTTCGCCGTCGGCCACGAGGCGCACGAAACGGGTGTGCTCGTGGGCAATGACGGCGGTGGCTTCATGCCCAGCCGTGCGACAGACGGCTTCGACGTAGAGCTTTTCGTCGATGTCTTCTTTCAGCATGATGGCGGTACGGCCTTCTTCTACGTAACGGCGTCCGCGCTCGACGGCTTCCGGAGTCACGTCGCGCAGTACTTCGAGCCCTGATTCCGGCCGCCCGACGAGGGCGCCGAGCGCAATGGCAATCGGCAGGCCCACCATGTCGGTGCCGGGGATGCCGACGCCCATGGCGTTTTTCAGTATGTTGGCGCTCAGGCGCACTTCGACGCGTTCGGGCGTCGAGCCGAGCAGTTCGGTGGCGCGGGCCACGGCAAGTGCCACGCATATCGGTTCGGTGCAGCCGATGGCGGGCACGACCTGGCGGCGCACCAGGCCGGCTATCCGTCGGCGTTCTTCGGGTTGTAACATAGGCTTTTGTTGTTTTGGACAAAATTACGGAAAACACGGCAGCCGTGCACGACGTTTCGGAGAAAAAGTGCAACTTTGCCGCATGATTGAGCCAAAAGATCGTGAGCCCCGCCCGGAAAGGGCTTACCACCGACAGATGAGCGACGTCACCGCCGATGAACTTTACGTGCGCATCCTGCAAAAGATCGTGGTCGAGAAGCGCTACCGTGATCCCGCCTACACGGCACGCCGGCTGGCTGCGGAACTCGGCACGACGCCGCGCTACGTGGCGGCCGCCGTGGCGCGGCACACGGGCGACAATTACAACGCCATGGTCAATCACTATCGTCTGCGCGATGCCTGCGCGCAACTCAAACAGGCCCGTTACGCCCACTTCACTGCCGAGGAGATTGGTCTGATGTCCGGGTTCAGTTCGCGTCAAGCCTTTTATCTCGCGTTCAAACGGGCGTTCGACGTGACGCCCCTTGCCTATCGTCGCCAGCATCAGGGCGAGGAGTGACCCCGGCCGTTTTCCGGGCGTCACAAGTGGCGCCCCTACGTTTGCGGCGATTGACTGTTGTTTTGTGTCGGCCGTTTTGCGGCGTAGCCCGTAGGGGCGCCATTCATGACGCCCGGTGCCGGAACGGCACAATCGGTCGGCCGCGTTTGGCGTCGGCAGATGTGGCGTGTTGCGGCCGGTTCGTGGTTTTGTATTGGTCGGTTCGCGGTTTTGCGGTGGTCATCCGGGCGTCACAAGTGGCGTCCGTGCGTTTGCGGGGTGGTTGAATGTTGTTTTGTGTCGGCCGGTTCGCGGCGTAGCCCGTAGGGGCGCCATTTATGACGCCCGGTGCCGGAACGGCACAATCGGTCGGCCGCGTTGGGCGTCGGTGGATGCGGGCGTCGTCGGTTGGTTTGCAGTTTTGTTGCGGTCGGTTCGCGGCGTAGCGTTGGTCATCCGGCGTCACAAGTGGCGCCCCTACGTTTGGGGGTGGTTGAATGTTGTTTTGTGTCGGCCGGTTTGTGGTTTTGCGTCGGTCATCCGGGCGTCACAAGTGGCGCCCGTGCGTTTGCGGGGCGGTTGAATGTTGTTTGGCGTCGGCTGGTTCGCGGCGTAGCCCGTAGGGGCGCCATTCATGACGCCCGGTGCCGGAACGGCACAATCCGTCGGCCGTGTGGATTTTTCGAACCTTCTGGAAAAGGTGGGCTGCACTCGGGAGGCTGTCCGAAAATCCTGTGTTTCCAGATTGTTGTTACACACGTTTGCATTACTTTTGCGGCATGAAAGCATACCTTTTTCTCTTTATGGCCATTGTGGCCGAGATTATTGCCACATCGACGCTCAAAGCGAGCGAGCAGTTCACGCGGTTGTGGCCGTCGGTCGTTGTCATCATCGGTTATGCGGTGTCTTTCTATTGTCTGAGTCAGGCGCTGCGTGTGCTGCCCGTGGGCATTGCTTATGCCATCTGGTCGGCGGCCGGCATTGTGCTCGTTTCGCTCGTGGCATTCCTTGTTTACAGACAACATCTCGACATGCCCGCCGTGTTGGGCATGGGACTGATCATTGCGGGTGTCGTGGTGATCAACCTGTTTTCGAAGTCGGTTCCCCATTGAGGCCGGGCGGTTGCTCGGTGTGCCCCGACGGGGTGGCTGACGGGATTTGCGGGACGGCTGACGGGATTTCCCATCAGCCGTCCTGCCTTTCCGGTCGCCCTGACAGGAAAGACGGGCACCGCGGTGGAATTTCCGGTCGCGGCGCCCGTCTTTCGGGAACAACTTATGGGGACAGCGGGGCTTATGCAAGGGGCACGCCGCGGTAGAAATCGAGGATTTTCATGCGGAACATGTATTGGTAGCGGGCGGCCAGCCGGTCATACTCGGCGCGGAGGCGTTTCGTGCGGCTCTCGTCGTATTCCGTGGCGTTGGCTTTGCCTGTCTCGTATTTCTTTGTCATCAGTTCGAAGGCCGTCTGGGCCTCTTCGACGGCGACGTTGCTGCTCGCGAACTGTGCTTGGGCGGCCACGGCGTTGTACCACGCCTGCTGGATTTCCTTGTAGAGCGCCTTGCGGGTGGCGTCGAGCTGCCAGCGTCGGCTTTCGACTGTCAGTTCGGCCTGACGGACGGCGTTGCGGGTGGCGAAGCGGTTAAAGATGGGGATGCTGAGCGACAGTCCGACGGTCTTGCTGAAATTGTCACGCAGTTGGCGGCCGAAAGCGGCATTGTCAAAACCGTTGGTGCGGTAATAGGTCGTCCCGAGTCCGGCTCCGATCGAGAGGGTGGGCCAGTAGCTGCTGCGGGCGATGCGGACGCCGCGTTCGGCGCTCTCGATGCGCAGGCTGTCGGCGCGGACGCCCGGCCTCGTGGCCACGGCGGCGGCAAAGATGGCGTCGGGGCTGCCGTCGACATGGGCGGGCAACAGTCCTTCCGGCTCGCAGATGTCGAGGCTGTCAGGCGCAGGAAGCTCGATGAGTTGGCTCAGCGTGAGCAGGGCCAAGCGGAAGGAGTTGTCCGCCTGGACGCGGCTGAGCTCGTCCGTGGCCACGCGGCTTCGCGCTTCGGCCACTTCGGCGGCCGATGCCTTGTCGTTTTTGAAGAAGGCTTCGATGCGTTCGAGCTGCTTGCGGCTCAGTGCGACCTGTTCGGTGGCCGTGCGCAGCATGGCTTTCTGGTAGAGCGCCTCCAAGTAGGCCCCGGCCACCTGTATGCTCAGGTCGTCGCGCAGCCGTTCGAGGTCGGCGGTGGCAGCGGCCAGGTCGAGGCGGGCCTGCGCCACCTGGTTCGGGATGCGGCCTCCGGTGATGAGGGGCAGGTTGGCGTTGAGCGAGAACGACGTGCTCTGCGTGTTGCGGCTGACATAGGTGTTCTCCGAAGTGAGTCCGCGGCCGAAGTCGAACGACTGGTTTCCGGCGGCAGAGAGTTGCGGCAGGCGGCTGTGGCGTGCCGTATGCAGGGTGAGCTCTTGGTTGCGCCGCGTGACGTCTTGTTGTTTCACGTCGACGTTGCGCTCCACAGCGTAGTTGATGCAGTCGGCAAGGGTCATGCGCTGTTGTGCCTCCGCAGTCAATGAGGCAGTGAGGGCCAGGGCGAGAAGAATGCGTTTCATGGCGTTCTATTTTTCATTCGTAACGAGGTTTCCGCGCACCTTGTCGCCCGGTTTCAGTCCCGAGGCGATTTCGATGTGGATGCCGTCGCTCAGGCCTGTCTTCACGGCGCGGCGGGCAAACTGCTGGGGCTTCTCTGATGTCAGTATGTAGACGAAGGTCGAGTCGCCGGCGTATTCGATGGCGCCTTCGGGGACGCTGAGCGTCGCCTCCTTGCGTTCGAGCACGATTTCGGCGTTGGCGCTGTATCCGGCGCGGATGCGGACCTCCTTGGGTATGGTGACGGCAGCTTTGATCTCGAACTGGTTGGCCGTGCCTGCCGCGGTGGATACTTTCGGAGCAATGTATTCCAGACGGGCGTCGAACGTGCGGCCTTCGAGAGCGCCGATGGTGATTTTCACCGGCATGCCTTCATGAATGCGCGCTACTTCGGTCTCGTCGATCGTGCCTTTGAAGATGAGGTCCTGCATGTCGGCGACCGACGCGATGGTCGTTCCGTCGTTGAAGGTGTTGCTCATGATGACCGAGTTGCCGACCTTGACGGGCACGTCAAGGATGAGGCCGTCGATGGTGGAGCGGATGAGTGTCGTGCTGTAAGAGGCGTTCGAGCGCGAGACGCCTTCTTTCACGATTTGCAGGGCGTCGTCGGCTGCGGTCAGTTCTTCGCGCGCCTGGTTGTAGGCCAGTCGGGTTTTCTCGAACTCTTCGGCGCTGACGAGTTTGTCGTCGAAGAGTTTCTTCATGCGCTCATAGTCGGTTTTCGACTGCTGTTCGTTCATGCGGGCCAGGCGCAGGCGGTTTTCGGCGGAGTTGAGCTGGCTCATTTCGGGGATGACCGTCACTTTGGCGATGACTTCGCCGCGCTTCACCTGCTCGCCGGCTTCTTTGTACAGTTCGGCGATGATTCCTGAGATTTGAGGCTTGATGAGCACTTCGTCGCGCGGCTCGATGGTGCCTGTGACCACCGAGGTGCGTTCCAGCGTCCGGCGTTCGGCCGTCAGGGTCTGATAGGCGGTGGGTTCCGGCCGCGATTTCTGGTAAAGGAAGACGAAGGTCCCGACGAACAGCAGGCCGACGAGAACCAGCGCAAGGATTTTCAAGAACTTTTTCATGATGGTTTATGGTTACGTTTGTTTTTTATTGTCAGGGTGAAGGATTTCCGGGATCACTCGTCGCGGATGGCGTCGATGGGTTTGATGGCCAGGGCACGGAAGCTGGGGGCCAGTCCGGCCAGCCCGCCGAGCAGGGTGAGGGCGGCAGCGGCTCCGACGGCCATGCCGAACGAAATCTGGAACGAGGCGTCGTGTCCCGAGGCGGCGGTGAGTGTTTCGACGCCTTGGAGCAGCAGTACGGCGAAAGCGATGCCGAAGAGCCCCGCAATGATGGTGAGCACGATGCTTTCGGCCATGATTTGCGTGAGGATGTTCGAGGGTCTTGCCCCTATGGCGCGGCGTATGCCGATTTCGCTGGTGCGTTCGCGCACGGTGACCATCATGATGTTGCTTACGCCGATAGCGCCCGACAGCAGGGTGCCGATGCCGATGAGCCATACGAGGATTTCGATGCCGCGGAACAGGTTGTCGACCATGCGGAACATGACTTCCATGTTGAACGAGAAGAGGGCCTGCGTGTCGGTCGGCGAAATGAGATGGGCTTTCTTGATGATGTGGTCCACCTGGGGCTGAAGCTCAGTGACGGTGTAGCCGCGCCGGGCAGTATAGCCGATGGCCATCACGTCGTTGCCCCAATTATAGAGGCGCTGCATGGTGGTGAAGGGTACGAGCACGGAGCTTTCGGCCGAGCCCATCACGCCGATTTTGCTCGACATCTTGGTCACGCCGACCACCTGGTAGTAGATGCCGTCGAGCGAGACGAAGCGCCCGCAGGGGTTGTCGACGTCGGGGAAGAGCTCCTCGCAGACGCGCTTGCCCAGCACGCAGACCTTGCGGAAGTCGCGCTCGTCCGTGTCGGTGAGGAAGCGGCCGTAGGTCAGGTGCGGGTCCTCGATGGCGGCGTAGTCGGCGCGCACGCCTTTGAGCGTGCCGTTCATGGCGTAGTTCCCGTTCTTGAAGGAGGCGCCCCACTTGGCGCAGAGAGGGGTGACGGTCTCAATGGCGCCCACGCCGTGGCGAAGCCGGTCGACGTCGGCCAGTTCCAACGACCATTCGCGGCCGCTTTGCAGGCCGGCGTAGGCCTCGCTCGTCGTGTTCGTCATCAGGAAGCAGGAGTTCTGTGCGAAGCCTGCAAAGTTGCTCGCCATGAGCCGCCGGAGCCCTTCGCTGCCTCCCATGAGGAAGACGAGCATGAAGATGCCCCAGAAGATGCCGAAGGCCGTCAGCAGGCTCCGCGACTTGTTCCGCGTGATGGTTTGCAGGATTTCGTCCCACTGGTCAAGGTCAAAAAATTTCATATCGTCGTGGTTGGAAGGATAATCGTTATGTGTGGTTCATGGGCCGTGGCTCACTGTTCCGCCTGTCGGCGCTGTCCGTTTTTCCTGTCGCCCTGACAGGATTTCTCGTCAGTGCGACAGGGCGTCCTGTCAGTGCGGCCGTTTCTCCTACGTGGCCCGCAGGGCTTCGATGGGTTTCACGCGGACGGCCTTGCGCGCCGGGAAGAAGCCGGCCAGCAGTCCCGCGCCGATGAGTACCGCCAGGGCTTGTACGGCCACGCCGAGGTCGATGGTCGGGTTGAGGAAGACGGGCAGCTCCATGTCGGCCACGGTGATGACTTCGCGCCCCGCCACGATGCCCATGTACTCCGTGGCGGCCACGCCGAGCACCAGGCCGATGTAGCCGAAGAGTCCGGTGATGAGCACGCTTTCCAGGAGGACCGAGCGCAGGATGCTCCACGAACGGGCGCCGAGCGCCTTGCGGATGCCGAACTCATGGGTGCGTTCGCGTACGGTGATGAGCATGATGTTCGATATGCCCACCACGCCGCTCAGCAGCGTCAGCAGCCCGACAACCCAAAGGGCGCTGCGCAGGATGGCCATGGCCTCGGCGCTCTCCTTGGCCCCGGTCGTCGAGTTGTAGACCCAGAGGGCACTGCGGTCCGTGGGCGCGAAGCGGTGGAGCCGGGCCATGGAGCGGAGCAGGTCGGCCTGGAACACGGAGTCGGCGGCTTCGGTGTCGATGTCTTTGGTACGCAAGAGGAGGTCTTCGACCGTGTTGCCTTTCCGGTAGACGAGTTGCAGGGTCGTAAAGGGCACATAGGCCTGGAAGCCGCCCATCATTCCTTTGTCGGAATAAATGCCCACGATGCGGTAGGCCGAGCTGTCGGCCGTCACATACTGTCCCAAGGCGCGCTCTGCCCGCCCGAAGAGATGCTCGGCCGAATTCCATCCGACGACGATCACCTTGCGCCGTTCGCGCAAGTCGAGGGCATTGACGAAGCGTCCGCGTTCCATCTGCACTTTGTTCATCTCACCGTATTCGGCGAAGACGCCTTTCAGCTCGCCCGTCGTGCGCTCCTTTCCGGCTACGACGCTGACGCCCGTCTGCGAGACCTGCCCCGTGGCGTGCACGACGCGGTCGGGAAAAGCGTTTTCCGTCAGCGTGAGGTCGCGGTTGTCGAAACGGATGCTGCGCCCCTTCATGAGGCCGTCGTAGGGGACGGACGTGACGCCCGGCCAGACTTGAACGACGTCCATGGCCATCTGGCTGGAATTGTGCTCGAAGGCATGGATGAGCCCGTTGCCCGAGCCCAGCAGCACGATGAGCAGGAAGATTCCCACCGTCACCGAAAAGCCCGTCAGTGCCGTGCGCAGCTTGTTGTGCCTGAGGTTGGCCCAGATCTCTTGTAGCATGTCGGTCATGGCGCTCACTTCATTAGGCCGCTCTCGCCGAAAGGCGAGGCGTCGGGGTTGGGGTTCTCTTCGATGTGCCCGATGACGCCGTCCTTGATATGGACGATTTTGTGAGTGCGGTAGGCCACGCCGCTCTCGTGCGTGACGACGACGATGGTCATGCCCGTGTCGTTGAGCTGGCGCAGCAGGTTCATCACCTCTACCGACGTCTGGCTGTCCAGTGCGCCCGTCGGTTCGTCGGCCAGGATGATGTCGGGCTGCGTAATGATGGCGCGCGCGATGGCTACACGCTGCTTTTGCCCTCCCGACAGTTCGTTGGGCATGTGGTGCGCCCATTCTTTCAGGCCGAGCCTTTCGAGGTATTCCATGGCCAGCGCGTTGCGCCGGCGGCGGCCCACACCTTGGTAGTAGAGCGGCAGGGCTACGTTTTCGAGCGCGTTCTTGAACGGGATGAGGTTGAAGGATTGGAAGATGAAGCCAATCATGCGGTTGCGGTAGTCGGCGGCGCGGTTCTCGCTGAGGTTCCGGATGGGCACGCCGCCCAGGACGTATTCGCCGCTGTCGTAGGTGTCGAGGATGCCGAGGATGTTGAGCAGGGTCGACTTTCCCGAGCCCGAGGCGCCCATGATGGAGACGAACTCTCCCTGCTCAATGTCGAGCGAAACGCCTTTGAGCACGTGCAGCGGGGCGCCGGCGTGATAGGTCTTCTCGATGTTTTTTAGGTGAATGAGTGACATGATATTCTGTCGGAGTGATAGGTTTGACGGTCAGCCGGACAGGTCTCCCTGTCGCAGCGTTAGCTTTTCCGGTCGGGGCTACCGGTTGTCCGGATGCTTTTCGTCCCATTCTTTCCAGTGCGCAAGGAGCTCGTCGGCCCCGATGCCGAGCAGGCGCATCTGGCGGAAGACGTCGGGCAGCGCCTCGTCGGTGAACGCGCTCCGGCGTTCGGCGCGGATGAGGCCGGGAGCGTCGGGCGCCACAAAGTAGCCCATGCCGCGCCGGTTGTAGATGACGCCCCGCTGAGCCAGGTGGTCGTAGGCTTTCACGGTAGTGTTCACGTTTACTTCCAAGAGCACGCTGTACTCCCTGACGCTCGGGACGCGCTGGTCGGCGGCATACGCCCCGGCCAGTATCTCGTCGCAGAGCCGGTCGGCTATCTGCACGTAGATGGGCTTCCCTTCTTTGAACGTCATGGCCGCCACCATTTACGGCCAATGACTTGGATGCGCGTGAAGCGCCGCCACGTCAGCCAGTAACACCCAACGATGAGCACGAAGAGCACGGCGTTCAGGCAGGCCAGCTGCCATGTGTCGTCGACCGAGGTGAAGAGTTCGAAGCGCGCGCCGGCGAGCTCCACCGTCACCCAGCCCGCCGCGACGGCCAGGACGAAGAGCGCCAGCGACGTGAGCACAAAGGCGTTCTTGCGCAGCAGGGCGCTGCCCACGAGGTAGCAGGCGTGCGTCAGGATCATGCTGAGCGTGGCCACGAGATGGACTTGCACGTAGAGCGCCCGGCTGACGGCCTCGCCGTTGATGGTGATGAGGCTGTCAGAACGGCCGAAGAGCGTTTCGAAAACGACCGGCACGGCCGACGGGAAGCTGTGGCCCAACATCGGGAAGACGGCCATGCGCGTCAGGTCGGCGGCCACGAAGCCCGTGAGGAAGAGGGCGAGGAAGCCGACGGTCGAGAGGAGGTAGCGCGAGAGGAACTTCTCGGCATTCGTCGCCGGCAGGGTCAGCTCGGCCTGCCGGCCGCCTTTCGTATTCAGGTTCTCGAACAGGGCGCTCGCCCCGGCCAGCATCGCCCAGAACTGGATGGCGATGAACGAGTTGGCCGCCGTGTGGAGCATGGCGGCCACGAGGTCGGCCCCGTGGCGCGAGGGTTTGTAGAAGACGAGCAGCTCGACCAAGAGGCAGGCCAGGTAGCAGGCCGCGAGGTATTTCAGGTAGCGGCGGCGGTTTTGCTGCACGTCGAGCCGCAGGACGTGGCCGAAGCGGCCTAAGTCAAAGTTTTTCATGTCGCTGTGGGTTTAGGGTTCGGGGAAGATTTCGGCGGCCAGCCCGGGGCGGTCGAGCAGGGCGTTGAAGAGGAGTTCGAGGTTGAGCGGCGTTTCGGCCGTGCCGTCGTTGCGGCGCACCACTTGCTGGCCGCCCGGCGAGGGCTGGGCGTAGAGGGCGTCGGCCACGGGAGCGCCCGCCGCCACCTCGTCGAAGCGCAGCGCGGCGCAGATGTCGGCCACGGGGCGGTTGAGCAGCACGCGCGACCCGTCGAGCATGACGACGTGGTCGAGGAGCGCGTCGATGTCGCGCACCTGGTGGGTCGAGATGAGGAGCGTGCGCCCCTCCGTCATGCTGCGGGCCACCACGCGGCGGAACTGGCTCTTCGAGGGGATGTCGAGGCCGTTCGTCGGTTCGTCCATCAGCAGGAGCCGCGTGTTCGTGGCCAGCGCGAAACTGATGTAGGCCTTCTTCCGCTGCCCCATCGACAGCTCGCCGAGGTGCAGGTCGGGCGTCAGGTCGAAGTCTGTGAGGCACTGCCGGAGCAGCTCGTCCGAGAAGCGCGGGTAGAATGGCCGGTGCAGTTTCACGTACTCAGCCAGTCGCACCTTCGGCAGGGTGAATTCCTCCGGCAGCAGGTAGAGCTCGCTGAGCGTCTCGGGACGGCGCAGCCGCGTCTCCGTGCCGAGGTAGCGGACGCTTCCCCGCGAGGGCAGGAGCAGGCCCGCGATGAGGTAGAGCAGCGTCGACTTGCCCGTGCCGTTCTTGCCGAGCAGCCCGTAGATGCAGTCGCTTTCGAGCGTGAGCGAGAAGTCGTCGAACACCGCCGTGCGGCGGCGTCCATAAGCAAAGCGGATGTGGTCAATCGTTATCATCGTTCTTTCGGTTTATACTGTAATAGTTTATTAGTACACTGCAAAAGTAGGCAAACGCAGTGAACGCACCAAATGTTTTCCCGAAAAAAATCACGCGCAGGGCTATTTTTTTTCGGACCGCCCTGTCGGTCGTCACGGTCGCAGTGACAGAAACGACGGTCGCAGCGATAGGAAAAACAGTCGCGACGACAGAAATGACGGTCGCGACGACAGGGTGAAGGGCCGCGCGGTGTGCAGCCGCAGCATGTGCGGAAGCGCAGGCGAAGCAAACGAATGCCCCTGCTGGCGCTGGCCGGAAACCGAACGCGGGCAGGGGCGGAGAAACAGCGAAAGGGACGGACCGGGTGGCGCGTCAGAGCGCCACCTTGCGCGCACCGGCCGGGGTGCGGACCACGTAGGTGCCACCCTGCGGCAGGGCGATGGGCTGCCCGGCACGGCCGCTCCGGACGAGGGCGCCGGCCGTGTCGTAGACCTCGACTGCGCCCTCGGTGCCCTCGACGGTGAGGGTGAGGCCATGGATGCGCACCGTCAGGCCGCTGGCGGCGCCCGGGACGGTCTGGATGCCGTCGACCACGGTCTCGGCGCGCCGCTGGAAGTTCATCCAGCAGGGGGCGGCGGCATAGTCGGCGGCGTGGCCCAAGGGCACGGTGAGCAGGGCGTTCATGTAGTGGATGGGGTCGAAAGCGTCAGCCTCGGCCTCGGGCGGCGTGGCGGCCTGCACCGTGACGGACAGGAGCGTGGAGCCCGTGAAAGCCTCACTCTCCACGCGCTTCACCGCCGGGGGCAGGGTGATGGCCGTGAGCGAACGGCAGTCGGCAAAGGCATCCTCGCCGATCACTTCGAGCCCCGCGCCGAGGTGTACTGTGGACAGGTTCGAGCAGCCGCTGAACAGGTCGTCGTCGATACGCCGCAGGCCTGCGGGCAGGCTGACGGCGGTCAGCGCGGTGCAGTCGTGAAAGGTGTCGTGCCCGATGGTGCTGAGGCTGGCCGGCAGGGTCAGCTCGCGGAGCTGTCCGCAGTTCGAGAAGACGTAGCCTTTTAGGGCTTTCACGCCGTCGGCTATGGTCACCTCCCTGAGGGCTTCGCAGTACGTATAGGCACCGCTGTCGACCAGTTCGACGTGCCCGGGGATGGCGACGGTTTCCAAGGCCGTCTCGGCGAACGTGTACGGTTTAATCGTGTCAAGGCCCAACGGGATGTTCACCTGTTTCAACGATTGGCAAAACCAGAAGGCTCCGAAGCTCAATTCGCTGAGCTCGTCGTTGAGCGCGACGGTCGTCAGGTTGTTGCAGTTTCTGAAAGCATCCACGCCGATGCTCCGCAGGCTCTCGGGCGTGGTGATGGAGGTGAGCCCTGAGTTCGAGAAAGCATTGTTGCCTATCGTGTCGAGCCCCTCGGGCAAGCGGACGGATGTCAGGGCCATGCAGTCGGGGAACGCGTAGTCGCAGATGCGCGTCACGTTCGGGCCGAAGCTGAGGTCGGTCATGTAGAGGGCGCGGATCGTCCCCTCAATGTTGCGCCCGAGGTAGAGACTCGCCAGCGGGGCTTCGTCGAACACGGACGTGCCGAGCGTCAGCAGCGAATCGCTGTCTTCAAAACGCACCGACGTGAGGCCCGAGCCGTGGAACGCGTAGTTGCTGACGGTGGTGACGCTCGCGGGGAGGCTGACCGAGGTGAGGCCCGTGCAGCCGTAGAAGGCGTATTCGCCGATCGTCGCGACGTGGCTGCCGAGGCTGACCGACGCGAGGCCTGTGCAGCCGTGGAAACAGTAGTCGTCGACGGTCGTGACGTGCTCGCCGACGACGAGGTCGCGGAGCGTGGTGATGCCGTAGAACGGCGAGCGGTCGCCTTGGATAACGTAGTCATACTCCAAGTCACGCCCGAGGTAGACGCTCTCCAACGGGCAGCGGCCGAAGAGGATGCCGGACTCGTACGCGTAGCCCATGTGGAGCGGCACGTCGGCGTCCTCGATCGTGAGGTCGGCCAGCGCGGTGCAGCCCGAGAAGGCCGAGTTGTAGATGGCGGTCACGCCGGCGCCGATGCTGACCGACGCGAGGCTGGTGCAGCCTTGGAACGCGTATTTGTTCACGGCTGTTGAGCCGTTGCCCGCAATGTGGGCCTCGCGGAGGGCGGTGCAACCCTTGAAAGCCTCTGCGCCGATGCAGGGCACGCCTGGCCCGAAATCCACCATGGCCAGCGCGGTGCAGCCCGAGAAGGCATTGGCCCCGATTTCCGTCGCCCCCTTGAAGCTGACCGACGTCAGGCTGGTGCAGTCGGAGAAGCAGTAACCGTCCACGGCGGCCAACCCCTCAGGCAAGGTTACGGCGGTCAGCTTTGTCGATTGGAACGCTCTCCCTCCAAGGTAGGTGAGGTTCTCGGAGAGGTTGGCGGAGGTGAGGGGACAGCCCGCGAAGCAAGAGCCACCGATGGTGGTGAGACTCTCGGGGAGGCTGACTGACGCGAGGCTTGTGCAACCCTGAAAGCAGTAGCTGCCAATCGTGGTGACACTCTTAGGGATGTCGATGGACGTCAAGTTCTCGCAGCATTCGAAACAGAAGTCCCCCAAGGCGCCGAGCCCCTCTTGCAGCGTCACGGAGGTGAGGCTGGTGCAGTATCGGAAGCATCCACTTCCAAACGACGTGACACTTCCGGGAATGCTGAGCGACGTCAGAGCGTGGCAGTTGGCAAAACAGTAGTCGCCAAGCGTGGTGACGCCGTCGGGGATGTCGACGGCCGTCAGGGCGTCGCAGTTTGAAAAGCATTCGTCGCCGATGGTGGTGACGCCGTCGGGGATGTCGACGGCCGTCAGGGCGTCGCAACCCTGGAAGCCGTAGTCGCCGATGGTGGTGAGCCCTTCGCTCATCGTCACGGTGGTGAGCGAATCGCAGTTTCGGAAGCCGTAGTCGCCAATGGTGGTGACGCTCCCGGGGATGCTGACCGACGTGACATAAGTGTCATTTTCGAAAGCTTTGTTGCCGATGGCCGTCACGCGGTAGGTCTGGCCTCTGTATTCGACGGTGCTGGGGATGACGATGCGGCCGCCAGAGCCTGCGTCTCTCCTTGCTCCCGCCACCTCAACTGTGCTTGTGCTCGTGATGTCATACCAGATGCCGTCCACTGTGAAGTCTGTCGCCATGCCCGTGGCGGGCAGCAGGGCGACGGCCAGTGCGGCCAGGTGTTTCGTGATAGTGTGTATCATGTGTGGTTCGTTTTTGGTGTGTATATGTAGTGTTTATGTGTTGTGTGAATAAGTGGGGAGTGCATGGCGGGGCGGCCCTCGCTTGCGGCGCAGGGATGCCGGGCAGTTTCGCGGGGAGCCGGGAAACGCGCTCCCCCTGTCGACGAAGGGGAGCGAGCCGGTGGGGGCTGGTCGTGGTGTGCCAGATATTTCAACTGTGTCCATAGCGTAAGCTGTCCCTGAGGACGTGTCGGTCCTCGGTATGGCTGCAAGACGGGACGCAGCGTGAAATATCCGTGAATTGGTGTCGGGTGCGGGGAGAAGAGCCGTCCCATTACTTTCAGCAGCCTCCGGAAAGCCTGCCGAATTGCCAAGGTAATGTAATCTCCCCTCAGGATGAACTCCTGGTGTGCGCGGCAAACATAGCGCAAATGATCGGAACGCGCAAGGATGTCCCCGGGATTTTCGCGCCGGCCGGGATGGCCGCAGGCGGCCGAGCCCGCGTCTCGGGTGCTTCCGCCCGCTTTGTGCGCCGGCCTCCGTGCGTTCGTCCCGCTGCGTCAAAAAATCGCCGTTGCCACCCGGTTGCGCGCAGAATGCCGTATCTTTGCGGCCGGAGCCGTGGCGGTGCGCCTTGTGCCGCGCGGGTGTTTTTACTCATTAATATATATAGTCCTATGGCAACGATGAAGAAAACAGATACGTTCCCCGTCATGGGGATGCACTGCGCCGCTTGTGCGCACAACGTGGAGCGGATGCTCCTTACCGTCGACGGTGTGGACCACGCGGCGGTCAACTTGGCCGCTGCCACCGTCAGTGTCACCTACGACCCCGACCGCGCCACGCCCGAGAAGATGCGCGAGGCCGTGGGCCGCGCCGGGTTCGGCCTCATCACCGAAGACCCCGACGAGGCCGCCCGGCAGCAGGAAGCGGCACAGCGTGCCTATCGCCGCTCGCTCATGAGGCGGTGTGTGATGGCGTGGGTGTGGACCGTGCCGCTCATGGCCCTTATGTTCATGGCCGAGGGCGCCACGATGCGGTGGACGGCGTTGCTGCTGGTCCTGCCGGTGGTGGCCTATTCCACACTGCCGTTCCTGACGGCCGCTTGGCGCGCCGCCCGTGCCGGGCAGACCAACATGGACACCCTTGTGGCCGTGAGCACGACCATTGCTTTCGTGTTCAGCCTTGTCGGGACGCTTTTCCCGCAAGTATGGACGAGCCGGGGAATGATGCCGCCGTGCTATTACGAAGCAACGGCCATGATTACGGCCTTTGTCCTCACGGGAAAGGTCATGGAAGAAAGGGCCAAACACCGCACCGGCGAGGCCATCCGCAGCCTCATGGGCTTGCAGCCCCGCACGGCCCGCGTGGTCCTGCCCGACGGCACCGAGGCCGACCGCCCTATGGCTGTGCTGATGAAGGGCGATCGCATCCGCGTGCGCCCCGGCGAGCAGGTGGCTGTCGACGGACAAGTGGTCGAGGGCTCCTCGGCGGTCGACGAAAGTATGATCAGCGGTGAGCCTCTGCCTGTGGAAAAAGTGCGGGGCAGCCGTGTGCTGGCCGGGACGGTCAACGGGCGCGGCACCCTCCTTGTCGAGGCTTCGGCGGTCGGCGCCACCACTGTGCTGGCCGGCATCGTGAAGGCCGTGCGCGACGCCCAGGGGTCGAAAGCCCCCGTCGAGCGTATCGTCGACCGCGTGACGGCCGTTTTCGTTCCCGTTGTGCTGGGACTGGCGGCGCTGACGTTCGTGCTTTGGCTTGCCGTGGGCGGATGGGACGCCCTTCCACGCGCCGTCCTCGCCGCCGTGTCGGTCACGGTCATAGCCTGTCCCTGCGCGCTCGGCCTGGCCACGCCGACGGCCATCATGGTAGGCATCGGCCGCGGGGCGAAAGAACATATTTACATTAAGGACGCGGAGGCGCTCGAACGCTTGCGTCGCACGGACACTGTGGCGCTCGACAAGACCGGTACGCTCACCGAGGGCCGCCCGGAGGTAGTGAGCCGCACCGACATGCCTGGACTTCAGCCCGCAGACCTGGCCGTGTTGCGCAGCATGGAGCGGCGTTCCGAACATCCGACGGCTGAGGCTGTGGCCGCTTCGCTGGCAGATGTCGTGGCGGAAGGGCCAGCAGTCGATGCGTTCGAAAACCTGCCCGGACTGGGCGTGAAAGCCACCGCCGGCGGCGCCACGTACTGGGCTGGCAACGCCCGGCTGGCCGCTGCGATGGGCTGCCCCGTCGGCAGTGAGGCGGACGACGGCCTGACCCACGTCTATTTCGGTCGCGGCGCCGGGCGCCTTGTCTGCTTCGCCGTGGGCGACCGCATCAAGCCCCATTCGGCCGAAGCCGTCGGACGGCTCCGCGCGATGGGGCGCCGCGTGGTGCTCATGACGGGCGACAACGAGACGGCTGCACGTGCCGTGGCCAGCGAGGCCGGCATCGGCGAGGTGCATGCCGCTTTGCTCCCGACGGACAAGGCCGACGCAGTGCGTGCCCTCCAAGCCGGAGGCCACGTCGTAGCGATGGCGGGCGACGGTGTCAACGACGCGCCCGCCTTGGCCGCTGCCGACATCTCCGTGGCCATGGGGCGGGGGACGGACATCGCCCGTTCCGTGGCGCAACTGACCTTGATGACGTCCGACCTGCGCCTCCTGCCGCGTGCCATCCGGCTGTCCGAAAAGACCGTCGGCACCATCCGCCGCAACCTCTTCTGGGCGTGCGTCTACAACGCCGTGGGCATTCCCCTCGCCGCCGGGGCGCTCTTTCCCGTGTGGGGGCTGATGCTGACGCCCGGTGTGTCGGCGGCGTGCATGGCCTTTTCGTCGGTGTCGGTCGTGACGAGCAGTTTGCTCCTTGCCCGTTGCCGCATCTGACGCGGGCCGGCGCGCGGTGATGCCGGCCAATTGCGGCGTTGCGACGGTTATCCGGGCGACACAAGTGTCGCCCCTACGTTTGGCGGCGGTATCCTGCGGCGTTGCGACGGCCGGCGCGCGGTGATGGACGTAGGGGCGCCATTTATGACGCCCGGTGCCGGAACGGCACAACCCGTCCGCGGCGTTGTTCGCGGCGTTGTACGCGATGTTTCCGGCCAATTGCGGCGTTGCGTCGGTCTTTCGGGCGACACAAGTGTCGCCCCTACGTTTGGCGGCGGCATCCTGCGGCGTTGCGTCGGTTGTTCGGGCGGTGATGGACGTAGGGGCGCCATTTATGACGCCCGGTGCCGGAACGGCACAACCCGTTCGCGGCGTTGTTCGCGGCGGTGTGCGCGATGATGCCGGCCAATTGCGGCGTTGCGGCGGTTTTCCGGGCGACACAAGTGTCGCCCCTACGTTTGGCGGCGGCATCCTGCGGCGTTGCGTCGGCTGGCGCGCGGTGATGGACGTAGGGGCGCCATTTATGACGCCCGGTGCCGGCACGGCACAACCCGTCCGCGGCATTGCGCGCGGCGGTGTGCGCGGTGTTTCCGGCCAATTGCGGCGTTGCGACGGTTATCCGGGCGACACAAATGTCGCCCCTACGTTGGGCGGCGTGTGTGGCGGCCACGTTGTCTGCCGACGCGTTGAAACTGTCGGCCGGCTTGTTTTTCCTGTCGCAGTGACAGTTTTTCCGGACGGCCGGTCTCTTCTTCTTGTCACTACGTCAGTGAATGCGCACCGTTTAATGGATTTTCGCGGAGGTGAAGAAACCTTTTGCTCCACTAAACTGGATTAAATCGTATGCCGGAGGTTAAACGCCGGGGCGGCGGGGCGGTCTTACGTGCAGTGTGAACCTAAAAATGTACGTAAAGATGATGAACTCGTATTGCTCTTTCATGAACCTGGCCGTCGCCCTGAGCATGGGCGAGAGTATGGACAACCTTGCGCCCCGGGCCGAGGAGGGGAAACCGGCCTCCGGCGAGGCCGACGCCCCGGGCGCCCCGCGGCGGGGGAACGACGCTGCGGCTCTCTCGTAGCCTGCCGGCGGAAACGGCTGCCCGTCCGGCGCATTGCCCGGCTGGCTCTCCGCCGGCCTGCACGGCGGGCGGGAGAAACGCCCTCCCCGGCTGAAATTCCTGCCCGGGAGGGCGTCGCGCTTGAAAAAGGATGCGGAAAACGGTGCGGAGTTTGCCGGAAAAGCCGTACTTTTGTGTGTAGCCCGCCAAACCCGAGCCTTTCCGGCGCAGCCTGCGGGGCGAGGAGCGGGGACAGACATCGTAAAAACGCGCAAAACGCACAAAAACGCCACAAGTATGAAAACGTTTCTCCTGACCGCCCTTGCGGCTTTCGTGGCCGCCACGGCCTTGGCTGCCGCCGAGCCGAAGACCATCCGCATAGCCACCGACGCCACCGACCTTGTCCTTAAAGTGGCCCCGAACGGGCGCCTCTATCAGGCCTACTACGGCGAGCGCCTCCGTCACGCCGCCGACCTCGGCCAGCTGCCTTGGGACGTCCACGCCGGCTCTGACGGCAGCGTCAGCCAGCGCGGGTGGGAGGTGTGCAGCGGTTCGGGCAACGAGGACTACTTCGAGCCGGCCCTCGCCGTGACCCACAACGACGGCAATCCCTCCACCTATCTGTACTACGTTTCATCGACGTCGCAGCCCGTCGCCGGCGGGACGCAGACCGACATCATCCTGCGCGACGACCAGTATCCCCTGACCGTCACGTTGCACTACGTGGCCTACGGGCAGGAGAACGTGATCAAGGCGTGGAGCGACATCACGCACAACGAGCCCGGCCCTGTCACGCTGTCGGCCTACGCGTCGACGATGCTCTACTTCGACCGGACGGCCTACTACCTCACGGAGTTCAGCGGCGACTGGGCGAGCGAGGCGCAGATGAGCTCGCAGCGCTTGCAGTTCGGCAAGAAAGTGGTCGACACCAAGCTGGGCAGCCGCGCCGCCATGCACGCATCGCCCTTCTTCGAGCTGGGCCTCGGGGCACCGGTCGAGGAGGACCGCGGTGACGTGCTCATGGGGACGCTCGGCTGGACAGGAAACTTCCGCTTTACGTTCGAGGTGGACAACGTGGGCAGCCTGCGCGTCATCCCGGCCGTCAACCCCTACGCTTCGGCCTATGAGCTGCGCCCGGGCGACGTCTTCACCACGCCCGAGTTCATCTTCACGCTCAGCCAGGAGGGCGCAGGCGAGGGGAGCCGCCGCCTGCACGACTGGGCGCGCCGTTACGGCCTGCACGACGGGAAGGGCGAACGACTCACCCTGCTGAACAACTGGGAGAGCACGGGCTTCAACTTCGACGAGAAGCGGCTGGCCGGGCTGATGAAGCAGGCCAAGGACTTGGGCGTCGACCTCTTCCTGCTCGACGACGGATGGTTCGGCAACAAATACCCCCGCGCCAACGACCGTGCCGGACTGGGCGACTGGGAGGCCACGCGCGCCAAACTGCCCGGCGGCGTGCCCGCCCTTGTCGAGGCAGCCCGCAAGGCCGGCGTACGTTTCGGGATATGGGTCGAGCCGGAGATGGTCAACCCGCAGAGCGAGCTGTTCGAGAAACACCCGGACTGGGCCATTCACTATCCCAACCGCGAGCCCTATTACTATCGCCACCAGCTCGTGCTCGACCTGGCGAACCCCGAGGTGCAGGACTACGTCTTCGGCGTCGTCGACCAGCTGATGACGCGTAACCCCGAGATCGCCCTGTTGAAGTGGGACTGCAACAGTCCTATAACGAACGTCTATTCGCCCTACCTGGGCAAACGCCAGGGACAGCTCTATGTGGACCACGTACGGGGCGTCAGCAACGTGTTCCGCCGTGTCCGCGAGAAGTATCCCGAACTCCGGCTGATGCTCTGCTCGGGCGGCGGCGCGCGGTGCGACTACGGGGCGCTCAGATACTTCGACGAGTTCTGGTGCAGCGACAACACCGACCCCGTCGAGCGGCTTTACATCCAGTGGGGCTTCTCCCAGTTTTTCCCGGCCAAGGCCATGTGCGCCCACGTCACCGACTGGAACCGCGCGGCCGGCATCAAGTTCCGCACCGACGTGGCCTCGATGTGCAAGCTCGGCTTCGACATCGACCTGGGCCGTCTCTCGCCCGATGAGCTCGCCTTCTGCCGCCAGGCCGTGGCCAACTGGAAGAGCTTCGGCCCTGCCGTGATGGACGGCGACCAGTTCCGCCTTGTCTCGCCCTACGGCTCAAACCACATGGCCGTCGGGTATGTGAGCAAAGACCGGGGGCAGGCCGTCCTTTTCGCCTATGACATCCATCCGCGCTACGGCGAGAAGCTC
>UMEP01003003.1_pt1 | contig 46214 bp, 31 predicted proteins | sample 1964771 | NCBI WGS metagenome assembly UMEP01 (sample SAMEA4836022, study PRJEB28245) | human gut metagenome | biome: gut microbiome; material: fecal sample | place: Denmark | collected 2008 | reverse complement strand
CTGTCGGGGCAGCCGTCCCAATTGGCAGATCGCGGTAAAGCTGCCGTGAATCGGCGTTCAATATGGGTATATGCAAGAACTCAGCTATCTGCAAGCTGAGTTCCGTTTTCCCAACACCTGTCGGGCCTAAAAGCACAAAGAGGGTTTTCACGTTTAGTGGTGCGACCGGATGTAACGAACGTCAGCGCCCGTCTTCTGAGACTTCAAAACCCTCGGGGTCAAATTCGTCGCTGTTATACGACTCACTACCATAAAAATCGTCATCCAACCCTTCGTCTACACCGACCCCTGCCCCCTTGGGCGGCATGTCAATAGCAGACAAGTCCTCTATCTGTGTCGGCGCCTTTCCGATAGAACGGACAACTTGCGGTTCGCCTATATGTTGAGCTGGTACTATCTCCACAACATCTAAATAGAACACTCGCTCGGCAAACGGGTCAAAAACATATTCCAGCTTTTGGTCCTCTTCCTCTATCAGTTCATTCAGACGCGTTGTTTCCATAACATAAATGTCTTCTTCGTACGAAGCTCCTCTGTCAAGGCTCATATCCTCTCGCGTCACTTGTTTTTTCCGCTCCCATTCCTCGTCGCAAAGATAGAACGACGTGATCTGGTCGTCGGGATAGCCACACGAAGTGAGAATGACCCGGTTCAGGTCAAGGAACGTAGCGTCGTCTTCTATCAGATACTCACGTAAGAAATTTTCGACTTCGTCTGAAATGAGTTTTATTCTGAACAGCATAACTCGTACTATTTATTTAATTATCCCTCGTTTCGACGTTTTCACGAAGTCAAGGATATATTCGATCTCCTTGCTCATCGGCACTTCCCGCTCAATCTGTGCCAAACACTCGTCACGAAGTTTGCCCCGCTGATAAAGAAGCCGATAAGCGGAATGGATGTTTTCGATCATTTCAGAACTGAACCCGCGACGTCGCAGACCCACAACGTTCAAGCCGCAGAAAGCCACAGGTTCGCGAGCGGCCATTACGAACGGCGGCACATCCTGACCGGTACGTGTTCCGCCGCCTATCATCACATAGCTGCCGATTCTGCAAAACTGATGAACAAGAACGGAGGCACTGATTATTGCATAATCGTCCACAATCACCTCGCCCGCTAACTTTGTCGTATTACCGACGATACAACCGTTACCAACCGTGGCATCATGTGCAATGTGGACGGCCTCCATGAAAAGGTTTCCACTTCCGACGACAGTCTTCCCTTTCGCTGCCGTCCCACGGTTGATCGTTACGTTTTCACGTATCGTATTATTGTCGCCGATTTCGGCGGTCGTATCTTCACCTTTGAACTTCAAGTCTTGGGGAATCGCGCCGATGACAGCACCTGGAAAAACAGTATTACCGTTTCCCATGCGCGTTCCGCATAAAATGGTCACGCTATTCATCAGCACGTTATTATCACCGATAACAACGTCGCGGTCAACATAACAGAAAGGACCGATCTCACAGTTGTCACCAATCTTGGCGTCGGGATCGATATAGGCTAAGGGACTTATCTTATTCATAACTGGTTACTTGTTTTTCACGATTTGAGCCGTGAACGTAGCTTCACATACGACTTTCTCACCCACAAAGGCAAAGCCTTTCATCGAAGAGATGCCATGGCGCAAAGGAGCCAGCAGCTCGACTTTGAAAATGAGCGTATCACCGGGCACTACCTTCTGCCGGAACTTCACGCCGTCGATTTTCAAGAAATAGGTACTCCACCGTTCGGGTTCTTCCACCGAGTTGAGTACAAGCAAGCCGCCAGCCTGAGCCATAGCCTCTATCTGCAACACGCCGGGCATGACTGGCTCTTGCGGGAAATGGCCTTGGAAGAAAGGCTCATTGGTTGTCACATTCTTAATGGCTACTATCGAATTTGCTCCGATTGCGATTACCTTGTCCACAAGCTGCATCGGATAGCGGTGAGGAAGCAGTTCGCGGATGCGGTTCACGTCCATCAGCGGAGCCTCGTTGCAGTCATAGTTCGGAGCCTGCACCTCATGCGCCCGGATTTCGCGACGAATCTGTCGGGCGAACTTGTTATTAATCGTATGGCCGGGCCTCGTGGCTATGATGCGCCCTTTGATCGGACGGCCAATCAATGCCATGTCGCCGATGATATCCAGAAGTTTATGGCGGGCGGGCTCATTGTACCAGACCAAGGGCTTGTCATTGATATAGCCAAGTTTCGTAGCGTCCTTATGCTCGACGTTCATGTAATCGGCCAACTTGTCCAGACTTTCTTGCGGAATCTGCCGTTCGTAGATCACTATGGCATTGTCGAGATCGCCGCCCTTGATGAGACCGGCTTTAAGCAGAGGCTCAATCTCACGGACAAAGACAAAAGTCCGAGCCGAAGCGATTTCCTTTTCGAAATCCGCCATGTCATCCAGCGTCGCAAACTGGCTGCTCAGGAACTGAGAATCGAAAGAGATCATGGCTGTAATCGAGAACTGGTCATCTGGCAGGATGATGATGGACGAATCCGATGTCTCGTCACGCACCTCGATTTTCTTCTTGATGACGTAGAAGTCCTTCGGAGCATTCTGTTCTTCAATTCCGACACGACTTATGTTTTCTACATATTGCCTGGCACTTCCATCGAGGATTGGGAATTCCGGACCGTTGACTGTGATCAGGCAGTTGTCAATCCCCATCGCATACAGCGCGGCCATACCGTGCTCAATCGTGCTGCACCGTGCTTCCCCTTTGGCCACAACGGTGCCGCGCGAGGTCTCGACTACGTTTTCAGCAATGGCTTCGATCACGGGTTCCCCGTCGAGATCTATCCGTTTTATCTTATACCCGAAGTTCTCCGGTGCGGGATTGAAGGTCACAGTCAGTTGCAAGCCGGTGTGGAGCCCTTTCCCGAAAAGGGAAAAACTTCCTCTGAGTGTTGTCTGCTTCAACATGGGTTTTACTTTTCAAGTTGTTTCTTCAACGCGTCGAGCTCTGCCTGCAATTGGTTCAGCTGCGCGTACATTTCTGGCAATTTCTTATAGACGACGCTCGAACGAGCGAAATTGTGAGCATCAATGGCGGGTGACCCCTGTACGGTCACGTGCCCCTTGCGCAGACTGCCCGCGATGCCGGCTTGCGCGCCGGAACGGACCTCGTCGCCGATTACGGCATGGCCGGCTATGCCGACCTGTCCGCCAAACATGCACCACCTGCCGATCTTAGTGGAACCGGCTACACCAACTTGGGCGGACATGACAGTATGCTCTCCCACCTCGCAGTTATGGGCTATCTGCACGAGATTGTCAAGCTTTACGCCCCGATGGACGACAGTATGCCCCATTGTGGAACGGTCCACGCAGGCATTAGCTCCAATCTCCACATCATCTTCGACAACGACAATGCCCAGCTGGGGGATTTTCTCATAACCTTCGGCCGTAGGTGCGAAGCCGAAGCCATCGGCTCCGATCACGCATCCGGAATGCAGGATTACGCGATTACCTAACCGGCAACCATGATAGACCGACACGTTGGGATAGAGCACGCAGTCCTCTCCCACCTCGGCGCCTTCCTCCAACACCACGTGGGCATAGAGCTGAGTGCCGTTGCCCACCTTCACGCCCTTGCCGATATATGCGAACGGCGCGACATAGCAGTCTGCACCCACACTGGCCGTCTCATCCACATAGGCCAGAGGGCTGATACCGGTGCGTTTCTGCACGGTACGCTCGTAAAGTGTCATGAGCGACGCGATTGCGGCATACGCGTCATCCACTTTTATCAATGTTGCAGAGACCGGCTTCTCAGGAGAGAAACTGCGGTTTACGAGCACGATAGAGGATTGAGTTTCGTAAAGGTAAGGCTCATACTTCGGATTGGCCAAAAAAGAAATGGCCTCCGGCTGGCCCTCCTCGATCTTCGCGAACGTCCGTACGACAGCCTTGGCGTCGCCGACGATGTCGCCGTGCAAGTATGCGGCTATCTGCTCTGCGGTAAATTTCATGATATGCTTTCTATTATTAACGCAAAAATAGTAAAGTTTACTGACATACCGGTAGAGCGGACGTGAAAAAATAAATGTTTAATATCATAGCGCCAACGCTGGCACCTCAAAACTTGACCGGTAATGAAACGACCGATGACACTTATCCACATCTGCATGTGCGCCCACAATGCAGGAAAGACTACACTTCTTGTCCCTAAATGGCATGGCCGCGGTACCACGAACGGAATGCATATCACGGATAACATTTATCCCTCACTCCTTCAAAAAGGCTCCTTCTGCTCATGGGTAACGACGGCAGACTATCGCCGCCCCCCGCGCAGCCAATTGTGCGACGCAAACATACACACTGTGCTGGGAAATAACCATACAACATAAATGTCAACCGCGCCCTTCATACACCCATCCCTGTTCGCACAATACAAGTGCTTGACGAAAAAGATAGGACAGCAGATGAAGCCATAAAGTATACTGTTAGGAAAAAATGAAGTAGCGACAGAAAACGCTGGGACACTGACTGTGGGAACAATCAGGGTGACTGAAATCCTGAGTTCTTCGGCGGCATCAAGTATGGGCCTGGATTTAGAAGCAGGCCATACCCCGACTTAAACGTCCTAATCCATATATCCTGCGACAGCAGTAAAAAAATCACACCGATAGAAAGAATCCCTCAGTATAGGCATAAAAGAAACAAGCGGATGACGTCATCTGCCGTCACCCGCTTGTTTATCTGCCTGTCACAAAGAATCAGGGATTCTGTAAGTACCAGTTCTGCGTATTGAGCAGCAGGGAATACAGCGTCTCGTTCTTCTGTGTGGGATTTTCATACGGAGCCAAGTCCTCATCGCGACGCGAAATCTTCCATGCGAACCATTCCGTGCCATAACCAGAATTACTCATGTTCTTGTGGTCGGCAATACGTTGCAGGTCACCGAAACGATATCCTTCGAACGCGGTTTCAAGCGCGAGCTCATCCACGATGAGGTCTTCCACTGCATTCTGGGCGTCCTTGTTCGGACCTTCGTACGGCGGTTCGATAGCGTCGTCGTTGCCCGTTCCATCGCCGTCATCAGTCGTTTGGTCACCCTCAGTCTGACGGAGGAAGCGTTTGGCAGCTTCCGCACCTGCACTGGGATTCTGCGTCACACGGGTCTTCTCGTCGCTAATACGTTGTGCGACGACCTTATTGAACGTATAAAGCGTATCCTCTACATCGATACCTCCACAACCCAGACTGTGGATACCAATCACGTTGTCCGTAGGCATCATGCCGACGTTCAAGAACGCAGTCGCCATCCGGGCACGACGCAACTCGTCTATGCCAATCTGGGCACGGCCTTCAATCGTTGTAGAATCAAGATAATAGACACGTTCCAGCTGGCCGTTTGCATTGACTTTCGTGCTATCCAACATCGTGGGCAGGTTGCCAGGAATCAGACCATGGCTCAGGATGGCAAAGGCATGCTGCGGGAAACCTGCACGGTTGAGGGCCTCTGCATAACGAAGGTATATCAAAGATGTGCGATAAACCGGTATGCAATAGTGGAAAGAGAAGCCACTCGACCCAAACGAATTGACGTTCGAAGCCGGACAGAACTTGTGGATAAAGCGGTCGCGGTTCATCGTACCGTCGCTGGACTGCACCCTCACGGTAGGAGCAGAACCATCTACGCGTGCGTCTCCGGCATTCTCATAGTAGTCCAGTTCAGCCTGCGTCACACCTCTTGTGTTTTCACCGGCGTACATCTGTGCTGCATTCAAACGCATATAAGCCGTGGAAGGTATCAACTGGCGATACTGCTCCGACGCCGTCGGCGTGATGCTACCTGTGATGTCGGTCTGCTCAGTTCCGTCATCACCCGTACTTACGTCTACGGATTGGTTCGAAGACAACTCAAAACCGTAAATCTGCTGAACATCAGTCAAGACTGTACCCATCGTGCTTACGGCACAAGAAGGAATCACCGTGACCAGTTCACCTCTCCCGTACTGGCTGAATACAGAAGCCCATGAACTTACGCTCGATCTGTACGATTCCTCGTCCGTTCCTTGTGAGAACACATCGAACGTAGCCGCACGCGACCTGGTGATAGCCAAATCATTGTCTGTGATGTAATTGTAGTAGTACGTAGCTGCCTGCACATAGTCCATAGAGTCCTTAGCGCCGAACAGGTACAAGTCACCCATAACCAAATCGGCCGGGAACATGCACAGCTGAGAGTTTATCGTCGTGTTCGTAGCGTTGTAGGTATTATAGGAACGATACGAGGGCAATCCGTAATGGTCGCTCCACCGATAAGCCTGTTCGAGGTTATCTGAGAGAAGCAAGCTCAACAAGTTGGAACGTGTAGCCTTCGGCGCCGTATTTTCCCATCCTGTATTGGCATTATCCACAGGTTCCGTGATGAAAGGCACCGAACCGTAGTTCTGCACCAACTGCATATAGACCCATGCGCGAATCATCTGTACCTGCGCGTATTCACGACGCATGTAATACGTGTCGTTCATCAACGCATTGGTGTCCACCCGGGCGAAATAGAAATTACACTGATTGATCACCTTATAGTAGGCTGACCGGTCCAGCAAACCACTCGACCCGTTGGCGGCAGGCTGATAGTTGGCGATTTCATAAACGGAATCACTCACATACAAGCCCGTAGACGTCAGGTCACCACGTGCTTCGCCAAGAATTACGGTGCGCTCAGCAATGTCTTGTACCGATTTCAGTATACCATGGAAGTTGTACACCGTATCGGTAATTGCTGCGCCTCCGTCGACATTGTTGGTCATGTCGGGGGACAACATGTCCTCGCACGAAGTAGCCACAGTGCCAGTGCAAAGAAGTGCAAGCAATGCACCTATAATAGAAGTCTTTTTCATATCAGACAAATTGTTACAAGTTAATCGTTACACCCAAATTAAAGTTACAACTTTGCGGCAAGTAGCCAGCATCGATTCCTTGCGACAGGACGCTGTTGCTGCACGAAACTTCCGGGTCTAGACCTAAATACTTCGTGACAGTGAAGACATTGTTGGCTTCGCCCCAGACGGACAGACTTTGCAACCACGAGACATTAACCGGAATGCGGTAGGTCAGGCGGATCTTTTTCAGTTTCAGATAAGACCCGTCTTCAATCCAACGATCCGAGAAGCGCTCGTTGTTCACCCAGTCGCTGCTGGTCGCTGAGACGGCACGGGGGACGTCGGTTACTTGTCCGTCATATCTCCAACGGTTCACCAAAGCAGTCGTCTGATTCCAGCTGGTGTTTCCACCTTCCAACTGCGAACGCTGGTAGTTGAAGATGTCATTGCCCAACGAGTACTTAAACATGACGTCCAACGTCAGGTCTTTCCAGGAAAGACGGGTTGCGAAGTTACCGTATATATCCGGGTTCGGGTCACCAATCTTCACCATATCGGACTCATCAATCCATCCATCACCGTTCTGGTCAACGAAATGTACGTCACCGGCCTTAAACTCACGATAGGGATCGTTCGTCAAACCTGTCGGATAACGCAAGCCCGCTTCCTGTGCCTCCTCAGCCGAAGCAAAGACGCCTTGCGTCTGATAACCGTAGAAGACACCGGCAGCCTCGCCGACAGCGGTCAGCACATTGTCCGTTCCGTAGATGGAGCTTGTGTACCCATTGACCGTCTTATACGGATCGCCGACTTGCTGGCCTCTATCATCCAAACGGTAATACTCGATGGTGTTTGAGCCAGGAAGCTGGGTAATCTCATTCTTATAATGACCGACGGAACCGCTGACTTCCCAACGCCAGTCTCTTTTGTTGATGAGCACGGCGCTGAGGTTAGCATTCACACCGATGTTCTTCATGGCACCACCGTTGGACCATATGAACGGAAGACCTGTGATATCGCTCACGGCCTGCTGGGTCAACAGGTTGGAAATCTTACTGCGATAGAAGTTCACACCGAACATGAGGCGGTTGTTCAGCAAGGCACCTTCCAAGCCGACATTCACACGGCGATTGGTTTCCCACTGTATGGTAGGATTCTGAATGTTGGAGAGCAACAATGCCGTGGCCTCGCCGAAGAACTCAACATTAGAGAAGTAGGTCCGGCTAGCATAATAGTCAATGTTGTCGTTACCGGTCTCCTCATAGCCAACCATCAACTTCAAATAGTTGATAGGCTTCACGTTAAACCAAGACTCGGACGAAATCAACCATGCTGCCTGGACTGAGGGGAAGAAGCCCCAACGGACACCGGCGAGCTTGATGCCTTCCGCTGCGTCACGGCCAAAGCGTGAGGAGGATTCCATCGTTGCCAAAGCCTGAATGAAATAGCGGTTCTTGTAGTTGTACTCGGCATTCAGATAATAGGCCAAGTTCATCCATTTGTCCGTCGTACCTCCATAGGTCTTGGGGTTGAGTGTCATCGACATATTGGGCATCTTGTCGTTCGAGTTGTTATAGCCTCGAGCGTAGCTGTCCGTAAATGTGTACGACGACAGGCGGAAACCACCGAATGCATGAACGGAATGCGCTCCAAAGTTCTGATTCCAGTCAATACGGAAATCGTTATAAAGCGTAGTTTCTTTTCCGAACTGTGAGGCCAACACGCTATTGATCGAACCTAACCCGTCAACGAACTTGTCAGGCGTACCGTTACGAGGCATATAATACTTCTCGTTATTACGGTTGATTATATAACTGAACCTGTCGCTGATTGTCCAATACTTGCCAATCGTATACTGAGGATTAACATTGATACTGAACTGTGTCTGCTCCATGAAGTTCTTGTTGTCGCCCTGTCCGTTCAGCAAAATCCAATACGGATTTGCCAAAGCCTGGTCGCCAAACTCAGAAGCAAAATTGAACGGGTTCGTAGCATCGCTGGTTACGTTGTCTTTACCGGCATACACATCCATGCTCTGCCGCAAGGTCATGGTTTCCGGATCCATGAAGTACTGGTAGGGACTGATGAACGGCGCCTGAATCAGACCAAGCACATTCGGAGATGAGATGTTCCGGTCGTCATAAGACGAAGCCCAACCATTATCACGGACATTGGCAGAAGTACGGACGAACGAAATGTCGAACTTAGTCGTAAAATTGTTAAACAACAGAATGTCCGTGTTGAAACGGATGTTCAGGCGATCGAAATCGTTTTCTTTGGCGGTAGCGTCAGCTTTTGTGTATCCCAATGACAAACGGTACATGGCCACGTCGTCACCACCGTCGACATTGATACGGTAGTTCTGCGTGAAAGAGTTCTGATACAGGTCTTTCTGCCAGTCTGTATTGTTATGGAACAAACGGTAATAAGCATAATTGGGGTCCTCGTTCAGGAACTTGATGTTGCTAACCGCGTAAGGGTTCTGCTGGATGTAATTGGTCGTACCGATATACTCGGTCAGATAGCTGCGATACTGGTCGGCATTCATCATGGACAGCTTCGAGGGATTCAGCTCAAATCCGCCATACACACGCACGTTGATGCGCGTGGCCATGCTCTTTCCACGCTTCGTTGTAATTTCGATCACACCGTTCGAAGCTTTCGCTCCATACAACGCAGTACCATTGTTCAATACTTTTACTTGCTCGATATCCTCGACGTCGAGCAAATTGAACAAATTGTTATAATATCCGTCGTGAAGCGTTGTGCGGTCATACTGCATGTCCCAAATCACACCATCCACAACGACCAACGGTTGAGCGATGGAGTTCAGAGAGTTGATACCGTTGATGAACATGGCAGCACCCTGAGCAGGAAGTCCACCACGGGACACGACGCGGAGCGTGCTGTTCAACGTGTTTTCCACTTCACTCTCAACGGAAATCGCGCTCGAATTATCAATCGTTGCTGCCGGATTGGACACCAAGGCTGTTCCGTCCTGATAGAACGGTATGGGAGCAATCTTGTTGCTATACAGCTGGACATCCTGACCGGTAGCTGCCTTGATAGGCAGCTGCACCGGGTTGTAATCAGGACAGGAAACATACAATGCCGTGACAAATTCAGGAGCACGCAGGGTGTACTTACCGTTTTCGTCGGTCATCGCTGTATACAGACGGTTGTCCAATGCCTGCACACGCACACCGGGCATCGGCTCTTTGGTGGCGGCGTCCAAGACGGTACCTGATATTTCACGCATCACGTACTTATCGGCATTAGCCTTCTTAGCCACAGGCGCCGCTGCCACACTATCGTTTGTGGCGGTTTCCGCCGCTTGGGCGGGAAGAGCGCACGCACTTGACAGCATGAACAAGCAGAAACCAGCGCGAAGCGTGCCTTGCACCATTTCTATTTTATTTTTCTTTTTCATCGTCAGTAGTTTATTAGTTAACAAGAACCTTAATCATTTCCTTTCGGCACCATATAAATACGGTCGATGTTCAGTGCACGGCAGGTATCATACGTTCCACGCGGCAAGATCAAGCGCAAACGGGGGAAAGAAGATACTTCGAGGCCACTATAACACTTTTCGAACTTGAAGTCCTTGAACAACAGCAAGTGCGTAACGGAATCAGAAGAGGCCTGCAAGCCCTCGACTTCTGCCGTTGGACTGGTCCGCGAGTCGTCATCCATGTAAATCTCCGCATTGAGAACGATGTTCTCTTTCACACCTTCGCCCAAGGCTCCAATATAGTCGCGGTTGATTTCTGAGGGCAAAAGCACGACATAGATGTCATACTTCGCACTCAACACGTTCGGTAATGAGAACTCCACATACATCTGGCCCACACCACTACGTTCATAACGGCCATAGCTTTCCTCATGCACAACGCCCGTAATGGTATCGTTGCGTGTGGCCTCGGTCAGACTCAGTGAAAGTCCCATACCACCGGAGATATAGATATAGCCGAGATTCTCGCCTTCCTGGTTATAATCGTTCTGCCAAGACTTCGAGGCGTCGATTGCCAAGTCGTCCACAGTAAAGACGTAGCCGTTGGAAGCTTTCGTAGGCATATTGCCCGCCGCGCCGAAATACGGGTTGCGACCTGGTGCGTTGGGATTGTAAATGTAGTCCCATCCCGTCGACTGCAAGGAGTCGGCACTCAGGATTGTGCTCACAATACTGGCAGAGTCGGACAAATCAATTGAGGAGAACTGTGTGGCTGTAAAGAACAGGTCCGAAAGCATGGAATTCTTTGTCATGACCTCCTGCAATGAGTCGGCATTCACCTTATAAGCAGCCGATCCGGTATTGATGAAACGGCCTGTCTCGCTGTTGAACTCATTGTCATACGACTCTCCATACTGATAGTAGGTCTTGTATTTCTCGTAAGCCTTGTTCCAAGCGTCGTTGGTCGGCATTACACCTACATACATACTATCCTCGCTGGAAACAGAGCCCAAATAGGAGGAAAGTGGAGAACTGGTATAGAACACTGAGTCTACATACACCATCTCACCATCGATGATAGTGCCTTCAATACTTGAACTCTCATCGAACAACAGCGTATCCTGCGAATGTACATATTCGTTAACCGCACTCCATTCGGGATTTTCGGCAAGATAGTCGAAAATGTTGAAAGAAAAAGGAGAGAGGCCGGACAACTTATGGAGCACACCGTTGCTGGCAGGAATCGTGCTGCCCTGCATTTTCACACCATTGAAACTATCACCAACAGTGTATTCGCAACGCTTGTCGTTCATCAGCCGGACAGTCTGCGGGGCAGCAGTGGCCTCATAGTTCGTGCGCGAGATGTGGTTACGCACGAACTGCACCTCCACGTCGCGGTTCAACTCACGGAAACGCACCGGATCGGTGTCTTTCACACTCTTGGCCTCTTTAAGGATATCCAGATAACGCTTCGCGTCGTAGCTGTCGTTTACAGGAGCCCATACGGAGAAGTTCTGGCTCGAAGAGAGCAGCTCGGCATAACTGATTGTGGCGTTCTGGTCGTTATCCGTACGCATGACCTGCGTGTTCTCGAGTATCTCGACAAAATTGGACAGGTCCGACTGCGCCACCATATTCTCCCAAAGGGAGGCCGAAGCGCTTTCGGTGACGACCACATCGAAATGGTCGTCGCTGCATGCTGCCGTCCCCCCGACGATAAGCGCCGCAGACAGCATCATGCCCCAGATCTTGCTATATTTATTTCGCTTCATAGTTACTTCTGTATTTCTATGTTTGTTTACCAAATGTCTTCCTCGTTCTGATTTACCATGAATGTCGGGACGTACTCGAAGTAGTCTATCGTAAACTGACCGTTAGGATCTTCCAAAGCAGACTTGAAACGGATGTAATATGCCTCATCCGGATCCATATCCGCAGTTGTCACGATACGACGGGCCACAGCATTGATCGAACGTACAACCATGTTAGAACCACTCCAAAAATAGTTGGGCGCCTTCATGTAGCCTTGGTTGCGGAGGTTACGCTCGATGGTCAGGTTCGTCTGGTCGTCATCGGTGTCATCCTCCCAAGGATAAATCGCATAGACATCCAAATCGGGAGTGTTGGAGTTGGCGTTATCCGAGCTCATGATACGCAAATCGAGTGGCAGACCCGTCGGATCCATCTGATAACGATCGCTTCCGAAGTAAACCTGCGCCATACCGCGGCGGGGGTTCATGTTGATACCCATACGGATCTCATACGTTCCTGCTCGTGGAACGGGCGGAAGCTTGATTGTCACATCATATATACCTGTGACCATCACTTCATCTCCCTGGTAATCTGACCACGGACGACCACCGCCACCGCCGGAGACACCGCTCTGGAGATAGAATATATTGGACTCGTCCGACACATCAACGAAATTCTTGAAGTAATCACGTGTGAAGAAATTACCGGCAGAGCCTCGGATATTGGCAGACCACAACTCTGGCATGAGCGTCGAGATATCAAAACGGATACGGTCATTGAGGACATCGTTCTCTACGTCATTGTCATAAATGAGGAGGTCGTCGATGGGATAATAATATCCGTTCTCAGCGTTATTCTCAACTGTCAGCTGCCCGCCGGTCTCGTCCGTTGTGATATTCTGCGCGGATACCATCGCGCCACGGACGCGCGGCTCGGCAGTGGCGTGGCGATAGTTGCCGCTACGGCCATTGTTATACTCACGGGCACGGTTCAAATAGATGGGGTGCTCAGTCTCCTCAGCATCCTGCAAGACTTTCACAAGACGGCGATACTTGCCCATAGTGGTGTAGAAGTCCCACACGTCGACGCTCAAGTTCGACAACTGAGGATTGCCCAAATCCGTACCAGGCTCATAACCGAATTCATTGCAGTGGCGCACCAAGCGGTTGTAAGTAATCGCACCATCCAGTAAATGGTAAGCCACGAAACGGTTTATGGCATTATCCGGACTGGTGAGGTCCTCCGCATCTTCACTTCCATAATACTGACTACACCTATTCCGCAAAGCTTCAAGCACTGCGTCAAAGTTTGAGATGTTACCAGCAATATCTATCTGGAGATTAACACCCAGTTCACGCTCGTAGACGTCGTCAGTTTCGACGAAAGCTGTAAAGCCATAGTAGCGGTGCTGGGCAATGGGAAGACCCGTCGGGATATCCGTCTGATAACGTTGCGACTCAGGATAACCATCTGTCGAATAGTTCTCATCGTTACGGAAACGGAGCAGCGAGTCACCCCAACCCGTCTGGCGCAGCAACTCAGTCATCACTTTCATGTTGGGTGCGGCAGCTATCAAGTCGAACACACTGCTCGTCGACAACGTAATCACCGTGCTCACACCTTGCATATAACCATTGCCGAGCTGGACATCAAGACGATCCACACCGGCCATACCGTTGATAACATACTGTCCCGTCGTGTCCAGCGTACAAGTCAACATACGGTCGTTCAGGTTAGCTAAGCCAAATGCGCCACCGTCCGTGGGGAAATCGGCCACCGAATAAGCTCGTGCATCGCCGTTGTCGATAATACTGTTCTTAGCCAAGTCAATAATGGCTACGGAGTCTGTTTCGTAAAGCGTACGCCAATCGTCCGTCACGCTGTCCGTCACCTCCATAACATATTTGCGAATAGCCTCATTGCTGGGGGCAAAGCAGGTATAGTTGCCGTAAGCCGCCAACATGCTTGCGAGTGACGATGTGTTGCTTCCCTCACCGGTGCGCACGACTTCCAAAATATCGGCGTAATCAGAGTAAACTGCTACCGAATCCAGATAATCCCAGATTGTTGCTTCGGTCTTCGTCACCAGATTGGAAGCGTCGATCTCATCCTTACAACTGGAAAAGCCCAGCAGGACGCTTCCTATCAACAACGGGAAAGTGAAGACAGACAGCAATATGTGATATGATCTTTTCGTTTTCATTTTCCTTGAATTTATTGGTTGATGTTCACACCCGTGTTCCACGCAGGATTCTGTACCAAGTTAGGATTAACTTTCATTTCATCCTCGTAAACAGGGTTATAGAAAGAGTTGAGGGAACGCAAACGCGTCTGGATGGCACGGGCAGCTCCCATGAGATTCAGCGCGCCCTCCGTGTCATTCTCTGCCTCTGCGTAACGAACCAAGTCGAACCAACGCTTGTATTCACCCAAGAACTCACGCTGACGCTCCTGATAAACCAACGTCAACAAGTCCGCAGCTGTCCGATTCGAATAATAATTATCGTCGAAGCGATCGCTCACCATGTTCTCCCGTCCGTCATCAGCGGGGATGGAACCGTCCACACTCACCTTCGGGTTTGCACGCTGGTAGAGCGCATTGGTCAGCCAGAAACCTTCGCGGAGGTCATTGCCGGTGGCACCCAGACGAGCGAGTGCCTCTGCCTTAATCAACATCACGTCACTCAACCGGTAGATTATCCAGTTAGCAGCGTTACTAGCGTTTGCACGGTCGGTAGACGACGCTACGCCCTGTGAGACATCGCTCATCGTATTCAGGGTAATGGTAGAGCGGGAACCCTTCGTATACAGATACTCGATTTGCGAAGAAGACGGTGTGATCTCACCACTCCACAAAGCACGGAGGTCACCCTTGCCAAAGCCTACACCACCAGAGGGGTTGGCGCTAGACGACACGGAACCGTACATTTTCGAGTCAATCGTAAAGATCTGACCTACAAGACCCGTGGTCGTGTTGCTCGTCAAATAACCGGTCCATGTAGTGTTGACGTTGTTCGTACCGTCATACTGTATCTCCAAAATACCCTCGGAAGAATTCTTCGTACCAAATATGGCATTATAGATTTCGTCCGAAGTCGTATAATTGTTTGAAATGCGAATCAACGGATAACGACTTTGCTGTTCTGTCAATCCCTGATTGTTATTTCCCGTTCCCGAATTGTTCTCCTCGTCATAAGTTTTCTTCATGTCTTGGAGCACAACGTCGCAGTATGCCACAGCCTTCTGCAAGTCCGCAGTGCTTTGAGCATCAGGCGTAGCCTCAGTGTTAGACTTGCTCGACGGATTGAACACATAACCCTTGGCTTCCGCGTCTTTCAACATGCAAGCACGCCAAAGGTACATGTCAGCCAACAGTGTATATGTGGCATTCCGTGTGACACGTCCGCAGTTCTCGGCATTCGTACCATGACGGCGTACACCGAGATCTTTCACGGTATCGAGGTCGGCTATGAGAGAATCCAGGACATTCAGACCGGGCGTCTGCGGCAACTGACTGTTCATGGCCTCCGCATCCGTACTGATGGACTGCATCACTAAGGGCACGTCGCGGAAAGCACGCACGAGGTAAAAGTAGTTCAATGCACGCAAGGTCTTTGCCTCAGAGATATACTGCATCTGCTCACCCTCAGAGAGACTGAGGTCGCGTTCGGCTACCAAAGGAGTGTATTCAATCACTTTGTTACAATAGTTGATCGCCGTATAGAACGGTGCCCAATTGAACATCCCTTCGGTATACTCGAGAATTGCATCCTTATAGTTCACATAGCTGGCATTACTCATGTCCTTCAAAATGGCATTATCAGAGCGAGCCTCGCCCCAAAGCAAAACCTTGCTGACCAAATCCTGGTCAGTCATCTTCTTATAGCATGCCATCATTGCGTTCTCCAAGTCACCTTTATCCTCCCAGAACTCCTCTTCGGTAATTGAGTTGGTCGGATAGAGTGTCAGGAAATCTTCGCAAGAAGACAAACTTCCCAGAAGAAGACAGCCACCAGCTACCAATGTCAATATCTTATTCGTTTTCATACTTATACTCGATTCCTTAGAAACCTATATTCAAACTTAACGTGAACGAACGCGAACGCGGGGTCTGCGAATCGTCGATACAAGGAGCATAGCCTGATTGTGAATGCTCAGGATCGACACCGTGGTAACGCGTCCAGAACCAGAGGTTGTTTCCAGAAGCAGCCAAACGGAGCGAACGGATGCCGAAACGTTTCAACTTATCAGCATCGAAGCTATACGAGAGCTGCAAGTACTGGAGACGGACGAAGTCGCCCTTTTCAACGTAACGATCGCTGGGAAGAGAGTTGTAGACCCTACTACCAGAAGCCTCGTTGTTCATTGCGCGTGGGATTTCGGTGATGTCACCATTCTTACGCCAACGCCAGTTCACTGCCGTGCTTTGGTTCTTGTTCGTACGCATATCTTCCGCACGCATACGTGCCAAATTGACAATCTTGTTGCCGACACGGAAGTTGAAGTTCGTCTTCAAAGTCCATTTGCCATAATTAAAGTCGAAGCCAAAACCACCGTTGATTTTCGGGTTCGAACTACCCAAGTAAACAACGTCGAGCTCGTCAATCTGTCCGTCATGGTTGATATCTTCGTAGATAACGTCACCACCCTGGAACTCGTAACCTACACCACCATAGTTATACACCATGTGCTTCGGATCACCGTTCTGGTCATAAATGATATTACCTTGGGCATCACGAGCGACAGGTGTCGTAGCCACCTGACCTACGGCCTCAGCAATGGCGGCTGTGGGCGGAGCCTGCGTCGGGTCCTTCGACCATTCTTCCATTGTACCGTACATATCGTTGTCGTCCTGATCACGGAAATAACCGCTGTGGTCATAATCGTACCGATAAACGCCCTTATAACGGAAACCATAGATACCACCGAGTGCGTTGCCGATTTGTACGCGGCTTACCCAGTTCTCATTAGCGTTGGCATGGTCGAACTCGGGATTCATGCTGGCCAAGACAGTCGGCTCCATCGAAGTGATGCGGTTGATGTTCTGAGCCAAGTTGAAACGGACCACCATCGAGAATTTACCGACATTGAAGAGACGACGTGTGTTCACATACAACTCCCAACCGTTGTTCTTCAACGAACCGACGTTTGCCCACTGCAAGCTTGAGAAACCGGTTGAAGACGGGATTCCGACATTTGACATCAAAAGGTCCGTCGTACGACGGTCATAAATGTTCAAGTCAAAAGAAAGAAGGTCATCAAGGATACCCAAGTTGAAACCCAAGTTCCAGGATTTCGTCTTCTCCCAGCGAATTTCGGTCAAACGGAGGTTGTTCGGCGCGATTGCATTGTTCGAGAGATAAGAACCGATACTTGTGTAATTGTTGTACATCAAGCCTTCGCTGAACGACGCGTTACCGCCGACGCCCCAACCACCACGGACAGCCAACATAGAAATGGCCTTACGCAAAGGACGGAAGAAAGCTTCGTCGCTGATATTCCAACGACCGGAGACACCGGGGAAGAATCCCCACTTGTTACCGGCGCCGAACTTCGTGCTACCGTCGCCACGGATGGTAAAGTCAAAGATATATTTCGATTTATAAGCATAGTGGAAAGATCCCGTCACGCTCATCGTGTGCCCTTTACCTGTTGTGGTAGAAAGAGAATTCAGATAGGCGTTCACGTTCGGGTCTGTGATACCACCGACTACACCGCTCGACCCGATGGTCTGCCCGGTGTTCGTGCTCGTGCCCATCTCGAAACGTGCCATCATCTGCAAGCTATGATCCGTATTGTCGAACCAAGGTATATAGAATAATGTGTGCTTCGTGCGGAAATCGAGCGACTTGTACTCATAGTTGGTCGTCGTGTTAATCTGATCTTCCCACGTTCCGGAAGTCAGCGCGCCGGGTTTGTACGTATTCGACGTTTCAGTGTACGAGTTCATGTACACCTCACCCTGATAGTTCAACTGCGTCTCTTCCTCACCCTTTCCCAACAATTTGTACTCAATTGAGAACTGCGGAGTGATGGTATAAGTCGACTGATGACGCCATGCCAAGCGTGCCCAAGCTACGGGGTTACCGTTGCTCACCATGTCACGCAGATAGTAAGAGGTCAGACCAGACGTCGGAGAGACCAAACCTGCCGCCGAAGCAGCGGGGAACATCTGGAAGTAATCGTCAGTCAGGTTGTACGTGCCGGTCCGGGCATCATATTCCTGACGATAAACCGTCATGTTCGGCATGGCCTGGTAGGCACGCGACAAGATACTCTTACCACCTTCCTCGAAGTTTTTGTTGTTCTTCGTATAAGTCAGCGCGAAGTTAGACGAGAACTTGATACGATCAGATACATAATAGTCCAAAGCCAGACGGGAGGTAAAACGATCTAACTGCTGTTCGATGATTGTACCCGTCTCATGGTCATAGCTGGCCGACACACGGAAAGTAGCTTTCTCACCACCACCGTCAATCGAAATACCATAGTTATGGGTCTGACCGAACTGCGTCACTTCGTCGACCCAGTCTGTGTTGTTATTGAAGTTGCCGTAATAAGCCGTATAATCAGGGCGGTACATCAACTCAACGATACCAGAAGCCACATCGCTTTGGTTCGGATTGAAGTAGGCCTCTTTCAACATCATCGTATAGCCGTCACCATCAAGCATCTTCATGCCCTCGGGCTGCCAAGAGCCAGAGAATCGGTAAGAGAAATTGACACGGGTCTTACCACGGCGTCCGCGACGTGTCTTGATTTCGATCACACCATTGGCACCGCGAGATCCCCAAATGGCCGTTGCCGCTGCATCCTTCAATACGCCAATGCTTTGGATGTCTTCGGGGTTCACCTGCAAAAGAGTTGCGAACTGTTCCTCATTCTCCATATCGTTAAGGTCGAGTTCGTCGGCATTATAATCTTCGAGGATATAACCATCGACAACGATCAAAGGCTCCTGATTACCATTAATAGAAGAGACACCGCGCAGACGCATACTCGTACCTGCACCCAAGTTACCGGAGTTGGCCACGATATCAAGACCTGCGATCTGTCCTTGCAAGGCCTCACCTGCGGTCTCAAACGAAAGACCTTCCATCTCGTCCATGTTCAGCGACTGCTGAGCCACGGAGATTTCGCGAGCAGGAATAGAAAAGCCGTTAGAGTTCACGCGGCGTGTACCCTTAATCACGACCTCCTTGATGGCCTTACTCTCCATCTCGATACGGAAGACCGACGTTCCGCCTATCGGCAACTCACGCGGAGCATAGCCGATATAAGTGACTCTCAGCCTGTTAGCCGGATTCTTGATAGACATGGAGAAGTTACCACTCGCGTCAGTCTGCGTCGCCGACACAATACGGTTATCCTTATCCAACTCTACCACATTCGCCATTATCACAGGACCGTCTGCCTTATTCCAGACGTGACCTGAAATACGTCGTTGTGCCATCACTGTCATAAAGCAGAAGCACAAGACCAGAGTCAATAGATACTTTATGTTATTCATGATATTAAATATTATTTTCTAATGCGGTACTTCTTCACGAAACGTGCGGCCTGGTTAGCATCGTCCCACGTCTTGAAAGGCTGTGATTTGAACTGGCCGTTTTCCATGCAATCATCTGCGTCCATGAAATAGAGGAAGCCCTTGTCATTCGGGTTGCTGGTATCCACCAACTCGTGTACTACAGCATATGACGTTGAACCGACATACTTCGGATAACGAGACGGCGTCGGACCTTGGATGTCCTTATTGTCACGGGTGAATACATTGCACTTGCCCCCCTGTTCGTCGGTGCTCACATTGTGCTGTACGCCTGCATTGTCCGTCACGACCAAACCGGCTGCTCCGTTCTGTGCCACATTGATCTTCAAGTAGACGTTGAGCTCGCTATTGATGCACGAAGTCTCGTGATCAGCACCTTTCGACGTCACACCGGGATCGACAAACACAGACTCATCCATGAAGTGATACTTCAAGAAGTTCACCAAACAAGTAATCATAGCTTTTGCTTTGGTCTTGTTTCTCACAAGGGTAAGCGAGTCCGTAATTATCTCAGGATCACAATTGTTCGTCACGAAGTCCGAGATCTCCGCATACGTCGGCAGACCCTCCTGGCGTGCCTGCGCCATTGCGGTGTTCGTGGGAACCAGCACTGTGTAACGGAAGTTGTTGAAGAAATTCACCACATTCTCAGCCAACTCATTCTGGTCAAAAATACGGTACTTATTCAATTCGTTTTCTTCATCATCCTCTCTCACGCTGTCGCAGACACCCGCCATACGAAGCATGTCAACATCATAGATATTAATAGCTTCCTGGAGGAAATCGCTATACTCGCTGTTGGCCCTCATGACGGTATGAACATTCTGCATCGTCGACTGAATCGGACGGTCGAGAATGTAAGTCATACCGTTACCATAACCAGAGGCACCGTCTCCGGACTCACCTGTCTGGTCGAAGGTTTCAATCACGTTGCACTGCAAGTCTTCGCCCACATAGGCATCGCTGCCGTTCAACATCCGTTGGAGACCGCCTTCAACAACAGGATATTCACCCTTCGATTTCACATGAATCGGCGAACCGCTACGAGAGAGATAATATGTAGCATCGCCATTGATACCGTCTTCGGCTTGGTCGCCTGAATGCACGATAATATGCTGGTTCACCATTTCAATCAGCAAACTGCGCTTCGTTGCACCGAAACCACCGACACCGTTGCTAGCATTTACACTTTGCGAAGTCAAATCGTCATTGGCCGCAGACTCAGCACGTGAAATTGCAGCATCATTTTCCGTCTGTCCCGTCGTCGGATCAAAAGTATAAGCCACGGCACGGATAGGAATCACGGCATTGGCCGTTTGGTCGTCATAATAGAAACGCCAATAGCGACGTGACGATGCCAAAGCATAAGAAGACGGATCGACATAGCCATATTCGCCAAGGGACTCATCAGAAGGAATGAAGAACGAGAAGTTCGAATCCATGGCCCTCAAATATGTGCTGAAATACTGCTTCAAAGGAGCGCCGGCATAAGAGCTACTCGAGATATTGTTATCGTCAGCCGTAATCACAGCGTTGATGATCTGTGTCTGGTCGCTCAACAAGGCAGGACCGGCCACAGAAGCATAAGTAGCCGGAGCAATCACTTGATTCATCACATAAACCACGCCGTTGTTGGCCAACATGCAGGTGTCGATCAACTGGCGATAAGCGTCGGCCGAGAAAGACGAGAACATGGGGTCGCGCGCATCGTTCATAATCGTACGATACTTGCTCGGCACCGAAGCATTGAAAGAAGATTTCATCAGGTTGTTGACCAAAGGCTGCACACGATTCTTGGGAATCTGGTCGATGGCTCTCATGAAGTCCTCGGGGTTGCCCGTTTCCAGCAACTCCATCGAACTATAACGCTCGATGAACGGACGGCCCTGACCATCGTGGAAGAAATGGTACATTGCCTCATTATTCGGAACGAACATGGCAGCCATATCCGTTTCCGCAGAACTACCCTCGGCGCTATACGTATTCCATCCCGGATCGTAGGTCAGCACACCTTCGGCATCGTTCACGGCATTCCCATCCGGATCGGTCCTCAACTCGGAACCTTGCGACGACATGGAGATATAACGTTTCACAAACACAGTATCCCTTTCGCCCAAATTGGCATTCAACGCGCGGAACGCGGTAGTCAGCGACACGTCGGGATAAGGAGCGCTGAAACGGTCGAGCATGTGGCTGAAATAACTCGTTTCGGGATTCTTGCGGATTTCCTCTGCCATATTGGACGGTGTCAGCATCACGCGGTCAAGCACATTGAAATATCCATTCAAGCAAGTCACGTCGCTCTGGTAGCGCTTCTGTTCATCACGTCCGCTCAACACCTGCGCATTATATATATAATTGCGTCGGGCGCCCTCATTCCACTTCAAGCTATCGGGAAGGCCAAGGATGAACGACACGTCGTCGGTGGTGATGCCAGTCATGTTCATCTGTGCGAGCATGAAGTGCGTCATCATCGGCGTGGTGTTGTCCGTAGCCAACCACATCTTGAATCCGGGCAAGTTATTATAGCGAGCCCAATAGTCGCGTTCGGTCTCGTTGTAAGAGCGTGGGAGATCCAAAGAGTTCACCAAAGAGATCGAGTCGGTGTTGGCTGCCGACGTCAACTGGCGGAGACACGTGTTTTTCGTAATTCCGCTTGTTCCGCCCAAATTGGGCATCATCTCCAACAGGTAGGCATTATCCAACATACAGCCATTGAAGAGCAAACGTTTCTGCGCGCTGCTCAACTGCTCATAGCTTCTGACCGGCTCGCCAGTCCCTGTGGTCCAAATCGGATTAGCAAAGAATTCCGCGAAAGACTGGTCGTCAGCCACGAAGAGGGTCTTGCTACCCGTCTTGGAAAGCACGTCCCGCTGCCCCAAGTCGTCAATCAAGCGCACCATCGTCGTGAAATTTCCGCGATTCTTCAACTCGTCGTAGATACTCGCGCCCAGAAAATCCGGAGTAGTATCCGGAAGATCATAATCATCTGAACAAGAGTACGTTAACCCGCAAGTCGTGAGCAGACAGGCCGCCCCGAGGAGCGTCTGGCCCATTTTGCATAAACGGTTTTTCATACGCATTAATTCAATTATAGTTATATTATTTATTCGTTTAACTCTACGTCCGTGCATATGTACACATCTCTTGATTGAGGCAAAATTAATAGTTTTTTATTTGCTTACTTGTGAAAATCGCAGCCAACTTTATTACCATTAAGCTTTTTTAATAATCTCCGACGGTAATATGTTAAAGAGCAAGTTCCTCATCAAGAAGGCGGGCCAACCATTAACAAATCTCCATCCACAGACTGTCATGACAGGCGCGTCGGCACACCATTTTTTCACCCATCATAAGGTTTCTATCCTCTCTTCCGGAAAATCACAGAGCATCCCCTGGCAAACGCCTTCTGCGCGCATTTTCTTTTTCAGCCGATCAACAAATTCGTAGTTTTTTATCCCCCAAGCCGGTGCTATCAGCAAAGATGCCGGAGACTGGGAAACAAAGCGCTCGACCGCAATTCCAGGCCGCAAACGCTGCAAGAAGGCAGACACGAGGGAGATATAGTCGTCCAGTGTCATTAAACGGAATTCACCAGGTGTTTCAGCAAACTCACGGGCCATACGTGTGCCACGGATGATCTGCAACTGATGGAGCTTCAAAGTATCGAGCGGGAGGCTGGACAACACATCAGCCTCAGCCACCATATCCGTAAGCGTCTCTCCGGGAAGGCCCAAAATAAGGTGGCCGCCAACAGGAATGCCACGCCCAGCCGTTTCCTCCACAGCCCAACGGGTTGCAGCAAAATCATGGCCTCTGTTTACTCGCTGCAAAGTGCGATCATACACGCTTTCAATACCATATTCAATCCAAACGAACGTTTCGCGTGAAAGACGCTCGAAATAATCCAACCACTCGGAGGTCACGCAATCAGGGCGAGTACCGACGACGAGGCCGACCACCCCCTCGACAGCGAGTGCCTCCTCATACATGCGCCGCAATTGGGCAACTTCGCCATACGTATTGGTGTAGGCCTGAAAATAGGCAAGGTATTTCATCTGCGGATACTTTCGGTCAAAGAAACGTTTACCCTCTTCCAATTGGCCGCGGACACTTGCGGTTTCAGCACAATAGTCAGGATTGAAAGTACGGTTGTTACAGTACGTACAGCCTCCCCGGCCGAGCGTCCCGTCCCGGTTTGGACACGTCGTGCCTGCATTGACAGACAATTTCTGTACCTTGCCATCGAAATGAGACCTCAAAAATGAGTCCAATCCCGTATATATATAATAATGTGTATTTGTCTCCATCTTATGCGCAAAAACGCGGGCAAAGATAGTGCAAACGAGCGGAAAGCGCTGGGAAATCCGCAGGATTTTCACAAAAGTCGCCCCGCACGCCACCTATGCTTCTTACAAGATAAGCCAGCCACGAAAAAAGAGACATAAAAAACTCATTCACAACAATAAGAATATCACACACAGTTCATAGCAAAGCAAGCGACAGAACTGTCGCTCCTCCCATAAATTCTGTCGCTGCGGGAAAAAGCCCTAACCGGCTGACTGAAAGAGAAGGCCAGGCATGCGATTTTTCCGGATGTCGTATCGGACATATGGTACACACAAACCACAAATACCATCACACACAATTTTTCCTCTAAAAGCCACATTTTTCTTCCGGAATATCCTTATTATCATACAAACAGTTACATCCTTATTCAAAAATCACTTCAAGACTGTAAAAGATATTTAATGTAAACCACAAATACTCTCACAGTCTCTTCTGTATTTCTTACATTTTTTTCAGCAATTTTGAGTATAAAAAATATCCCTCTCATTAATCCTTTTTATACTTTTACATCTAAATTGGTAAAACTTAATCAAAATCCGTATGAACAAATACATCAAATGGGGAATCGTCGGAGTGATCGTGATCGGCCTGACGGGATTAGGAATCCACACATTCGTGCCGCACGAAAACAAAGAACTGTCTGCCAATGAAGAAACAAAGAAGGGAAAACAGAGTAACATCCTGAATGTAAGGGCCGTTACGATCAAGCGCCAAACCCTTACAGACGGCCTTTCGGTCAGTGGCAACCTGCTTCCGGACGAAGAGGTGCAACTCTCGTTCGAGACGTCAGGAAAGATCACAGGCATCCATTTCAAGGAAGGAGCGACCGTTCAGGAAGGCCAGCTCCTTGCCAAAGTGAACGACGCCCCGTTGCAAGCTGAGCTGCGCCGTCTGGAATCGCAGTTACGGCTGGCCAGCGACCGCGTATTCCGCCAAAATGCCCTGTTGGCCAAAGAAGCCGTCAGCCGTGAAGCCTTGCAGGAAGCCCAAACCAACCTTGCCATGCTGCGTGCGGAAATCGACCAAATCAAAGCCAACATCGCCCAAACGGAACTCCGCGCTCCATTCGACGGAATCATCGGTTTGCGTCAGGTCAGCACTGGCGCTTACGCCTCACCAAGCACCATAGTTGCCACACTGACTAAAATCAAGCCCCTTAAACTGGAATTCGCAGTCCCGGAAAGATATGCAGGCGTGCTGAAACCAGGCGCCACTCTCCACTTCACTGTGGAAGGGCAAATGAACACATTGGCTGCCAAGATCTACGCGACTGACTCCCGCGTAGACCAGGCGACTCACACCTACACCATCCGTGCACTTTATGCCAACAGCGACGGCAAACTCATGCCCGGACGCTTCGTTAACGTCTCGCTCAACGCACAAGAATATAAGAACGCTCTGGCTGTTCCGAGCGAAGCAATCGTATCAGAAATGGGCGTTGACAAAGTGTTTCTTTACAAAGGAGGAGTGGCACAGCCAGCCAAAATCATCAAGGGCCTCCGCACCGAATCGAAAGTACAGGTACTCAAAGGGATAGAACCCGGAGATACGGTCATTGTCAGCGGTACGATGCAGCTGCGCACCGGCCAGCGCGTCACGTTGGACAGCGTTGATTAACCACGAAAGCCACGACGTATGAACATATCCGAACTAAGCATCCGGCGCCCCGTTCTGGCGACCGTGCTGACCCTCATTATCCTGCTCTTCGGCGCCATCGGCTACCTGAGCCTGGGTGTCAGAGAGTATCCCTCGGTCGACAACCCGATCATCTCCGTCACATGCTCCTATCCGGGAGCCAATGCCGACGTGATCGAAAATCAAATCACCGAACCGCTCGAACAGAACATCAACGGCATTCCTGGCATCCGCTCACTGACCAGTGTGAGCCAACAAGGGCAAAGCCGCATCACAGTGGAATTCGAGCTCTCCGTAGACCTTGAAACTGCGGCCAACGACGTCCGTGATAAAGTGTCGCGTGCCCAACGTAACCTACCACGCGACTGCGACCCTCCAACGGTGTCGAAGGCCGACGCAGACGCCCAGCCCATCCTGATGGTAGCTATCCAAAGCGACAAGCGTTCACTGTTGGAACTCAGCGAGATAGCTGACCTCACAGTCAAAGAGCAACTACAAACCATTCCCGAAGTCAGCAGCGTCTCAATCTGGGGCGAGAAGCGCTATTGTATGCGCCTCTGGCTTGATCCTGTCCGCATGTCGGGATATGGCATAACCCCGCTTGACGTGAAGCAAGCCCTCGATCGTGAAAACGTCGAGCTTCCCTCAGGAAGCATCGAGGGCAACACGGTCGAACTGACCATCCGGACGTTAGGACAGATGCACACGACCGAAGAATTCAACAACCTGGTTATCAAAGAAGTCGACGGACGCATCATCCGTTTTAGCGATATCGGACGCGCCGAACTAAGCGCCCGCGACCTCAAAAGCTACATGAAGATGAATGGTGTGCCCATGGTGGGCGTTGTCGTCATACCTCAACCGGGCGCCAATCACATCAACATTGCCGAGGCTGTCTACCAACGCATGGAACAGATGAAGAAAGACCTTCCATCTGATGTACATTACAGCTACGGATTCGACAACACAAAATTCATCCGCGCTTCGATCAACGAAGTTAAAGACACCGTTTACGAAGCTTTTGTGCTCGTCATCATCATCATCTTCCTATTCTTGCGCGACTGGCGCGTGACACTGGTACCCTGCATTGTTATCCCCGTTTCTCTAATCGGAGCTTTCTTCGTCATGTACGTCGCTGGATTTTCCATCAACGTGCTTTCGATGCTGGCCATCGTATTGGCCGTCGGGCTAGTGGTCGACGACGCTATCGTCATGACGGAGAACATCTACATCAAAATTGAGGAAGGAATGCCCCCCAAAGAAGCAGGCATTGAAGGCTCAAAAGAAATTTTCTTTGCCGTTGTTTCAACAACCATCACTCTCGTGTCCGTATTCTTCCCCATCGTGTTCATGGAGGGTACCACCGGCCGCCTCTTCCGGGAGTTCAGTTTCGTTGTTGCCGGCTCGGTGATCATATCAGCCTTTGCGGCCCTTACGTTCACGCCAATGCTGGCCACCAAGTTGCTGATACACCGCGAAAAACAGAGTTGGTTCTATCGGAAAACCGAACCATTCTTTGCAGGCATGAACCACTGGTATGCAAAAGGGCTCGACCTTTTCTTGCGCCACCGTAGCTGGTCGATCGGAATCATGGTCATTGCCTTGGGACTCATTGTCTGGCTGTGGAACAATATACCAAGTGAAATGGCTCCGCTCGAAGACCGGTCGAGCATCACCATCCGTACCACAGGCCCAGAAGGATCGACGTATGAATACATGCGCGACTACACAGAAAGCATCAACCGCTTGGCCGACTCCATCGTCCCCGACGCCGACTTCATCACAGCCCGTGTGTCGGACGGCTCGGGCAACATACAAATCACGCTGAAAGACCTGAGCGAACGCGACTACTCGCAGATGGAAGTGGCCGAACGGCTCTCACAAGCCATCAAGAGCAAGACTGATGCCCGCTCTTTCGTACAACAGCAATCCACTTTCGGCGGCCGACGCGGCTCGATGCCCGTGCAGTACGTACTGCAAGCCACTAACATCGAAAAGCTCGAAGAAGTGCTCCCGAAATTCATGGCGCAAGTGTACGAGAACCCGACGTTCCAAATGGCCGACGTAGACCTCAAATTCAGCAATCCGGAAATCCGCATACACATCAACCGTGACAAGGCCAACCTCATGGGCGTCAGCACGCAAGATATCGCCGAAACCCTGCAATACGGCCTCAGCGGACAACGCATGGGCTACCTTTACCTGAACGGCAAACAGTATGAAATCGTTGGGGAAATCAACCGCCAACAGCGCAACAAGCCCATGCACTTGAAGTCGCTCTATGTGCGTAACGACGATGGTACAATGGTTCAGATGGACAACCTTGTCGAACTTGTGGAAGGCATAGCTCCGCCCAAGCTCTACCGCTACAACCGCTTCGTCTCAGCGACTGTATCAGCGGGATTAGCCGAAGGAAAGACCATCGGACAGGGTATCGAAGAAATGGACAAGATTGCCAAAGCCACGCTCGACGACTCGTTCCGCACGGCTCTGGCAGGCGACTCCAAAGAATTCAGCGAAAGCGCATCGAGCCTGCTCTTTGCCTTTACGCTGGCACTTGTCCTGATTTACCTCATTCTGGCCGCGCAATTCGAGAGTTTCAAGGATCCGTTCGTCATTATGCTCACCGTCCCACTCGCTATCTGCGGCGCACTCATCTTCATGGCTTGCAGCGACCAGACAATGAACATATTCAGCCAGATCGGCATCATCATGCTCATCGGTCTTGTGGCCAAGAACGGCATCCTAATCGTTGAGTTTGCCAATCAGAAACAGAAAAACGGCGAGCCGAAAGGCCAGGCCATCCGCGACGCCGCAGCACAACGCCTACGCCCGATTCTGATGACAAGCGCCGCCACGATCCTCGGTCTGCTACCCCTTGTTTTCGCCAACGGCGAAGGAGCCAACGGACGTATCTCCATGGGCATCGCGGTTGTCGGCGGAATGCTCATTTCGACGTTCCTGACGCTGTTTATCGTCCCGGCCATTTACAGTTACCTCTCCACCGACTTGGCTAAGAAGGCCGTTAAAACGACTAAAAAATGAAGCACATACAAATCCTACTTGCCCTCATGATGGTGGCGGCGTTCCCCGCCACCGCACCGGCACAGAACTACTCATTGCGCGAGCTGCTGCAAGAAGGACTGCAAAACAGCTACTCGCTCAAAATTGTTCGCAACGACGAACAGACCGCCGCCAACAACAACACACTGGCCAACGCCGGCGCACTGCCCACAGTGAGCCTAAGCGCCGGGTATTCTGGAGCGTTGGACAACACGAAAACCAAGGAGCGCGGCACCGGCCTGACCACACACGACCGCAACGTGCTCGACCACACGTTCACCGCCGGAATCACAGCCGACTGGACGCTTTTCGATGGTTTCAAAATCCAGACCAACATCCAGCGCTTGCGCGAACTGCAAAGCCAAAGCCGCATCGCCACGCGCGTCGCCATTGAAGACTACATTGCCAACCTTACGGCCGAATACTTCAACCTGATCCAACAGGAAATCCGCTACAAGAACCTGCTGTCAGCCGTGCAGCTCTCCAAAGAGCGTCTGCGCATCGTGGAAGAACGATACATCATCGGTAGTGCGGCACGCCTCGACTATCGTCAGGCAGGTGTGGACTTCAACGCCGACAGTTCGCAGTGCCTCAAACAACTTGAAGCACTGGCCACTTCACGCATCCGGCTCAACGAACTGATGTCGTCCAATCAGATCGACCGCCACATTTTCGTGCCCGACACCGTCATCCACATCGATACCGAATTGAGCTACGACTCCCTGCTGGCGGGCATGCTGCGCAGCAACAGCGAACTGCTCAACGCCGACCATAACACGCGTATCGCCGCCATCGACCTGAAAGCTGTCCGTTCGCGCGACTATCCGTACGTCACGCTCAACGCCGGCTATGGATACACGCATAACCGTTACGGCATCGGAACGACGTCAAGCCGCGGCAACCTCGGCCTCAACTTCGGAGCGACCATCGGCTTCAACCTATTCGACGGCAACCGCAAGCGCGAAAGGCGCAACGCCCAACTGGCGCTCGAAAACGCCGAATGGGAACGCAACGATTTGGAAATATCGCTCCGCGCACGGCTTGCAGACCTCTGGCAAGCCTACTGCAACAACCTGCGTCTGCTCAGTCTCGAACGGGAAAACCTGACCGTGGCCCGAGAGAACCACCTCATCGCCCGCGAACGCTTCCTACTCGGCGACCTAGCCGGTATAGAAATACGCGAAGCACAAAACAGCCTGCTCGACGCCGAAGAGCGTTTGCTGATCGCCGAATACGACACCAAGGTCTGCGAAATCTCACTGCTCCAAATCAGCGGAATGATCACCCGTTACCTCGAATGAAATAGTCCGCAAAAGCACCCTGTTATCATTCTCCCCTGCCCCACCACCGGAGCAGGGGATTTTTCATACCCGATGCCGACGCCTGCACCGTCCGTACGCACGCCGCCACGCGCAAAACAAGAACGAGAATACGGGATGGTTCGTTGTAACTTTGACCACTTCCTTACAAAATTCTCCATACACCTCACAAGACAACACACAGAGCGGGTTGGAAAGCAGGAACTGCGACTGGATTTTCTGTCACTACACTATAAATTCCAGTCACTGCTCCTGCTACTCCGGGACGGCTGGCCAACCGTTTGGCATCTCCCGGCGATTTCACGAGCAAGGATCAGTGAAAGAGGGCCACCCGTTGGCCACCTCGGCGGTATTCCGTATCTTTGCACAGTTAGACTCCACTCTACCCCGGAAGGAGCTTTCACGTTCTGCCACATTTGGCAGATAAAACCATGCGGCACACGCCACCGCACTGACAACTGCCGCACATCACGCACTAAAACCAGCACATGCCAATCAACCAACTAAAAGCCGGAGCTGCCCTCTCATACGTCATCATCGGACTAAACTCGGTCATCGGCCTGCTCTACACACCTTTCATGCTCCGCATCATGGGGCAGTCTGAATATGGCCTCTACGCCCTGGCGGCTTCCGTTATAGCCTATCTGACCGTACTCGACCTTGGTTTCGGCAATGCTGTAATCCGCTACACGGCCAAGTTCCACGCTGAAGGCCGGATACGCGAACAGCAGGAAATGTTCGGCATGTTCCTCGTGCTTTACGGCGTAATCAGCGTCATCGCCTTCTCGCTCGGCATGGTCCTCTATTTTAATGCGGACAGCCTCTTCTCACAATCAATGACGCCCGAGGAAGTCCGGAAAGTACGCATCATGCTGATGCTCCTCTCATTCAACCTTGCGTTCACTTTCCCCATGAGCATCTGGGGCTCAATCATCACGGCATATGAGAACTTCATCTTCCAGCGCGTCGTGAGCATTGCCCGCATCGTGCTCAACCCGCTGGTTATGGTTGTTTTCCTGCTCTACGGCTACCGTGCCATCACGATGGTCGTCGTGACCACGGTGTTCAACGTGTTGACCCTGACGCTGAACTGGTGGTATTGCCGCCACCGCCTGTCCATCCACGTGCGCTACGGCCGTTTCAACTGGAAGTTCCTGCGCGAGGTTTCCATCTTCTCCTTTTGGATTTTTCTCAACGCCATCATGGACCGCATCTATTGGAGCACCGGCCAATTCGTTTTGGGCATCTTCTGCGGCACAGCCGTCGTAGCCGTCTATGCCGTAGCCATCCAGCTCCAAAACATGTACATGATGTTTTCAACAGCCATATCAAGCGTGTTTCTGCCAAGAGTGACATCAATGGTCAGCCGTCACAGCAGCGACAGGGAGATTTCGGACCTCTTTATCCGCACAGGCCGTGTGCAATACATCATTATGGCCTACATCCTGACAGCTTTCATCGTCTTCGGAAAAGCGTTCATCCACCTTTGGGCCGGACCGGGCTACGAAGACGCTTATCCGATCACGTTGCTGTTCTTTATTCCGCTAACGGTTCCCTTAATCCAAAATGTGGGAATCTGCGTGCTCCAAGCCCGTAACGAAATGAAATTTCGCTCCATCGCCTACGTGATCATTGCCCTCGCCAGCCTCGTGTTTTCCATCTACGGCGCCAAGCACTACGGCGGCATCGGTTGTGCCGTGGCCACGGCGTTGGCCCTGACAGCCGGGCAAATCGTAGTGATGAACATCTACTACAAAAGAAAGCAACGCTTGGACATCCCCCGCTTCTGGCGCGAAATCGGAAAGATGAGCATCGCCCCGTTAGCCGTGGGCGCCGCCAGCTATTACGCGCTCAGTTTTGTCGACCTGAACCGTCCCCTTTGGTTCGTCTCGGGTGCCGTAGTGTTCACCTTGGTCTACCTGCCCTGCTGCTGGATTTTCGTCATGAACAAGGACGAACGGAGACTGGTGACCGCCCCACTACTTAAAATCAAGCACAAACTCCCATGATCGAAATTGAAAGAAAAGAAGATTGCGTAGGCTGTTGGGCCTGCGTGCAGCGCTGCCCGAAACGCTGCATCAGCATGCACGAGGACAACGAGGGATTCCTCTACCCCATCGCCGACGCGTCGCTGTGCATCAATTGCGGGCTCTGCGAGAAGGTCTGTCCCGTTATCAATCAGGCCGAAAAACGCGAGCCGAAAACCACATACGCTGCTGTAAATCGCGACGAAGCCATACGCCAGGCGAGTTCATCAGGAGGGATTTTCTCCGCCTTGTCGGAAGAAGTCATCCGTCAAGGCGGCGTTGTGTTCGGTGCCCGGTTCAACAAACAATGGGAAGTGGTGCACGATTGGGCCGACACGACGGAAAAACTCGCAGCCTTCCGCTGTTCGAAATATGTGCAAAGCCGTATCGGAGACAGTTATGCACAAGCTGAAAACTTTCTGAAAGGAGGACGCATCGTTCTGTTCTCGGGAACGCCCTGCCAGATTGCCGGCCTCAGACTTTTCCTGCGAAAAACGTATGAAAACCTCCTACTCGTCGATATTATTTGTCACGGCGTGCCAAGTCCGGGCATATGGAGAAACTACCTGAACACCGAACTGAAAAGCCGTACAGGGATTGATGATACGGCCGCTATCACGTCGCTCTCTTTCCGCGACAAATCAACCGGATGGAAAGGTTACAGTTTCACTTATACCGTAAGAACGCCTTCCGGCGACAACCAGTGCGTCAGCGAACCTGGTAACCGCAATACATTCATGCACGGTTTTCTCATGGATCTATATCTCCGCCCCAGTTGTGACGCCTGTCCGGCCAAACACCTCAAAAGCGGAAGTGACCTGACCCTTGGCGACTACTGGGGACTGGAACAAACACACCCCGAGCTGGACGATGACAAAGGGACGTGTGCCCTCATGGTCAACACCGAAAAAGGTGCTCTTTGGGTCGCAAAAATCACAGAAACCATACAACTTACGCAGACCTCTTTCAACGATATATCCCGCCACAACCCCTCGCTGTTCCATTCGTCCCACCCGTCCTTTGAACGGAGTTTATACAAACGTCTCCACGGCCTGCCATTCATAAAAAGAGTCGAGACTGTCTACCAATTTCGCCTGCTCACAAAACGATGGAAACGCCTGCTCCATTTGCCAATAGGCCTCATGAAACGACTGAGAGGCCAAAACAAATAAAGACTACTTCGGAAGATGAAAATAGGCACAATCACCTACTGGGAAAGCCAAGAAAACTACGGGCAATTGCTGCAATGCTACGCATTGCTCCATTTTCTACGCCAAATGGGGCATGACGCATTCCTTATCAAATACTTATCTTCGTCCACAAAACGCCCGCTCATCCAACGGCTTAAATCCCATATTTTATATGCTGTCAGACCAGCTTACAGACAACAGGCAAAAATGTGGAAACGCCTGAACAAGATCGAGCGGGAGGAAGCCCGAAAACACCCCCGCCATTTCGACGAGTTCCGACGCAATCACATCCCGTCAACACCTTACGCTTTCACAGCCGCCCAGCTAAGGAGCACACCGCCAAAAGCTGACGCTTACGTCTGCGGAAGCGATCAGATATGGGCAAACCTCGACCCGGTATTTTTCTTGCAGTTCGGCTCTCCCCATGCGAAGCGCATCGCTTTCGCACCGTCGTTCGGAAGCCTTCACCCGTCGCCCAAGCTCGAGAAAAGAGCACGTTCCTACCTTGAAAAATTCGATTTCCTCAGTTCGAGAGAGCGATCGGGTATAGAACTCCTTTGCAAATTGGGATATCCCGAAGCATCACTCCAACCCGATCCGACACTCTTGCTCCCTGCCACCACATACAGGAAAATCGAGGTCAAACCAAAGAGCGATAAACCTTATCTTTTTCTTTACCTGCTGGGCAACGAAACGGATGTAAGTGTAGACGACATTCACGCCTTTGCCCATGCTCACCACTTGCAGGTACGCTACGTGGCAAGCCAAGGCCGCATAGATGAATTTCCCAAACTTTACCCTACGGTCAAAGAATGGCTAGGACTTTTGGACAATGCAGCCTACGTCATCACCAACTCGTTCCACGGTACTGTTTTCTGCCTCCATTTCAACCGCCCCTTCCTTACGTTTCCCGTAAAGGGTTCTATAAAAGGAATGAATAACCGAATAACAGACCTATTAGAAAGATACAATTTACGACAACGGATATACGAAGGATCGCTGGACGACTTATTCAATAGAGTGGATTTTCAGCCATTCAACAGACTGCGAGAAGAAGAAGAAAATCGCTCAAAAGAATTATTTATCAGTATTTTAAATAAGTAACAGCCCACATACAATTGAAAACAGCAATCATTTTCGCACAGCCCTCCGACTTGGCGTAACAACAATCTAACATGTAAAAAATCTTGTCATATCAACTCGTACAGCATAGACTATTTCAGGTATTTTTACCCGTCTAAAACGCATTAGAGACAACTTCCACCATTTCCGCACCAGTATTTTACAATCTATGCCTTGCGAACATTAGATGCGACTTGGACAAGCAAAAAAAGAAATAAGCTTTACCACACCTTGTCCCTCGTCTTTTCATATTTTTGGTCAAACGAATACAGATTACAATTCGGCCGAAATCAGAAGAAAGCAAACATTCTCTTGTCTCTACGCCAGTGTTTGCGTATCTTTGCATTTCATTGATTTTTCCACTTCAACATGCTGACACCGTTACTTCCCAATAAAGAATTATTCACACTCCTTCAACTCATCAAAGAAGCGCGGCGCATCGTCGTCTGCGCCCACAGGAGTCCTGACGGCGACGCCTTGGGCTCATCGATCGGTTGGACCAGCTATCTGCGCGGACTAAAAAAAACGACAAACATTGTCATGCCTAATGCATTTCCCGACTTCCTTCGTTCTACACCAGGTGCCGGGATGACCGTATTTTTTGACAAGCAGAACGAGCTGGCCCTCCACCTTATCCATGAGGCTGACCTCATTTTCTGCCTCGACTTCAACGCACTTTCCCGTCTCGAAGGAATGGGAGAAGATATCGCACGCGCCAAAGCTAAAAAAGTCATCATCGATCACCACCTTGATCCTGACAATAGCTTCACATCGCTCACCATCTCGCATCCTGAGTGCAGTTCGACGAGTGAAATCATCTTCCGCCTCATCGAACAGTTAGGCGGTTTCGACACAATGACCCAGGATGCCGCAGCCGCCATCTATACCGGCATGATGACCGACACGGGCGGATTCACCTATAACTCGAACAACCCAGAGATATATACCATTATCAGCCTCCTGCTCACCAAAGGCATCGACAAAGACCAACTCTACCGCAACGTATTCAACAACTACACTGAAAGCCGGATCCGTCTCATGGGTTACGTACTTTTTGAGAAGTTACGCTTCCTCGCAGACGGCCGGGCCAGCCTCTTCACGCTGACACGCAGCGACTTAGAAAACTTTCATTACATCCGTGGTGATGCTGAGGGATTTGTCAACCTCCCCCTCCAAGTCAAAGGCAATAAACTCAGCATCTCGCTTCGCGAGGATACTGAAACAGAACTCATCCGCGTCTCATTACGTTCAGTGGGCGACTTCCCCTGCAACAGGATGGCGGCTGAATTCTTCAATGGGGGCGGTCATGCCAACGCATCAGGAGGCCGCCTGCCTTGGCCCATGGAAAGCGCCATTGCCACGGTCGAAAAAGCCGTCGAAGCCTACCTTCCTCTGCTCAAAACGTCGACTACATAAAGGTCTGTCTTATCGGCCGTCTCCCAACCCGACGACCTGTAAAAAACAGTTAAGCTACCGTTTTAACGGTCTGCCAAAGAAAAAAGCGCAAAAACCTTGGAATTTTCAGCACAATTACATATCTTTGTCGCACATTAACCACAAAAATATAGAGCCTATCGAAAAACATTACGCTAACGACAAAAAAAAGCAGTAATGGACAACTTGAAATCATTCGCCGACGAGACGTTGGTGAAACTCTACGCAGAAGGAAACAACGAAGCATTCGATGTTATCCTCTCCCGTTATGAGAAAAGGCTCTATTCATATATCCTATATTTTGTCCGTAACAACGACGTTGCCGACGACCTCTTCCAAGAGACGTTCGTCAAGGCCATTGTAACCATCAAGCACGGTCGATACACCGAGACTGGCAAGTTCTCAGCCTGGCTCACCCGCATTGCGCACAACCTCATCGTTGACCAATTCCGCGACGAGAAGAATGAAAACACGGTCTCAAACGACGAAGTCACCACAGACCTTTTCAACAACACAAGCCTTGCCGAGGCTTGCGTCGAAACGCGACTCATCAGTGATGAGACACTGACCGACGTCAAAGGATTGATAAGCGAACTTCCCGACGCTCAACGTGAAGTGCTCTACATGCGTTTCTATCGCGACATGAGCTTCAAAGAAATTGCCCAAGTCACCGGAGTCAGCATCAACACAGCCCTCGGCCGGATGCGTTACGCCCTTTTGAACATGCGACGCATGGCCGGCGAGCGCCACTTGCTCTAATCCACCATTGCATTGACGTCCGGAGACTGTGACAGTGTCAAATTGTGCTTTTCCTCCCTCACATACAATAAAATAGTACGGCCAGCGTTCTTATAGGTGTAAGGTTTACCATTATCCATACGCCTATGAACCATTCTACACCACTCAGACAACACCCGAAAAAAGAGACGTTGGATTTTATCCGGGCGTTTGCCCGCTCCTATCAGCCGGAAAGAGATGAAGAAACGGCTGACGACGACGTAACTGAGCCCATGTCGGCATTCCAAGCCTTCTGCTGACCTCGGGCTGGATGCCTTTTTTCAATAAGCCGCACCCTTTTCGCACAAAAAGATGTAACTTTGCCACACGTGAACGCTGTTTTGCGTCCACCTGTTACCGATTTCAAAAACACGACGTGGAATGAAAAAAATCATGTTACTGGGCTCAGGCGAACTGGGCAAGGAATTTGTCATCGCGGCACAACGTCTTGGGCAATACGTCATCGCCTGCGACGCCTACGCCGGGGCGCCGGCCATGCAAGTGGCAGACGAGGCCGAAGTGTTCCCCATGCTTGACGGCGACGCCTTGGAGCGCGTAGTCGAGAAACACCGTCCCGACATCATCGTCCCCGAGATCGAAGCCATCCGCACGGAGCGCCTTTATGCGTTCGAACAGGAAGGCATACAAGTCGTACCGAGCGCAAGGGCTGTCAACTTCACCATGAACCGTAAGGCAATCCGCGACTTGGCAGCCAAAGAATTAGGGCTGAAAACTGCCAAGTATTTCTATGCTAAGACGTTCAACGAACTAAAAGAAGCAGCCGCTGAAATCGGCTACCCCTGCGTCGTAAAACCCCTCATGTCGTCCTCGGGCAAAGGACAGTCAGTCGTGAAAACGCCCGACGACCTCCAACACGCCTGGGAATACGGCATCGGAGGCAGCCGTGGAGACATCAAGGAACTCATCATTGAGGAATTCATCCGCTTCGACAGCGAAATCACGCTGCTCACGGTGACACAAAAAAACGGTCCTACACTCTTCTGCCCGCCCATTGGCCATGTGCAGAAAGGCGGCGACTACCGCGAGAGCTTCCAGCCCGCCCACATCGCCCCCGAGCATCTACGCGAAGCCGAACGCATGGCCGACAAGGTGACGCGGGCCCTCACGGGCGCCGGCATCTGGGGCGTGGAGTTCTTCCTCAGCCACGAAAACGGCGTCTACTTCTCTGAGCTATCGCCACGTCCTCATGACACCGGCATGGTGACCCTCGCAGGAACGCAGAATCTTAACGAATTCGAACTCCACCTGCGTGCCGTGCTCGGCCTGCCCCTGCCGCCCGTACAGCAACTCCGCATCGGAGCCTCAGCCGTCATTCTCTCACCCATTGCGTCACAGGAACCGCCACGCTACCGCGGCTTGGAAAACGTGACTGCCGTGGCGAACGCAGACCTCCGCATCTTCGGTAAACCTACAACCCGCGTCAACCGCCGCATGGGTGTTGTGGTCTGCAACGGCCCGCTCGACGGCAACCTCGACACCTTGCGCGACGAGTGCAAAGCGCTTGCCGCCAAGGTTGAAGTTTACTAAAACATTATCACCTACCAAATGGCGTCGGCCCGAGGAGCATTCGTTCCTCGGGCCGGCGCCATTTCCACATCATTCGGCCAGCAAAATGTGCCAGGCGCTATAAATGTTTGGCAAAAAAACACTCCATGGCACGGTAGAAGTCAAAACGGTTCTCCTGATTGCTGAACCCATGACCTTCGTTGTCCTTGACCATATACTCCACTTCAATACCACGCTGACGCAAAGCCTCTACCATCTGGTCGCTCTCGGCCTTATTGACGCGAGGGTCATTGGCCCCCTGTGCGATGAGCAGGGGTGCCACAATACGGTCAGCATGATACACGGGCGAACAGGCCACCATCATGTCATGGTCAGTCTCGGGGTTTCCTACCATTTCGTGCATCATGTCGAGCATGGGCTTCCAATAAGGGGGCACGGTCTCCATGAACGTCAGCAGGTTCGAAACGCCGACATAATCCACAGCACAAGCGTAGAGGTCGGGAGTGAACGTGACGCCGGCCAAGGCCGCATAGCCGCCATAGCTGGCACCGTAGATGGCCACCCGTGCCGAATCAGCAATTCCCTGTTCCACAAGCCACGCGACACCGTCGGTGATGTCGTCTTGCATCGCCCGCCCCCACTGCTTGAAGCCTGCTTCGTTGAAACGGCGGCCAAAGCCTGTTGAGGCGCGGAAGTTCATCTGAAAGACAGCGTAGCCACGGTTTGCAAGAAACTGGCACTCAGCGTTATAGCCCCACGTGTCGCGCGTCCAAGGGCCGCCGTGGGGATGGACGACCACCGGCAACTGGCGCGCTGCCTCCATCGTCAAGCCGGCGGGTAGAGTGAGATAAGCCTCAATGTGCAAACCGTCGCGAGTCGTATAACTGACGGGCAGCATGGCGGCCATCTCTTCCTCGTCAAGCCATGGTGCCAGTTCGGCCACTCGTTCGAGACGGTCGGCGTCGACATCATAAAAATAATAATAGCCCCGTGTCCGGTCATTGGCCGCATAGATCAGACGCTTGTGCTCCGAGCGGTCCCAGTCGGCCGTGCCGAAATCATAGCCCGCCAGTCTCGGTGTCAGACGGGCGCGAATAGCCTCCTCCTCAGCGTCGAAGTAGTGACGGATGACTCCCTTGTGCGCCACGCAGCAGGCCGAAAGCAGTCGTCCGCGGCGTTCCGAATAGCTCAGGCTGCACACGTCATAGTCCGGATGCTCATAGAGCACTTCCAGCTCACGGCACGTGGCCGGGTCCATCAACACCAAGGCCAACTTGTCGCGCCCTAGGTTTGTCAGGGCATAGACCAAACGGTTGTCGGGAGTAAACTCGACGAAATGGACCGTCTCGCGGAAATTCGTGGTCAGCACCACTCGGAAAGGTTCCTCCTCCCGTTCCCGATAGAGTAACTGCGTGTTCACGCCATCGACAATGGCAGTAGCCGCACGCAGACGGCCTTCGTGGTCGGTCATCCACCCCTGCACGTTGCCCGGGTTCTCAGCCAGCAGGGTCAGTTCGCCTGTCGTGAGATCGAGCCGGTAAGGGTCGAACACCTCCGGATTGCGGCGGTTCAGTCCGACGATCACCTCGTCATCCACATGTTCGAGCGAATCGATGAGCTGCGTCCGGACACCTTCAAAGTCAGTGTAGGCGCGGGCGTCCGTACCGTCGAGGTTCACGCCGAAGAGTTTGTAATTCTCGTCGCCCGCAGTGTCTTTCATATAGAGGATACGCCGCGGCCCGGCCCATAGTGACCCCGCCAGCGAACGTTCCGTCTCAGCCGTGATGCGGCGCGCGTCGGCCTCGCCGATGCGTTGTACAAAAAGGTTCTGCCTGTCGTGCCACGGGGCGAAGAACGAGAAATACTGCCCGTCGGGAGAGAGCTGGTAACCCGTCCGTTCAGAATTACGGAAGAAGTCTTCCATCGGTATGCGGCGCCTCCGGGGAGCCTGTGATGATGTGTCCATAAAATCGTGTGTGGTTCTGATTAGTCCAGACAAAATCTGCCGGACATGCAAAGTAAGCAAAAAATCACCATACAGCCAAACCGGCTGCCCACCAAACCGCCACAGTATCACGGAGTGAACCCGGAGAAGAAATTAAGCATTATAGAATTGGCTACATCGGCAAAAGAAGTTACCTTTACACCAAGAAAACTAAAACCACGACATGAGATATAAAAATCACGACGCGATTTATACAATTCATAGCGTAACATATAAAAGTCACGTCGTGATTTTGACATATCGACAGCCGGAGGATATTCTGTCAGCCGATGGCTGTGACTTGTTTCACCGTCTCTCTAAAAATCCACACCATGTCAGCACGTTACACAATGCAAGAGATGAGCGACCTCAACCATGATGGCGAAACGTTGCTCTACCCGCGTATGGTCATCACGGACTGCTGTCCGACAGCAGAACTGGCAGAACGCATTGCCGCCAACTCCACTTTCAGTCCTGGTGAAGCCGCCGGCCTCATCCGCCAGCTGGCTGACGAGATGGCCGCCGTCATGGCCTCAGGGCGCAGTGTCCGCCTCGACGGCATCGGCACGTTCACACCCACTCTCGCCCTCGAACATGACAAGAAGCGAGAGACGCCCGATGGCAGCGGCTCGCGCCGCAACGCCACGAGCATCCGCGTGGGCGGAGTAGGCTTCCGCGTGAACCGCCGCCTCGTCAGCGAAACGGACCGCCTGTGCCATCTGGAACGGGCAGCCAGCAATTTCGTCCGTCAGCGTTCGCCCTACACGCCCGAAGAACGTCTCAACCGGGCTCTCTCCTACTTGGCGGACCACCCGTGGCTCACGGTGGCCGACTACGCTCAACTCTGCCGGTTGAGTCGCACGACCGCCGGCCGCGAGCTGCGTCGCTGGCTTGCCGACCCCTCTTCTGGCCTCACCGCCAAAGGCAGCGGTTCGCACCGCGTCTACGTCCGCCGCCCCGCCAAAGCCGACGGACAATGAGCCAATTCCCGACCAAGCGCGCGAACCAGGCACTGTCAGGCACAGGAGCAACATGAACGTCACCCAACGGCGGGACAACACAACCGCCATAGCCTCCCGCAAACGGACAGGACACGACGGATGTACGGGCGCATTGGCATCATCCGCTATATGGCCCTGCGAACGACACGTTTTCCCTGCGAGCGACCCCGGCACGCACTCCATAAAAGAGCCCCGCTGTCGGCGCGCACCGGCACGCCGACAGCGGAGCATCGGTCAAGAGATGCAGACGGACGCAGCCTATTTCAGATATGTCCGAAAAAACTGTTCAATCTTGTCGAAAGGGATTTTCTCCCGATTGTCATAGAGGTCGCAATGACTGGCGCCGGGCACAATGAGCAGTTCCTTGTTCTCGCCCCGCAGCTTTCGGAAAGCATCCTCACCCATGTAGCGGGAGTGGGCCTTCTCGCCGTGGACGATGAGCACGGCCGAGCGTATCTCGTCGGCGTAGGCCAGCAAGGGCGTGTTGAGGAAGGAGAGCGACGACGTGACGTTCCACCCACCGTTCGAGTTGAGCGAGCGGGCGTGGTAGCCGCGCGGCGTCTTATAATAGGCATAGTAGTCCTTCACAAACTGTGGAGCGTCAGCCGGCAGGGGATCGACGACGCCGCCTGCCAAGGCATAGGTGCCGCTGCGGTAGTCGGCCGTGCGCTGGTCATTAAGACGCTGGCGGAGTTCATAGCGGCCGTCAGCCTCCATTTGGTCGAAATAACCGTGTGCCGTGACGCGGCTGAGATCGTACATCGTCGAGGCGACAGTGGCCTTGATGCGCGTGTCAACAGCTGCTGCGTTTAGAGCCAGGCCGCCCCAACCGCAGATGCCAAGGATACCGACGCGCGCAGAGTCGACGCGGTCGTTCGTCACCAGGAAATCGACAGCCGCCTGAAAGTCTTCGGTGTTGATGTCGGGCGAAGCGACGTAACGCGGCTTACCACCGCTCTCGCCCGTGAACGACGGGTCGAAAGCCACGGTCAGAAAGCCACGCTCGGCAAGTTCTTGGGCGTAGAGGCCTGAGGCCTGCTCCTTGACAGCGCCGAACGGGCCGCTGATGGCGATAGCCGGAAGCTTGCCTCCGGCATCTTTAGGCACATACATGTCAGCCGCAAGTGTTACGCCGTAACGGTTGACGAAAGTCACCTTCGAATGATTCACTTTGTCACTCTTCGGGAACGTTTTGTCCCATTCCTGAGTCAATTCGAGTTTTTCCATTATCTTTACGTTTGAGGTTTGTTTCACAGTGTCAGTCTGCGCAACGGCGGTGAGCGAAAGGCTACACAGCATGACCAATTGGATGAGTGTTAGTTCCATATTCTCTTTTGTTGTTCCACGATGCAAAATTACGGCCAAACGAATATCGCGACACTACCCCGGCAACGGATTCAAAGCATGAAACTAACCTATATTACAGAAACAGTCTGTGTTCTGGCCGGACACTTTGCCTCTGAGATATTTACGCAACTGTGGAACTGACCAGAAAGCGGCTGTTCCACTTGCTCCGGTGCCCGCTTTTGCTATGTTTTTTGCACGAATATAGGAAGCGACTTGGCAGAGACAAGAAGAATGCGTGCATTCTTCTTGTCTCTGCGCGCGCCTTTCGCTATATTTGCACATGGGACAGGACGTTCCGCCCAGTCGGCTATCTGCATATTCACATGTCACACCTCAAAAACGTTTAACGCGACCACTCAAAGACAAACCGTTACGACATAATAGAAAGTAAGTATTTGCTTCTTTACATGTAGCCTTCCAAAATCGCCAATCTCAGAAAAGCCTACGCAGTAAATAAGTGAATGCTCGCACCGCAAGGTGTGGGCTTTCCTTGTTTGTAGGCATAGGTGTTTGGCGATAACCGATACAAACCGATGTAACTTGCTGATATACAAAATAAAAAGCCCGCTTGTTAAGAAAGCGGGTAACAATTCAGTAACAAAACGGCTAATTTATTGCCTTTGGCGGGCTTTTCTGATACAAATATACTCATTACCCTTGAAACGGCAAAATCGTTCTTGTTGAGGCTTCCAGATACAAAGAACGGGCAAAGCCTGTGTAGCTCCACCCGTTTTGCTTGTTCAACCGTTTTTTACCGATCAGCATAGGCAACAATGTATTTGCCAAATACTTCCGCCTCCACCTTGTTAAGTTTCTCTTTCTTTGCCATATAGTCTGCAAAAGCTCTTTTCTGAAACTCCCTGTATGCTTTTAACTTGCCATCTATTCCCTCTTTGTTGAGGCTCTTTGTTTCTATTAAGGCAAAATGTAGGAACTCCTCACAATCACTATAATAGCCGGTATGCTCTATTTCCATTTTAAGCCGCCTTACTGCTTTCTCGTGTTCAATCTTTTCACCTACATAAAGCCGCTTAAATCTGGCTCTGTCTTGCTCACACTTCCATAACAAACGCTGTGCCTTTGCCACCGTGCCTAAGTTCTGGCACACTCTTACTTTTTTCCTTTTCATTACTTGGTATATTTATTAAGCATATAGGCACAAAGAAACGGTGTGCCTTTCCCGCTGCTTAACACCTTACCAAGTAGGCTGTATTCCCATTACAGGCGATACACGGGGGTACACACCGCCAATCTATATAGTTAAAAGCCTCATCAGTAGAAACAAAAAATCCACCAATCGGCAAAGACGGAGGAAACGTGCCGCCTACTTGGAATAAGAATGTTAAGCACACAAAAGTATATCTTTTCTGCATCATGGAAAAACTTTTAAGCCAAAATTAGCCGTTTTAAGGCAAAATAAAAGGTTGGGCGATACATTCCGTCCAACCCGTTTTAATTGAATGTAGCGCCGTTTCCTGCCGTCTGTCAGCCGTTTTTGTGCTCATCTGGCAAATCAATGCCTTTAATATCCACTACAAAGTCATTTCCACACGGGCTAACTTTGTCGCTTCCAGCTTCTTAAAATTATTGTTTGTCATACAGTTTAGTTTAATGTTATATAATGTTATACCCTTTTCCCTATACAAAAACGCTCGTTTAACGCTCTATTTAGCTTATTTTCTACACATAAGCCCCCACGTTCCTAATCTCATCGTCTAACTCTTTTATCAGTTCATCGGACACGGTTACGCCCGCTTTTGCTGCCACTTCCTGTATCTTCTTTTTTAGTCGTGTGTAACTTTGCCTGTCATCAAAAACTCTGGCTTCTTTCAGTTCTTCCAGAAATGCCGCGATCTGTGTCTGGCTGCTCTGGTCGCTCTGGTTGATAATACGGGCTACAAACACATAAAAGGCATCTGATACGGTCTTAATCTCGCTCATTACGTCTGTCTTTACTTGGTTCAACTTGGATATTGCAAAATAGCTGTCTTGGTATCGCTTCACCATCAGCCGATAAAAGCCGCTTTCTGATAGGGTTGAGGCTGTAACCTCTGGCACTCCCATTTGTTGGGGCAAGCGTCCGTTAAGCCTCATTTCATATTTTAGCAAATTGGCATCCTCAAAACCAACGGGCAAAGCCATTCCCTTTGCCGCTGCATCGGCTTTCTTGTCATAGAAAGCATATACTTTGGTCTGTTGCCTGCCTCTGGGCTTGTAGTAAAGCGAACCCACGCCAAAATAATACCTTAACATTTTGGGCATATCGCCCAACTTGGAAAGATAGTTTTCTATCGGGTGCTTCATCACAAAAGCCTGTCCAAACTCCAACCCTGTAACCTTTGCATCAGCTATCGGTAAATGTAGGCTGTCTGATAGCTTTTCCACCGCTTGGGCTGTGCCGTGCCTATCCAACGGATAAACATTGCTCTTGTAAAGGAACTTTGGCAAGCTGCCAATAACAGAAATGCCACCCGTGTAGATAGACACTTTCAAGCCATCCAGACTGCCAAAGGTGCAAACCTCGCCCGTTTCATGGTCTATCTGGTCTTTTGCCTTATCCAAAAACTGGCTTACATCTGGCGTTGCCCGTGTCCTCATTGCCCATAACTTCACTTTATCGTACATAACACTGACATGTTAACAAATTTTGTCTACAAACTACACCTTATTATAAGGCATCCACCCGCTTGGTTTGCTTCCTCAAAGCTGCCAAAGCCTCATCAAAACCGCCCATTTTTAGCATTTTGCAGTATGAAGAAATGAGGACTTTTGCACCCTCTAACACTACCAACTCAATACAAGACGGCTTTATTTTCTCTGGCTCGGTCGCTGCTGTCTGGTCTTGGTGTACTATAAACAGAAAGCCATCATCTTTGTATGAAAAGAACGGGTTGGGCTTCTGATTGCAGCTGTATGTTTCTGTCGCCAACGGATAGCCATAGGCAAAGCCGCTCAACCGCCCGTTTACAAAGTATTCTTTCAATCCTGTAAAGTTGAGGCTGTTTTTTGCCTGTAACTTCATGGCTGGGGCATTGTCTTTCTTGCTTCCGCTGTCTTTGCTCACTTGCAAATACATGGATATTTTGCCATCCCTGCCTACAATCTCATCCATTGGCGGGTAATATCCAGCCTGTGCCGTTATCACGTATTTAGGTGTCTTTCCGTTGGTGCAATCATCCAGACGGGCATAATAGCGTATGTTAGGGATTATCATAAATCACCCCCTTTCTGCTTGCCTGTTACCACATAAGCAATCGCCGCCTGCTCGGCTTCCTGCTGTGTGGCTACTCGGTTTTGTTTCATCCAGCTTTCAATCTCGGCACGGTCAAAGTATATTATTTTGCCGTTGGGCTTGTAGTAGGGTATCTGGTGGGCACACGTCAAACGGTACAAATATGATTTGCTTAGCCCTGTCAGTAAGGATACATCTTCCAATGTCAGCACGTTCTTTGCCGCCAACAAGGAATACTCTAAAATCTGGTTTAGTATTTTGTGCATTTCCTTTTGATTTTTGGCTTTGGGGCTATGATCACTCGCCCCGCTGCCTTGTTAACATAGTGCAAAATTATAAAAAAGACATAAGAGAACATAACATAGAATAAAAAAAGTGTATATCGCCCCTATTATCACGGGGGATATACCCTTAAACTATTGTAAGAAAGCTATTTACCTCCAAAAACTTTTTCTATAACATCGCCTCCCTTAACCCTCCCTGTTTCCTCTCTTGATTTATAACGTTGCTTTGTTAGCCCGCTATTTAGTTGTTAAATACATCATTTACAAGGTTTACCGCCTCATCTTTTTTCTTATCTACTATCTGTAGGCTCGGCTGTCGGCGCCATGCCACCTTACGGT
>UMEP01040793.1_pt1 | contig 46243 bp, 35 predicted proteins | sample 1964771 | NCBI WGS metagenome assembly UMEP01 (sample SAMEA4836022, study PRJEB28245) | human gut metagenome | biome: gut microbiome; material: fecal sample | place: Denmark | collected 2008 | reverse complement strand
AGGGATGGATTGGTATAATGATAAAAGAAAAACATATGCTCTTTATTTAAGTGATGGTTCCAATGCGACTTCTCAATATGCTCATGTTCAATCTTCGAACCAGGAATTCAATGCTGATTTAATATTAAACTTTAATAAAACTTTTAATCAGTTTTCAGTGACAGCTAATTTGGGAACCTCTGTATATAATACTACTTATGAAGGACTGGTTGGAGATGCAGGAAGTTTCCAGATTCCTAATTTTGTATATATGAGCAATGGCGATAGAAGATTGGCATCTGAGAGTTATTCTAAAAAAGAAATACAATCTGTGTTTGGTAATGTAAATGTAGGATATAAAAGTATGATATATTTGGATGTAACAGGTCGAAATGATTGGTCTTCTACATTGCCTTCTTCCAATTGGTCTTACTTCTATCCTTCGGTTAGTTTAAGTGGCATTATATCTGAAATGGTGAAACTTCCAAGTGTTATTGACTATTTGAAAGTTCGTGCTTCTTGGGCAAAGGTTGGTAATGATACAAATCCGTATCGATTAGATTATGTATATAGTTCCTTTAGCAGTATGGTAAATGGAGGTTCTGTATTGGAGATGAAATTACCTGATACTTATCCCCTTCGCGATTTGAAAGCAGAAGAGACGAATTCTTATGAAGTCGGTTTTGATTTTCGTATGTTTAAGAATCGTTTTGGCGTAGATTTTACTTATTATAATTCATCTACTATTAATCAGATTTTATCAATCAATGTTCCTGTTACTTCTGGATATACATCAAAGATGATTAATGCAGGTAAAATGAGAAGCTATGGATATGAATTAATGGTTTCCGGTACTCCTGTCAGAACGAAAGATTGGGAATGGAGTGTAAACCTGAATTGGGGATTGAATCGCACTGAATGTATAGAACTGAATGAATCGGTGAAACGTTATACATTGGGATCAACTCGTATCGCATCTGTTGTGGTTGAAGAAGGTGGAAAATTTGGTGATATTGTTGCTAATAATGCTTTTAAACGTGATGCCAATGGCCGTATTTTAATTGATGATAATGGTTTTCCAATTAAAGAGACAGATAAAATTATCGGTAATATGCTTCCGAAATGGACAGGTTCTATAGGCACTTCTTTACAATGGAAAGATGTTTCTTTCAATGCTTTGGTCGATATACGTTATGGTGGTAATTTTATTTCTATGACGGATAATTATGCTTGTTATGCAGGAAATTCAAAAAGAACATTAGAAGGGCGTGATGGGATGGTAGTTCCAGGTATTGTCGAGTCTACGGGACAAGAAAATACGAAGCAAATAACGGCAGAAGAATATTATTCAAATATAGGTGGCTCTACCGGTGTTGCAGAAGCATTTATGTATGACGGCACTTATGTGAAAATGCGAGAGTTGTCTTTGGGCTGGAACCTCCCAAAGTTATGGCTGAAGAAAACTCCATTAAAGTCAGTGAAGATATCTGCAGTTGCACGAGATTTATTCTATTTCTACAAGGATGCACCTGTAAATGCTGAGTCTGCATTCTCTCGTGAAGATTATGCTCAAGCTTTTGAATATGGCTCCTTGCCTCCAACGCGTTCCTTTGGTTTATCTTTAAATGTTAAATTTTAATTGATAAGATTATGAAATTTGATATTAAAATAGCTGTTTTAAGTATAGCTTCCTGTGCATTCATAGCATGTACAGATCGTTTTGAGTCGATGAATACCGATCCATCATCATTGGTTAATGTTAGCCCTGCTTATGTTCTGCCATATATTCAAGAAACAGGAGTAAATCTGGATGCAACTCCTTATCAGCGGGGTGATAATTTGCACTCACAGATGTATTGTCAGTATTTTGCAAATACAGTACAAGGATGGACTTCTGACAGATATGGTTATAATGATGGGTGGGTTGAGCCAGGTTATTGGATTCCTTATTATACGACATTAAAGCATTTGAAAGTAATAAAGACAATGGCTGAGGAAAATTCGTCTTATATGAATTATTGTCAAATGGCGAGGATTACTGTTGCATATGGGACTATTGGCATGACGGATACTTTTGGCGATATACCATACTCTGAAGCAGGTTTGGGAAATAGTGCGCCTAAGTATGATGCACAAAAAGATATTTACTATGATGTTTTTAATGAATTGACTGAAGCTGTAGATATCTTGAAACAGAATTTGCCAGGTCAGGAGGCTTGTGGTGAAAATAATGATTTAGTATATGCAGGTGATATACAGAAATGGATTAAGTTTGCTAATTCACTTCGTCTACGTTATGCACTGAGACTTTCTTATATTGACCCTGAAAAGGCGAAAACAGAGGGAGAAGCCGCTTTGGCGTCAGGAGTGATGGAAAGTAATGATGATAATGCATATATGAGAATTACTGCTGCTGGTGGTTGGGGACATCCTTTATATATGATATGTAATTGGAACTGTTTTACCATGAGCAAAACAATGGAAAATATATTGAAGCATTCCAGTACAGTATTTGACCCTCGTATGCCACTGTGGTTTGGACAGACTGTTGGTTATAAAAACAATTTAAAAAGTCCGGATCCTTCATTTAAAGGTGAGCAATTTCAGGGTGTACCTAATGGTCGTACGGATGCTGAATTATTGGCATCAGATGGCGATGGGTATATAGCAAATTCTCCAGACAATAATTCTTGTGTATATGGTTTGAAAGCTTTCCCTGACTGGAATACCAACCGTATGGAAGGAAATGCTCCTAGTAATACAGTGGTTGCATTACCTTTTAAAGTAATGAATTATGCAGAAGTTTGCCAGTTGAAGGCAGAAGCGGCATTGCGTGGATGGAATGGTGCTGGTGATGTGAAAAGTAACTATGAAAATGGTATTCGGGCATCGTTTGCAGAAGAAAGAGAAGGGGTAGATGCAAGTTTATACAGTACTGATGATGATGATACGTATTTAACGACAGGTAATGTAGCTTGGAATAATGCTGATTCAGATGAGAAAAAACTAGAAAAAATAATTATTCAAAAATGGTTGGCTCTTTATCCAAATGGCATTGAAGCATGGGCTGAGTGTCGTCGCACAGGTTATCCTGTTTTATCTCCAATCTCCCAAAGTGATGATCCTGATATAAATCCTGCAAATGGTGAATTTATAAAGAAAATAAGGTATTGTGATGCTGAACGGCGTGATAATTCAGTAAATTCTACTTCTTCTTCTTTAAATCAAGGTCAAGGTGATGGAATGAATGTACGTGTTTGGTGGGATACGAGTCGTTATAAATAAAATATAGTATATGTTAAAATGAGAACTGTCTGTTAAGATATATTTGATAGACAGTTCTTTTTATATGTAATTTTGATAATGTTTAGATATATAATAATATTATTACTAACATGTAATTTGAGTGTAAATTTACATGCTGCTATTCGTCAATTTAAGGCTACCTTCATCCAACCATATTTGGTAGAGCAGTGGGACGATAGCCGTTGGAAGCAGGAGTTCAAGTCGCTCAAGGCGGCTGGTATGGAATATGTTATCTTTATGCACACTGTTCATACAGACCAGGAGGGAAACACTACGGCGGTTTATCCTTCGGCTCTGCCTGGTGTGTCGGGTAATAAGAGCGATTTGCTTGAAAACTGTCTGCGCAATGCTCGCCGAGCAGGATTTAAAGTATTTGTAGGACTGAATTTCAATGAGGCTTGGTGGAAAGCTGACTTTACTCCGCAATGGCTTATGCAGCAGATGGAGTTTGGAAATCAAGTGGCTGAAGAGTTGATAGGGCGCTATAAGTCGCGCTACAAGGATACTATGTATGGCTGGTATTGGGTTTGGGAAGTAGATAATTCATATTGCAAGACACCGATGCATCGGGAGTTTCTTGTAAAGGCGCTGAATGCTAATCTGGATTATCTACATCAGCAGACCAAAGGTATGCCATTCTTGTTATCGCCTTTCATGAACAGTCAGAATGGTACTGCGGCTCAGTGTGCTGAAATGTGGAAGTATGTATTGACTAATGCACATTTTCAGGATGGTGATATTTTTGCACCGCAAGATTGTATCGGTTCCGGTTTCCTTAACTTGGATGAAGTGGCTGACTGGTTTTCTGCTTTGGCTGATGTAATTCCGACTACTCCGCGTATTCGTTTTGTGGCCAATGTAGAGATGTTCGACCAACGTTTTTGGACAACAGCGACTTTAGACAGGATTCAGCGTCAGATGGATTTGCTCTCTCCATACGTTTCAGGGTTCATTTGTTTTGCCTATTCTCACTATTACAGTCCTTGGTTGCGCCATCCGGCTTTCCATGAAGCTTATACTTATTATGTTCAGAAGGGCTGCTTGCCATCTCTTGTCACACCTTTATCGGTATCACAGTTGGCTTGGATGCAGAATGAAAAGCAGGGCGTATTTTTGTCGTGGAAGGACGAGAGCAAGCCGCAGGCTGTAGGCTATCATATATATAAAGAAGGCCAATTGGTAGGTGATGTCCAGCGCAAAAAGGAGGAGGCTGAGCCATTCGGAATGTTTACTGTCAGGGAGGCAGGTACGTATGAAGTAGCTGCTTACAACGTGTGTGGAGCGGAGTCGGTGAAGACACAAGTTACCGTGCCCGACTATTTGTTCGGGCAGCGAATCTGCGGACGGGTTACTTGTCAAGGAAAAGGTATTGCTGGGGTAGTGGTGACTGATGGTTTCGACTGCGTGGCTACTGACGGACAGGGTCGGTATGAGTTGAAACGTAACCGCGGAGCGCGTTTTGTGTACATCAGTTCGCCAGCAGGTTATCTGGTTCCTGTGAGTGAGCAGACAATACCTCAGTTTTATTTGCCACTGGATTCGTTAAAGGAAAAAGACTATGATTTTGAATTGCTGAAAAATCCGAAGGACGACAACCGTCACACATTCTTGGTTCAGGCCGATGTGCAGGCCACTTCGGAGAAGGATATAGCAGGCTATCGTGCCTATTTGCAGGATGTACAGGAATTGTTGCGTACTTCGGACGGTCAGTCTGATGTATTCGGTATTGATTGTGGTGATATTGTAGGTGATTCACCGCAACTGTTTCCTTCATACATACAAGCGTCCTCGACTTTGAACATTCCGGTTTATCGGGCTATTGGCAATCATGACATGACTTATGGTGGTCGCACTTTTGAGTATTCTTACCGTACTTTCGAAGACTATTTTGGTCCTATTTATTACTCTTTCAACAGAGGCAAGGCACACTACATTGTGCTTGACAACTGTTTCTATGTCAATCGCGATTATCAGTACATAGGTTATATCGATGAACGCACGTTTGCCTGGCTGGAGCAGGATTTATGTTTTGTAGCAAAGGGAAGTCCAGTGTTCGTTGTGGTACATATCCCAACCAGTCTGACTCCGAAACTACAGTGGAATGCTTTATTGCAGGATGAAACCAGCAATGCTTCCGGTCTATACCGGATGTTGGAAGGATATGATGCACATATCATTTCGGGACATACGCATTTCAATCTGAACGTTTGCTTTAATGATTCACTGATGGAACACAACACGGCTGCCGTGTGTGGCATCTGGTGGAAGGCGGACATTTGTATGGACGGCACACCGGCCGGATATGGCGTTTATGAAGTGGATGGTACGGACGTGAAGTGGTATTATAAGAGTGCAGGCCAGTCCAAGGATTATCAGTTCCGGGCTTATCCTGTGGGTGCCAGCAGGGAGTATCCCAAAGATATCATAGCCAATGTATGGAACTGGGATGAGAAATGGAAGGTGGAATGGTATGAAGATGGGAAACGGATGGGCGAGATGACCCGTTTTACCGGTTATGACCCCGATGCTGAGGCCATTTGCTCAGATAAGGAAAGAGTGCAGTATGACTGGATTTCACCGGTGCAGACCAGTCATTTGTTCAGAGCTACTCCCCGCAGTAAGACTTCAAAAGTAGAGATAAAGGTAACTGACCGCTTTGGAAATGTATTTAGTCAGTTATTGAAATAAGAGGAAAAGATTTCTATATGAGTATACGGCCCTTTCGTTTAAATTGTGGTATCCGGCATTTGTCAGCAGTTTGTTCTCACAAACAGGCAGGAATGTTTATCAGAAAACTCAGTCAGGGCAATTTAGTTTCATTCGTTGAAACTGATGGTTTCATCTGCTGAAACTAACGGTTTCATCCGTTGAAACTACTGGTTTCGTCCGTTGAAACTAATGGTTTCATCCGTTGAAACTAACGGTTTCATCCAATGAAACCAATCTGAAACTTTACTCTTAAGATGAAAGAACCGTGTAAATGAGTATGTAAAAAGGAAAGGAAGATATGAAAAGATTAGTTAGTTTGTTTAGCTTGCTGCTTCTGTGGTCAGCTCTCTATGCCAAAGTAACACTCCCCTCCATTTGGGGTGACGGTATGGTGCTGCAGCAGCAATCAAAAGTTGTTTTCACAGGCCAGTCAACAACAGGTAAGAAAGTGTATGCCGTGGCTTCGTGGAACGGCAAGAAAGTCTATGCCGACCGTCAGGAAGGGCAACAATGGACATTGACGCTGGAGACTCCGGCCTATGGTGGCCCTTATACCATTACTTTTAGCGATGGTGACAAGTTGGTATTAAAGAATATTCTGATAGGTGAAGTTTGGTTCTGTTCCGGTCAGTCCAATATGGAGATGCCTGTCAAAGGTTTCCGTGGTCAGCCTGTCTATGGCTCTCAGCCCTATATTGTGTCGGCTAATGCCAAACGTCCTCTGAGGCTCTACACAGTGAAGAATGCCTGGAGCACTACTCCGAAGACAGAGGGTATTGACGGATATTGGACGGAACTTTCGCCTAAGGAAGTAGCTAATTTCAGTGCCACTGCATATTTCTTCGGCGATTTACTCCAACGTACGCTTGATGTACCTGTAGGATTGATACATTGTGCCTGGAGTGCTTCGAAAATTGAAGCTTGGATGAGCCGTGAGACGTTGGAGCAGTTTGCTGAGGTAGAGCTGCCCGATGTGCAGGCTACAGAATTCGGTTGGCCGGCCGGCACACCGACTCTGCTATGGAATGCCATGGTCAACCCGTGGAAAGGTTTTCCAGTGAAGGGAGTCATCTGGTATCAGGGTGAGGCCAACAGCCCGGCCCCAGCTCTCTATAAGAAACTTTTTCCTGCCATGGTAGCCGAGTGGCGCGCTTTTTTCCAGTCACCCGAACTTCCGTTCTATTATGTCCAGATTGCTCCCTGGCAATCGGAAGGTAGTGATAAGTTCGATTGGGCTCTCTTCAGACAATGTCAGCTTGAACTGATGTACGAAGTGCCCGGCACAGGCATGGTGATTACCACCGATGCCGGCAGCGAGAAGTTTATCCATCCACCTTATAAGATAAAAGTAGGTGAGCGTCTGGCTTATTGGGCTTTGGCACGTACTTATGGTTTGGAGGGTTTTACCTATTCAGGCCCCATCTATCGGCAATGTCAGATGAATGGCTGGCAAGTTGAGGTAGACTTTGAATTTGGTGAGGACGGCCTTGGACCCGAGAATCAGTTGGTAGAAGGCTTTGAGCTTGTTGACGAGGCTGGTAATATACATCCTGCCAAGGCAGAGATTATCGGTGGAAGTTCGAAGGTAAAGGTATGGAACGATTCTGTTCCGAGTCCGGTAGAAGTGCGCTATTGTTTTCGCAACTACAAGGTCGGAACATTGCAAAACAATGCCGGACTTCCGGCCGCTCCTTTTCGGGCAGTCATAAAATAGAAACAAGTATTAATCAATAAAACATGTATATACCAATGAAAAAACTAAGTTTGAAAAAGTCTCTTTTACTGCTTGCCTCGGGCATGCTTGTGTTGACTTCTTGTGGTGGAACCAAGAAAAAGGCCGAAGTGTCAGAAACGCCAGTCAAGCCGGCATTGATGTGGTTTGATGCCGAAGCCAACTTTGGACGTTTCAATCAGAAAGACTCCATTGACTATTATTTGCAAAAGATAAAGTCACTCGGGTTCACACATGCTATTGTCGACGTACGTCCCATTACCGGTGAAGTACTCTATGACAGCAAGTATGCACCACGTATGGAAGAGTGGAATGGTGCTAAGCGTGGCGACTTTGATTATCTGGGCTATTTCATTCAGCAGGGACATAAGCTTGGATTACAGGTACATGCTTCGTTGAATGTATTCTGTGCCGGTCACAATTATTTTGACCGTGGTATGGTCTACAGTGGCCATCCGGAATGGGCGTCCATGGTTTACAATCCTGAAAAAGGGATTATCTCTATCATGGAGGAAAAACATAAGTATGGGGCCATGATTAATCCGCTCAACGAGGAATATCGTACGCATATTCTTAATGTACTGAAAGAGTTGGTTGGAAAATATCCCGATTTGGACGGACTGATGCTCGACCGTGTACGCTATGATGGCATCAGTGCCGACTTCTCACCGCTTTCGCGCAGCAAGTTCGAAGAGTATATTGGTGCTAAGGTAGAGAACTTTCCGCAGGACATCCTGACTTGGGAAAAGACAGCAGACGGAAAGTTTGTGCCCAAACGTGGCAAGCTGGCTTTGAAGTGGTTTGAGTGGCGTACAAAGACGATTACCGATTTTATGGCTTTGGCCCGTAAGGAAGTGAAGTCTGTGAATCCCAACATCTCGTTTGGTACATATACAGGTGCCTGGTATCCTTCTTACTATGAGGTGGGTGTAAACTTTGCCAGCAAGAACTACGACCCCAGCAAGGATTTTGATTGGGCTACTCCTGAGTATAAGAACTATGGCTATGCCGAACTGATTGACCTGTATGCTACCGGCAATTACTACACGGACATTACGATAGAAGAATATCAGAAGAATGGTCATAGCGTTTGGAACGAAACAGACAGCCAGGCACAGTCGGGTACATGGTATTGTGTGGAAGGTTCGTGTCAGCACCTGCGTACTATATTGAAAGATAATAAGTTCATGGGTGGAATCCTGGTGGACCAGTTCTATGACAATCCGGCCAAACTGTCGAAGACAATAGCCATGAACCTGAAGCTTTCAGATGGTCTGATGGTGTTTGACATCGTACATATCATCAGTAAGAATCTTTGGAAAGAGGTGGAAGAAGGCATGAGAGAAGGAGGAGCTTGCCGATGAAAGGACGTGCCTACTCGTTGGATGCCCTTCGTGGATATGCTATTCTGACGATGGTGCTTTCGGCCACCGTTGCGGGCAGTATTCTGCCCGCATGGATGTACCATGCTCAGACACCGCCACCCACACATGCCTTCAATCCCGAATTGCCGGGGCTGACGTGGGTGGATTTGGTCTTTCCTTTTTTCCTGTTTGCTATGGGGGCGGCATTCCCGTTCTCCATTCGTAAGCGGAAAGAAAAGGGAGAGAGTGAGTTGAGGCTGGTGTATGATGCGTTGAAGCGTGGCGTGCAACTTACGTTTTTTGCCATCTTCATCCAGCATTTCTACCCTTATATGCTGAGTAGCCCGCAGGACATGCGCGCTTGGCTGCTGGCCATAGCTTGTTTTGCGGTTCTGTTTCCCATGTTCATGCGTTTACCGTTTCCCTTGCCGGCATGGGGACATACGGCAGTTAAACTGGGAGCTTATTCGGTGGCAGTAGTCATGCTGCTTACGGTGAACTATGCAGATGGGCGTGAGTTTAGCTTGTATACCAGTAACATCATTATTCTGTTACTGGCCAATATGGCCATTTTCGGTTCCATCATTTATTTGTTTACGATGGACAACAAGTGGGCACGCATTGCAGTACTGTTGGTGCTGGCCGGTATTATACTGAGTAGTAAGGTGGAAGGTTCCTGGACAAGTACTCTGTTTGGCTTTACTCCTGTTTCCTGGATGTATCGTTTCGATTACTTGAAGTACCTGTTCATTGTGCTGCCGGGTAGTTTGGCCGGTGACTTCCTACTGGAATGGATGAACAGGCGAGGGCACGAAGAAGGAGAGGATAAAAATGACCGCAAAGCCTATGCTGCTCTGTCTTTGTCGGTAGCAATCATTGTGTGCAATCTGGTAGGACTGTATAACCGGTGGCTTCATGTCAATCTGGTTGTGAACATCCTGCTGCTTTTGGCTGGTTGGTGGCTGTTGCGCAAGTCGGCGGGCAGTGCTTCGTTGTGGAAAGAGTTGTTCAATATGGGTGCATTCCTGTTGTTGGTGGGCTTGTGTCTGGAACCGTTCCAAGGAGGAATAAAGAAAGATGTGGCTACTTTCAGCTATTTCTTTGTCACTTCGGGATTGGCCTGTATGGCTCTGATCGTTTTTCACATCCTCTGTGACTATTTCCGTTGTCAGAGGTCTACTGCGTGGCTTGTCATGTCGGGACAGAATCCGATGATAGCCTATGTGGCTGGCGATTTGCTGGTGATACCCGTATTGCAGATGACGGGTGTGTTCCCGTTACTGTCTTATTTGCATTCCAATCCGTGGTTAGGATTCTTGCAGGGGTTGCTGCTTACTTCTCTGTCGTTGTTGGTTACCATCTTCTTTACCCGTATCAAGTGGTTCTGGAGGACTTGATTAGACATATGTGATTAATTTTAATTTGAATGTAAAATAAGTATTCTGATGGATAAAGGAACTGTATTAAGATGGCTTATTTCGTTTGCAATGTGCGTATCGTTGTTTATCATTCCCGTTAGTGGACAACGTGTAGAAAATCATTTTGTCAAACCAATCACTGGCACTTGGATAAACCTAGCCTATCAGGATGTGCGTAACAAGTACACCAATCCGCAGCATTTTGATTATACAGCCCCAGCTTTATGGAGGCAGAAGATAAAAGAACTTTCTGAGATGGGGATTGAATATCTTGTTTTTATGGCTGTGGCCAATGAAGGGAATGCATATTATCCTTCTAAATTGATGCCTCATGCATATGCTCCCGAGAAAGAAAGTCCGGTGGATGTTATTATGGATATGGCGGACGAATTGGGAATGAAAGTTTTTATGAGCACGGGCTGGGCAAAAAATCAGGATGACAATTTGCAGGATCCGGCAATCAAGCAACGTCAGCTTCAGATGATGGAGGAACTGGCAGCTCTGTATAGAAACCATAAAGCATTCTATGGTTGGTATTTGCCGGTAGAAGATTGTCTTTGTCCGATTTTTGCGGAACATGCTGTACAGTCGGTCAATACATTGGTAGAGAAAGCACGGGTATTGACTCCTGGAAAGAAAACTTTGATATCTCCTTATGGCATTGTGAATTCTGCTTTTGATGACCCGGCTTATGAAAGGCAGTTGGCCAAATTGAAGGTTGATATCATTGCCTATCAAGATGAAATTGGATGTGTCCGCGAGCAGTTTCCTCTTCTTCGTTTGAAACGAAGTTGGGAAAAATTGCGTGCGATCCATGACAGATTGGGCATTGCATTGTGGGCGAATTGTGAGACCTTTACATGGGAAAACGAAACCAATGATCGTGCTTCTGCTTTAATTCCTTCTGCTTATTCGCGCTTGTTGTCCCAGCAGGTGGCTGCATCGGTTGCAGGGGTAGAAACTATCACATCCTTTATGATGTACGGCTTGTTTGACAAGCCTGATTCGCCGTTTCAACTGGGGCAGCCAATTTGGTCGAATAAGGCATATACAGATTATATGGCTTGGAAGAACGGTGATAAGTATTGGAACTATCTGGCTGCTTCTTTTGCAGGTACGTTAATAAGCGGTGAGATTGCAAAGACAGACAATGTGTTGTGGCAAAAGATGCTGGATGGAAAACTGGCCGAAGAAAGCAGTGCAGATACGTGTTGGGTGGAATTTGCCCCCGGGTATCATGAGCTATTTTTTGATTTTGGGAAAATAGTACATTTGAAGCAGTTCATGTTTCGTGTGCTGAATTATAAATCTCAAGATATCTGTTTGCCGGAAAATATCAGTTTGTCAGTTTCCGATGACGGCATACGATATCATTTGGTCGCAATGAAGAATGTTCCGTGTTGGCCGAATGCAAAGCATGACATCTGGATTGATGGAATTTTGTTTGATGAGATAATGGAGAACGGGCGGTATATAAAAATAGCTTTTGAAGCTTCTCATAGAGTCTGCATCGACGAATTGTATGTTAATCCTATCCTTGGGAAATAAGGGGAGAACCTCAGCTCCACCCTTCCAGTCCTGACCTTTGTGAACATAAAGTTGACTTTGGAAGAAGGAGTGGGGAGGGGGAGGAAACTGTTCAGCCCATCTTTCCGTGGGGAGAGATGGGCTGAATGTTTATGATATGCTAGCCAGGTTCAGTCGAACAGGCTCTTGAATTTTCGGAAGATTTTCTCCTTGATGGAAGCGTTGGGTTGGAAGTTGTCCGAAGTTTCCATTTCCTCCAGCGCTTTCTTTTCGTCCTTGCTCAGGGTTTCGGGAACATAGACACTGACGTTGACAAGCAGGTCGCCGGTACCATAGCCGTTGACGCTGGGAAGTCCCTTGTTGCGCAGGCGGAGAACCTTGCCGGGCTGGGTACCCGGTTCGATCTTTACTTTCACCTTGCCGTCGATGGTGGGGATTTCTACGGCTCCTCCCAAGGCGGCGGTAGGGAAGCTCAACAGGAGGTTGTAGATGAGGTCGTTCTCCTCGCGGATCAGTTCCTTGTCCGGCTCTTCTTCGATGAGGACCAGCAGATCGCCCGGCACGCCGTTGTGCTTGCCTGCGTTTCCTTTGCCGTTCATGGAGAGTTGCATGCCTTCGGCTACACCGGCCGGTATCTTGACCGTTACTACTTCTTCGCCATAGACGATACCTTCGCCCGCACACTCTTTACATTTATTCTTGATGACTTTACCTTCGCCGCCGCAGGTGGGGCAGGTGGTACGTGTCTGCATGGTACCCAGAATGGTCTGCTGGTTGCGGATGACGGTACCCGAACCTTTACAGGTGGGACAGGTTTCGCTTCCTCCGTTGCCTTCGGCGCCGGTGCCGTGGCAGTGGGTACAGGTGACGTACTTTTTCAGTTTGAATTTCTTTTCTACACCAGTAGATATTTCTTTCAGGTTGAGCTTCACCTTGACGCGGAGGTCGGAACCACGGAAACGACGCTGCTGGGCGCCACCTCCTCCGCCAAAACCACCGAAACCGCCAAAGCCTCCTCCGTGTCCGCCGAAGATGTCGCCGAACATGGAGAAGATATCGTCCATGGACATGCCACCACTGAATCCGCCGAAGGGGCCTCCGTTGCCTGCCGCACCGCTCATGCCTGCAAAGCCGAACTGGTCGTAGCGGGCGCGTTTGTCGGGATTGCTCAACACGTCATAGGCTTCTGCTGCTTCCTTGAATTTTTCTTCCGCTTCCTTGTCGCCCGGGTTCTTGTCGGGGTGATATTGAATGGCTTTCTTGCGGTAGGCTTTCTTTATCTCGTCGGCCGATGCGTTCTTGTCTACTCCCAGTACCTCGTAGTAATCTCTTTTTTCCATAATTCAACTTGTCTCCTTATTCTCCGACTACCACTTTGGCATGACGGATTACCTTGTCGTTTAATGTATATCCAGGCTGGACACAGTCCAGGATTTTGCCTTTCAGTTCTTCTGCCGGAGCGGGGATGACGGCGATGGCTTCGTGGAAGTCGGTGTTGAGGGGCTGTTCCTTGGTCTCAATGACTTTCACTCCATTCTGTCCGAGAACGGTCATGAACTTGTTGTAGATCAGTTCGACACCTTCTCTGACGGCGGCTACGTCTTCGGCCGTTTCCATGTTCTTCAATGCGCGTTCGAAGTCGTCCACGATGGGCAGGATGCTGCTGATGCTTTTTTCGCCTCCGTTCAGGATCAGTTCTGCTTTCTCCTTCATGGTGCGTTTGCGGTAATTGTCGAATTCGGCTGAAAGGCGCAGGTACTTGTCCTTCATATTGGCCAGCTCTTCCTGTGTCTTGGTCAGCTCGTCTACTTGCTCTGTTTTTTCAGTCCCGGCCTGTTCCTGTGTCTCGGCTGCCGTTTTTTCTGTTTCGCCCTGGTCTTGTTGTCCCGTATGGGCAGTGTGAGCTTTCAGCTCTTCTTCGTTCATGGTTTCTTTTTTCGGATCCATATCTATTTTTCTTTTTTGTTATTACTGCGGATGGACGGTCGGACGTATCCGGCGCGTCTTGTTACTTTTCTTTCCAGCAAAAACTTTGCCAAAATGTCTACTTTTTCAGAAAACGCCGCAAAGTTACGATTTTTATGTCACATTGGCAGTGTGGAAAGAAGACAATTGTGTATCTTTGCACCTCCGTTTTTAAAGTATTAAAGGTATTAGTAATAACAAGATAAAGATAATTCATGATTACAGTTTCTAATGTTTCGGTACAGTTTGGTAAAAGGGTGTTGTTCAACGACGTCAACCTGAAGTTTACCAGCGGCAATTGTTATGGTGTCATCGGTGCCAACGGTGCGGGCAAGTCCACTTTCCTCAAGACGATTTCCGGAGAGTTGGAGCCTACAACGGGGTCGATAACTTTGGGACCGGGCGAACGCCTGTCTGTACTTAGCCAGGACCACTTCAAGTGGGATGCTTATACGGTGATGGATACGGTGATGATGGGCCACACGGTGTTGTGGGATATCATGAAGCAACGTGAAGCCCTCTATGCCAAAGAAGATTTTACGGACGAGGACGGCATGAAGGTGTCCGAACTGGAGGAGAAGTTTGCCGAGCTGGACGGTTGGAATGCCGAGAGTGATGCGGCCTCCTTGCTGAGCGGCTTGGGCATTAAGGAAGACAAGCACTATGTGCAGATGAGCGAACTGAACAACAAGGAGAAGGTGCGTGTCATGCTGGCACAGGCTTTGTATGGAAATCCCGATAACCTGTTGCTGGACGAGCCGACCAACGACTTGGATATGGAGACGGTGACCTGGCTGGAGGAATACCTCTCGAACTTCGAACATACGGTGCTCGTTGTGAGCCACGACCGTCACTTCCTCGACTCGGTCTGTACGCATACCATCGATATCGATTATGGAAAAATTAACCTGTTTGCCGGTAACTACAGCTTCTGGTACGAATCGAGCCAGCTAGCCTTGCGTCAGCAACAGAACCAGAAGGCCAAAGCCGAGGAGAAGCGCAAAGAGCTGGAAGAGTTTATCCGCCGTTTCAGTGCCAACGTGGCCAAGAGCAAGCAAACGACGAGCCGCAAGAAGATGCTCGAGAAACTGAATGTGGAGGAAATCAAGCCTTCGTCGCGCAAATATCCTGGTATCATCTTTACGCCGGAACGCGAACCGGGCAATCAGATCTTGGAGGTTTCGGGCCTGACCAAGTCATTGGAAGACGGTACAGTGCTTTTCCGCGATGTGAATTTCAATGTGGAGAAAGGCGACAAGATTGTATTCCTGTCGCACGACCCACGTGCCATGACGGCTTTGTTCGAGATTATCAACGGCAATATGAAGCCCGATGCCGGACACTATAACTGGGGTGTGACCATTACGACGGCCTATCTGCCGTTGGACAACACGTCGTTCTTCAACACAGACCTGAACCTGGTCGACTGGCTCAGCCAGTTTGGTGAAGGAAATGAGGTCTATATGAAGAGCTTCCTGGGACGTATGCTTTTCTCGGGCGAGGAAGTACTGAAGAAAGCCAGTGTGCTGTCGGGAGGCGAGAAAATGCGTTGTATGATTGCCCGTATGCAGCTGCGCAATGCCAACTGTCTGATTTTGGATACGCCGACCAACCACCTCGACCTGGAGTCTATCCAGGCCTTCAACAACAACCTGAAGATCTACAAGGGAAATGTCCTGTTTGCGTCGCACGACCATGAGTTCATCCAGACGGTGGCCAACCGTATCATCGAGCTGACTCCGAACGGCATTATCGATAAGATGATGGAGTATGACGAATACATCACTTCGGATCACATTAAAGAACTGAGAGCACGCATGTATCAGAACTGATACTTGACAGACTGAGATAATAAAAGAGAGGCACGGACCGACAGACTTCTACGGAAAAATAATCCGTATGGTTTCTGTATGGTCCGTGCCTCTTTGTATAGGGGGCAGGGGAAGGATCCCTTGTTTTTTATTTCCTTTAATGTTTGGTCTGGTAGACTATTTTGTTTTCACTTTCCCCGAAAAGTTTGTCACCGAGGGTTGTAATTTTATTGCCGGTTGCCACTACGTGTCTCAGGTTGTCACATCCGATGAAGGCACCATATTCGATGGCCGTTACTCCGGCCGGTAATATCAGTGAACCGGACAGGCGGGTACAGCCGCTGAACGCACGTTGGCCGATGGTTTGCAAGCCTTTGGGCAGAGTAACGTCCAGCATGTATTTCTTTTGTGTAAACGTATACTCGGGGATAGCGGTCGAAGTGCAGTTTTCCATATTGACAGAAACCAGATTGGGCATATAGTCGCGGAGCAGCTTGAAGTCAGCTTCGTCCATTTTGCCTTCGATAGTCAGGAAATTGACGTCACGTGGTTGAATGCCTTTACGCATGAGTTCACTGGCCAGACTGCTCATGGGGCCAATCTCTACGGAAACGATTGTAGGTTCTCCTTCGATGAAAGAGAAGTTTTCCCATCTTTCCTTGTTGCGATAGGAATCCGTACTTCCCAGCGGAACAAATATGGCTGTGATGCTGTCGGCCAATGCTTCGGGCAACAAGTTGGGAGCCTTTTTCTTTCTGACCTGACAAATCTTCAGGTTGGTGCACCCCTTGAAAGCAGCGTCTTCTATGTTCTTCGTCTTGTCCGATAGAATAACGCGCTCCAGCGTTTGTTTTCCCTGAAAACTTCCGTCACTCATTTTTTTGCAGAAGGCATAGGCCGGGATGCAGTTACCCGGGTAGACGTAGATGCGGTCAGGGTAGGTGCCGTTCTTTCCTGTGTACATGCTTATGGTGGCATTCGATATGTCCAGCACTTTGAGGTTGGTGAATTCGTCGCGCAGATGGCGGAAGTCGATGGCGTTGAGTTTGCCCTGCAGGGTGAGGTGGGTGATCTGGTTGGCTTCATTTTCGGTCAGCAGTTCCACCAGTGTGCCGGCCTTGGGCACGTAGAGGGTTGTTTTCTTTTGGGCATAGGTTCCCAGTGTAAGGCAGAAGCCGGCTGCCATCAGCAGTATGTGTCTTATTTTCATATTTCTTCTCTTTTTTATTGGTTTGGTTTCCAAAGATACGGAAGATTTGGCGAGAATGGATATTTTTTTTCTTTTTTTATTTGTATTTTTGCAGCCGTGTTCAGTGATTTTAGATAATATATAATAAGGTATGAAGATAGGAAACAAAACTTTCTGGAGGAAGACCGGCCGATTGGTGGCGGATATTCTGTTGTTTTATGTGATAGGGACATTTATCCTGATGTTTCTGGGTATGTTCCTCTTCTTGGGATATAAGTTGGCGGCAGCAGAGATGCCGGAGGACGGCTTGCTCTCTCATGCGTGTGAGAGTCTGTTTATGCTGGTGGGCTATCTGAGTGCGGCGGTCTTGATATTGCGTTGGCGTAACCTGCCCCTGTCGTCGCTGGGCTTGTCGCTGAAGGGGCGGGGGAGGGACCTGTTGGCGGGCCTTGGTGTGGCGGTACTGCTGTATGCCGTCGGGTTCGGCGTGTCGCTCCTGACGGGGGCTGTCGAGGTGACAGGCATCCAATGGATACCCTGTGATTTGCTGGGATGGTTGCTGCTCTTCCTGCTGGTAGCCGTTTCGGAAGAGGTGATGCTTCGTGGTTTCGTGCTGGGAAGGATGCTTTCGGAAGGTATGAACCGTTTCGTGGCTCTTTTCTTGTCGTCGGCCCTCTTTTCGGCCATGCATCTGTTCAATCCCAATTTCGCGCTTCTGCCGTTTGTCAACATTCTGCTGGCAGGCTGTCTGCTGGGTGCCTCTTTCCTGTATACACGTAATTTGTGCTTCCCCGTTGTGCTGCACTGGTTCTGGAACTGGCTGCAGGGGCCTGTGCTGGGCTATGAGGTCAGCGGGACAGACAGTGGCCAATCGTTGCTTACCCTCCGTTTGACGGGCAGTGACCTGCTAACAGGAGGCAGCTTCGGTTTCGAAGGCTCGCTGCTCTGCACCGTTCTGCTTGTTGTCGGTACACTGGCCATCATCGGTTATTATGAACGGTGCGGCAGGAAGGAAGCTTAGAGTCCTTCCTGCGATACGCCGCGCAGGGTCAGTTGAATGCGCTTACGTTCGGTGTCAATGCCCAGTACGCGTACCCTGACGTGCTGATGGATGGACACTACTTCGTTGGGATCACTGATGTAGCGGTCGGCCAGCTGGGAGAGGTGTATCAGGCCGTTTTCCTTGATGCCGATGTCCACGAAGGCCCCGAAGTTGGTAATGTTGCCCACGATGCCGGGCAGCTCCATGCCTTCGCGCAGATCGTCCAGCGTACGGACGTTCGGATCGAATTCGAACACCTTGATGGGGCCTCGTGGGTCGCGTCCGGGCTTGTCCAGTTCCTGAAGGATATCTTTGAGGGTAGGCATGCCGACAGTGTCCGTCAGGTAGCGTTCGGGCTGGATGCGTAGGCGCAGCTGCTTGTCGGCTATCAGTTCGCTGACGGTGCAGCCCAGGTCTTTGGCCATTTGCTCCACGATGCCGTAGCTTTCAGGATGGACGGCTGTGTTGTCCAGCGGGTTCTTGGCATCGGGAATGCGCAGGAAGCCGGCACACTGTTCGAAAGCTTTGGTGCCCATGCGGGGCACCTTCAGCAGGTCGCGGCGCGAAGCAAAGGGTCCATGCTCGGCACGATAGCTGACGATGTTTTGCGCCAGCTGTGGTCCGAGGCCCGATATGTAGGTCAGCAGGTGGCTGCTGGCTGTATTCAGATTAACCCCCACCAGATTCACACAACTTTCTACTGTCTGGTCGAGCGATTTCTTCAGTTTCGTTTGGTCTACGTCGTGCTGATACTGGCCCACGCCGATGGACTTCGGGTCTATCTTTACCAGTTCGGCCAGTGGATCCATGAGGCGGCGGGCGATGGAGACCGCACCACGAACGGTGACGTCGTAGTCGGGAAATTCTTCACGGGCCAGCTTGGAGGCCGAATAGATGGAAGCACCCTGTTCGCTGACAACGAATATCTGCATATCGCGGTCGAAACGCAAGTGCTTCAGGAAGTCTTCCGTCTCACGGCTGGCCGTACCGTTGCCGATGGCCATGGCTTCGATGCGGTAAGCTTCCACCATTTTCTGTATCTTCTGTGCCGCTTCTTTAGGCTTGCTGACGGGTGGGTGAGGGTAAATGTTCTCGTTGTGAAGCAGGTTGCCCTGAGCATCGAGACATACCACTTTGCAACCTGTACGGAAACCGGGATCGATACCCATGACACGCTTTTGTCCCAGCGGGGAGGCCAGGAGCAACTGGCGCAGGTTGGCGGCAAAGACGCGGATGGCTTCGTCGTCGGCCCGTTCCTTGCTGCTGGCGGCAAATTCGGTTTCGATAGAAGGCTTCAGCAGGCGTTTGTAGGCATCCTGCACGGCTTCGGCCACGTAGCGGCTGCAAGCATTGTTGACCCGTACGTACTGACGTTCAAGGCGCTCCAGGCAGGTGTCGTCCTCGTCGGGGGCAATGCTCACCTTGAGCACGCCTTCCGCCTCGGCACGGCGCATGGCCAGCAGGCGGTGGGAACTGCAGCGCTTCAATGGGTCGGCCACGTCGAAGTAGTCGCGGTAGTTGGCTGCTTCGGCTTCTTTCCCCTTCACCACGCGGGCGGTGATGACGGCACGACGGTCGAAGGTTGTGCGGACGGTCTGTCGTGAGCGTTCGTCTTCGCTCACCTGTTCGGCTATGATGTCACAGGCTCCTTTCAGGGCTTCTTCTACGCTCTTCACGTCGCCCTTGACGTAACTCTTTGCCTGTCGGTCGGGAGCTGGGTCCTTTTGTAGCATCAGTAGGGTGGCCAGTGGCGTGAGGCCTTTCTGTCGGGCCATTTCGGCACGAGTTTTTCGTTTGGGTTTGTAGGGCAGGTAGAGGTCCTCCAGCTCGGTGTTGTCCCAGGTGCTTTCGATACGTTGCTTCAATGCGTCGGTCAGCTTACCTTGCGCTTCGATGGTCGTCAGGATGGTTTCCTTTCGGCGTTCTGTTTCTTTTAGTTTCTCGTAGCGGTCGCGGATGCTTTCTATCTGCACCTCGTCCAGTCCGCCGGTAGCTTCCTTGCGGTAGCGGCTGATGAAGGGGATGGTGGCTCCGTCGTCCAGCAGGGCGAGGGTTTGGCGCACCTGCTTGTCTGTCAGTCCAAGCGAGGTGGCTATCAGGTGGGGGAACAGGTCGTTCATATCAGTGGATGTCTTTTTTTAATAAAATGATTGGTGGGCAAAGATAGTTCAAACGCAGAGAAGCACAAAACGAAAACAGTGTTTTCGGCGGCAGATTGCACTGTTTTCCCTGTGCGAAACCAGCCATTTCCTGTTCGAAAGGCTGAAGACCGCTGAAAGTTAAAATTTGTAGTGAAAACATTCGATTGGCTTATTTTTATATGATTTTTTGGGAAATGGATGGAAAAATCCTACCTTAGCCTCGTAGATAAGCATTTTCTCGTTTAGGAGTATATCAAAAGCTTTTTATGGATAAGATATTGGAATTTGAAGGACTGGATGCAGCACTGTATCCATGTGTCGGTCCTTTGGTAATGGATCCTGCTGTCTTGAAGCAAAACTATAATTTCCCTTTCCGCACCACTCAGGCTTACCGTTGGTTTGTCGCTGTGAATGGAGAAGAGGTGGTTGGTTTTATTCCGGTAGAGCGTCGGAAGAGCGGTTGGATCATGAACAATTACTATATCAAGGGACGTGACGAAACGGTGTTGGAGACTTTGTTGCAAAGGGTCATGGCTGTTGCGGCAGAAGAGAAGTGCACGTTGACGGCCATCAGCTTTCTGGAGGATCGGGATGTCTTTCGTCGACTGGGATTCGAGGAAGTGAATGTGTGGAAGCGCTATGTGAAAATGGTAAAGAACGGATAACACGGAGGGAATATGGGAAGTAGTACATGTGGAAAGAACGTATATGAATTGGCACAAGAACGCCTGAAGATTGTCTTTGAGGATTTTGACAACGTCTGTGTGTCGTTTTCGGGTGGAAAGGACAGTGGTGTCTTGCTCAACCTTTGTATCGACTATATTCGTCGTAACAATCTGAAGCGAAAGCTCTGTGTATTCCATATCGACTACGAGATTCAGTATTCGGTGACCATCGATTATGTGAATCGCATGCTGGAGGCCAACAAGGACATTCTGGATGTTTACCGCATCTGTGTCCCTGTCAAGGTTTCCACCTGTACGTCTATGTATCAGGCCTTCTGGCGTCCCTGGGACGATGAGATGAAAGATTTGTGGGTGCGTCAGAAGCCTCCTGGTTGCTATAACAAGGAAGATTTCGATTTCTATAATGAGAATATGTGGGACTATGAGTTTCAGATGCACTTTGCCCAATGGCTTCATGAACGGAAAAAGGCTACGCGTTCCTGTTACATGATCGGCATTCGCACACAGGAAAGTTTCAGCCGTTGGCGTTGCATTCACCTGGCTCGCAAGTATCAGATGTACCACACCTATCGCTGGACCTCCAAGATCGGCATCGATATCTTCAATGCCTATCCCATTTTCGACTGGAAGACGACCGATATCTGGGTAGCTAACGGAAAATTCCGTTTCGACTACAACAAGCTTTACGATCTTTATTATAAGGCCGGAATCAACATCGAACGCCAGCGTGTGGCCAGTCCTTTCCTGGGTGAAGCGCAGGAAAGCCTCAGGCTCTATCAAGTCATCGATCCCAATACATGGGGCAAGATGATCTGTCGCGTGAACGGTGTGCAATTCGCTGGCATCTACGGCAACACACGGGCCATGGGTACAGGTCATAAGGTCAATCTTCCGAAAGGACATACCTGGAAGTCGTACATGCAGTTTCTGCTTTCCACGCTTCCCGAGCCTACCCGCCGCAATTACCTGAACAAGTTGACGGTCAGCATCGAGTTCTGGAGGAAGAAAGGAGGTTGCCTGAGCGATGAAACCATCCAGAAACTCCGCGATCTGAATATCCCCATTGAGGTGGGAGGAAAGTCCAATTACAAGACTCGGAAAAAGCCGGTTCGCATGGAGTATCTGGACGATATCAACATCCGTGAGTTCCGTGAGATTCCTACCTACAAGCGGGTATGTATCTGCATACTCAAGAATGATCATATCTGCAAATACATGGGCTTTTCCATCAACAAGGAAGATGCTTACAAGAGAGACAAAATAATGGAAGAATTTAAAAATATGATGCTATGAGTGACGAATATATGAGTCCTGTCTATGCCGTCAAGGCCGTTCCGGTAGAGAAAGTGGAGGCCAACAATTACAATCCCAACGTCGTGGCTCCACCTGAGATGAAGCTGCTCGAACTGTCTATCTGGGAAGACGGATTTACCATGCCCTGTGTGTGCTATTATGACTCCGAACGGGACGTTTACATCATCGTGGACGGTTTCCACCGCTATCAGGTACTGAAGACGTCCAAGCGCATTTATGAGCGCGAGAAGGGGTTGCTTCCCGTGGTAGTCATCGACAAGGATATGTCCAACCGAATGGCTTCCACCATCCGCCACAATCGTGCCCGTGGTACCCACAACATTGAACTGATGTCCGATATTGTGGCCGAGCTCGACCGTATCGGCATGACGGACGAATGGATTATGAAGAACATCGGTATGGACCGCGACGAAGTGCTCCGCCTGAAGCAGATTTCCGGTCTTGCGGCTCTCTTTGCCGACAAGGATTTCAGCATTCCCGGTAAGATCGAAACCGAGGAACAGGCCAGCATGGCCGACTACAATTTCTCGGAAGATTGACGTCCTTTATCGCCTGCACAGACGCCTGAAGTCACAGTATTCACACTGCCGTGTCTGTTCTGTCTGATCGAATGGCGTATGCAGGTTGAATATTTCTTCCAGTAGTTGCTGAAGCCTTTCGCGGAATTCATCTTCGTAGAAGCTGAAGTTGTTCACGGGCTGTTTCGGTTGGCGTGCCGCTCCCATTTCGATGACCGGTGAGTAAGTGTCCTGCGCAGCCCGGTGGATGTAGAGCAGGGCAGGGGCCACTTTTTTCGCCTGTTTGCGGCAAAGGATGGCTGCATACAGGAATGTCTGGAAAATGTAGTTGGGTCTTCCCTCTGCCGGAGTGAACAGTTGGGCAATGTTTTCCGGTGTTTTGGGTGCTCCTCCCGTCTTGTAGTCCACGATGCGCAGGGTGTCGTCCTTGCTGTCCATGCGGTCGATGGTTCCACCGATCTGCATCTTCAGTTTCCCGGCCGGTGTGTCTATTTCCATCACCTCTTTCACCTCCTGTTCCATGCCTTCCATGCTGAAGGGGGCATAGTTCAGGTCGTTGCGCAGCAACTGTCTCAGGTACGAGGCAATCACCCGTGCGTGTATCAGTTGCGTACCGTTGTATTCCGGTTGTTCCTCTTCCGGTACGTGGAAGAATTCTTCCTTGAATGCCCGGTCCACGTATCCCTGTAGTTTCACTTCATTCTTCAGCAGCCGTTCCAGGTCTTCTTTGCGGATTTCCTTTCCGTGTTCCGTCAGTTCGGTGTACACCAGTTCTGCCGAACGGTGGAAGATGGTGCCGAACAGGGCCGAGTCTATCTCCGCCGTTACCTCTTCCGGCAGTTTCAGCCCTGCTACATAACGGTAGTAGAAGCGTAGCCGGCAGTCCAGGTACGTATTCAGTGCCGAGGGCGAGAAGAAAGCCTTCGGATGCTTTTCCACGTTGTACCGTTGACACATCCGTTCCACCATTTCTTCGGTCTTTTCCACACGGATCGTCCGTTCTGCCTGGGGCGATTGTCCAGCTTCCAGATACTCCCGTCGGATTTCATGCGGCCATTCCACCAGAAACTGTAGCATGAAGCGCGACATCTCTCCCCGGTTCAGTCCGTCGGTCGATGTGTTGTACATCAGCGTCACGTTCTCCGCCCGTTGCATCAGGCGGTAGAAGTAATAGGCATACACGGCATTCTTGTGTTCGATGGTTGTCATGCCGAATGCCTTGCGCAGGTTGTAGGGGATGAACGACGATTCGCCTCCCGCCTTGGGCAGTTGTCCTTCGTTGAGCGACAGCATAATCAGGTTTTTGAAGTCCAGGTTTCTCGTTTCCAGTACGCCCATTACCTGCATGCCGATAGCCGGTTCTCCGTGGAAGGGAATGTTGGCTGCTGTCAGCAGGCGGTTCATCAGCCGTTTCAGGGTACCTGTCCGCACTCCTTCCAGCTCACCCGTCTCCAGCAGATTCAGCAGGCGGTTCACGAGGGTATAGCTTTTGAAGAGTGATTCCCGGTACAGTTGCCCGAAGATGTCTTTTTCTTCCTCCTCCGGCTCGTTCCGATACAGGACCGATACGTCTTTGATCCGTTCCGTCAGCCAGGTACAGAGGGCTTTCTGTCCGTTCTGCGGAGTGAACACCTGTTCCAGGAACGCGTCTGCCTTCAGTTCCGAGGGCAGGGGATAGAAGCGGTTGTCTTTTGTCAGTCTCCGTTCCAGCTTTTCAGCTTCGGCCGACAACTGTCTGACGTACGGATGCTTCAGTACCGCCATCACCGCTTCGTAGACGTAGCGTCCGCTGTCTGCCCGGTAGCCGTCGGTCTGGAGTTCCGTCAGGGCGTTGATGTAGCTGTACACCGGTGTCTGTGCCAGGGGGAAACCCATGGTGATGTTCACGTCCTTCACCTCTTCGGGCAGGGTGTGAAGCACGGGCACAAGCATAGCCTCGTTGCACAGCACCACGGCATTCTCCTTCTGTTGTGCTCCCTCCGGCAGTTCCAGTCCCTTCATCCATTGGGGCAGGAAGCGTGCCTGTGCGTTTTCCGTAGGTGCCGAGAGGAAACGGATCTGCTTGGGCCGGCTCATTACGTCCAGACAGCTTTCCGGCAGCTGGTTCGGAAACAGTTTCAGGTTGCGCAGGATAAACTCGCCGGCTTCGTGCTTGTAGGGCGGATTGGCTTCGGACGGACGTCGAGTGTAGAACACGTCGTAGTCCCAGTAGAACCAGGCCTTTCCAGCTTCTTGCAGGCGCAGGAAGAACGCCTGTTCCACCCGGTTCAGTACGTTGAAGCCTACGAACACATAGCGGTCGTAGTCCAGCCGTTGTGTGTCCAGTTCTTCCATCACCTGACGGTACATCATGCCCTCGTAGGCAATGCCCAGCTCCGCCAGCCGTTTGCGGTAGTGCCAGTAGATGTCTCCCAGCTTGTCCCACAGGCTGATGAATTTCTCTTTCAGTTCCGTCCGCTTTTCGATGGAGAAGTTTCGGAAGAATTCCTGTATTGCCTCCTCCTGTTCCTGACTCAGGTAGTCGGGGATGTCCATGATGTTCTTCAGGTCCTGCAGGTTGCCGAAGAGTCGGTCTGCGTCTACCAGGTTCTTGTCTACGTCGTCAAAGTCACTGATCAGCAGTTCCCCCCAGAAGTAGAAGTCGTCCAGTGTCTCTTCGCTTTTTGTTTCTTCGCGGAACACCCGGTAGAGTTCACACACCAGCCGGATGGGATCTCCCGCTTTCCAGGGTGACAGTTGGCGGAACAGGTCGCTGATGCTCACGTAGGTTGGCGACCACAGCGGACGGTCGCTTTGTGCGGCCAGCTGTTCGTTGAAGAACAGGCTTGCTCTTTTGTTTGGGAAGACGACCACCGTCCGGCTCAAGTCGTTTCCTGTTTTCTTATATAGGTCCTGTGCAACCAGTTGCAGAAATGTTTCCATAATATGAATTGATAATTGAAAATGGAAAATTGAGAATTAATCCCTCAAACCTTCTCCGTCCTTCCTTCCGTCACATACCACAGATAGCCTTCCATCTGTTTCGGGTCATATCCCATGCGCGTCAGCAGCTGCATGTAGTCTTTCACCTGACGGTTGTATTTCTTGCTGGGCTTTCCGAATTTGAAGTCTACCACCACCAGCCGTCCGTCTTTCATCATCACGCGGTCCGGACGTCGGGTCCTCAGTTCCCCGTTCTCCTTCCAGATGATGTCACATTCGTTGAACAGCCTCCATGTCCCGTCGTACCATTCCTTCACCTGTGGCAGTTCGAAAGCCTGTTTCGTCAGTTCCCTGATTTCGTCTTCCGTTTCCTGCCGTCCTATTACGCCTTCGAACACCAGCCTGCTGATGGCATCCTCGATGTCCGCTTCCGTCCGTATGGCCGAGAATAGGGTATGCAGCAGTCGTCCGCGGTTGATGAAGCGCTGTTCCGACTCCTCTTCGTCCACACCCGCTATGAAGTCTGCCGAACGGTTGGACTGCCTGAACTCTATTTCGTGTTTCAGGCTTTCCATGGCTACCGGCCTTTTCGTTGCTTTCTGTGCCAGTCGGTTAGCAGTCTGTTTTTCTTCTTTTTCTTCCGAGGCACACAAGGCTCCCCGTTCATACCGTCCGTCCTCTTCGTCCCATGTGCCGTGTCCTCCTTCGGCAAGGCGGGGTAGGGCATAGCCCAGCAGTTCCGCCATGGTTCCCCGTTGTCCCTTCCGGCTCCACACCAGCAGGTTCTTTCCCGCACGCGTAAAGGCCACGTACAGCAGGTTCAGGTTGTCTACCCACAACTGCAGCCGCTCTTCCAGGTAATCTTCCCGATACACCGATTCCGCCATCAGGGGCGAATAGTTCACCGGTACCAGTCCCAGTCCGTTGTAGGGCTTCTCTTTCGGCGAGCACCACACCAGCTGGTTGTTCGTCTCGTTTTCCGTTTTCCAGTCGCAGAAGGGGATCAGCACCGTGTGGAATTCCAGTCCTTTCGACTTGTGGATAGACAAGATGCGGATGCCTTCCAGCTCTCCGCTCGGGATGGTCTTCATGCACAGTTTCTCGTCCCAGTAGTGCAGAAATCCGTCCAGGTCCGACGAGTGGTTCTGTAGGTAGTCCGTCACCGCGTCAAAGAAGGCAAAGAGATAAGCGTCCTGCTTCTCCAGCCGTTTCACTTCCAGCAGGCCGAACAGCTCTTCCAGCAGTTCGTACAGAGGCATCAGCCTCAGTTCCTCCCGCCGTGTGGTCAGTCCTTCCGGCAGCAGTTTTTCCATGTCTCCGGCCAGCAGATTGTCCGTATTTCCTTCCTGTTCCTTCACCCCCGTACGGTAGTTCATCACCAGCGAAGCCAGTGCCACCCCGTCCGTCGCGTCCGACAGGTAGCGCAGGGCGTCCACCAGCATGCACACCGCTTGCGAGGCGTCCAGCCGGAATGCCTCGTCCGATACGACCGGCACCTTCAGCTCCCGGTCGAAGTAGTCTGCAATCGGTGCGATATTCTTGTTCTTGCGCACCAGGATAGCCATGTCGTTCAGTTTCACACCTTCGGCCAGCAGTTCCTCCACCGCTTCGCCCAGCGCCTGCAAGGTAGCTTCCGTGTAGTCTCTTTCCTCGTCCGGTTCCAGGAATTCCACCCGCACGTATCCCCGTGTCTTCTCCTTGGCCGACTCCTGTTCCACGTCCTCGTACGCTTCCTTCAGCTCCCTGCATTCCGTTTTCAGTTCAGCCAGGTGCAGGCTGTTCAGGTAGTCCACCACCTCTCTGAATACCCGGTTGTTGAAGTCCGTTACGTTTGCCTCGCTTCGTCGGTTCACTTTCAGAGTCTCCAGTCGGATGGGGAAGTGTCCCAGGCTTTTCTTCAGTCCGTTCAGGATTCTCCAGTCACCGTTTCGCCAGCGGTAGATCGACTGTTTCACGTCGCCCACGATGAGGCTGTCTTCCCCCTGGGCCAGTCCTTCCAGCAACAGCAGGCGGAAGTTGTCCCATTGCATCCGGCTCGTGTCCTGGAATTCGTCGATCATCACGTTCCGGATACAGGCTCCTATCTTTTCGAAGACGAACGACGAGTCTCCCTCCCTCACCAGCCGGTGCAGCAGGGCGTTCGTATCCGACAGCAGGAAGCGGTTCTGCTCCCTGTTCAGCGTCTTCACTTCCTCGTCTATGTGGTTCAGCAGTTGCAGTTTGTTCAGGTGCTGGCGTGTCAGGCGGCAGCTGTTCACCGTCCGGCATCGTTGCGGCCTCATGCGTTCCGCTTCCTGCAGCAGCGGCATCAGGCTGCGTTCCGCCAGTGCCGTGATTTCTTTCCGTTGCTTCGACGACTTCGTGCTCCAGTTGTCCGCGTTGGCCAGACATCCCTGTAGCGTTGCGTTCACCACGTCCTTGTCGCTCAGTCGTCCGTCCCTCAGTTTGCGGAAGTAGCTCCCGATGCCTCTCGAGCCGTTCTTCAGGTCCTCCGGAGCCAGTCCGTATCCCTCCAGCTCTCCTTCAAACTGGTCGTTGAAGGCCTTCATCTGCTCCAGCGCTTCCGTTTCCAGCTCCTTCAGCACCTCCTTGTACAGCTTCATCAGCTGCGGCTCCTTCAGGCATTCCCTCAGCAGTCCGCCTTTCTCCAGGTAGCTTTCGTCGAAGATGTTCCGTCCGAAGCTCTTTATTTCGTCCGATACGTTCCATCGCTTGTCGTCTGCGATGCGTTCGTTGATGTAGTCCAGCAGCCAACCCATGACCGGAGCGTCCGGCGTCAGTTTCTCTATCAGGCTGTCTACCGCTTCGTCCAGCACCTCCGTGTTGTTCAGTTCGATGTTCAGGTTGGGAGTCAGTTCCAGTTCCCTTGCCAGGTTTCTCATCACCGACTGGAAGAACGAGTCGATCGTCTCCACCCGGAAGCGGCTGTAGTCATGCAGCATGTACTGCAGGGCCATGCCGGCCCTTTTCCTCAGCTCCTCCGTGTCCATGTCTTCCTTCAGGTCCTCCCGGATGCGGTTCAGGTATGCTTCCGAGTCCCGGTCTCCCTTCCAGATGCCGTACAGCTGCTGCACGATGCGTTCCTTCATCTCCGCCGTAGCCTTGTTCGTGAAGGTCACCGCCAGAATCTGCCGGTACGCCCTGGGATTCTCAATCAGGTGCTTGATATATTCTACGGCCAGTGTAAACGTCTTTCCCGACCCTGCCGATGCTTTGTAGACCAGTAGCTCCATATACTCAGTCCCTATTAAACAGGTCCCTCGTATATACCTTTCCTCTCACGTCGTCCAGACATGCGTCGTAGCGGTTCGCAATGATGGCGTTCGATTGCCGTTTGAAGGCTTCCAGATCGTTCACCACCACCGATCCGAAGAACGTCGTCCCGTTCTCCAGCGTCGGTTCGTAGATGATCACCGTCGCTCCCTTCGCCTTGATGCGCTTCATCACTCCCTGGATCGAGCTTTGCCGGAAGTTGTCGCTGTTCGATTTCATGGTCAGTCGGTACACCCCGATCGTACACGTCCGTTCCTCCGCCGGGTTATAGTCCCCCCGGTTGTAGTAGTCGTAATATCCCGCCTTGTGCAGCACCTGGTCCGCGATGAAGTCCTTGCGTGTCCGGTTGCTCTCCACGATGGCGTGTATCAGGTTCTCCGGCACGTCCCGATAGTTGGCCAGCAGTTGTTTCGTGTCCTTCGGCAGGCAGTATCCCCCGTAGCCGAAGCTCGGGTTGTTATAGTGCGTCCCGATGCGTGGATCCAGGCAGATGCCGTCGATGATGGCCTTCGTGTCCAGTCCCTTCACCTCCGCATACGTGTCCAGCTCGTTGAAGTAGCTCACGCGCAGGGCCAGGTACGTGTTGGCGAACAGTTTCACCGCCTCCGCCTCTTTCAGGCCCATGAACAGCGTGTCCACGTTCTCCTTGATGGCACCTTCCTGCAGCAGGGCTGCAAACTCCCGTGCCTTCTCCTCCAGGTTCTTGCCGGCAATGGTGCGGATGGCCTCGTTCTCCTCGTCCAGTCCCTCGATCAGCTTCGGATAGCCCACGATGATCCGGCTCGGATACAGGTTGTCATACAGCGCCTTGCTCTCCCTGAGGAATTCCGGCGAGAACAGCAGGTTGAACGTCTTTCCCTGTAGGGCAGGGGAGTTCTTGAACACCCGTGCATATTTCACGTACAGGCTCCGGCAGTATCCCACCGGAATCGTACTCTTGATCACCATCGTCGCGTCCGGGTTCACCTCCAGCACCAGGTCTATCACCTCTTCCACGTGGCTTGTGTCGAAGTAGTTCTTCACCGGGTCATAGTTCGTCGGAGCCGCTATCACCACGAAGTCTGCGTCCCGGTAAGCCTCACGTCCGTCCAGCGTAGCCGTCAGGTTCAGTTCCTTTTCCGCCAGATACTTTTCGATATACTCGTCCTGTATCGGGCTGATCCGTTTGTTTATCTTCTCCACCTTTTCCGGAATCACGTCCACCGCCTTCACCTGGTGATGCTGTGCCAGCAGCGTTGCGATCGACAGTCCCACGTAGCCTGTTCCGGCCACGGCTATTCTATAGTCTTTCATATCTTTCATTGTTGTTTTTCCTTCTTGAATACAAAGATACACATTTTTGCCGAACCTCTGTCAGTCACCGATCGCATGGTCTGCCATCACGTCCTCGCCGTTCCATGCCTTCAGGCCCGTCCAGGGAGTGAAAGGTTCCGTCCAGAACGGATCCGTTGCCGGCAGTCCCAGCTCCAGCCAGGGCGCTATGCCACACAGCGTGCGTCCCACCGCTTCCAGGTGCGAAAATCGGTGTACCCTCTTCGTGTCCAGCGACTCCTGCGGCATGTTTTCCCGCAGCGTATTGTTCGCCAGGTTGCTCAGTACCGGATCCGCTATTTTCACCAGTGTGTTCACCCACACCTGTCTGTCTTCCATTCCCGTTGGTTGTTTCTTGTCTTGTGCCGATGCCGTCACCACCGTCACTGCCAGTGCCGCACATACGGCAATCATTTTTTTCAGATTCATGCCAAATTATGATTTAAAGTAAATACATAAGGAAAACCGTTTTTAAGTTGGCTGCGAGGTTTTTCTGATAGAGCTTGTTTTACACAGCATCTTCGTCACGGTTGAAATTATCGAAGAAATCCATTTGTTTTTTCGTTAGGAATTCAGTCTTTTGATACATGAATTTGCATCCATAGTCATATAATGATATAGTAGTTCCATAATCATTCGTATTCTCGAATCCCAGAAAAGCTTTGTAGTAGTTGACTAGATTTTCGTCAGGAGTCGTATCCGCGGCAAAAAGGTATATATATTCACATCCGATGTGTTTTATCACTTCTTGTATTTTGGGTACAATAAAACTCCAAAATATTACGACGCCCATTTTTTGATCAGTCTTGAGGCTACTCCAATCATTTCGATGATTATCGTTGGCACAGAAGTGTACGATTTCTACTCCTGCAAATGTTTTACCTACTCTTTTCAAGTCATCTTCAGACTGATGTTCCAGTTCTTTTATGATTTGGTTTTTCTTCGTGTACGATATTTGTGCTAGTTCGTTTTTTATCAATCCTTTGCCTGTCCTGATCCGTTCAATGATTGAGTCGAACAGTATTTTGTCACTGTCGCTTAGCTCTGGATCATCTTTTAGTTCGATCACTGAATTGTAAAGTTCGCGAGCTTTTTGCAGCGAGTCCATTCCTCTGATACTTTCATAAAGCGAACCGCATTTTAGTGAAAAGTAGAAGAGTATATTCCCGTTTGGATGCTTGATTACATAATATGCAATATTCCCTTTCTCATCTTCTTCGAATGCTTCGTTTTGAAGTGTGCGTACTAGATTTTCATTACGATTGGAAAAATCTACTACGCAACGTAAATTATCCTCGTTAGTGGACAAGCGTTCACACGTGAGCGAGAAGATGGCTTCTTTTTGTTGCTCGGTTATTTTCATATCCGTTATACAGTTGGACAATTGAGCTTTTTGTAGAGGAACCTACGGATTTTTACTCTTTCCGCATCCTTTCTGATATCATCAGTGTCAATCAGTTTGTCGCAGTTCTCGTCTTCGTGGATACCTTTTCGCGCCTGTCCCCAGCTGTATTCTCCATGCGTGATGCTGCTCAGGCTCCATGAATCCTTTTGTGCATAAGTAGAGAATACCATGTCAAAGACGCTTTTGTATTTTTCAATGTATGTTTGGGGTAATTTTTCTGTAAGGCAACCATCTTTATACATACGTCTTATCTCTACCATTACAGGTCCATATTTCCACGCCTCAAACTGTTCCTTGAACATCGGTTCATCCGTTTGTATAATCGCTTCCCGTTGGACAAAATACAAAAGTTTGTGCAACTTCATCTCATCCATGCGTTTGCCGTAGTCCTGTTGGTATCGCTGATAAATATACGATGCTATTGTTGTCACTTTCTCCATAATTTTCTCCGACTGGTTATTCTGAGAACAAATATACGAAGAATGGGAGAAATATAAAAGTGAAATCTTGCTTTTCTGCGCTTTACCCTTCATGACCTTTTCGGCTTCTCCCGAAAATAGAAACTCCCAACAAACCTTTTACAGTCTGCCGGGAGTTCCCTGTTTTCATAACTTGATATTGATTATTTATTTTCCGTACATCGTTTCGTAGTATTTCTGGTAATCTCCTGAAGTCACGTTGTCCATCCATTCCTGGTTGTCGAGGTGTTTGGTACTATTAAATCATGGCTTTTTTGAATGCTCTATAAGCGTAATTCAAAAAGTAATAACTAGAGCGAAGCAATCCTATCTTTTCCACATTCCGATAAATATCCCATTGCCAAGACAGTGTTTTCAGTTTATTGGATGATACGGAATTTTCACGTACCCGATACAAAGCTTCCACCGTATTAGTATTTCTGGCTACATATCCTTGTTTAAGGATATCCAACCAAAGGATATAATCTTCATGCGAATGGTTTTGGAAAAACACCTTCCCAACTTTTTCCGTATCATAAACTGCCGTCAAGCAACCTATTACATTGCTCAATAGCAGTTGTTTATAAGTAGATATAGAAGGAGCTTTTATGATTCGATTATTTCGTTCTCCCTGTTCTGTCATTTTTTCATAGTTGGAAAAACAAATTGCCATATCTTCATATTGTTCAAACATTTTCATTTGTCTTTCCAGTTTATTGGGTAGCCAGGCATCATCGCTGTCCAAGAAAGCAATATATCTACCCAAAGCATTTTTCACTCCAATATTACGCGGGACAATGGGAGAACCTGATGGGGCATTGGTTTTAAGATATTTTATTCTACCATCCGTCTGTTCCATATCCTTTATTATATCAGCAGAATCATCAGTAGAACCATCATCCACCACCAACAGTTCCCAATCCCCAAAAGTTTGGTTTCGCACTGACTCTATTGCCTGACGTATAAAAGTCCCTGAATTATAACAAGGCATTACTATCGAAATCATAATTTTACTTCAAAAGATTCAGGTATTCGATAATGGGTTGAAACTGTTCATTCCACCCCATTTCCTGTCCCGCGTACTGTTTCAGAGCCTGTTTTTTCACTAACAAATCACTCCTATGCTCCAAAACATAATCTATGATACGGTTTATATCTGATACATTGTAAGGATCTACAACATAACCGATATTCTTCTCTGATACAAAATCACCTAATAGTGTCTCCTTTGCATAAACACAAGGCACATGATATGCAATAGATTCATGGAATTTATTGGAAATGGCATATTTTACATTATAATCTTTATTTGGGTAAGCAGCCCACACTAAATCTGCTCCGGCATACAAGCGGGGCAATTCATTACCCTCATATCGTCCAGTAAATTTAATGTTATTACAATCTTGCGCATACTTTTTCAATTCCGACAAGTCCTGTCCTTCACCATGTAAATATAAAAAGACATTCTTACGCCCTCTTACTGCATCTATCAGATTTTTCAATATATCCGCATACCTTACCAAGCCGATATACGAAATGACAATATTCTCCGTATTCTTAGCAACGGGAGGAGAAGGGAATATTTGCAAAGGCTTGTTCTCCAAAACAAATTTTTCCCCCGAAAAAGAGGCATATAAAGGTTTAAAAAAACGAGAAGCAAAAACAATGGCATCCGTCCGTTTTAAAGCCCATCTTTCAATCTGTTCTAATATTTTCCTTACTCCCAAACTATTAGCTGTAGGAATATCCAAATTCTCATAAATCAAATATTGGCCTTTCTTTTTCATCAATGCGGCCAAGAATAGCATATCCCAATGCGAAGCTATAATTACTTTGGGGTTCTTCTTACTATTACATTCCTTCAGAAAAGAATAATACCCAACCAAATGTGCAAGCTTACTAAACAAACTTCCATAAGCAGACTTAGCACAATATATCATCATACCTTTATCAGCATCAACAATCTCTCTTTCATCTCTATTCCAAGCCACATAATTCACTGCACTATTACCATAATAGGTACGTAGGGTCTGTACAATACGTTTATTTCTCGTATTTATCGGATATGAAGAATCTAATACTAAAAAAATCATTTTGCTTCTCTAAATACAGGTTTATCTGATACTTCAAATATAAATTGATATGGGACATATTGAGATTTAATAGGATCTCTTGTCGTTAAGAACAAAGTTAGCAAAAAAAACAAAAAAGCTACCATTGCGAAAAAAGTTCTTTTCTTCACTTGGGTTATTACATTCGGAATTAAAATTATAAAGTATATAAAAAAATAGCTACTCAATCTCACTCCTAAATGAGACCCCAACAAGAAAGGAAAAGTTGATGCTAAAATAATAGTAAAAACAAAGAAATGTTCTTTATCAGACAAGTTCTTATTTTTCAATAATAGAACAGCGCTTATCAACATTATATAAAACAACCTAATCAACGATCCTCCTTCCATTGTATCCAGTTTCTCCAAATATGAAGCATATATTTCAATGGAGAACAATAACGACAAGACTATTTTTTTAACAAAAAACAATAAAGGAATTATCCAAAATAAATGCCATAATTTTATTCTACGGCGATATATTGGATAAGCAAATAAAATCAATATAGCAGAAAAATGGAATAAAGTAGCAACTATTATACAAATTAAGAAACGCCAAAATTTCTTTTCAAAGACAAAACGAATAGCCCAAAAACTTATACTTACAGCTAAAGCTTGCCTTATAAACCCCAAAGACTCCAAATAGAAAAAACAAAAATATAATAATACAGAGAAACGAGGACTAATTGAATACTTTACAATAGTTTTGTATACAAAAAAATATGTTGGAACACCAAATAACCAAAAGACTAACGGCGGCGAAGAAAAATATACCGATATGTCAAAAAAAACTTGGCTAAGCGGTTCAAAGCGCTCTATTAAACCAACATAATTATCACTTACCGCTTTATAATAATTTACATAGTCCCATCCAACATCAAATCGCAATAACGAAATTATTGAAATCAAGAGGAACCCTATACAAACTAAATCTATCTTAAAGTTATACAACCTTAAGGTTTTATTATGATAGAACAAGCATAAAAATAATAAGAATGAAAGTACAATATAAAAAAACATTACAATATCATCGTAAAGAAACTATATTATATTACAAAAGATTGACTCTATATATTCAGGAGTATATTCAACTGGAGTTTTCGACTTCCTCAATTCGCCAAATGAAAAATCTTTATAAATCAGTTCTAATTCATTCAATATATTTTTTTCATCTTGACAATCAGCAAAATAACCGATATTCCCATTGTTGTACAAATCATGTAAAACACCTTGGGATGGACTGATAGCCCAAATTGTTTTCCCAGCTTGCATATAATCACTTACTTTTGTCGGCAAAAAAACACCTTCTGCACAAGGAGCTTCAATAATCAAAGCAACATTGTAATCAGACAACTGCTCAATACTCTCTTTATAAGAAATAGCTGGCAAGATTTTTACCCATTTCACCAAATCCAATTGTATAATCAGTTTCTTCAACTTATCTGGTAAAACACCTTGAAAATATACCTTCAATTGAGCATCTGGACTTTCATGTACAAAAAGAGCTAATGCTTTCAATAAAGGTTCCGGATCACGAGGATAATTCAAATTGCCAGAATGCAAGATTGACAAGTTTCTCAAATTAGTATTTTTTCTTTGGAGATTCATTTCCAAGGTTACATGTGGCAATATTCTAGTTTTTTCCAAAGAAATGTTCAGATATTGTAACATATAATCTCTCAATCGTTCTGAAGGGAATAAATGAAAATCCGGATATTTTTCCATCATAGGAATTAAGCCTTTAGCCCCCCAAAAAACTTTAGCTTTCGGCCCGTTTCCATAGGGGAATGGATATTTCTCAACAGGATACGGATCATTCCATGTTGCCAACCATTTTATACCCTTATTCTTTTTTATCCAATAACCAACCAACTCACTAGGAAAACTTTTGGTAATAACACAATCATATTGGTTCTGTTTTAGTAATTTTTTACATACCTGCAATGCAGACCATGCCCAATGAGCCCCTTTATAAACGATTCCAAAAGTAAAGAACGTTAAGAGATGTAACTTAATAGAATTCCAATTTAAACGGTTATCAACTTCAAGAACATGCAAACTATTCAGTTGAATTCCAGTTTCTGTAAGTTCTGTTAACGGATAATCTGTCCATTTCCTTTTTTTGGAAACCACGTCAATGACACATCCTGCATTAGACAAGATTTCCAGCTGCTTGATATTCACAATAGCCTCCGCACCATTTACAGGAAAAGATTCTGGAGCAATAAATAAGATACGTTTTCCTTTTAACGCCATATCTGTCAAATCAAAGTACTAACAATTCTTTCACAAGCCATACCGTCACCATAAGGATTGACAGCTTTACTCATTTCCTCATAATAAACCTGATTTTCCAGCAAAGCTGAAACCTCACTCGTTATTTTATCACAATTTGTTCCTACCAGTTTAACCGTACCAGCTTCCAAAGCTTCTGGTCTTTCTGTAGTATCTCTCATTACAAGAACAGGTTTGCCCAAGCCAGGTGCCTCTTCCTGTATTCCGCCACTATCAGTCAATACAATAGTGGATTTTTCCATCAAATAAACGAAACTCAGATATTCCAAAGGTTCGATGAAAAACATGTTACCTAAATTGGATAAATTCTCACCAAATACCTCATGAATTGGTTTACGCACATTAGGGTTTAGGTGCATGGGATATACAAAATCCACATCCGGATATTTGCTTGTCAAATCTTTAATGGCTGTACACATATGGATAAAGCCATCACCAAAATTCTCACGACGATGTCCGGTAATTAGCACAAGTTTTCTTCCTCCGACTAATCGATTGATATCGTAACCGGCCTTGTTCAACATTTCTTCCAACTTCGCATCCAAAACCTTATCATTCTTTATCTTATTAACCACCATATATAGGGCATCAATTACCGTATTACCTGTTACATGAATTTGTTTCTCTTTCACACCTTCAGCTAAGAGATTCTGTTTACTTAATGGTGTAGGAGCAAAATGATAAGTAGCAATACGACCAGTTATTTGACGATTCATTTCTTCCGGCCACGGACTATAAATATTATGTGTTCGCAACCCTGCCTCCACATGTCCAACTGGAATCTGCTGATAAAAAGCTGCCAAAGCAGCTGCTGTAGAAGTAGTCGTGTCGCCATGCACAAGTACCACATCCGGATGGACCTCTTTCAGTACATCGCGCATCCCCACAAGTACACGGGCCGTAACATCATACAAATCCTGCCCTTGCTTCATAATATTCAAGTCATAGTCAGGCTTGATTTCAAAGATATTTAATACCTGATCCAGCATTTCGCGATGCTGGCCGGTAACACAAACTATCGTTTCAAAATTATTTTGATTTTTCTGGAACTCCTTCACCAACGGAGCCATTTTAATTGCTTCGGGACGAGTACCGAAAACAAGCATTACTTTTTTCATCATTTATTATATTTTAAAATTTTACTTTTCAATTGCCTCTTTTAACCAGACCAAAGATCTATACCTTTCCGCTTCCAATCGGTTATTCACTTTCTTCCAATCTATTTCTCTAAACAGTTTCTCATCAGTTACTTGCTCTAAAGAGTCAACCATTCTATCTTCCAAACCAAACATACTGAGCAAAGACTTGATTCGGGAAATTCCTCTTGACGCATTGACTATCGTTACAAAAGGCGTATTCATTAGAATAGAAAATACTGTAGCATGGAAAGAATCAGTTACTACAAATTCTGCTTGGTAGATACCTCCCAACCATTTATCAATTCCAGGTTCTATCCAGTCTGCTACCGTATAATTGTGACTTGCATTGATTTGGTAAAGATCTATATTCATCCTATGACTAATTCTTTGGATTATGTCTGTAGCCAATTCCGATTTATCCAATACAGAAAAAGACAACAACTTACGTTTTCTTGCCTTAGAGTTATTGAACAAAGACAAGTAATCTTCACGTTTCAGTAACATCGTAGGATCAAGCACATGCGTAGCCTTCACTCCAAAATGCTTCTGACACAAATCCACTCCATCATCTTCCCTTACAGAAACCGCCGAAAACTTTACAAGACAATCTTTACACTCCTCCTCCAGCCAGGGAGAATACTCCCATTCGCTCGTACCAAATGACGGGGCATATGCTATCCGCCTGGCAGGATGGCTATCTGGCAAGAAGTTTAGATAATAATATCGTACATCATAAACGAATGTTGGTCTCCAAGTTTGATCGCTCCCCACAATGAAGCAATCAAAATCCATTCCGGCAATTCGTTCCAATTCGTTTGCCTTAGAAAAAGTAAACGTTTTTGTAGCCAAATATTTCTTAAAGAAAATATTTAGTTCCTTCATCGATATAGGGGAATAATCACCCGTATAAAAAATCGGACCTTTATACGAATGAATAACCATATTCTTAATTCTCGCTGCCACATTCCTTATCTTTCTATATAAGGACATATTTCGCTGCCTGTCCAATATGGTTATCTCATGCCCCATCTCTTGGAGCGTCTTGTACAATGCATAGGTCTGCAACAGGCTTCCATGACTGGGGCCGATACGATAAACCACAAGTGCTATTTTCATTATTTTAGATGATAAAGTTGCTTAAGCTTATTAGTAAACCGATAGTCTGTATCAACAATTTGTTAATATACCGACTACTTATCTTTAAATTTAAGGACAAACTTATTTTAATTAATTCTCCAATATTTATCATACAATAATTTTAACGAATAACAAGCAAAAATCAGGATAAACGGAATCATAATAAAATTATACCGGACCATTGAACTTGTTGCCACGGTCATCGCTGAAGTTATAATTATAGGAATTAAAACATAAATCATTTTATAGTTCTTCCAAAATGGCATTACCAAACCTACAAAAGATAGCAATACGATAAAAACAAACATTTTTCCTATCAAGTAAGATATAATAGAAATACCCCGTATTGTTTGTAAATGAGAATTATTTTGATCTTGCGTATAAGCAAAAGATGGAGCAGAATTCAATAACAAATATATCTTTTTGGGGATAAGAGAAATCCATTTTCCTGGATTTTTGGCAATCCAATTGAATGAACGAGCTTTATAAATACTATCTACTTCTAAATAAGTGTACTTATCAGAATATTTAGGTACAAATGCCGTATCATTCACATAATATTTAACTCTTGTATAACTCGTTGAATCAAACAATCCAGGTAAATATCCCAATCCGTCAGGACTTCTACGAGCCTCACCACAATAGCCTCCTGTAGCTTTATCATTTGCCCCCATAATCAAATTTACACCACCTGTTTGGGCTTGAAAAATGGGCTTGGGGAAGTTCTGATATGTCATACAAGCAATGCTTCCACTCGTTATCAATATGCTGATTGCATATGTAATAACTGCCTTGTAATTTCGTTTCTGATAAATCAATAGGAATAAAGCTGCCAATATCCAGGCTACTCCCAAAGGACGAATCCACTGCGCTAAGGCTATACATATACCGGCTATCACTATATGCCAATATTTCCTTGAGAATATCAAATAGAATGATAACATCGACAATATTTCAAATGGAATTTCCGTATATAAATGTAGTGAAATCGTACTGTTTGACGGCAGAATCATAAAAAGATATAATACTAAATAACTTATGGTTCTACTTTCTGTTGTTGTTATTGTAATCTTATATAACAGCCAAAGGATCAATACATTCAGTAGAATATTGAAATACGGAATTGCAGCAACTGATCCGAATATCTTAATCCAAACAATTATAAAATTAATCCATCCGGGACTAAAAATATATTCACTATGGAAGTTTGAATAATCGGGGAACATAGTACCATGTTTAATGCATTCTTCTGCATAGTAAACATAAAAACCTGGATCACTTACTAATTCATCATATTTAAATAATGTTACATAAACAATTTGGAATAATACCCATATACTTATAGTAAATAGTAAGACATTCCTTTGGAAAAAATATTTCTTTATCCAAGTATAAATAATACCTTGAAAACTGTTTAATTTACTCATCTTCAATGAATCAAATAGAATTGCTAAATGTTTTCTAGTACAAGCTTTTACAATAGAACTAAATCATTTTTCTTTGTATATGCGATAAGCTTCCTTGAGCATATCTTCGTCATTATACTGCGGATGCCAATTTAAATCCTTTTCTGTTTCACTAATATCCAATACATATTCTTCATCTGCAATCATAAACTGCTCTTTATACATGATTGTCAAGCCTATTGTATCAAACACATTGAGAATACATTTTACCAGCTTACCTGGAGTAGGAATCACAATAGAATGTGAATGAGCTGATGCTATAACTTCTTTTAATAAAGTGCGGATATCTGGAGAATCCTTTAAACCTAATTTGAATAACTTAATCAATATACCAAGGCCATCAATCATGCGTGGACGCATAATCGTTATATTTATCCCTTTGGCACGGTACTCAAAGCAAATTTTCTCACATTCTTTCTTGCTCTATCCGTATGGCCCATAACATTTTGTTTGCTATCCAACAAAGTATTGGCTAAATAACGGCCTACAAAACCGTTTCCTCTAAATAGCCAATATTTCATTTTAACTTCTTGAAATCAAGTATAATCCTATACAAATTACAATAATACCAGCAATTCGAGTAAATGTCAATGATTCTCCAAAGAAATAATATCCTAACAATGCTGCGACAACAAATCCTACACTTGAAAATGGATAGGCAAAACTTACTTCAACCCTAGAAAGTACCGCTATCCATATCAGTATACTTATGGCATAACAAAACATGGCAGCCCACAACCATAAATTAGTCAACATATTTCCTATATTTTGCACTAACCCAATCATGCTAACCTCACCAACAATTAGCATACCCTTTCGGATGCATAGTTGTGCTGCGCAGTTTAATAATACACTAATTAAAATTAAAAGAATGTTCATTATTTAAAGTATTTATAATATCCCTTATCTGCATACTCCAGTAGTTCCTGATCTCCCTTGCTATCACCATATGCTATCAAATAGCAATCAGATCGTTCCGTAAGTTTTTCTTGAAGTCTTTTTACTTTTTCTTCTCCATAGCAATTGGCCGTCAAGAAACGTCCGGTTAAAAATCCATGCGAATCTGTTTCTATCCGAGTTCCTATAACAAAATCAACCTTCAGATAACGTCCGAATGGAATAACCCAGTTTTCTATACTGGCACTGACAATGATTACACTTACATGATCTTCTACATATTCTTGTATCTGCTTCAATGCAGAGGCATATAATAGTTCATTATGCCTCTCTATAAAAAAGTCCTCACACAGCCTGTCAAATTCTTCCAAAGTTATGCCTTTAAAGAAATAAGTAAAGATCTTTTGTTTGGCCTTCCAGTTAGGATAGAGTTTCAGTTTGAAAGCAATCAAAATGAAGATATTTCTTAAAAGCCCTTTATAAAAAGCTACATTACCTTTGGCAAACTTTATAAATTCCAGCAAAGTATCCTTTCGGGTAATGGTTCCATCAAAATCGAATACTGCAACCTTTTCCATCTTATTAGTAATACAAAATCATAAAGAATACCAGCATCCAACCAACTATACATAACTGGATAAACCGGTCGTGCATCAAGACTTTGGTTGGGCTGCCACTTTTCACATCCACAATGGTCAGTTGCAGGTACCTCATAATGCCGGCCAATACAAATATGGATGTCACATATAGATAAGATGTCTGCATACGCACTATAACGTCATCTGAAACCGTATACATGATATAACAGACCATTGTGATGGAAGCTACAATAGAAATAGCCTGATTCATAAACTGCAGATTATAACGATTTACGTTCTTTCTGGCTTTTACTCCCGTACCTTCGTAAATTACAACGTCATCCCGACGTTTGGCAAAAGCGAGGAACAGGGCAAGCAGGAAAGTCATCAGTACAATCCACTGGGAAAGCACGATTCCAGTAGCTACACCACCAGCCAAAATTCTCAATACAAATCCCACTGCAATAATGAACACATCGACCAAAGCTATCTGCTTTAACTTGACGCAATATGCTACATTCATTACCAGATAGAAAGCAATAATATAAGCAAGCGACTTGCCCGCATTACCAATTCCAACAAAAATCAATATAAACGATAGAGCAACACATAAAAGAGCTGTAAAATACCCTGCAGGCTTCGATACTTTACCGCTGGCAATAGGTCGCTTACATTTCTTGGGATGTAACTTGTCCGCTTCAACATCCCAAATGTCATTGAAACAATAAATGGCACTGGCAGCCAAACTATAGGCAAAAAAAGCAATAATACATGGCAACCAATAAGCGGCATCCGTCAAATGCCTGTCAAAGAAAAGCGGTAGGAAGATAAACAAGTTCTTCAACCACTGGTGGGGGCGAAGAAGTATAAAAATATTTCTCAAAATCATATTGTTTTCAAATGATTTTTTAATTATTATTCGATTAAACATCTAATTACAAAACACTTAAGCCAACACACCGCAAACATTTTCTTAAAATACGACCTATTATTCTTTTCACTCTTTTATATACGGATATTTTTGTTAGTTTATGAACACTATTTTTGAAACCGCCTTCATGCATTAAGAAAAAAGAATTCCGTTTTACCGTTAGTTTTGCAGATACTTCAACAGAAGGATTATTGCGTAAAATATCGTCATACATCACTATCCATTTTTCAATCGAAATTTTCCTAACAAGAATTCCCGCTTTTTCACTATTCACCATCACTACACTAACCCCCTTATCATCATCTATTTCCGTCATCACATGCTGTATCCCCCAAAAATCCCCAATCGTTATATCGCTCCCACTTTTAAAACTCTTCGTAGGGCATACATGGCAACTTGGACGCAGATATAAATCTGCTAAGAAACCACGCAAAAAAATATTTTTGTTTAGAGGCTCAGAGAGCAAAACTGTATTTTTTGCTCCACTCCCGTTGGTCGTGGAGAGGGCGAGAGCAAAACTGTATTTTTTCCATCCCAATCGCTTATCCCTGAAAGAGATGCCCTCTATAAGGACATTTCTTTCATGAATAGGGCGTTGCAAAACTGAATTTTTTTCGCCGCACTGATGTGCAGTCTCTTCCTTCAGATATTCCCGCCAAACACCGGGACTTGGCACACCATGACATATGAAATCAACGGTAAATAGATTGTCGTATTCCTTGCGAAGAAAACGTTTCAATCCTGCAATCTGGCAAGGCGTACCAGAAAACAATACTTTTCGGCCAGCTTTCAAAAAGCCTTCTGCTTCCTTATAACTTTCACCTATCCTGCTTTGAACATATTTTGATCCCCGGAAAGCTCCCAATCCTTCTTTGGTTTCCGTATAGCTATGAACGACATCCCAATCTTGATTGAACCTTGCCCCAAATACAACACCGCCTTCATCAATCACACTTTCTGCAATAGCTGTAAAAGCTCCACCGCTTGAACTTGCCATACGGATTTGTTCATCCTTATGCTTCGCTGCATAAACAGCCAAAGGTTTACGTTCTTTCGCCTGATTAATAACCGGACAAACCTTTTCGCATAAACCGCAATCAATACAAATGTTCTTGTCAACCTCCGGGTAAAGAAAACCCTCATTATCCTCACGCATCGTGATGCAAGACTTCGGGCATCGTTGCACACAAGCCTCACAACCACAGCAATCTTTCTTTTCTTTTATATCAATCATAACTTAAGTTTTGAAAACAACTTAATGACAGGTGATTTCAACAGATTGCGTTCGTAAGCATTCATTCCAGATTGCCAAATCACAATCCAATAAATTAAAGCAAAAATTAAAGCACTCAACAGAAATCTTGAGATTGAATTAATTTCAAATTGATTCAATATCCAATATCCTAATATACCTACTAACAAAGGAGCTATACTCATTTTCCCTATCTCCCGCCAAAAACGCAGAATATCTAAATGAATAACTCGTTGATAATAGATATTCATTATGATAATCTGCCCCAATACTAAGGCTGAACCGGTTGCAATAGCACAACCAATACCTCCATATTCTTTTGCTAAAGGAACAGAAAGGAACAAACTGCCTATCGCAATAATCACATAAGAAACACATCTGAATTTCATCTGATTACGGGCCATCAATATGGTTATGCCTAAATTCTGGATTAAAGGTACCATTGTAGGTATAAAAAAGAGCAAGGCTATCCCATATGCCTCCAAATAAGAAGGACCTGCCCACAGGCTAATGAATGGCTGGCCGAAAAGAATAAAAGAAACCAGAATAAAGGCCATTATTAAATATTGAATTCTGCCGGTCTTTATAAACAGATTTGAGATTTCATTTTCCGAAGCCCCTTTAGTGACCATTGAAGTAACTCTTGGAAGAAACACGGAACTGATAGCCGTTGAAAACATGAAAAACATATCCTTGAGCTGGATTGCCACTGCATAGACAGCCACAGATGCCGTCCCTTTGTAAATACCCAAAACAAATTGCCCAGTACTCCAATAAATTCGGTCCATTATGGCATTCAGAAATATCCAAAAGGAATAAATTGATACTTCCTTCAAGAAACCCCACTTTATCTTACGGAAATAGAGTTTAACATGTAATTTTCGTTTACAATAAATCTGATTGATACTTAAGGTTAGAATATTGAATATCGTAGTAACAACCACCAAAGCCACAGCCTTATATCCCCAATATAACAAGATAATCATCACCAAGGGATTCAGTATTGTACGAGCTATGTTGATTAATTTTTGAAATACAAAATCTTCATAAGCGGTAATAATAGATCCCCAAAGACTCATCGGAAAGGTAAAGGCTAAATTGAATGCCATCAACAAAAGAATGATACGCATTCGCTCCACCTCTTCCACAGTCATATTCGCATCGAAAATAGCATTGACATTCCATACCAGTACCATCGCCACAATAAACGCGATTACGCTTATCACCAGATAAAGAAGGAAAAACATCCCAAACATTTCGTATTGTTCTTCCTTTTTCCCTTCTGCACGGAATTTTGCGGTATATCGTACTATTGCATTGCCAAATCCTAAATCCAGAACTGTCAGATAAGCGATGACCGAAGCGGCTAAGGAATATAAGCCATATTCCGATTTGCCTAACATCCGTAAAAGATAGGGCGTATAAAGCAAACCTATTATCGTATTTAGTCCTAACAAGACATACGATAAAAATGCACCGGCCTTTAACTGGTTAATAGCCATATAGTATCAAAAACTGATTATTTTATAAGCCTCCAATTTTGACATACCTCATCGGGAAAGCCCTAAATATTAGTTAGTAATTAATGAATCATGGGGTCATAAAATGGGAGATACTTTGTTCCACTTTGTATAACAAGCGCAGAAAAAATATTAATGGTCAAGATTATGGGTAATCAGTTTCTTTTCAGAACTTCTTTCCCACTACAATCTTAAAGAAGGTCATCCAGAGAATCTTGATGTCAAGTCCCCAGGAACGGTGCTCCAGGTAGAAGAGGTCGTAGCGCAGGCGACGGAGCATCTTCTCGATGGTGTCGGTATAGCCATTGTAGAGGGTGGCGTAAGAGGTGACACCCGGACGGATCTGGTAGAGGTAGCGATAACGGGGATCGCGTTCCATGATCTGGTCGATGTAGAACTTGCGCTCGGGACGTGGACCGATAAAGGCCATCTGGCCACAGAAGACGTTCCAGAGCTGGGGAAGTTCGTCGAGGTGGTGTTCACGCAGGAACTTGCCGATCTTGGTCATGCGTTTGTCCTTGCCGCCGGAATACAAGGCGGGACCTGCCTTTTCGGCATCGAGCTTCATGCTGCGGAACTTGTAGATGTAGAACGGACGACCGAAACGGCCGATGCGCTCTTGCTTGAAAATGGCGGGACCGCCGTCTTCGCGCTTGACAGCAATGTAGCAGAACAAAAACAAGGGGGAAAAGACAATCATGGCGACCAGGGCAGTCAGACAGTCAATAACACGCTTTGTGTTGCGTTCGAAACCATTCATTCCGTCGGGGATGAAGTGGTCATCCTTCTCAATTTTCTCAAAATCTACCAGCTGAATTCAACTTGCAAATGCAACAGAATTCTGATTA